>FWPV01000263.1_pt1 | contig 178861 bp, 154 predicted proteins | sample 2228371 | NCBI WGS metagenome assembly FWPV01 (sample SAMEA103939776, study PRJEB20133) | metagenome | reverse complement strand
TGTCACATCTGCGATTGTTAAGGTGCTCTCCCCTCAGAACGCAAACCGCCGACTTTCCCTCTCGTCGGCGGTAAACGGACACTAACAGACTGTGTGCTGTATGGCATCTGGCAGTCGATCGTAACGGTGTCCGCTTACCTCCTGAGTTTGATTGTGCCTCAGGGCCGTTTAACCCTGACAACAAGCAGTATAACACGACTCAAACGGAGGCGCAAGACCCAAAATGAGATTCGTGCCGCACATCCCGGCCAGGCCGGGGCTACCGGGCGTGCCGCCGCAGCAGCCATATCAGGAACAGGCCATGCACTGCCCCCACCAGCGCCCCGGCTGCCAGGATCATCAGCAGCACAAAGGCGGCATACCCGACCGTGCTCCCGGCAGGAGGCGCCGAACTCGCCACCACAAACACCAGTGGCATCCCCACTGACCAGGCCAGCGCATTGGCCAGCAGCCACCAGCCTGCACGGCGCACGTGAGTGCGCAGGGCAATCCACTGAAAGAACCCCAGGATCGGCCCGGCGACAAAGCCCAGTCCGGTAGCCATCACATACATCACCACATCGGGCACCTCGGCTGCCGGCACAGCGCCGCCAGGTGCACTCATATCCATCAACGTGCTGGGCAGCATCCCGAAGACCCAGGCGACAAATGCCCCCAGCCCGGTCATGAGAACCCAGCGGGCAGTATTGAATCGCTCTACAGCCCTGCGCAGCACCCGGCTCTGCGCGAACCCCACCACCAGCCCCTCGAAGGTACCGGCGACGATCAGCACCACCGCCATGACGACCCCGGCAAAGGAGCCGTCGGCACGCTCGATCCCCAGCGCAAGCGCCGCGCCAAGCAGGGCAGCAAGCCCCAGGCCAACGGCCTCGCCCAGCGCATTCGCCAGAATCCAGCGCCCCCACAGACCCCATCCCGAACTGCCCCCGGCGGTAGCCTTCTGCACATCTGGATCATGAATCGTGTCGCCAGCCATCGATCACCTACCTTATTTCTCAGAGTCCAGGTCAACACGCACCATAACGCGCTCCGGCGCAATACGCCGGATATCCTCGACGGCGGGGTGGCCATCCTCACCCGGTGACACGCCAAAATACCGCGCCATGTGCGGCGCGGCCGTCAGGTAGGCGATCAGGCCACCCACTACCCCATCCTCATCTTCAAAGACCACCGCATGAGCGGGATAGTCGTGCCCTCTCAGCCGCACGGTGACCGGGGTACCACCGCGCAGGTTGCGCCACCACGTACGCTGGCGGGCACTGGTGATCCACAGCACGTTACCACTTCTGGCATAGTTGACCGGGACGGTGTAAGAACGCCCGCTTTTGCGTCCGCGGCAGGTCAACAGCAACGTGCTCCCGCTTAACATACCGTGCAGGGGCGAACGCAAGATGGCTTGCATGATGGTGTTGTACCACATCGGGGATGATCCTCTATCCTCAGATTAAGGAAAGCCTGCGTTGACAGCCGTCCTCTAAACAAGCACAATAGAGACACTTCACCGATCTAATACGCAGGAAAGCCGTCTTTCGTTGCCGAGGACCAACCGATGCCAAAACGCAGTGTCTACCTCCATGATATCCCGATGGATGAGGCCTGGACACGCTTTACCACGGCGCTGGCCGAAGCCGGGCTGTGGGAGCCGTTCCCCGGCGAGACGATCCCGCTGACTGAGGCGCTGGGCCGCATCACTGCCCAGCCAGTATGGGCAGCCATCTCCGCGCCCCATTATCATGCCAGCGCCATGGACGGGTTTGCCGTGCGCTCACGGGACACACTGGGCGCATCCGAGACCAACCCGGTGACGCTGACCCAGATTGAGGATGACGCCGAACTCGAATGTGTGGCTCGCCCGGCCCGGGCCGTCAACACCGGGCATGCCATGCCCCCCTGGGCCGACGCCGTGATCATGATCGAACATGTGCAGCCGGGGAACACGCCACGGGAGCTGATCATCCGGGCCAGCGCCGCGCCCTGGCAGCATGTGCGGCAGATGGGCGAAGATATGGTAGCCACCGAGTTGGTGTTGCCCGCCAATCATCTGCTGCGTCCGGTTGACCTGGGGGCAATGGCGGGGAGCGGTCACGCTGTTGTGCGGGTGCGCCGCAGGCCCCGGGTGGCTGTGATCCCCACCGGCTCGGAGCTGGTCAGCGCCGACGATGCAGCACATGGCACGATTGAGCGCGGACAGATCATCGAGTACAACAGCATCGTACTGGCCGCTCAGATCGAGGCATGGGGTGGGGCGGCAACCCGCTGGCCAATCGTGGCAGATGAGCTGGCGGCGATTAAGGAGGCAGTGATCGCCGCGGCACGCGATCATGACCTGGTGCTGGTCAACGCCGGTTCAAGCGCCGGGAGCGAGGACTACACCGTCCACGTGGTAAACGAGCTGGGCGAGGTGCTGGTTCACGGCATTGCTGTGCGCCCCGGGCACCCTGTCATCTTTGGGTTGATCAGCGTGGAAGGGCGGCAGATCCCGGTGATTGGTGTACCGGGTTACCCTGTGTCGGCGGCGCTGACAGGCGAGATCTTTGTGGAGCCGCTGCTCGCGAAGTGGCTGGGGCGGACCCCCCAGGAGCTGCCAACTCTGGAAGCTACCATCAGCCGCAAGGTGGTGTCACCCACCGGGGATGATGAGTACATGCGCGTGACAGTCGGACAGGTGGGCGAGCGAGTGATCGCCACGCCCCTGTCGCGCGGGGCAGGTGTGATCTCGTCACTGGTGCGCGCCGACGGCATTGTGCGTATCCCGCGTTTCTCGGAAGGGCTGGAGGCCGGCGCCCCGGTCACTGTGCATCTGTATCGCTCACCGCGCGAGATCGCCAACACCATTGTGGCGATCGGCTCACATGACATGACGCTCGATCTGCTGGCGCAGTTCCTGGCCGAGCGCGCGCCGGGGATGCGGCTGGCCTCGGCCAACGTCGGCAGTCTGGGCGGGCTGGTGGCCCTCAAGCGCGGAGAGGCTCACCTGGCCGGGTCGCATCTGCTGGATCCCGACAGCGGCGAGTACAATTGGCGCTATATCAATCAATATCTGCGCGGGCAGGAGGCCGTGCTGGTGACGCTGGTGGAGCGCGAGCAGGGGCTGATCGTCCCCCGCGGCAACCCGCAGGGCATTAGCGGGCTGGCCGATCTGGCACGTGAGGATGTGGTGTACGTCAACCGGCAGCGCGGCGCGGGCACCCGCCTCCTGCTCGATTACGAGATCGGCAGGCTGGGCATCACGCCCGAGCAGGTGCGCGGCTATGATCGGGAGGAGTACACGCACCTGGCCGTAGCAGCAGCGGTCGCCAGCGGCACAGCAAGCTGCGGGCTGGGCGTGCGGGCGGCGGCGCGTGCGCTTGATCTGGACTTCGTGAGCGTGGGATGGGAGCGCTATGACCTGGTCATCCCGCGACAGCACTACGAAAGCGCCCTGCTCAGGCCGCTGCTCGACCTGCTGGGTGATACTGCGTTCCGCGCGGCGGTGGATGCGCTGCCGGGCTACGACACCCACCAGATGGGGCAAGTAGTGGAGCGCAGCAGCCGCTCATGACGTTACGTGTTACCCTTCTTGTGCTGGCGCTGGCGGGTATGGGGTTCACTGCCTGCCGCCCGATCGAATCGGCCCCCACCCTGGCCGCTAGCGTCGGGGAGACTACGCCCACCGCCGCCACACCGATCCCCATGCCGACCCCGACACGGCAGCCCGCCCCGGCCTCAACTGATATCCCACAGGCGCGGGAGCCCGCCACTATCACGTTGATCGCGGTGGGCGATGTGATGCTGGGCCGCCAGGTGGCCATCAGCAGCCTGCGGCGCGGCGACTTGCTGTGGCCGTTCAGGGAGACGGCCGCCATCCTGGCCGGGGCAGACCTGACCATCGGCAACCTGGAGTCGCCGTTGATCGAGGGCTGCCGCCTCAACGACAGCGCACCGGTGTTCTGCGGAGACGCACGCGCCGTGGAGGGGCTGACCTATGCCGGGTTCGATGTGCTGAGCCTGGCCAACAACCACAGCCATGACATGGGAGAGGATGGCTTCGCCGAGACAGCAGCGGTGCTGATCGGGGCACGCATCGCGCCGGTTTATGACGGTGAAACCTTCGTGCGCGAGATCAACGGCGTGCGCGTGGGCGTGATGGGCATCGATGATACCGATGAGGTGCTGAGCTTCTCCGATCTCACCGAAGCCGCCGCAGAGGCAGCCGCCGGGGTCGATGTACTGGTGGGTATCCTGCACTGGGGCAGGGAATACAGCCCGCCCACATCCAGGCAACAGGAGGCCGCCCGCACGTTGATTGATGCCGGGATGGATGTGATCATCGGCGCTCATCCGCATGTGGTTCAGGCAATTGAGGAGTATAACGGCGCCCCGATCTTCTATTCGCTGGGCAACTTCGTGTTCGACCAGATGTGGTCGGAGGCAACACGGGAGGGGTATATCGCCCGGCTTCAAGTAAAGGTCCACGATGAAGGAATTACAGTCGCCCACGAGATGATCTCCGTCAGGATTTATTCTTACGGCCAGCCTCAGGCCGAGCAGCCATAAGCGAGTAGCCTATCCATGTACCATCCATCCACAACTGTGATCCTCATCACCGGTGCTACGTCGGGGTTTGGCAAAGCCTGCGCCGACTATCTTCACGCGCTGGGGTACCGCGTCTATGGCACGGGGCGCAGCCCGGCGGATCACCCATCAGGCTCTTTCGAGCTGATCGCGATGGATGTGACCGATGAGGAGTCCGTGCGCCGCGTCGTCCAGCATGTGGTACATCGCGAGGGACGCCTCGATGTGGTGGTGAACAACGCCGGATTCGGCCTGGGCGGGGCCATCGAAGATACCAGCCCGGAGGAGGCACAGGCCCAGCTTGACACCAACGTCCTGGGGGTGCTTCGCGTGTGCCGGGCCGTTCTGCCCATCATGCGCTGCCAGGGGCACGGGCGCATCATCAACATCAGCTCGATTGGTGGGCTGATTGGGCTGCCATTTCAGGGCATGTACTGCGCCAGCAAATATGCCCTGGAGGGGATGAGCGAGGCGCTCGCGATTGAGGTGCAGGGCTTCGGGATCGATGTGGTGCTGGTTGAGCCGGGCGACTTCCGCACCGGCTTCACCGCAGCCCGGCGGCATACCACCGCGTCGCAGACTCACCCCGTTTATCAGGAGATGTACCGCCGTGCGCTGGCCGTGATCGAGCATGATGAGCTACATGGCCCGGAGCCGGCTGCCCTGGCGCGGCTTGTAGCACGCATCATCCGGGCACGCAGACCGCGCCTGCGCTACATCATCGGCGTGTTCTACGAGTGCGTGGGGCTGGCACTTCACCGTACCCTGCCTGCGCGCTGGTGGATCGCCCTGATGCGGCGCTACTACCGGCTGTGAACGTTTGCCACAACACGTGTGACAGACGCGGCCATAAACAAAGACAAATGTAACTGTATTCAGCCATTTGTCGGTGCTATGCTGGTGATCATCGCGCAAGCCCCATCGATGGAGATGACCAGCACCCGGAGCGCCTCTATGACCGGCACTGATCCCCTGAACAAGCTGTATGTTGAGATCACCACCGCCTGCAACCTGGACTGCCAGATGTGTGTGCGCCGGGCCTGGCGTGAGCCGATCGGCACCATGCCGCTGGAGACCTTCGCCAGCCTGATGGACCAGGTGTGCGAGCTGCCAGCACCTCCCATCATCCATCTGGGGGGCTACGGGGAGCCGATGGTCCACGCCGATTTCCTGGAGATCGTGCGGCTGGCCAAAGCAACCGGGGCGCGTGTTGAGATGACCACCAACGGCACCCTGCTGACCGAGCAGATGGCCCACGCGCTGATCGACCTGGCCCTGGACCGGCTGGTAGTCTCATTCGATGGCACAACCGCGCAGCTCTACGACGACATCCGTGAAGGAAGTGATTTCGCGCTGGTATACGAGAATATGCGCGCACTGTACCGCATCAAGATCCGCCGCGGCAGCCGCTTCAGCAATCCCCAGGTGGGCATCGCTTTTGTGGCGATGAAAAGCAACGTTCATGAGCTACCGTCACTCCCCTGGCTGGCGACCCGTATTGGCGCATGGGAGGTCAGGGTATCCAACGTGGTGCCTCACACCCCTGAGATGGAGTCGGAGATCCTGTACGAGCGCTCGCTGTGGGCCCCGGCCTTCCGTGCCGGGAAACAAGTGGCCGACCTGAGCCTGCCCAAGCTCGACATCAACGACCTGACCGTCGACCCAATCCGCAGAACCTTCAACTCGACAGCCAGCATCAGCCTGCTGGACGCCAGCCTGAGCGCACGTGACAACTACTGCCGCTTTGTGCAGGACGGCTACGCCGTGGTGCGCTGGGATGGTGAGGTAAGCCCCTGCCTCTCGCTGCTGCACGACCACCCGGAATATATCCGTGGGCGGCGGAAAGATGTAACCCACCACAGCCTGGGGAACATCAAGCAGCAGCCGCTGCGCAGCATCTGGGAGTCCGAGGAATACATCACCTTCCGCAAGCGGCTGCGCGCCTTCCCGTTCTCGCCCTGCACCACCTGCGGCGGCTGCGAACGCTTTGCCGGGAACTTGATCGACTGCTCGGCAGAGACGTTCCCAACATGCGGTGGCTGCCTGTGGGCCCAGGGGTTCATCCAGTGCCCGTGATCGCTTTTTCACCCGCAATACTGAGGTTTGTCACTACACAAACGCAGCAATTTCCTTTACGCTGAATAATTGAGGTAGACCCTTTTCCGGGGTCAGCCACCACCCCCTGGCGGCACATCACCAGTTCCAACCATCAAGGCCAGGGTAAGGGCAAACTGTGTTGCCCAGCACAGTCTGTTCTGTTTCGTTAGAAAATCCGTGAGTGATCATGTCATGAAAGGAGAACAGTATGGCGCTCGGAGGATATGCTAACCGGATCGCTCGTGTCAACCTGTCCACAAGAGAGGTCAGATACGAGGAGATCAACGAGGAGTGGGCGCGTAAGTACATCGGCGCACGCGGCCTCGGCGTTCGCTACGTGCTGGAGCAGGGGCCGCAGGTTGACCCGCTGGGGCCGGACAACCTGCTGTGCTTCATGAACGGCCCGCTGACCGGCACACGCGTCAACATGAGTGGTCGTATGGCCATCGTGACCAAGAGCCCGCTGACCGGCACAGTGACCGACAGCCACCATGGTGGCTGGTCGGCAGCCCGTCTGCGCTGGGCTGGCTTCGATGGTATCCTGGTGGAGGGTAAGGCCGACAGGCCGGTTTACCTCTATGTTGAAGATGGCACGGTCACCATCGAGGACGCCGGTGAAGTATGGGGCAAGGGCGTACATGAAACCATCAAGTTCTTCCAGGGGAAATACAAGGAAGAGAAGAACCTGAGTGTGATCGCCATCGGCCCCGGTGGCGAGAAACTGGTTCGCTATGCCTGCTGGGTCAATGAGGACGACCGCGCCTCGGGCCGCGGGGGCACCGGCGCAGTGGGTGGCAGCAAGATGCTGAAGGCCATCGTGATCAAGGCCAAGCAGGCCATGCCAGCCCCTGCCAACAAGGACGCTTTCAAGAAGGCGCATGACACCGCACTCGGCAAGCTGATCGGTGAGGGGTCCTTCACACAACCCAAGAAGGGTGGCCTGAGCGTCTATGGCACCAATATCCTGACCAATATCACCAGCGGCATCGGTGCGTACCCCACGCGCAACGGCCAGACCACCTCATTCGAGGGCGCAGAGTTCATCAGCGCCGAGTGGGTCAACGAGAACGTGCTGGTCGACAACCCGACCTGCCACGCCTGCCCGGTGGCCTGCAAGAAAGAAGTGGAGGTCGAGTATCGGGGCGAGAAACTGCGCATGGAGAGCGTGGAGTATGAGCCGGTCTGGTCGTTTGGCGGTTTCTGCGGCAACAGCAGTTTGCCAGCGATCGCCTATCTGATCAACCTGTGCAACGACCTGGGCATTGATGCTATCGAGACCGGATGCTGCCTTGCCACCTACATGGAGGTGGTGCAGAAGGGCTGGGATGGCCAGTATCACATCGACTGGGGCGACCACGAGAAGATGGTTGAGCTGGTTGAGTTGATCGGCCGCCGTGAGGGTGTAGGTGATGTGCTGGCCGAGGGCGTCAAGCGTATCGCTGAGCACTACGGCCACCCGGAGATCGGCATGCACGTACGCGGCCAGGCGATCCCGGCTTACGACCCGCGCGGCCTGAAGGGCATGGGCCTGGGCTATGCCACCAGCAACCGCGGCGCCTGCCACCTGCGGGCCTACACCCCCGCCAGCGAGCTGGGCGTGATCGGCCTCAAGACCGACCCGCTGGACTGGGAGAGCAAGCCCGAGCTGGTCATCCTGCTGCAGGACTTCTTCGCCTTCACCGACTCGCTTGACATGTGCAAGTTCGGCACCTTCAGCGAGGAGATCGAGGACTACGCAGCCCAGTATGCCGCCGTGGTTGGCGTTGAGTTCACCGCCGATGACGTGCTGGCAACCGGCAAGCGCATCTACACACTGGAGCGCTACTACAACCAGCTTGCAGGGGAAGGTCCCGGTGCAGATACGCTGCCGCGGCGCTTCGCCGAGGAGCCGAGCACCATGAAGGGCTCAGAGGGCCACGTCTGCGAGATCGATCAGATGCTGGCCAAGTATTGGGAGCTGCGCGGCTGGGAGAAGGGCGTTGTGACTGAGGCCAAAGCCAAGGAGGTCGGCATCGTCTAGCCGACGCAGCGGATCGCGCCGATCCAGACAGCACAACGGGCAGGTCATCATGGCCTGCCCGTTTGATTCATCCCCTGTGTGCTTGCGGCGCTCAGCGCCCCGGAGGGGCCATCTCCAGCATATCACCCGGCTGGATCACACGCTCAAAGCCGCCATGATAGCTCAGGTCTTTACCATTGAGCAGGATACGCCAGCCGGAGCGCAGCCGGTAATACAGCACAGCCTCTGTCCATTCGCTGCGCTCGTCGATCTCGCTGTCCCAGTGTTTCTCAAATATCACGTCGCGCAGCTCCGGTGAGTAGTTGAGCAGCTTGCGCAGCGCATCGACCACCGCCGCGCCGGGCGTCAGATGCACCTCCAGCCCAACGCGCCCCCACGCCTCGCGGATCAGGTTGTAGGCCTTGACCGGCAGCACGAAGTCACCAGCGTCTAGCTCACGTGCTGTCTCGTAGCCCTCGATCATCTGGTTGAGCTGGATCATCAGGTACTTGTTCCAGCCCGCCAGCGCCGGGGCGACCACCTTCACATCATCGTGCTCCTCCCGGATGAACTGCGCAAACGCGCCGAGCACCAACCCCATGCTGCCTGTCACCCACATCGAGGGGGTGTGGATGCGGCGCGGGCCATGCGCGGCGTGAATCTGCCCCGCCCGGAACAGATAGCGGGCATAATCGGTGCCCAGATCAACGCTGAGGGTACGGGCCAGCCAGATGGTGAAGAAGCGCCGCCGTTCAGCCAGATGGCGCTCATCCATGCCGCGCTCCCAGCCCAGCACACGGGCCGTCTCCGGGTTGCGCTGCAGGTGATCATAGGTGCCGACCACCAGCTCGTAACCACGCCGGAACAATACATCAACCGTCTGGCGCATGGCGTCGATCTCCGCGGGGGTGGGGCCACTAAAGCGCAGCATGGTTTGCCACACTTCTGCAGGATCCATGCGAAGACCGCCGACGATCAGATCGGCTCTGCTGCCATTTGTGCCGGCCCGGGCCGGTTTTTCTTGTATCAGCGTCACTGTTCATCCTCCTGCTGAAAAAGCCTCACCCTTATCTTAACCGGGTGATTCGAGGCGACACATGACCTGGATCAAGTCGGAGCGCATTTCTGCACCCCGACTAATAATCTTTACCCCCCACCGCGCATAGTCTTCTCACGCATCAGGCGGCAGACTCGCCGGGCAGCTTCCTGCTCCCCTTCGATGATCAGCAGGTCACGCCGGATGGTGACGACCGAGAGGACCACCGGCGGCTGTTCCTGCAGCCAGGCCCGCCAGCCCTCACCTTCCACCGCCCACTTACCGATCGGCCTGCCGCCTGCCTGCTCAAGATAGGCCATCAGTGTAGGGCGCCACATGTTGCGCAGGTCCAGCTCGCAGCGGCACATGATCAGCCCCCGGCAACAGGTGGGATCAGCGTGATCTCGTCACCATCCTCGATGACGGTATCAAGCCCCTGAAGCCACTGGATGTTGCGCCCGTTGACGAATATGTGTACCACACCGGTCATCTCACCTCGCTCATCGAGGATCTTACGCCCCACCTGGGGGGCTGCCTCGGTGATAGCCTGGATGAGATGGCGCACGCTCTGCCCCGGCTCCAGCTCCACGTGCAGCTCACGAGCACCGGCCAGATCGCGCAGCGTTGCCAGCAGCTTGATCGTTTGCATGTCTGTTCCTCCTTGTGATGGCTGCCTTAATTATATCGCTCAATCCAGCCGGAGTTTGCTCCGGGTGGGTAGAACACAGCGCAGCCGGATAGTCTGGGCCGCTGCAGCTCCGCCTGATCGGGGGTTCAATAAACCAGATCGCCGGAGATAAACGCCTCGGTGCGCAGGTCACGCGGGCTGTTGAAGAACTGCTCGACCGGCGCTACTTCGACCAGCTCCCCTTCGAGCATCAGGCCTACACGCGCCGCCAGCCTGCGGGCCTGGAAGATGTTATGCGTCACCAGCACAATGGTGGCCGAGGTGCGGGTATACTGCTCGCGGATCAGGTCTTCGATGATGCGCACATTAGCCGGGTCCAGGTTGGCCGTTGGCTCATCCAGCAGTAAAACGCGCGGCTCCAGTACCAGTGCACGTGCAACGGCCACGCGCTGCATCTCACCGCCTGACAGCGTGCGCGGATGCGCATTGGCCAGCGGGAGCATGGCAACCCGGTCGAGCACCGCATCGATGCGCTGGCGGCCGTCACGGCTGCCGCGCAGGTGCAGCCCATAGGCCACATTGCTGCGCACACTGCGCGAGAGCAGGGCCGGGCGCTGGAAGACCATCGCCAGGTTACGGCGCTGCTCGATGGTGATATTCTGATAAGACACAGGGCTGCCATCAAGGTACAGCACGAGATCGCCGCTGGTGGGCGGCTCCAGCAGGGCCAGCAGGCGCAGCAGGGTGCTCTTGCCCGCCCCGCTGGGGCCCACCAGCGCGAAGACCTCCCCCTGCTCGATGCGCAGCTCCGGGATGTTCAGCACTGTACGTTTGCCGTAGGTTTTTGTGACGTTGGTCAGCACAAAAGCATCAGGCATGATCAAGCCTCAAAGCAATCCTATAGCAGGGTTATTCCGGCTCATTGAGACGCCCCTGTCCAACGACCATCGCCAGGTTGGTGATGAACGAAAGCAGCAGCAGGATGATGCCCAGCGCCAGGGCCAGATCAAAGTTGCCCTTGCGCGTCTCCAACACCACTGCTGTGGTGAGCACCCGTGTGCGGCCTTCGATGTTGCCGCCCACCAGCATCACCGCCCCCACCTCGGAGATGATCGACCCGAACCCGGCCACCAGTCCAACCACCACACCGACCCGCGCCTCGGACAGGATCGCCAGGTTCGCCTGGCGCCGGGTGGCACCCAGTGCACGGAGCTGCGGCCCCAGCGACGGATCGACGGCCAGCACGGCGCTCATCGTCACCCCCACCACCACAGGGGTGGCGATGATCACCTGGGCGATCACCATCGCCTTGATCGAGAACAGCCAGCCCAGATCGCCCAGCGGGCCGCTGCGTGACAGGATCAGGTAGACGAACAACCCAACCACCACGGGCGGCAGCCCCATGCCGGTGTAGATGAAGGCGGTGAAGATACGTTTACCGGGGAAACGCGTCAGCGCCAGCCATGCCCCGGCAGGCACGCCGATCACGGCGCTGATCGCCAGGGCGATAGCGGTCACCTGCAGTGACCGCCCGGCGATCTCCAGCACGACGGGGTCCAGAGAGGCGATCAGGCGCAGCGCCTGGATGATGGCCTGGACAAGGGTCTCGATGGTGGGCCTCCTTAAGAGATGACAGGCATCCGTCGTTCAATGACCGGTAAGGGCACCAGACCCTCACCGGTCGCGGGAACGATTTATCTTACTGCGAGGCTCGCCACTGCTCCGAATCGGGGAAGAACAACTGCTGGCCGTTCACCTGGAAGCTGGCGATCAGCTCCTGCGTCTCCACCGAGGTCAGCCAGTCGGCAAACGCCTGCGCCAGCTCGTAGTTAACACCAGGGTGCTTGTCCGGGTTGACCGGGATGACGCCGTAGGGGTTGAACAGGACGGGATCCCCTTCAACCAACACTTCAAGCTCAAGCCCCTCGCCCAGCATCGACAGGTAGGTTGCACGGTCTGTCAGAGTGTACCCACCCAGTTCATCGCTCATAGTCAGCACATCGCCCATGCCCTGCCCCGCCGAGATGTACCACTCGCCCCCGGGGATGACGCCCGCAGCCTCCCAGACCGACAGCTCTTTGAGATGTGTGCCGCTGTCATCGCCGCGGGAGACAAACGTTGACCCGGTAGTGGCGATCTGGATGAAGGCCGCCAGCGCATCATTCATACCGCGCACCCCCGCCGGGTCTTCAGCCGGCCCCACCACAACGAAGTCGTTGTACATCACATCATAGCGGGCGGTGCCATCGCCATTAGCGACGAACTCTTCCTCGCGGGGAAGAGCATGCACCAGCAGCACATCGGCGTCACCGGCAGCGCCCATCTCAAGTGCCTGGCCGGTGCCAACCGCGATCACATCCACCTGGGCGTTGAACTTCTCCTCAAAGTCGGGCAGGATGTAATCCAGCAGGCCCGAGTCGGCGGTGCTCGTGGTGGTGGAGAGGATCAGGCGCTGCGATTCGGCGGCTGCACCCCGGGGAGAGGGGGCGCAGGCGGTGACGAAAGTGGCTATCATCAGCGCAATCCAGATGCGTTTGCCCAAGGGACCCCCTTCTTTTCATTCATAGCAGGTCAGTCCGCGTCCGGTCAGGCTCACGGGATGAACAGACCCTGATCGATCTGGGTTTTGCACACATCCAGCCATTCGATCAGGAACAGTGCCTGCCGTCTGCGGAACTCATCGATCACCACGTAGAACGGATCGAGCGGGTCGCGCGGGGCTGCGTTCCATTCGTCCAGCATGGCCTGAAAGACCTCTTTCTGCGCGTCGATCAACGCCGCCGCACCGGGCAGCCTGAGGTAATTGAAGAAGCGCAGGCGGGCCACCAGCTCCACACGGGCAGCACGCATCGATCGGATGGGCCGGTGCAGCCACTGCAGGAACTTCTCGCGCCCGGCCTCCGTGATATGGTAGACCTTGCGGGCTGGACGCCCCTCCTGCGGCTCAGTGGTGGAATCCAGGCAGCCCTGCTTCTCCAGATCGGTCAGCACCATATAGAACTTGGCCTGCCCGGCTTTCCAGATCGACCCGAAGATCACCTCGAAATCCTGGTACAGGCCATAGCCATGTTTGCCCTCAGGCATCAACAGCCCCAGGGCGGCGATCTCAAGAGGATAAGTTCCAAAACCACTGTGGCGCGCGTCGCTCATAAACTACCTGGCTCAGCTCAGATGATGTAACTATTTTCCCCCACCCCGGCCTGATTGTATCGGGGAAGTCAGGTGCCCAGGCCCAACTTTCCCCAAAGGCCGGGACGGGGGAAGGCGCTGTGAGGATATGCTTAGAGATTATATATTCAACTCTTGAATATTATATACCTGATAGATTATACTGCAAGCAGTCAGATACATGACGTGACGATCGTCTTGAACGCATTATGACAGGCAGCACATGCATGTTGGCCCGTAAGCCGCTATGATGAGAGTGACATCACGCCGATATTTCGGGTGCTTTTCATCCACATCACCCGGTATGCTGCCGGATCGCCCGATCTGGATCAGGAGACAGAGCTGTGGCTGTTGACCGCTTTGGGCGCGATATCCACTACCTGCGCATTTCCCTCACCGACCGCTGTAACCTGCGCTGCGTCTACTGCATGCCTGAGGATACAACGTTCCAGCCGATGGACGCCCTCATGACCGATGAGGAGCTGCTGCACCTGTTCGGGTTGTTCGTTGAGCTGGGATTCGACAAGTTCCGCCTGACCGGCGGCGAGCCAACGATCCGGCCCAACATCACCGGGCTGGTGCGCCATATGGTTCACACCCCCGGCGTGCGCGAGGTCACGCTGACCACCAACGGCATGCTGCTGGAGAACCTGGCCGGGCCGCTGGCTGAGGCGGGGCTGCGGCGCGTGAACATCAGCATCGACTCGCTCGACCCGGAACGCTATCACGCGCTGACCCGGCGCGGCAAGCTGGAACAGGTGCTGCGCGGGATCGAGGCGGCGGAGTCGGCAGGGCTGCTGCCGATCAAGCTCAACGTGGTGGTGGCACGCGGCATCAACGACGGGCAGGACGTGATCGACCTGGCCGCGCTGACGTTGGAGCACGACTGGCACGTGCGGTATATCGAGATGATGCCGATTGGGGATATCGCAGAGTTCGCGCAGAGCCAGCTTGTGACCGAGCAGGAGCTGCGCGACAAGATCGAGACGGCTCTGGGCACCCTGGAGCCGTTGAATGACGGCAGGCTGGACGGCGAGGCGCGGCTGTATCGCATCGTTGGGGCGCCCGGCACGCTGGGCTTCATCAGCTCGGTGAGCGCCCCGTTCTGCGCTGCCTGCTCACGCGCCCGGCTGACCGCCGATGGGCGGCTGCGGTTGTGCCTGCTGCGCGACGGCGAGGTTGACCTGCTCACGCCACTGCGTGAGGGCGTTCCGGACGATTATCTCAAGCACCTGATCCGCAAGGGCATCTGGGCCAAGCCGTGGGGACACGGCCTGGCGCAGGACACGATCCCGGTTGAGCGGTTGATGTCGCAGATCGGCGGCTGAACAACCGCACGCTCTAATCAGGCGGCTGGATGCGAGTGGGCTTTACGTGCCCGGCAGACTGCTGCTGCCAGACCTCGGCGGCGGCCAGCGCGTGCGGCGTCCCGATGCGGCGCAGGGACTTAGCTGCCTCGCGCCTCACGTGGCCGGAGCGATCGTTGAGCAGGCGGATCAGCGGGCCCACCGCCCGGACGTCGCCGATCTCCCCCAGCGCATTGGCCGCCCCCAGCCGCACGCGGGTGTTGGGGTTGTCCAATGCCTCGATTAGCGCTTCGACCGCCGGCTCACCGATAGCCGCCAGCGCCCCCAGTGAGTAGATATACCGGTCATCAGCGCCCAGCGTGGAGATCAGCGGACCGACAGCGCGCGGGTCTTTCAGCTCGGCCAGGGCGGCGGTGACACCCTGCCGCACCCACAGCGAGGGGTCGCTCAGCGCCGCGATCAGCGGGTCAACAGCCCGCCGATCCCCGATCTGGCCCAGAGCGCGCGCCGCCCAGCCGCGCAGGAACTCGTCGTCGCCGGCCAGTAGCTCCAGCAGGCCATCGACAGCACGCACATCCTGGCGCACCGCCAGTGCAAACAACGCGCGCTGCTGCACCTCCAGGTCACCGCTTACCAGCAGATCGAGCAGGTGCTGGCGCAGAGCAGCCCCTCCCAGCACCGGCTCACGCCCGGTGGTGATGCGCGGCACCGGGCGATTGTCACCGCCCAGTTCCGGCTCATCGCCGCTCAGCGATTTGTCGAGATCGTCGTCCAGTGTGCCGGTCATCTCACACTCACGTTCGGCCTGATTCGGTTAGAACAGCCGCACATCGACCGGCTGCCCCGCCTCCAGGCCGGTGGCATCCAGCGGCACGCGCAGCAGCCCGTCAGCCTTGACCAGGGTGAAGATCAGGTTGCTCTTGAAGAAGATCGGGTCGGCCCACAGCTCCCCATCACGCTGCACCAGCCGGGTGGGCACATAATCCTCGCGCCCCGTTGTGCTGGCCACATTGGTGGTGAGCCGCGCCCGCACAAACAGGCTGCGCGGCACGTCGGCCCCCTGCAGGCGATAGATCACCGGCGTACACACCATCAGGAACTGCACAAAAGCGCTGACCGGGTTGCCGGGCAGGCCGATCAACGCGATACCATCCCCCACTCCCAGGATGGTGGGCTTACCGGGCCGGGTGGCGATGCCATGTACCAGCACCCCCGGCTCGCCCAGGCGGTCGAATACGTCGGCGGTCATATCGCGCACCGAGACCGAGCTGCCCGCCGAGAGCACCACCATATCGGCGCCGCGCTCAATCGCCCCTTTGACTCGCTCGTAGATCACCTCGAAGCGGTCAGGGAGGATGCCGCCCAGCTCCACCTCGGCGCCAGCCCCGCGCGCCAGCGTGGCGACCGTGTAACTGTTGATATCGCGCACCTGGCCGGGCCGGGTGGCCTGATGCGGCGGGATGACCTCATCCCCGGTGGCGAAGACGGCCACCCGCGGGCGGCGCGCCACCGTCACCTCCGTGATGCCGACCGCCATCAGCCCGCCGATGTCCTGCTCGCGGATGCGGTGCCCGGCGGGCAGGATCAGGTCACCCTGGCCGATGTCCTCCCCCGGCTCGATCAGGTTGTCACCGGGAGCAGCCGGGCGGCGCACCTCGATCTCGTCCTCGCCGGTCTGCTGGGTGTTCTCGATCATCACCACTGCATCAGCCCCATCCGGTACACTGCCACCTGTGTGCACCAGCGCTGCCTCACCCGGCCTCAGCGTGAAATCCGCCGTGTCTCCCATTGGCACCTCGCCCACCAGCCGTAGATAGGCAGGGAGCGACTCGCTGGCCCCGAATGTGTCCCGCGCGCAGACGGCGTAGCCATCCACCGTGCAGCGCCGGAACTCCGGCAGGACCTGCGGGGAGATGATATCAGCAGCCAGCACGCGGCCCAGAGCTTCCAGCGCCGGGATGGTCTCCCTATCGGCAAGTGGGCGCACATGCTCCAGGATGCGACGGCGCGCTTCCTCAGGGGGCACCAGGGTGAAGAACTCAGGCATAGCTGTCCTTTTCCAGCTCAACCACAGACGTCCAACCCTTATTGTACAGAAGGCGGGGCCGGGTAACCAGCCCCAGGGCACAAACAGCGTGGCATGAACGGGCTCCTGCCATTTGCCCCTGCCCCGGCGCGTTAGCTATACTCACATCACTATGAGCAAGCTGAGCCACATCGACGAGACAGGCCGCGCCCGCATGGTGGACGTAGGCCACAAGCCAGAGACCAACCGCACCGCCATCGCCCGCGGGCACGTGGCGATGCAACCTGAGACGCTGCGGCTAATCAAGGCCGGGACGCTAAAAAAAGGCGACGTGCTGACGGCCGCCCAGATTGCCGGGGTAATGGCCGCCAAGCGCACCGCCGAACTGATCCCGCTGTGCCACCCGCTGATGCTCACCCACATCGACGTGACCTTCACGCTCGATGAGGAGGCCAGCCGGGTGCTGATCGAGGCCACGGCCCGCACCACTGGCAAGACCGGCGTGGAGATGGAGGCGCTGACCGCCGTCGCGGTGGCCGCCCTGACAATCTACGATATGGCCAAGGCGGTCGACCGTAGCATGCGGATCGAAGCGGTGCGGCTGGTAGAGAAGCACGGCGGCCAGTCCGGGGATGTGGTGCTGGAGTAGTAGAGATATCATGCAAGTCACGATCCGTTTGTTCGCTACCCTGCGCGATCGCGCGGGATTCAGCCAGATCACGCTGGAGCTGCCGGAGGGCACGACTGTCGCGCAGATGCTGGAGCAGCTTATCGAGCAGCACCCCGTGCTGGCCGCGCCGCTGCGCCATGCCATCGTCGCCCTGGACGAGGAGTTCGCCTTCCCGGAAAACCCGCTGCATGACGGCGCGGAAGTGGCGATCTTCCCGCCGGTGAGCGGCGGCTCCGGTGAGGGGCCGGGTTGGCCGGAATATATCGCCGTGACGGCAGACGCGCCGGACCTCGACGCGATTCTGGCCGCCATCACGCGACCTGAGACAGGCGGGGTGGCGATCTTCAGCGGGGCGGTGCGCGGCGTGACGACGCAGGGCGAGGATGCGCGCGCCACCGAGCATCTGTTTTACGAGGCCTACACCCCGATGGCCGAGCGCAAGCTGCGCCAGATCGCGGCGGAGATCCGCGAGAAGTTCCCCAAAGTGCAGGGGATCGCGCTGGTGCAACGCGTTGGCAGGCTGGAGGTGGGCGACGTGACCGTGCTGGTGGCCTGCGCCGCCGGGCACCGCTACGATGGCATCTTCGAGGCCGCCCGCTACGGGATCGACCGGCTCAAGCAGATCGTGCCAGTATGGAAGAAAGAGGTCGGCCCGGACGGCAGCGCGTGGGTGGAGGGCGAGTATCACCCCACGCGCGATGATGTGCGCGAAAACCACGATTGACCCTGACTCCCACTTACAAGACGGATACCTAATGTCACTGCTCAATGACGAGGCACGCGAATTCCTGAAGAAGCCGCTGATCGCCCGGCTGTCGACGATCGGGCCGGATGGCTACCCACACACCGTGCCGGTGTGGTTCATGCTGGATGGCGATGACCTGGTGATCATCAGCGACCGCAGCACCCGCAAAGTAGGGCATATCGCGGCCAACCCCAAAGGCGCGATCAGCATCGGTGGGGACAGCGACGATGGCGGCGGCTACCTGATCAAAGGCGACCTGAGCATCGAGGAAGACCCCGGCGACCTGTGGCTGAAGAAGATCACACGCCACTATGAGGACGAGGAGCAGGCCGAGAAAGACATCGCGGCCTGGGCCGACCTAGACATCATCCTGATCCGGCTCAAGCCGCGCAGGGTCTACAAAGTAGCATAAGGCGAACCGGCGGCGGCCTTACACCCCCAGAATGCCGGAGACAATCGCCAGCAGCACCCCACCGGCCATCACACTGCCGAGCTGCCCGGCGGTGTTGGCACCCATGGCGTGCATCAGGATGAAGTTCTCGAAGTCCTCTTCCTGGGCGATCTGAGCGGCCAGCCGCCCGGCCATCGGGAAGGCGCTAATGCCCGCCGCACCGATCAGCGGGTTGATCTTACGCCCGCTGAGTGCACACATCAGCTTGCCGAACAGCAGCCCGGCGACGGTGTCGAGCACAAAGGCCAGCAGCCCCAGCAGCAGGATCAGGATTGTGTCCACGTTCAGGAAGCTCTGGGCGGCCATCGTCGAGCCGACCGTCACCCCCAGGAAGAGCGTCGCCACGTTGATGATCTCGTTCTGGGCGGCCTTGCTCAGCCGTTCGACCACGCCGCTCTCGCGCAGCAGGTTGCCCAGCATCAGCATACTGACCAGCGGGGTGGCTTCCGGCACCAGCAGGCCCACTACCACTGTAACCGCCACCGGGAAGATGATCAGTGCGCGGTGGGAGACGGGGCGCGGGGCGTATTCCATGCGGATGCGGCGCTCGTCTTTTGTAGTGAGCAGACGCATGATCGGCGGCTGGATGATGGGGATCAGGCTCATGTAGGAGTAGGCCGCCACGGCGATAGGAGCCAGCAGCTCCGGCGCGAGCCTGGTGGCGACGAAGATCGACGTGGGGCCGTCGATGGCCCCGATCACGCCAATCGAGGCGGCCTGATTGAGCGGGAAGCCCAGCAGGATGGCAAGGATCAGCGTGCCGAAGATGCCGAACTGGCCCGCCGCCCCCAGCAGGGCCATGCGCGGCTGCGAGAGCAACGGGCTGAAATCCATCATCGCACCCACGCCGATGAAGATCAGCAGCGGGAACAGCTCGGTGGCGATGCCCGCGTTATACAGCACGGTGAACAGCCCGCCGTCGGTCATGCCGGTGAGCGGGATATTCGCCAGGATGCAGCCAAAGCCGATCGGCAGCAGCAGCACCGGCTCGTATTCCTTGGCCACGGCCAGGATGATGAGCACGGCCCCCACCGCGATCATGGCCGCATTGCCCACCGTGAAATGGGTAAGGCCCTTGAGCAGCTCGGGGAGCAGGCTGGAGAAGTCCATCGGTCACCCCTGGTCCGCGTATTCCATCAGCACCTCATGGTGCCGCACATGCTGCCCCACGCTGATATGCACCACCGCGATTAGCCCGTCGCGCGGGGCGCGGATAGCGTTCTTCATCTTCATCGCCTCCAGAACGCACAGCTCCTGCCCTCGCCTGACCACACTCCCCGCCTGCACTGACACCCTGGCAATCACGCCGGGGATGGGCGCATAGATCGCCCTGCCAGACTCAACGATGGTCGTGGAGGACGGCGGAGTGGGCAGGGGCCGGGGATCGGGCAGGGGGGCCGGGGCCGCTGCCACCGGGGAGTCTCCAGACGGCCCGGTCGCCGCAGGGGGCGAGGACTGCGGCCAGACCTCAAACCGCTCGCCATTTACCAGGGCGATAACAGGCCGGGTACAAGGGTTCTCGATCTCGACCTCATAGGTTTGCTCGTCGATGGTGAGGGTGATCTTCATCGGGTGCGGCCTCTCTGTTTCAACTGGCGACCGCGCATCACGGCCTGCCAGGGGCTGATCGGTGCTTTCGGCGACGGATCAAAGGGGTGCGGCCCCATGCCATTCTCACAGGCAAGGGCCAAGGCTACGGCGATTGCAGCAGCCAGCCGACGCGGGTCGCCCTGACCGGCGTTTTCAGCGTTGCTTAGCACCGCTGCCGACGACGCGGAGACCGATCGAGGGGGAGTGCCGGGCGGCTCCTTTTCCCTGGTCGTCATAACCAGCAGCCGCATCAACAGCGACACCAAGATAATCGCCCCAAAAACCAGGAGCATCCCCACCAGTGTGATCTGCAGGGCAATGATCAGGTTCTCGCTCACATCACACCTCACTACATGGGGATATTGCCGTGCTTGCGCGGCGGCGGTGAGGCGAACTTATCATGCAGGGCGGCCAGCGCAGCGATGATCTTGGGGCGCGTCTCGCGCGGCTCGATGATGTCATCGATATACCCGGCGCTGGCGGCATGATACGGGTTGTTGAAGCGGCGGCGGTAATCCTCGGCCAGACGTGCCCGCTCGGCCTCAGGATCGGGCGACCGTTCGATCTGTTTGCGGAACAGGATGTCGACTGCGCCCTCAGCCCCCATCACGGCGATCTCGGCGCTGGGCCAGGCGTAGTTGACATCAGTACCGAGGTACTTACTGCTCATGACCACATAAGCGCCGCCATAGGCCTTGCGGGTAATGATGCTGATCTTGGGCACCGTGGCCTCTGAGTAAGCATACAGCACCTTCGCGCCGTGGCGGATGATGCCGCGGTGCTCCTGATCGATGCCGGGCAGGAAGCCGGGCGAGTCGATGAAGGTGACCAGCGGGATGTTGAAGGCATCACACAGGCGCACAAAGCGGGCGATCTTATCAGAGGCGTCGATGTCGATCACCCCGGCCATGACGCTTGGCTCCTGCGAGACAATACCGACCGTATGCCCGCCGATATGCGCCAGCCCGGTGATAGCGTTGCGCGCCCAGCGCGGCTGAAGCTCCAGAAATGAGCCGTGGTCGACGATGTGCCAGATCACCTCGTGCATGCTGTACGGCTCAGCCGGATCGAGGGGCACGATGTTGTTCAGCTCCTCGTCCATGCGCAGGGGGTTGTCAGTAGTAGCAACGTAGGGGGCATTCTCGATGTTATTTGACGGCAGATAAGACAGCACATGGCGCGTCAGCTCCAGCGCTTCCTGCTCGGTGGCCGTGGTCAGGTGTGCCGTGCCGCTGATCGAGGCGTGCACCTCTGCCCCGCCAAGCTGCTCAACATCGATCTCCTCGCCGGTCACCGTCTTAATGACATGCGGACCGGTGATAAACATGTAGGAGGTCTGCTCGGCCATGATGATCAGGTCGGTCAGGGCGGGCGAATAGGCCGCACCGCCCGCACACGGGCCAAGCATCACGCTGATCTGCGGGATGACACCGGAGTACTGCGCGTTACGGCGGAAAATCTCGGCATAGCCCCCCAGCGCACGTACACCTTCCTGAATACGCGCACCACCGGAGTCGATCAGGCCGATGATGGGCGTGCCGTTGCGCAGGGCCAGGTCCATCACCCGGCAGATCTTGCGGGCCTGCATCTCGCCCAGCGCGCCGCCGTAGACGGTGAAATCCTGCGCGTAGAGATACACCGTGCGCCCGGCGATCTGCCCATAGCCGGTGACCACACCATCACCGGGATATCGCTCGCCGCCAAGCTGCATCTCGGTGGGCTGGTGGGTGATGAACGGTTCCAGCTCGTTGAACGTGCCGGGGTCCAGCAGCAGGTCGATACGCTCACGTGCGGTCAGCTTGCCCTTCTCATGCTGGCGGTCGATGCGGTCCGGGCCGCCGCCCTGCAGGGCCTTCTCGCGCATCCGGCGCAGCTCAATGATGCGGGGGTCTTCCTGGGTCATAGTAATAACATCCTCAGGTCAAGCAGGCGATCAGGCCTGCATCCAACAACAGAAAACCCGGCCCCGAGGCCGGTCCATAAACCGGATGGAGAAGCCGGGTGCCGGGAGACAACCTCAGCGGAACGGTGGTCGGGCTGCCTGATTATCCAACGGGTCATTATCAACCGATCACACCTGCGATCTAAGCCAGACGATCGCGGCTCCCAGTCACAACGATACACGGTCCGGGCGATTGTGGCAGGAACTTATGTCACCATTCAACGGTGATTGAAATCACCTTCAACCGGGGCGTCAGCGGGTCAGCTCCTCCAGCAGCGTGGCGATGTGAGCAACCTGCACGCCTTGAGCACCGCCGGCCAGCATGCCGCGCATCTGCATCAGGCAGCCGGGGTCGGCGGTAACCAGCAGGGGCGCGCCGCTGGCAGCAGCCTGGCGCAGCTTGTCAGCAGTCATGGCATTGGAGACCTCCGGCATGCGGATCGAGAACACCCCGCCGAAGCCGCAGCAGCGATCCGATTCCTCCATCTCGTGGATGGCGCAGCCCGCCGCGCGCAACAGATGGCGCGGCTCATCTTTGAGGCCGATCAGGCGGCTCATGTGGCACGAGTCGTGATAGGTAACAGCCGGGGCAGCATCGCTGCGCGGCGGGGCCCAGCGCGCGACGTGCACCAGGAACTCGGTCAGTTCGTAGGTCTTCGCCGCCAGCGCGCGGGCACGCGGCCCCCACACCGGATCATCTTCCAGCAGGTGCGGATATTCTTTGCGGATCATCGCCACGCAGGAGCCGCTGGGCATGACCACCGTCTCATAGGGCTCAAAAACCTCAATGGTGCGCCGGATCAGGGGGAGCGCCTGATCGCGGAAGCCGCTATTGACGAACGGCTGACCACAGCAGGTCTGCTCCGCCGGGAAATCGACGGTATATCCGGCCCGGCGCAGCAGCCTGACCGCCGCCACCCCGATCTCCGGCAGAACCTGATCGACCACACACATCGCAAACAACGCAACACATTTTGAAGCAGCCATCGGCGGCGGTCCTTTCACAGGCCGGAGAGCCAGGTTAACGCAATGTTGATCCGCCAAATCTCCCCCGGCGCAGGCGAGACCGGGGCAGATTTTGCGGTGTTATGTCAAACAGGCTGCCCAGCGAGGCGGCCCACCTCCGCTCAAGGGATACCCCGGCCGGGCCGGCCACGTCGCGACCTATTATACAACAGCGCTCGATCATGGTATAGTTGGCGGCGCTCCCCCGCGAGAGGTGAGCCAGATCACTTAAAGGGAGGGATAGATACAATGGCAGATGAGCTGAGCAAGATCCGCTACCCGCGCCGCCGCCTGATCCGGGGTATTCTGCGTCCGGCCATCTCAGCGGCATTTGCCACTCTGGCCAACGTGGAGATCAGCGGGAGAGAGAATTTGCCCAAAAGCGGGCCGCTGATTGTGGTGGGCAACCATTTCAGCTTCCTCGACCCGGTGGCGATGATCCGCGTGCTGCCATGGCCGCCGGAATATATCGGCGGGCACCGCAACCCCAGCGCCCCGGTATGGACGGGCTTCTTCTCTCACCTGTGGGGATACTATCCCGTGTTCCGCGGCACAGGGTCGCGCTTCGCGCTGCTGGCCGCCGAGCGCGTGATCCGGCAGGGCGGCATCCTTGGTATCTTCCCGGAGGCAGGGAACTGGGCCACCGTGCTGCGCCCGGCCCGGCCCGGCACGGCTTACCTGGCTGTCCGCACCGGGGCCCCGATTCTGCCGGTGGGCTTTGACGGACTGACCGAGGTGTTCTCGGCGCTGAAGGAAGGGCGCCGGGCCAGGGTGACGATGCGCATCGGCAGACCGTTCGGCCCCTTCAAGGCGACGGGCCGGGGGCGCGAGCGTCGCCGCCAGCTTGAGGAGATCGGGCACGAGATCATGCAGCACATCGCCGAGCTGATCCCGCCGGAGCGGCGCGGTCATTACTCCGACGACCCGGCCATCCGTGAAGCGGCAAAAGGCACCGAGATCTACCCATGGGACTCCCGAACTGAGGAGGAGTTCACCGGGGGCGAGCTGCTGTAACACCCGCCAATACAGCCGTCTCTTTTGCGGCGCAGGGGTGTTATGACATCAAGCCGGGCCTTCCGGCATAATCAGGGGCGCCGAACCCGCTCCCCGTTAACTCACCCATCAGGAGAGAACACAACATGGCAACCACAACCCTACCATCAAAATCCACCAACCGCGAGAAGTGGGCGTGGTACTTTTATGATTTTGGTGACTCGGCCTATGCTGCCGTGGTGCTGCTGGCCGTCTACTCGGCTTATTTCAAAAACGCGGTGGTCGGAGGGGCCGAAGGCTCGCGGCTGTGGGGCATCGCGGTAGGGATCGCCATGCTGGTGGTGGCTGTGATCTCGCCCGTGCTGGGCACCATCGCCGACTTCTCCGGCTCCAAAAAGCGCTTTCTGTTCAGCTTCACTTCGCTCGCGGTGATCTTCACCGGCATGCTGTTCTTTGTGCAGCAGGGTATGGTTTTCATCGGCGTGCTGTTCTTCGTGCTGGCGGAGATCGGCTACCGATCGGCGCAGGTGTTCTACAACGCACTGCTGCCGGAGATCGCCCACCCGCACGAGATGGGGCGTGTATCGGGCAACGGCTGGGCCTTCGGTTCGTTTGGCGGCATCGTCTGCCTGCTGATCGTGCTGGCAGCCATCCAGCTCATCGGCGGTGCATTGATTGTGCGGCTCTCACTGGTGTTCACGGCCGTGTTCTTCGCCGCCTCAGCCCTGCCGCTGTTCCTGCTGCTAAAGGAGCGTGCCAAAGAACAGCCGCTGCCACCCGGCGAGAATTACATCAGCCTGGCCTTCAAGCGACTGGCCGAAACCTTCCGCGAGGTCAGGAACTACCGCGAGTTTGTCAAGTTCCTCATCGCCTTCCTGATCTTCAATGACGGCATCCTGATGACGCTGGACTTCGCGGCGATCCTGGGTGCTGTGTTGTTCGGGATGGGCCAGCAGGAGTTGATCATCTTCATGATCCTCGTGCAGATCACCAGCGTGGTGGGAGCTTATATCTTTGGGCTGGTGGCCGACGACTGGGGTGGCAAGTTGTCGCTGCTGATCGCGCTGGTGCTGATGATGGTGCCGGTGGGCTGGCTGTACTTCACCACCAGCAAGCTGGCGTTCTATTTCATCGGCGGGCTGGCGGGCTTCGCGCTCACTGGTGTGCAGTCGGTGAGCCGCTCAGTGGTGGGGCAGATGGCCCCGGCGGGCAAGAGCGCCGAGTTCTATGGCTTCTTCTCGGTGGCCGGGCGTACTTCATCGTTCATCGGCCCGACAGTCTTCGGGCTGGTGGTGGTGTGGGCCACTCGCTACTACGAAGGGCTGGGGCAGGCTGCTCTGCTGGCCGAGCAGAACGGGCATCGGCTGGCGCTGTTCTCGATCATCGCCTTTCTGGCAGCGGGCACGATCCTGCTGCTGTTTGTGAATGTGAAAAAAGCCCAGGAGCAGGCGGGTAACGGCGACCTCAGCCCGGCACGATAACGACCGGGGACAGGGGCGTGCTGCCCCGTGGCAGCCTGCCTTCTTTTGCCCGTGATTCTTGATGTAGAATATGGTATGATCTGAGCACTGCGCCCCTGTGGGGCGCAGTTGTTGTGCGTAACCGGCGGGCCGCAGCGGCCCTGACAGGAGTGTCGGAAGTGACCATCATCCGCGAGAATATCCGCAACGTCGCCATCATCGCCCATGTCGATCATGGCAAGACCACGCTGGTGGACGGCATGCTGAAGCAGTCGAACGTGTTCCGCGACAGCGCCAGCGTGGGCGAGCGCATCCTCGACTCAAACGACCTGGAGCGCGAACGCGGCATCACGATCCTGGCCAAGAACACCGCGATCACGTGGGGCGGCGTGAAGATCAATATCGTTGACACACCCGGCCATGCCGATTTCGGCGGGGAGGTGGAGCGCGTGCTGAACATGGTGGACGGCGCCCTGCTGCTGGTGGACGCCGTCGAGGGGCCAATGCCGCAGACTCGCTTTGTGCTACGTAAGGCGCTGGAGCTGGGCCTGCGTGTGATCGTTGTGATCAACAAGGTCGATCGCCAGTTCGCGCGGCCCGCTGAGGTGCTCAATGAGACATTTGACCTGTTCATCGAGCTGGGCGCGGACGATCAGCAGGCTGACTTCCCGGTGGTTTATGCCATCGGCGCCGACGGCATAGCCGGGTACAGCCCTGACACGCTCGCCGATGACCTGACGCCGCTGTTTGAGACCATCCTGCGCGAGATCCCCGGTCCGGAGGTGGAGCCGGAGATGCCCGCCCGAATGCTGGTCACCACCCTGGATTATGATAGCTACAAAGGCCAGATCGGCGTGGGCAGGCTGCGATCTGGCAGCATCAAGCGCGGCATGGAGATCGTGCGCATCACACCACAGGGCGAGCGCATCAGCGGGCGGATCGAGTATCTGTTCACCCATCACAACCTGTCGCGGCTGGAGGTCGACCAGGTTGAGGCGGGCGACATCATCGCCTTTGGCGGGCTGGATGGGCTGGGCATCAGCGATACCATCGCCAGCCCGGAGGTGAGCGATCCGCTTCCCGCGATCACCGTCGAGCAGCCGACCGTGCGCATGACGTTCGGGGTGAACACGTCGCCGTTTGCCGGGCGTGAGGGCAAGACCGGCTGGGGCACCTCACGGCGGCTGCGCCAGCGTCTTTACGAGGAGACACGCACCAACGTGGCGCTGCGTGTGCAGGACGGTGACAGTGCCGACCGATTCATCGTCAGCGGGCGCGGCGAGCTGCACCTGGCGATCCTGATCGAGACGATGCGCCGCGAGGGCTACGAGTTCGAGGTGAGCCGCCCGGAGGTGATCTTCCGCGAGGATAAGGAAGCCCGCGAGCTGCTGGAGCCGGTTGAGGAAGTGCACATCGAGGTGGCCGACGAGATGGTCGGGGTGGTGATCGAGCTGCTGGGTGAGCGCCGCGGCCAGATGATCAGCATGGCCAGCGGGAACGGCACCACCTACCTGAAATACCTGGTGCCAACACGTGGCCTGCTGGGGTTCCGGGCCAGCTTCCTGACGGCGACGAGTGGCATGGGGCAGCTCCACAGCATCTTCCACGGGTACGAGCCGTACATGGGGCCGATCCAGGGACGCCGATTTGGCAGCCTGGTAGCCTGGGAGACAGGCACATCGTCGAGCTATGGGCTAAACAACGCCCAGGAGCGCGGCTCGCTGTTCATCGGGCCGGGTGTTGAGGTCTACGAGGGGATGGTGGTGGGCGAGCATGTCCGCCCCGGCGACATCGCCGTAAACGTGGCGCGCCTGAAGCACGTGACCAACCATCGGCGCAGCTTCGCCGAGGACGCCATCCGGCTCACCCCGCCGCGCCAGATGAGCCTGGACGAATGTATTGAGTTCCTGGCGGAGGACGAGCTGCTGGAGGTGACGCCGATCAGCCTGCGCATCCGCAAGCGCATCCTGAACAACGAGGAGCGCGTCAAGGAGCAGAAGCGGCGCGAGCGGCTGGTGGCAGGCTGACCCGGACCGCTCAGCTCGGCCCTGCTGCCGGCTGCCCACCTTGCACATGGTGATGGTACAATAGCAGGCATACGCTCGCCATCATTCAGTGCGGGGGCTGACATTGGAACACGCACTGCCAACCCGCTTGCTGGTAGATTATATCTGCTTCCAGGACCTGGAGCCGGAGCAGATCGAGAGCATTGCCGCGCAGGCCGTACGGTATACCTTTGAGCCGGAGCAGATCATCTTCCTGGAGGACGATCCCTGTGCCGGGCTGTGGTTTATCGAGCAGGGCACAGTGAAGGTATATAAGCTCAACCCGGAGGGGGGTGAGCTCATCCTGCACCTGCTGGGGCCGGGCGACACATTTAACGACATCTCCGCCCTGGATGGCAGCCCTAACCCGGCCAACGCTGCCGCACTGAGCATCTCGACCTGCTGGGCTCTCCCTTACCCGGTGATGCGCACGGCGCTGGAGCGCTACCCACGCATGGCGCTGGCAGCGATCCATCTGCTGACGGGGCGGGTGCGCCAGCTCGCCGGCCAGATCGAGGATCTGACGCTGTATTCAGTGACGGCGCGGCTGGCCCGTTTCCTGCTCACCCAGGCAGAGGACCCTTCCCTGCGCGGGCCGGGGGTAACCCGCGCCGCCATCGCCGCCCACCTGGCCACCACCCCTGAGACGATCAGCCGCGTGCTGGCCCGCCTGCAGGAGGCCGGGGCAATCCGCTTTGACCGCCACCGCATTCTGATCACCGACGCTGACATGCTGCGCAGCATCGCCATGCTGTAGGCCGTCCCGCCCTTCGCAAGCTCCTATTTGATCTTGATCAAGTCCATTGATAGCAGTCAAGGCAGGGCTGCTGCTTATCCTGTATTGTGAGGGCAGGATGGGTAGTTTTGAGGTGTGAGGTAAAGATGAGCGCCACCCCCTGGATGCCCCGGATCGACCGGATACGCTGCACCGGCTGCGGGGACTGTATTGAGCTGTGCCCGACCGGCGCCCTGGGCCAGGTGGAAGGCAGAGCAGCCCTGATCGCGCCACAGGCCTGCACGTACTGTACCGCCTGTGAGGATGTTTGCCCTGTAGGCGCCATCACACTGCCTTTCATGATCTGCTTTGCAGACGACGGTGAGCATGATCAACAGGGAGATCATCGGGATATCCCATAGGAGCACCGGCTCACCGTGTTAAGCGGTCATCTGGTGAAGCGCCCTCTCTCCTTGTTAGGCAGGCTGCCGCGTTCCCGCGGCAGTCCGCCTCTTCAATGCACATCAGTCAAGGAGTATGGCAGGTGCCATTTCTAACCCGGTTGATCATCAAGACCTCGCTGGTCTGTTTTGTGCTGGCCCTGCTCACCGGGGCGATGACCCTGGTCGGTCCGGCGCTGGGGCTGCGTGGCTTCCCGTTTAACCTGCCCGCGCTGCGCCCTGTTTATCTGCACCTGCTGATGGTGGGCTGGGTGACCCAGCTCATCATCGGGGTGGGCTATTGGATGTTCCCCAAATTCTCACAGGAGCGCCCACGCGGCAGCGATCTACTGGCCTGGTCTGTGTACATCTGCCTCAACCTCGGCCTGCTGCTGCGCGTGGTGGGCGAGCCGCTGTCCGTTTTGCGGCCCGGCTGGGGCTGGCTGCTGGCTGTCTCTGCCGTGCTCCAACTGGCAGCCGGGCTGGCATTCATCCTGAACACCTGGCCGCGCATCAAGGAGCGCTGAGATGCCCCGGCTGAGCGTCTGGCTGGTGCGCGCCGCGCTGATCCACCTGGGGATTGGGCTCACACTGGGCGCGCTGATGCTGTTTCACAAGGGCGTCCCGATCCATCCGGCGATATGGGGGTTGTTCCCGCTGCACATCGAGGAGGTGCTGGTGGGCTGGACGATCCAGCTCGCGCTGGGCGTGGCGTTCTGGATCCTGCCGCGCTTTCAGGGAACATGGCGGCGGCGCGCCGGGCTGGCGTGGGCCGCGTTTGTGCTGCTCAACGGGGGGGTACTGCTCGTCGCCGCCGGGAGTCTGGGCGGCTGGATCATGGTGACATTTGCCGGGCGGCTGGCCGAGCTGCTGGCTGCCGGGGCATTCGCCCTGCATGCCTGGCCACGCGTCAAACCGCCGGGAGCTTGAAGGCAACCACCCAGTAATCCCCACAGGATTCTCATAATCTGAGATTAAAAGTTGCAGACGCACAGAAACTGGTGTATTATAAAATACATCTAATTCTTTAAGTACTTTTCAGGGCAAACATCTCCAAACGGCACACCCAATTGGGCCAGTGTGCACGTGTCACCCTTCAGCCCTGGTCATAAGTTTTTTCACCTCCAACAGGCCAGGCGCCGTTGACAAAGGCCTGAAAATACTCGCGCGATGCGCCAATCAAACCCGGTCGACCCAGAGCCGCCAGCGGGGTCTCTTAACGACCCTCAAGACCAGGGAGCAGGCGAGAGCGGGAGCGGCCCCATGGCCAAAGGCTGCCAGCGCGTTCAGCCCTCCAACGCCAGGACCTGCAATCCCTTCCGGGTTGTGCCGGGTTCACCGGCCAATCTGTCTATTGGTATTTTGCCGGGTAGATGATAGCAGCATGATATGTATTGGAAACGTGAGGCGAAACCGGAATGGATACACAAACATATGAGCAAGGTGGCGATATCTTTGACCAGGCCCGTGAGCTGTTCAGAGCCGGTAACGTGAAGGAGGCACTTGACCTTATCCAGCAGCTGGCCGAGAACGGCTCTGACGGGGAGGATCGGCTGAGCAGGGCCGAGCATCTGCTGAAGGAGGAAGAAAACCCGGAGTTCGTCGGTAAGGTGGCGTGGGAATGCCTGCGGCAGGCAGAGCGTGGCCCGCGCGAGCAGGCGTTGATCAACGGCGCCCAGGAGTGGGCAGCCAGAAAACTGGAGCGGCTGCGCGGCCAGCTGGGGCGCGGGTATCTTGCGGACGCGATGGCGGTCGCCGGAGACGTCATGGCGCTGACGCCCTGGCACGCCGGCAATCATCTGGAGGCTGCGCTGCCTCTGCTTGAGCAGTTGCAGAAAGGTAACCTCCCGCACGAGAGACCGACCCTCATCTCAACGGACGGCCCGCTGATCACCATATTCGGCGGCCGGAGCCGTGGGCAGAACTCGACAAACACCGTCATGCAGGACGTGCAGGCGAGGATCGAAGAGCTGCTTGAAGCGGTGCTGCACCTGAGCACTCCGGAGACCGGCATGTGGCGCACCGCCGCGCTGAAGCTGATAACGCTGTACCGCATCACCGACCGGTATGGCAGCGCATACGCGGCGCTTGAGAACGCTCGAACGCAGATCGGCGGGGCCGACCGGGAGCTGGAGGAGGCCGAGAAGGAGCTTGCAGCCGCAGCACTGGGGAACATCATGGGACGCGCCGCCATGCTGATGCGGCTGGGCCAGCTTGAGCGCGCAGCCGATCTGCTCGAGCGGGTGCTACCCGTAGCCACACAGGCCGGGGTGGTGTGGATCATGATCGCCGATCTATTCCACATGCAGGGCCGCAGCGCCGACGCGGAAGCCATCTTCCGCTGGCTGCAGGGCCATCAGGCCGAGGCGCTTTCGAAGACCTGCAAGGCAATCTGCGAGCAGGCAGGCCTGGCCGCTGAGATAGCAGCATTGACCTGCCCAACATGTGACCAGTCGCTGCAGATCGGCATGAATGCCTGCCCACGCTGCAGCGCCTCGATCCCCGACGATGTGCTGCTGGTGGATCGCTACGCGCTGGAAGGCATCAACCCTGCGTACATGGCAGCAGCAGGACGCATCGACATGCTGCTGGCACTCGGCTGCCCCCTCGAAGCATTCGATCTGCTGGAGGAACTGCTGAAGGTCGGGGCGGATCTCGGCGCGGCCCGCCGCCCGCTCGAGTCACTGCACGACCGGCTGGAGCCTCAGCAGGCCTACCATGCCTTTGACCGGGATATCCGGGTGGTGCAGCAGCACTACGAGGCAGGGCGCCCGATCGAGGCAGCCGCGGTGGCCGAGCGGCTGGCCACAGCGTCACATGTTGACGATCGCCCCCTGGCCTGGCTGAGCCTGGCCGTGGCCGAGAATGTGGCCGACGGGATGCGCGCGCATATCCAGCGGGCAGCAGTGACCGTGCGGGCGGCCACCTGGCACCAGATGCCGCTGGCAGGGCGTCTAAAGCTGGGGCATGCTGTGGTGCAGATGGGCTGGCAGGTGGAGAGCCGCAGCCTGATCCCTTACATGTTCAGCCCGCAGGAGCTGGCTGATGTAGGGGTGCGCGATCTGATCGAGCAGGCAGAGCAAGAGCGCCAGCGCCACTGCGAGCATCTGCTCGAGGAGGCCCTGGAAATGCTGAGCAAGGAGCAGCCGGATCGGGCTGCCAGGCTGGCCGAGCAGGTGCTGCGCCTGGAGCCGGACAGCCCGCGGGCGATCCTGATCCACAGCCGGGCACGGCTGGCGGAGGGCGGCGTCTACCCGGCAGCCGAGGGCTTCCGCAAGGTGCTGCGCCTGGCCACGCCGGGTAGCCCCATCAGCCGGGATGCCCTGCTCGGCCTGGCCCGCTGTTACTTATGGCTTGATGACCTGCCCGAAGCCACCCGGCTGCTCGGTGAGCTGTTAGCTGACAGGCCGGTGAGCCGCGAGGCGGGTGTCGATCAGACACTCAGGGAGGCCGATGACCTCCTGCATGAGATCGAGCGCCGCCAGGAGGGGCAGCCTGCCATCCGCGTCACGCGCATCACACAGCACGCGAGCAGAGGCAAGGTCCAGAACCTTGGCACAGGCGATCCGAGCTATCAGGCAGTGTTCGCCGTTGTGGTGCGCGCCACAGGACGCCGTGTTGAGAAAAGCCATGACACCGTCCCGCTGGAGGAGATCGCCCGCGCCGGGAGTGACTTCGTGGCGACGCTGGGTGGGCTGGCCGGGAAGCCGGGCAACGCGGCCTTCGACCTGCGCATGATCACTGAGCCGGGTGTTGACGAACATGAAGGGCACCTCCGCGTGGCACTGCTGTGCCGCGTCACACACAACATCCCGGAGGCTGCCGAACTTCACGCCCTGGAGGTGTGGGATCGCCTGCGGCTGATCCTGCCACTGGCCCGGCAGTCGCTGTATCAGTACGAGCCAGTCTACTCAGAGGCTGAGCTTGAGGGGCTGCTCTCCCCTTTTGAGATCGGCTCCAGCAGCGAGGTGCTGCGCCAGGAAGAGGTTATCAACGGGGCCTACGCCGTGCGCCCCTTCAGCACAGGGGGAACCACGCTGCACGGGCTGGCCAGCCTGCTGCTGAACCATCCACATCCGGCCATGGTGAGCGTCTATCTGCAGCCCACCTACCTGAGCAAGGCGGAGCAGCAGGCGCTGCACCGCAACTACAAGGCCCTGCGGCAGATGAGGATGCGGCCGCCGTCGGGACCGCACCAGGAGGACGACATCGGGCTGGGACAGTCGGATGAGTTCAGCATCGCGATGCCGGATGGGCGCCAGATCACGCTGATCGAAATGTACAGCCACGTGCAGGAGGCACTGGAGCGCAGCGCGTATGTGCTGCGCATCCGCATCGCCAGCCCTGAACGCGGCATCGACCTGCTGACACACGCCATCGTCACCGAGATGTTCGGGCCAGGTGGGCGCTACACCATCGAGCAGACGACCACGTCAGATCAGCTTGCGGTGGCCTGCCACAATCTGAGCCAGATCGACGCGGGCGAGTGGACCAGCAGCCGCGCGCCACGGGCTCTCAGACGGCTGCGAACGCTAGCAGGCAGTGGTGAGGCGAGCCTGTTCTTCCGGCTACCGGTGCCGGGGCCTGAAGGCCTGCCCGGCATGGCGCAGATCGCCATCAAAGCAGTCCCCCCCCAGAACCTGCCTGCCAGCGGTCTCAAGCTGGGCGAGAGCGTGGTCACCGAGGCGGGCAGGCCGCAGATAGTCTACATGCGGCAGCAGGACCGCCGCCGCCACCTGTACGTGGTGGGCAAGACAGGGGTGGGCAAATCAACGCTGCTGGAGGTGATGGCGCTGCAGGACATCGAGGCCGGGCGCGGGGTAGCGGTGCTTGACCCGCACGGCGATCTGGTCGAATCGCTGCTGACACACATCCCGCTGGAGCGAGCGCATGATGTGGTCGTCTTCGACCCCGCGGACGAGGAACGCCCGGTGGGCCTGAACTTCCTGCAGGCGACCACCGATAGCCAGCGTCACCGCATCGCCACCGAGTTCATCGATATGCTGATGAAGATGTATGACCCGCACCAGCAGGGGATCGTCGGGCCGCGCTTCCAGCACAACGTGCGCATGGCAATGCTGACAACAATGCTGGCTGACCCGCAGGCGACGCTGCTGGAGGTGGTGCTCGCCCTTAGCAACAAGAGATACATCAAGGCGCTCAGGGAGCGCATCACAGACCCGGTGATCGCCAGCTACTGGGACGATCAGATCGCCAACACGAATGACTTCCACAAGAGCGAGATCCTGGACTACATCGTCTCCAAGTTCAACCGCTTTGTGGGTGACCGGCTGGTGCGGCACATCGTGGGCCAGTCGCAGTCAACACTGGATTTCCGGGCCATCATGGATGAGCGCAAGGTGCTGCTGGTGAACCTGAGCAAGGGTAAGATCGGGCCGGAGAGCGCATCCTTCCTGGGTTACCTGATGATCCAGAAGCTGATGATGGCTACGCTGAGCCGGGCCGATCAGGAGAAGGAGCATCGTGACGACTTCTGCCTGTATGTGGACGAGTTCCAGACCTTCGCGACAGACAGCTTCGCCAACATGCTCAGCGAAGGGCGCAAGTACGGCCTGTGCCTGGTGATGGCCAACCAGTACGTGAGCCAGCTCCCCCCGGCGCTGCGTGAGGCGGTCTTCGGGAACGTGGGGTCACTGGTGAGCTTCCAGGTGGGTACCCAGGATGCCATCGTGATGTACCCGCACATGCAGCCGGTGTTCACGGTGGATGACCTGGTGAACATCCCGCGCTATACCGCGGTGGCCAAGCTGCTGGTAGACGGGCAGGCAACGCGTCCCTTCGCCATGCGTACACGGTTGGATGGCCGCCTGCCGGACCCGGAGCGGGCCAGGGCCATCAAGCAGGCCTCACGGCTGCGCTATGGCCGCGACGCCGGGGCGGTGAGTCGCGAGATCGACCGGCGCTTCATGCTGCGCGAGAAGGGCATCCTGCCCTGAGAGAACAACAGGGGCACGGACAGATCGTTGTCCGTGCCCCTGTTCGCTTTTTTAAACCGGGGAGGGCGTGCTACCACTCCTCGTCCTCGTAGTCCTCGTCATCTTCGTCGAGGTCCTCGTCGTCCCACTCTTCCTCGTCTTCCCAGTCGTCGTCATCCCATTCGTCGTCGTCGTCCCAGTCCTCTTCGTCCCACTCTTCCTCGTCAAGTTCCTCATCATCGGGGCCAAACAAGGGCTGGCTCAACCGGCGGGCCCGTTCCTCAACCCACTCAGGGCTGAGCAGGCCGCCCTCGCGGTACAGCAAATCGGTCATCAAAAGCCTCCTGCGGTGATGTGCTGTGTGCTATCTATATTGCCTTCGATCGCGGCTTCCCATCAGCGCGCGGTAGTATACCAGCAAACGAGGCAGCGCAAAAATAGGGGAAGCTGTTCTTACCGGATTCTTATCCAGCCCGGTGGGACTGATTTCGGGATTGAGTGTGGATCACTTATATCCTATAATAGGTGAAGCCTCACTTAGTCCTTTAACTTAACAAAACCGGGGGCCATGATGCTCAAGCAGGAAGATCTCGCCGACACAATCCGCAGTGCTGTTCAATCACTGCTCACGCCGGGCTGGCTGAGGCCTGAAGGGGGCTGGGGAAGCTGGTCAGGGGACGTGCCTAACCTGTGGTCTACGGCTGAGGTATTGACCCTGCTGAAAAACAGCAAGCTGCGGGATATCGGCAGCTTGCTCCCCCACCAGAGCGTTCAACCAAAAAACCTTGATACCATTATTCAGGATGCAGTTCAATACATCGAAAGCCTGGGCCAAGATGGAGCTTTCAATTGGAGTACCGTTGCTGATGGTCCCGATCCGGTATCTTCTGCATTTGCCTTAGAAATATTCCTTCAACAAAAAAGACAGGGTGACCAGATTACTCGCTGTGCACAGTACATCCAGCGAGTGCAAGCTCCGGATGGTGGTTGGGACCGCCAGGTGAGTCCTCAGTTTGCTTCCAGTGCCATCACAACAGCGATCGTGGCTCTGGCACTCAACAGGGTTCAACCTGTTGGCCCCTTGGCCATGCTGCGCCCTGAGACACTGGCGCACGCCCACGATTTCTTCCTGAATCGGGCGATACCACAGGATGATGACACACTGGCGTGGTCACGAGCGGCTGCCCTGCCACAGGTGCGAGCAACCGCCTGGGTCGTCTATGCACTGCACGCTATCTGGCACGATGATGTCCGTGCTATACCTGGTGCAAAGTGGCTGAAAGCCCGGCAGAACCCTAATGGAAGCTGGGGTGAGTGGGCAGAAGGCGACATTGAGGACACCGCCATGACGATCATCGCTCTGCTAAGCACAGGCGAGAGTCCAGCCAGTCAAAGGATCCAGAACGGGATCCAATACCTTAAGAGCAAACTTGTACGTGCCCCTAATGGTCTCTTTGGTTATCGTGCACCCAATCTGGGCGGCGCCCCAGGCTTTGAAAGCGCAGTCTCAACCCCCGCCACTTATTATGCACTGCTGGCACTGCTGACCTATCTTGACTATGCTGGCCGCGATGGGCGGGAAACGTCAACGCATGATATCGACTGGCAGTCAGTGTTGATCAATGTAATACTTGTGCTTGCATTTGTCGCGTTTACCCTGATGAGTGTTTACTATCTGTTTCAGTTGAGTTCGAGCAACTCAGCACTTCTTCTTAGCATTGTGGGGCTGATTGGCATGATTGTGAGCGGCACGTTCCTTATCCGCAGGCGTTCACACCGCTGACCACTAAACTGATCTGGAGTGGCAGGCCTGCCCCGGTTAGCTGCGGTGGCAGGCCTTCTCTATGGTGAGAAGCGTCGTATCACCCGCCCGGTGCGCCCTGTCCGGCCTGTGGACCGGCAGGCGATCGGCTGGTAGTATTGAGGGCACCTGACAATCACCCTGCCGGCCCCGGGGAGACGATGAACGCTGTGTTTAACCCCACCGATCACCCTCACCGCCGCTTCAACCCGCTGACGGGTGAGTGGCTGCTGGTGTCGCCGCACCGCACTAAACGCCCCTGGCAGGGCCAGGTCGAGCGCCCCCCACAGGAGACACGCCCCGCCTATGACCCGGCCTGCTATCTATGCCCCGGCAACGAGCGCGCAGGCGGCGTGCGCAACCCGGCTTATGAATCCACCTTTGTGTTCACCAACGACTTCGCCGCGCTGCTGCCTGAGACGCCGCCCGGCGGGGAAGATGGCCCGCTGTTCCGCTCGGAGAGTGTGCAGGGCACCTGCCGCGTGATCTGCTTCTCGCCGCGGCATGACCTGACACTGGCCCGGATGTCGCACGAGGCGATCCGTGCGGTGGTGGATGTGTGGGCCGGGCAGATCGAGGAGCTGGGGGTGCGCTACCGCTGGGTACAGCTCTTTGAGAACCGGGGCGAGATGATGGGCAGCTCGAACCCGCACCCGCACGGCCAGCTCTGGGCCAGCAGCACGCTGCCCGATGAGCCGTCGAAAGAGGACCGGCGGCAGCGCGACTACCTGGCGCGGCATGGCCGCCCGCTGCTGGTGGACTACGCAGCAGAGGAGCTGGCGCGCGGTGAGCGCGTGGTGCTGAAGAACGATCACTGGCTGGTCATCGTGCCCTACTGGGCGATCTGGCCATTCGAGACGCTGCTGCTGCCGCGCCGCCAGGTGCTGCGTCTGCCCGACCTGACCGTCCCGGAGCGCGACACGCTGGCCGCGATCCTCAAGCGGCTGCTGACACGCTACGACAACCTGTTCGAAGTATCCTTCCCCTACTCGATGGGCTGGCACGGCGCCCCTAACGACCCCGCCGATTACACCCACTGGCAGCTTCACGCCCATTTCTACCCGCCGCTGCTGCGCTCGGCCACCGTGCGCAAGTTCCTGGTGGGCTATGAGATGCTGGCGGAGGCCCAGCGCGATATCACCCCGGAGGCAGCCGCCGCGCGCCTGCGTGAGCTGCCCGACATCCGTTTCTCAGACACGGAGGATGCCTGATGCGCCAGAAAGTGCTGGACGCCTTCAGCACCGTTTACGGATATGCCCCGGCCCTGCTCGTGCGCGCGCCGGGACGCGCTAACCTGATCGGCGAGCACACCGACTACAACGACGGTTTCGTGATGCCATTGGCGGTTGACCGGGCGCTGTGGCTGGCCGCCGCCCCACGAACCGACAATACGATCCGGGTTCATTCGCTGGATTTCGGCGGGCAGACGACAACCTTTACCACCGATCAGCTCCATGACCCGGCGCTGCCGCACTGGTCCAAACATGTGCGCGGCGCCTGGTGGCTGCTCGGCGAGAAGGGCCTGAAGCTCCCCGGCGTCGATCTGGTACTGGGGGGCGACATCCCGATCGGCGCGGGCATGTCCTCCTCGGCGGCGATCGGTGTGGCCGTGATCGAGGCGGCGCTGGCCCTGGCAGGCGATCAGGGGCGCAGCCAGATCGAGAAGGCGCTGCTGGCTGTCGAGCTGGAGCACCGCTTCATGGACATCCCCTGCGGCGTGATGGATCAGATCGCCTCGGCGGCGGGCATCGAAGGGGCGGCCATGCTGCTCGACTGCCGCAGCCTGGATATCACGCCGGTGAGGATCCCCGCCGAGGTGCGCGTGCTGGTGATGAACACGATGAAGCAGCGCGAGCTGGCCGGGTCGGCCTATGCCGAGCGCCGCCGCCAGTGCGAGGAGGCCGCCGCCGTCCTGGGGGTATCTGCCCTGCGCGACGCTACCGCCGCGATGCTGGATGAACACGCCGATCGACTGGGGCCGGTGCGCTACAGCCGCGCCCACCATGTGATCACTGAGAATGAACGCACGCTCGCCATGCGCGCGGCGCTGCAGGCCGGGAACCTGCGGCGGGCGGGCATTCTGCTCAATGCCAGCCATGCCAGCCTGCGCGACGAGTACGAGGTCTCAAGCATCGAACTGGACCTGATGAGCAGGCTGGCCCGCAGCCATCCCGGGTGCTACGGCGCGCGCATGATGGGCGGCGGCTTCGGCGGGTGCGCGGTGGGCCTGGTGCGGGCCGACGCCGTGGAGGATGTAATCCGCACCGTGGAGGCCGGATACCGCCGTCAGACCGGCCTGCAGCCGGAGTTCTATGTGTGCAGCCCCGCGCCCGGCAGCAGCATCGAGCGCGTGGGCGGCTGATCTCGATCACCACTGGGAGGCATGATGCGAATCCTTGTGACCGGGGGGGCCGGGTATATCGGCTCCGCCACCACCGCGTACTTCCTCAATGCCGGGCACGAGGTGCTGGTATACGACAACCTCTCGCACGGCTACCGCGCTGCCGTGCCAGAGGGTGCTGATTTCATAAAGGGTGACATCGGCGACCGGGAGACGCTGGAGCGAGCCTTCCGGCAGCACAGGCCGGAGGCTGTGGCGCACTTCGCAGCGTTCATCGAGGCGGGGGAGTCGATGCAGAACCCCGGCCTTTACTTCCACAACAACGTGGCGAAGGCCATCACCCTGCTCGACACTATGGCGGCACACGGCGTCAGGCGCATGGTGTTCTCCTCAACGGCAGCGCTGTATGCCACCAAGAACACGCCGCTGACCGAGGAAGACCCGATCGACCCGGTGAATGCCTACGGCGAGACAAAGTTGATGATCGAACGGATGCTGGGCTGGTACCGGCAGGTGTATGGGTTGCATTACTGTGCCCTGCGCTACTTCAATGCCTGTGGCGCGATGCTGGATGAAACGGGGCAGCCCATCCGCGGGGAGGCCCATCGCCCGGAGTCGCATCTGATCCCACTGACGCTTCAGGTGCCACTGGGCCAGCGCGAGGCGATCCACATCTACGGCACGGACTACCCCACGCCGGACGGCACCTGCATCCGTGACTATATCCACGTTGAGGACCTGGCCGCGGCCCATGTGCTGGCATTGGAGTCATTAGAGGATGATGGCGCACAGGTATACAACCTGGGCAGCGGGAGCGGCTACAGCGTGCGCGAGGTGATCGATGCGGCGCGCGCCGTCACCGGGATGGCGATCCCGGCAGTGGAGGCCGATCGGCGCCCCGGCGATGCGCCGATCCTGATCGCATCATCGGCGAAGATCAAACGCGCCCTGGGGTGGCAGCCGCGCTTCACCGACTTAAAAGAGATCATCGGCACGGCGTGGGCCTGGCATCGCAGCCACCCACACGGCTACGAGGAATAGATTGCGGGGGGCTGATCAGGCGGGGGTGCCGCGGCGCGCCTCCGCCCGGCCCCGGATGATCTCGGCGGGGATAATGACAAAAGCGCCGAGCAGCACGCCCAGCTCCTGCCATATACTGCTGCCTGCCGCGGGCCGGAAGACAAAACGGCTTAGCAGCGCGTCAAAGGTGTTGCCCAGCAGGTTACCCAGCGTGATCATGCGGATATAGGCCATGATGTCGCGGGCCGTCTCTGGCCCATAGGTCTGGACGAGACGATCCCATGCCTCCGGGTTGAGCTGCCCCTCTGACTCAGCGTAGTGCTGTGCAAAAGTCAGCGCCACGGCCTCCTCCGCAGGCAGGCGGCCCAGGTCCCCCTCGATCAGCGCCTGGATATCCTCCGGCGGCACACCGGCAGCCAGTGCGGCGCGGGTGTGCCCGTAATGACAGTAGCGGCAGCCGTTGACCTGCGTGACCGCCAGCATGATGCGCTCGGCGAAGGGCTTGCTGACCCGGCCCCCGCGAACGGCCAAGCGCATATCACCCATGTGCTGAATCATCTCCCGAACAGCCTGCTGAAATGAACGGATCGAGAAGATGCGCTTGTTGAAGCGGGTTTTCATACATAGCTCTCCTGAAACATAGCGTTAAGTATCTACAATCACCTAAACACCGCACAGCCGTCATATAGTGACATCTGTCACAAAGTCTGGCGCTGTCATTTGGACGCAGGAGGCAGCGGAAAGGTTACGGTGCAGACGCGTATCACGCCCTTTCGGCGTCAGGGGAGAGGTTAATCACGGGGCCATGCCAGGGCCAGCGAGCCCGCGCCTGTGAGAGCAGGCTGTGACGCACCACCACACAGGCCGCACGGTGATGCCGGGCATCGAGCAACGCCAGCGCAGCCAGGAAGCCGTTATGGCGGCCAAACTCCAGCGGGCCAAGCTCGTCGATGATCAGCAGGTCAGGGTCTGGGAGATCGCGCAGCGCACGGTTGGCCCAGGCGATCACTTCCGGGTAGAACTGCCACTGCCCCACCGTCAGCAGGTGGGCTCCCCCCCCGCGCAGATCAGCCAGGCGGTGACGCTCACCGGTGACCAGATCGACCACATCGATGGCAGCTTTACCCCCTGCGACGAACACAGCGGGGGACAGCAGCCCGGCCACCCTCAGCCCGCGTGCGGCCGCCTCATCAGCCAGCCGGGCGCACCAGGTGGTTTTACCGGAGCCGGTCAACCCGGTCACCAGGATAAGCACAGTGCGCATGTCGTGCCCGGCGATCTGGTCAAGCAGTGACATGCGTACATGCTGTAATTGAGCCGCGCTCAAATCTCCCCCATCTCCCCGCGCGGCGGGGTCAGCGATCACGCCAGCGACACATCCTCGGCGGCTGGCAGCGTGAACCAGAACGTGCTGCCATACCCCGGCTCACTGCTGACGCCCACCTGGCCCTGCAGGGTGCTGACCATGCGCTGTACGATCGACAGCCCGATGCCCATTCCACGCGCCTCTCGCGGATGGAAGCGCGCAAACATATCAAACAGGTGAACCTGATCATCCGGCGAGATGCCCAGCCCGTTATCCTCGATCTCACAGCGGATTTCGCGGCCCTGGCGCGCCCCGCGGATGGTGATACGGGGGCCGCGGTTGTCTTTACCAATGTACTTGATGGCATTGCTGATCAGGTTGGCGAAAATCTCCTCAACCCACTGACGATGGCCCATCGCACACGGCAAGGTATCTGGCATCTCAAGCATGATGCCGCGGCGGTCGATCTGATCCTGGTAGCGCTCGACCGCAGCCCGCATGGCGGCACACACATCAACCGGCTCCACATGATCGAGCGGCTTGCGCAGCCGGGCCAGCAGCAGCAGGTTGTTGATCATCTCCGTCATGTTGAATGCGTGTGACTGGATGGTCTGGAGGTACTCCCGGACATCGTCAGGAAGCGGATTGGCCCCGTCATCAAGGATGATCTCGGTATAGCCCACGATGACCGACAGTGGGGCCTTGAGGTCATGGGCCACCGTGTGGCTGAATGCCTCCAGCTCGATGTTGCTCTGCTCAAGGTGGGCAAAGAGCAGCGCGCTGTGGATCATCACCGAGGCCTGTCCGGCGAAGCGGTTGAGCCGTTCGACATCCTGTTTGGTAAGTGTGGCACCTCCCGGTGAGAAAACGACCTCCAGCACGCCCAGGAACTGCCCGCCCCACTGAAGCGGCACACAGATTACGTACCCGGGCGACGAATTCGCCTCCCCGCTGCGGGCCGCCCAATCGGGGTAAGCCTGCGCAATCAACGTGCGCCTCTGCTTCCAGGCAGCCCCGGCCAGCCCCTCCGCCTGACGCAGCAAGCGGGTCTCGCCGGGATGCTCCGCACCGGCCAGAGCAGCCAGTCCGATCGACTGACCTGCTGGACGATGCAGGTACACCCCCGCGACATCCGCAGAAACCAGGTTGAGCGTGTCACGCGCGATCGACTCAAGCAGGGCGTCCAGATGGAGATGAGCAGCCGAGTCCAGCAACAGGCGGTTCAGAACTGCCAGCTCATGGGCCTGACGCTCAGCCTCGGCTTTCTGAAGAGCCAGCTCGGAGGTCAGCCGGCTCTTTTCGACGATCACCGCGATCTGCCCGGCGATCTGTTCGAAGATAGCGACATGCTCCTCGGTATAGCTGTTGGCATACACACTGGAGAAGAACAGGAAGCCGATCGGCACGCCGTTGGCGATCAGCGGGCAGGTGAGCGAGGAGCGGTAGCCTTCTTCTACGATCAGGCGGGTAGAGGTTGAGCCGGGCTTGTTCGCAAGATAAGCCCGCAGGTCGTTGATGATGCGCGGGCGGTTGGTGGCAACCACCTGCTGCAGGCTGCTGCCCTCCAGGGGCGCAGCGTAGCCCTTGGCGATGCGCACGGTCTCGCGGTCGGTGCGCACCCAGCAGGCACGCACCATTTTGCCATCCTGTTCGATCAGCGAGAAGCTGATGCGATTGTAGGGGATAACCCCCTTGAAGTTTTCATAGATGCGGTCGAGCACCTCGTCAAGCGAGAACCCGGCGTTGATCGAGGCTGTGATCGCATTGAGCCGGTGCAGGTCGAGGCCCGGCTCACCGGCTGGCAGGGTCGGCTGCTCGATCCTGCGGCTCTCACCGGCGCGAAAGCGCAGCGCGCCTGTTTTATGTCCCATGTGACTTTACATCCCATCAGCCCGTATAACGTACCCAACCCCGTGCTGTCCGGCGCCCGGCCCATGAATCACCGGGCACCTCTGTTACGATTGTAAGCCAGAATTGCCGGACGCACAGCTTCCAGTTCTATTACAAGTCTGCAGAAAGATCAAACACCGAAGAGGGACACCTGTAACGCTCAACTGATGCAGTTTCTGTGGTACACTCGAAAGAGCTGGGCAACCATCCCTTTTGAACGACTGGAGAGGTGGCGCATGACAGCAGACAACCCGCTGCCCAACTATATCAACGGGGCCTGGGTACCTTCCTCAGCAGCCGAGCAACTGGATGTGATCAACCCGGCTACCGCCGAGGTACTGGGCCGTGTGCCGCTTTCCCCCGGCGCGGATGTGGACGCGGCTGCACAGGCCGCATCCGCTGCGCTGGACGGCTGGCGGCGTGTCGCACCCACTGAACGGGTGCAGTATCTGTTCCGCCTGAAAGATGTGCTGGAAGCCCATTTTGAGGCCATCTCCATCCTGATCACCCGGGAATGTGGCAAAACACTCGATGAATCACGCGGGGAGATGCGCCGCGCCATTGAGAATGTAGAGGTGGCCTGCGGCATCCCCACCCTGATGCAGGGCGATTTCTCGGAGGATATCGCTCCTGGCATCGATGAGATCATGATCCGGCAGCCGGTGGGTGTGTGCGCGATCATCGCGCCGTTTAACTTCCCCGGCATGATCCCGTTCTGGTTCATGCCCTATGCCCTGGCCTGTGGCAACACGGTGATCGTCAAGCCCTCAGAGCGCGTGCCGCTGACTATGCAGCGTATCTTCGCCCTGCTGCATGAAGAAGTGCGCCTCCCGCCGGGCGTGGTCAACCTGGTGAACGGCTCAAAGGAAGCCGTCGAAGCCATCCTGGATCACCCCCTTATCTGCGCGATCAGCTTTGTGGGCTCAACTCCCGTGGCACGTCACGTCTACAGCCGGGGCGCGGCAAGCGGCAAGCGTGTACAGGCGCAGGGCGGCGCGAAGAACCCGGTGATCGTGCTGCCGGACGCCGACATGGAGATGACCACCCGCATCGTCGCTGACTCGGCCTTTGGGTGCGCCGGGCAACGCTGCCTGGCTGCCTCACTGGCGATCACCGTTGGCGACGCCCGCCGCGCCTTCAGTGAATCCATTGCCGATGCTGCTATCTCGCGCGTGGTGGGTTACGGGCTGGATGATGGCGTGCAGATGGGGCCGGTGATCAGCCACCGCAGCCGGGAGCGCATTGAGGCGTTGATCGCGCAGGGAGCAGGCCAGGGAGCTGGCATCCTCGTCGATGGGCGGGCGACGGTCATCCCCGGATACGAGCGCGGCAGCTTCGTGCGGCCCACTGTGCTGCAGGGCCTGGACCCCGCCAGCGAGATCGCCCGTACCGAGATTTTCGGCCCGGTGCTGGGGCTGATGCACGTCAACACCATTGACGAGGCAATCCGGCTGGTGAACAGCGGGCAGTATGGCAACATGACCTGTCTGTTCACCGAGAGCGGTGCGGCGGCCCGTAAATTCCGCTATGAGGCGGAAGCGGGCAACATCGGCATCAACGTAGGGGTGGCTGCGCCGATGGCTTTCTTCCCCTTCAGCGGGTGGAAGGACAGCTTCTTCGGCTCATTGCATGGCCAGGGGCGTCATGCGGTGGAGTTCTTCACTCAAACGAAAGTGGTAGTTGAACGCTGGCCACGGGACTGGTCGCGCAGGTTCTAAGGGCAGAGCACCGGGGCAGTGTAGATCACACGGCCCCGGCCTTATTTCTTGCAAGCAGATCAGACTTCAAACCACCACGGCTTGGGCCGGGCCTCGATGTCCCAGTGAACGTGCTTGACCTGCCGGAAATCGTCCAGGCCCTCTGTGCCCAGCTCACGGCCTATGCCACTCATCTTCATGCCGCCAAACGGCCCGGCGATGTTATCTACCAGCGGGTCGTTAATCCACAGAGTACCCGCGGGGACGTCAGCGATGACACGGCGTACGCGCCGCGCATCAGTGGTGAAGATGCTGGCACCCAGCGCATAGTCAGAGTCGTTGGCCAGCATGATAGCTTCGTCGAGGCTGTCAAACGGCATCAGGCCCAGCACCGGCCCGAACGTTTCCTCACGCATCAGGCGCATCTGGTGGTTGCAGTCGGTGACAACCGTCGGCGGGTAAAAGAAGCCCTTCCTCTCAGCGGGGAGCCGCCCGCCCGCCAGCAGACGCGCCCCATCATGCAGCGCCTCGCTGACCATGGCATGGACAGCCTCACGCGCCTCTGCGCTGATCATCGGGGTGACCTGCGTCTCCGGGTCAAAGCCGGAGCCAACCGCCAGCCGCCCGCTGATCTCGGACAGCCGCGCGGCGAACTCCTCATAGACGGGCCGCTCGACGTAGACGCGCTCGATACTGGTGCAGACCTGCCCGGCATTAAGGAACCCCCCCCAGGCCACCGCCCGTGCCGTTTGCTCCAGATCGGCATCCGCGCATACGATGGCCGGGTCCTTGCCGCCCAGCTCCAGATGCAGCTTCTTGAGGCGGCGCACCGCACGTGTCATGAGCTGCTGCCCAACCTCGGTGCTGCCCGTGAAGGCGATCAGCGGCACATCGGGATGATCCACCAACGCGTTGCCCACTGTCGAGCCGCGCCCGGTTACCACGTTGACCACGCCCGGCGGCAGATGATCGAAACAGGCGGCGGCCATCTCCAGGGTGGCCAGCGGCGTCTGCGAGGCAGGCTTGATCACTAGCGTGTTGCCTGCCGCCAGCGCAGGGGCCATCTTCCAGGCTAGCAGCAGGATCGGGTAGTTCCAGGGCACAATGCAGGCTACTACCCCGTATGGCTGCTTAACTACCAGGTTTAGCTGTCCATCCGGTTCTGCGCTGGGGATCAGACGGCCCTGCTCGCTGCGGGCCAGTTCGGCATAAAAATCGAATACACGCGCCGACCAGTCGACATAAAAAGCGTTGCGGGCACGCATTCGGCCGGTCTCATGAGTCAGCGTCACGGCCAGGTCAGCGGCGGCCTCGCGCATACGGGCCGCAGCCCGGTGCAGCAGATCGACGCGGGTATCAGGGGGCAGATCGCGCCAGGCAGGGAAAGCCGCCTTCGCCGCAGCCACCGCGCGGTTCACATCTTCAGGGCCGGCAGAGGCCACCCGGCCCACCACCTGCTCGGTGGCCGGGTCGATCACTTCCTGCCACAGGCCGGAGGCGGCCTCAACCTGGCGGTTGTTAATCCACAGAGCATACTCTCGCATCGCTGGTCTTCCTTCCGGGGCTGTATTCAGGACTACCGCCATTATACGATCGGGGTCACCATCGCAACAAAGCGGGCCGGAAACCAGCTTCTCACTTTGTGAAAAGTTAGTGTACACTGGGTAAATGGCAGGAAGCCGACGCAGCCAGTGGCCACCTGCCGGCTTGATCCTTTACCACGAGGAGCACCCCATATGAAGATCGTCGTACTCGGCGGAGGGGGCCGGATGGGATCGATCGCCGCCCAGGACCTGGCCGCCAACCCACTCGTCGATCAGGTGGTTATCGCCGACATCAGCCGCGAGGCCGCGCAGACGGTCGCGGACCTGATCAACAGCCCAAAGGTATCCGTGCTGGCGATCGATCTCACCGATCACGCCGCCCTGGTGCAGGCACTGGCGGGAGCCGATGCCTGCGTCAATGCGACGGTGTATTACACCAACGTGGCCGTCATGATGGCCTGCCTGGAAGCGGGCACCCATTACACCGACATGGGTGGGCTATTCCATACCACGCGCAAGCAGCTTGAGCTGCACGACCGCTTCGCACGGGCCGGGATCAGCGCCGTACTGGGCATGGGGTCTGCGCCGGGCGTGCCAAACATCCAGGCGCGCTATGCCGCAGACCGGCTGGATACGATCGAGTATATCCGCATCTACGATGGCATCCTGCCGCCCCCGCCGGATCGCAAAACGTTCTCCTACGCCGTGCCCACCATCATCGACGAGATGACGCTCAAGCCGATGGTCTTCCGTGATGGGGAGTTCATCGCCTGCGAGCCGATGAGCGAGTTTGAGGATTACACCTTCACGACGCCGCTGGGCATTCTGCCTATGCATCTCTCGCTGCATTCAGAGGTTGCCACCCTGCCGCTTAGCTTCAACAGCAAGGGCGTGCGCGAGTGTTTCTTCAAGATCAACTACTGGGGTATGTCGAAGGAGTTGGTCGAGAAGGTGGCGGTGCTGGCCGAGTTCGGCTTTGCAGGGGATAAGCCGGTGATGGTAGGCGGCGTGAGCATCACCCCGCGTGAGTTCCTGATCGCCATGATGGGGCGTTACGTCGCGCCGGTGCCGCTTTTCCTGGAGCCTCCCCGCAGGCAGCCCCCCGACTGGGAGAAGGAGATCGTGACCGAGGTGAAGGGCACTCGCGATGGCCAGACAGTGATCTACCGACTGGGCACCATGACGGTGAAAAGCCCGCTGCCCACCGGCGTGGTGCCGGCGCGAGGGGCAGTGTGGCAGGCCGCAGGCCGTGTCGGGCCCGGGGTGCACCCGCCAGAGCTGGCCTTTGACCCCGAGCCGTTCCTTAAGGAGCTGGAGGCGCGCGACATCTACACGATGGTAACGGAGACCCGTCCCCTGTAAGGGCCGGTGAACAGGAGAATCTGAGCATGATGAGCATCAATCAACAGGCGGCCGTTGACCACCTCTCTCCGGTGTGGACCCATCTGACGCACATCGTGGTGGAACGCGCCGAGGGAGCCTATCTCTACGATGAGGCAGGGAACCGCTACCTTGACTTCACTTCCGGCATCGGTGTGACGAACACCGGCCACTGCCACCCGAAGGTCGTCGCGGCGATCCAGGAGCAGGCGGCAAAGCTGCTGCACGGGCAGATGAACATCGTGCTGCACCCCCCGGTGCTGCGGCTGGTAGAAGAGCTGCGCACGGTCGTGCCGCCCACACTGGACAGCTTCTTCTTCTCAAACAGCGGTGCGGAGGCCGTTGAGGCATCGATCAAGCTGGCGCGGCAGGCCACCCGGCGCACCAACGTGATCGTGTTCCAGGGGTCGTTTCACGGGCGCACGGTGGGCACGATGTCGCTCACCACATCCAAGACCGTGTATCGGGTGGGCTACCAGCCGCTGATGCCGGGCGTGTTCGTCGCACCCTATCCCTACGCCTACCATTATGGCTGGGACGAGGATCAGACGCTGGCCTTCTGCCTGCGCGAGCTGGAAACGCTGCTCAAGAGCCAGACCGCCCCGGAGGAGACCGCCGCCATCCTGATCGAGCCGGTGCTGGGTGAAGGCGGATATGTCGTGCCGCCGGCAGCATTTCTGGGAGAGCTGCGCGCCCTTTGCGACCAGCACGGCATCCTGCTGATCATCGACGAAGTGCAGTCGGGCTTTGGACGCACGGGCCGCTTCTTCGCACTGGAGCACTTCGGGGTGGAGCCAGACATCCTGGTGATGGCCAAGGGGCTGGCATCCGGGCTACCACTGAGCGGCATCGCCGCCCGGCGTGATCTGATGGATCGCTGGCTGCCCGGATCGCACGGGGGCACCTACGGGGGTAACGCCGTGGCCTGCGCGGCAGCAGCGGCCACCGTGCGCGTGATCCGCGATGATGGCCTGCTGGAGAACACCCGCGCGCGCGGCCATCAGCTCCTGGAAGGGCTGCGGGGGCTGGCGACGGCGCACCCTATCATCGGTGATGTACGCGGACTCGGGCTGATGATCGCCACCGAGTTCGGAGACGGGGACGGCGAGCACGGCAAAGCCTATGCCACCCGTGTGCAGGAGCTGTGCCTGGCGGAGGATCTGCTGCTGCTGACCTGCGGGACTTATGGCAATGTGATCCGCTGGATCCCGCCTCTGATCGTGGATGAAGATCAGATCAACCACGCACTGGCAGTATTTGGCCGCGCCGTGGCGCAGGCGGGCCGCTGAGCCGATCGAAGCCCCTGCAAGCCCGGTTGACCCGCACCGCCCCCTCTATTCGGCCCGGCCCCTGTGGAGGGGGCGCTCCTCGCCCCCTCGCCGCGCATTTTCGGAATCATTTTATCTGCCAATTGTCTTAAATTGCACAAATAAGATTTACTTATTGACATTTCAGCAAACTAATTGTATTCTGTTTACTGAAACATCCATCTATCCACCATCACGGCAGCACATACCCCCCACCCCCCTCCTTTCTCCGCTGCCGGATCGATCTGCTGCCCAGCAGCCAGCGTGAAAGCCATGTCTGACATCAAGCTTGACTCAATTGACTGGGAGATCATCAAGCTGCTTAACGTCGATGGACGAATGAGCAGTGCCGAGATCGCGCGGCGCCTGGGGAACGTGTCGGCCCGCACGGTAAGCCACCGCATTGACGTATTGATCGAGCGCCGGGTGATCACCGTCAAGGCGATCGTGAACCCGGAGATACTCGGCTACTCCGTTTACGCCGACGTCATGATGGGGGTCGAGCCAGGGCGCGTGCGTCAGGTTGCACGCCAGGTGGCTGAATACCCCCAGGTCAGCTACGTAGCATGCGCCACCGGCAATTCCGATGTGAGCATCTCGCTTCGGGTACGCAGTAACGAGGAGTTGTTCAACTTCGTCACCGAGGTACTGGGGCAGATCCCCGGTGTGCGGCAAACCAACACCCATCTGCTGCCTCTCAAGATCAAAGACCTGGACAGCTGGCTGCCTGTCGAGGCCTTTGAGGATCAGGACGCAGACGGCTAAAAACCGACCCCGGATCACAGGCGGCGCGGTCTTTCCGGCAGGCTGTGTCGTCATACATCAGCGCCGGAAATTTGATCCTGCCACTGAAAGGATGGGTAAGACTGTATGAACAACCACGCCAGATCGCGCGCCCTGCACCAGCGAGCCTCACAGGTGCTCCCCCGCGGGGTCTCCTCGAACTTCCGCTACTGGACCGAGGAATGGACACCCGTGGCCAGCCGCGCCAGCGGGGGATATATCTGGGACGCCGATGGCAACCGCTACATCGACTATCGCCTCGGCTTCGGCCCGGTGATCCTGGGCCATGCGCACCCGGCGATCAACCGGCATGTGAGCGAGGCGATGGAAGATGGTACCGTCTACGCACTGACGACCGAGCGCGAAATCCGTGTGGCAGAGAAGATCGTCGAGATGTGCCCCGGGGTGGACATGGTGCGCTTCGCCACCTCCGGCACCGAGGCTACCATGCATGCCATCCGGGTGGCACGCGCCTATACCGGGCGTGACAAGGTGCTCAAGTTTGAGGGGCAGTATCACGGCATGCACGATTACGTGCTGTGGTCAACCGCTTCATCCAATCCGGCCAGCATGGGCAGCCCCTTTAGCCCGATCCCGGTGGCGGCAAGCTCCGGGATGCCGCGTCCTATCAGAGACCTGATCATCACGCTGCCATTCAATGACTTCGAGCGGCTTGAAAAGGTCGTCAGACAACAGTGGCACGAGATCGCCACCATTATCATCGAGCCGATGCTGGGCAACCTGGGCAGCATTGAGCCGCTGCCGGGCTTCCTCGACCTGATCCGGGGGCTGTGTGATGAGTACGGCATTGTGTTCATCATGGACGAGGTCAAGACCGGGTTCCGCGTGGCCCGTGGGGGCGCGCAGGAACTGTACGGCATTCGAGCCGATCTGGTCACCTACGCCAAGTCGATGGGCAACGGGTTCCCGATCGCGGCTTTTGGCGGTAAGCGCGAGATCATGGATATTATTGGTGAAGGTGTATCACATGGCGGCACTTATACCGCCAACACCATCGCGGTGGCCGCAGCCGAGAAGACGCTGGAGATCCTCGCCACCACCGATGCACTGGAGACCGTGGCCGAGCGCGGCAGGCAGCTTCAGAAGGGCATCAGCGACATCCTGGAGTCTTACAGCGTCCCCTTCAGCTTCGGTGGCCACCCGGCCATGTTCGGTGTGCATTTCAACCACAAGAAACCAAAGGACTACCGCGAATGGGCACAGGGCGACCAACGGACTTATGACACCATTCTCGAAGCCCTGATCGAGCGTGGATCGATGCCCGACCCCGACTCGCGCGAGCCATGGTTCCTGTGCGCAGCACACACTGAGGAGGACATTGCGGAGACCCTGACGGCGTTTGAGGATGCCGTCAAGGAGGTGCTGGGTTGAAAACCACCCCAGCCTCAGCGGAGGGGCTAGCCTGATCGATGACTGAGTATGCAGTCGAGCTGAGAAACGTCACCAAACGCTTTGCAGGCCCCGGTGGTGAGGAGGTGGTCGCCGTGCGTAACCTGAGCCTCAGGATACGCAACGGCGAGTTCTTCTCGCTGCTGGGGCCTTCTGGATGCGGCAAAACGACCACTCTGCGCATGATCGGCGGCTTTGAGCTGCCCAGCGAGGGGGAGGTCTACATCGACGACGAGCGCCAGGGCTACCGCCCCCCCTATAAGCGCCCGGTCAACACCGTCTTCCAGAGCTACGCCCTGTTCCCCCACATGAGCGTGTACGACAACGTGGCCTTTGGCCTGCATATGCAGAAGGTCCCGCGAGACGAGGCGCACCGTCGCGTGCTGGAGGCGCTCGATATGGTGGACCTGAGGCCCCTGGCAAGGCGCAGGCCCCGGCAGCTCTCTGGCGGGCAGCAGCAGCGGGTCGCCCTGGCGCGGGCGCTGGTTAACCGGCCCCGGGTGCTGCTGCTCGATGAGCCGCTGGGGGCACTCGACTTCAAGCTGCGCAAGGCCATGCAGCTTGAGCTGAAGGCGCTGCAGCACCAGGTGGGCATCACATTCATCTACGTGACGCACGATCAGGAAGAGGCGCTCACCATGTCAGACCGCATCGGCGTGATGAACCACGGCGATCTGCTCCAGGTGGGGACGGCCCAGCAGATTTATGAGGCCCCGCGCTCGCGCTTCGTGGCTGATTTCATCGGCGAGACGAACTATCTCAGCGGTGTGGTGGCAGCGATCCGTGCAGAGCGCATGGAGGATGAGGAGCTCGTCCCGCTGGTGGAGGTGCATGTTGAGCCAGATATCCGGCTACTGGCCATAGGCGTGCCGGGCGTGCGCGAGGGCCAGCGCGTCACCGTGGCCTTCCGCCCGGAGAAAATCCACCTGGCAGAGTGCCCCGGCGATGAAGGTGTCAACTGCTGCGTGGCGACCGTTCAGGAGGTGGTGTACATGGGGTCATCCACTGCCTATCTGGCGCGGCTGGCCAATGGGGCAGTGGTGCAGGTGCGTGAGCAGAACAGCAGGGCCATATTCGACACAGCTCACCATCCCGGCGACCCGATCACACTCACGTGGCTGGTGGATGGCTGCAAAGCATTTATCGAAGAAGAAGCCGAAAGCATCCTGGAGGAAGGAGAGGCGCCGTGACCGAACTGCTGCGCAAACGACCGGGCCTGCAGGGCGGACTGCTCATCCTGCCAGCGGCCCTGTTCCTGATTGTCTTCTTCCTGTTCCCCTTCTTCATCATTGTGGCCTACAGCTTCGCTGAGCGAGGCACCTACGGCGGTGTGGTGTGGCGCTTCACGCTGGAGAACTATCAGCGCGCCATCGACCCGCTGTATTCCAGCACTCTGTGGCGCTCTGGCTATATCGCCGGGCTGACGACCCTGTTTACTCTGCTGCTGGGTTATCCCTTCGCCTATTTCATCGCCACCCGCACCGAGAAATGGCGCAATACGATGCTGCTGGCGCTGATGATCCCATTCTGGACGAACTTCCTGATCCGCACCTACGCCTGGCTGATCCTGCTGCGCAATCAGACGGGGCTGATCAACGTAACGCTGATGGACCTGGGGCTGATCCGTCAGCCGCTGCCGTTGTTCGGCACCGACTTCGCGATCGTGCTGGGGCTGGTGTACGGCTGGCTGCCGGATATGGTGCTGCCCTGTTATGCTGCGATCAGCCGGCTGGACAAGTCGCTGCTGGAGGCAGCCAGCGACCTGTACGCACCGGGCTGGCAGGTGTTCTGGCGGGTAGTGTGGCCGCTGACACTGCCGGGGATCGTAGCCGGCTCAATCCTGGTGTTCATCCCCTCACTGGGAGCGTTCATCACCCCGGCCCTGCTGGGCGGCGGCAAAACGCTGATGATCGGTAACATCATCAACAACCAGTTCCTGGCCGCGCACGACTGGCCGTTTGGCTCCGCGCTGTCCACGATCATGATCGTGCTGATGCTGGTGGTGACGCTCGCCTACTTCCGGATGACACGCAGGGAGGCCTGACATGACCGGCTCATCTGTCACCTCATCCACCAGGATGCAGCGTATCGCCAGTGAGGAAACCAGCCAGAGACCACCTCCCCGCCCCCTGCGCGCCCGGCTGAGCAGTCTGGCGCTCAGCGGCCACGGCATTCTGATGTACGCCTTCTTATACGTGCCGATCGTCATCCTGGTGGTGTTCTCATTTAACGACTCGCGCTTCCTGTCAAGCTGGGATGGGTTCACCCTGCGCTGGTACAGCGAGCTGATGGAGGACGACCAGACGATCCTCGCCCTGTGGAACAGCCTGTTTGTGGCGGTGGTTTCCACGCTGATCTCCACCGTGATCGGCACGCTGGCCGCCATGGCCATGGAACGCTATCGCTTCCGCGGCAGGATGGCGATGGATGCGCTGCTCTATCTGCCGATCATCATCCCGGACATCGCTATGGCGATTATGTTGCTGGCGTTCTTCAACCTGAGCGGCATTGGCTTCACCCCCTGGCGGCTGGAGCTGTTCGGGCTGCGTCTGGCCGTGCCTTACTCGGTGATCATCGGCCATGTATCGTTCAACATCTCCTTTGTGGCGGTGATCGTGCGTGCGCGCCTGGCCGATATGGACCGCCGCGTTGAGGAAGCTGCACAGGACCTCTATGCCAACGCCTGGCAGACTTTCTGGCGTGTCACTTTGCCGATGATGATGCCGGGCATTGTGGCCGGAGCGTTGCTGGCCTTCACGCTCTCGCTGGATGACTTTGTAATCACCTTTTTCACCAGCGGAGCCGGGTTTAACACACTGCCGGTGCGCGTCTTTGGGTTGGTGAAGAAGGGGGTAACCCCCAAGATCAACGCGATCTCAGTGCTAATGCTGCTGGGGTCGCTGGTGCTGGTGGCTGTGATGCGCCTGTTCCAGAAGGACAGCGACAGGGCTGTCATTGATATTGAGTTGTAGGGAGCAGTCCGGGCTTCCGGACTCGAGCAGCGAATGGAGGAGACAACATGAAGACACTGCGCCTGTACCCGATCACCCTGCCGCTGGTGCTGGTAGCGATCCTGCTGGCCGCGTGCGGCGGAGGAGCCGCCGCAGGGGGTGAGAGCACCGCAGAGGAGGTGTCCGAGCTCCAGTTTTTCATCTGGTCCGAGTACATCGACCCGGAAGTCTATGACCTCTTTGAGGCCGAGACCGGCATCAAGGTGATCGAGAGCAACTTCGCCAGCAATGAGGAGATGCTCGCCAAGGTGCAGGGGGGCGGCTCCGGCTATGACATTGTGGTGCCTTCCGATTACACTGTGGCGATCATGATCGAAGAGGGGCTGCTGGCCGAGCTGAACCACGAGAACATCCCCAACCTGGCCAACCTCGCCGAGGATTTCCGCAACGTGCCCTATGATCCCGGCAACAAGTACTGCGTGCCTTACCAGTGGGGCACCACCGGCCTGGGCTATGACTCAGGCGTGATGGAAGCGCCGGAGAGCTGGGCCGTGCTGTTCGAGCCAGACCCGAACGCCCCCTACTACGGGCGCGTCACCATGCTGGATGACCCGCGCGAAGGCTTTGCCGCCGCGCTGGTGTATCTGGGGTATGACATCAACACCACAGATGAGGCTCAGCTCCGCGAGGCCCAGCAGCTCTTGCTTAACGCCAGGGGGGCCATCTTCAGCTACGACAGTGACCAGTTCGAGGACCTGCTCGCCTCCGGCGAGTCGATGATGGCGCACGGGTGGAACGGTGACATCCTGGTAGGCCAGGAGGTCAACGAGAACATCGCCTACACCATCCCGCAGGAGGGTGGTGTGATCTGGATCGACAACCTGTGCATTCTGGCGGGCCTGCCGCCAGAGCGCCAGGCTGCCGCCGAGCAGTTCCTGAACTTCATCCTGCGGCCTGACATCGGCGCCATGATCTCCGAGTACAACTACTATGCCAGCCCGAACGCTGCGGCGGAGGAGAACCTGGACGAGGAGTTCTTGAACGACCCGGCAGTCTATCCGCCGGAGGAGGTGCGCGATAAGCTGCAGTTCATCCGCCCTGTAGGTGAGGCCGAGTCGTTGTTCCAGCGCCTGTGGGACGAAGTCAAGTCGGCCCAGTAGACAGAAAGCCATCCGCATTACGTCAGCTTCCGGGGCCCGACCTGCGCCAGTGCGGGCCGGGCCCCGCGCATCCTTCATCAAAAAGGAGACGCCATGCCTTGCGGATATCATGGCCGGGTTCTGCATGTCTATCTGAACGACCTGCGGCTGGAGATCGAGACACCGCCACAGGCGTTCTACCGCGCCTATGTCGGCGGCAGTGCACTGGGGTTGTATTATCTACTGCGTCATACTCCGCCCCACGCCGATCCACTCGGCCCCCAGAACACCCTGGTATTAGCCTTGAGTGTGCTAACCGGCGCCCCCATCTCCGGGCAGAGCCGCATCACGGCGGTGGCCAAATCACCGCAGAGCGGGTTGGTCGGCGATTCACAGGCCGGGGGCTTCTTCCCCGCCGAGCTGAAGTTCGCCGGGTATGACGCGCTGGTGATCCACGGGCGGGCCGAGCGCCCCGTCTACCTGTGGATCAAGGATGGGGCTGCCGAGCTGCGCCCCGCCGAGCACCTGATGGGCAAGCCCACCGCCGAAGTGGATGACCTGCTGTTTGAAGAGCTGGGTGATCCACGCATCCAGGTGCTGCAAACCGGCCCTGCCGGTGAGAAAGGGGTGCGCTATGCTGCGCTGATCAACATGGCCAACCGCGCTAATGGACGCACCGGCATCGGTGCGGTGATGGGCAGCAAGAACCTGAAGGCCATCGCCGTGCGCGGATCGCAGCGCCCGCCGCTGGCCGATGCAAAAGGCTTAAACGCACTGGCCCGCCGGGGGGCGAAGGCATTTCCCGAATCGGCGGTGTATGGCCTGGGGCTGCTCGGCACTGCCGAGATCGTCGGCGCGCAGAACGAAGCCGGCGGCCTGCCTACCCGCAACTGGTCCAGCGGGACCTTCGAGGGCTGGGAGGCGCTGGACGGCAAGACAATGGCCCGCGATATTCTGAAAGAGCGTGACACGTGCTATGCCTGCACGATCCGCTGCAAGCGCGTAGTGGAGGTGACCGACGGCCCCTACCCCGTCGATCCGCGCTACGGCGGACCAGAGTATGAGACTCTCGCCACTTTTGGCTCCTATTGCGGGGTAGACGATCTGAAAGCCATAGCTTACGCTAATCAGCTCTGCGCTATGTACGGCCTGGATACCATCTCCTGTGGGGCGACGATCGCCTGGGCGATGGACTGCTTCGAGCGCGGCCTGATCACAACCGTCGACACTGGCGGGGTGGCGCTGCGCTTCGGTGATGCCGCCGCGATGGTGCAGATGGTCGAGCAGATCGCGCAGCGCGAGGGGTTCGGAGATGTGCTGGCCGAGGGATCGGCACGTGCAGCGCAGATCATCGGGCGAGGCAGCGAGGAGCTGGTCGCCGCCGTCAAGGGGCAGGAGCTGCCCGCCCACATGCCACAGATCAAACGCTCGCTGGGGCTGATCTACGCTGTCAACCCCTTCGGGGCCGACCATCAGTCAAGTGAGCATGACCCCTCATACGGTGAGTATCCGGAGCGCATGGCCCAGATCGGGCTGACCAACCCGCAGCCAGATGACGTGCTGAACGAGGAGAAGGTGCGCTACGCGCTGGTGACGCAGCACCTGTACAGCGCGCTAGACAGTTTCGACCTGTGTCAGTTCGTCTATGGCCCGGCCTGGCAGCTTTACGATACAGAGCAGATCGTCGAGGCGGTGCAATTGATCACAGGCTGGGTGGATTTCTCGGTAGATGAGCTGCTGCGCGTGGGCGAGCGCCGCCTGAACCTGCTGCGTGCCTTCAACGCCCGTGAGGGCGCAGACCGTGACGCCGACCGCCTGCCAAAGAAGCTGTATCAGGCGCTCAGCGGGGGGGCCAGTGACGGCATCGCGTTGAGTGAGGAGGAGATCGAGGCAGCCAAAGACGCATACTACCGGATGTCGGGCTGGGATGTGGCCAGCGGTATCCCGACCCGAGCCCGGCTGGAGGCATTAGGGTTGGGCTGGGTGGCCGATCAGATCGGGGTATGAGCACGGCGGGATCGAACGGTTGAGAGTGAGGGAGAGCACATTTTCCATGAGAGCACACTGGATCGATAATAGATGGGTAAGGGGCACTTCTGAGGAGGTGATCGAGGTGCACAACCCGGCCACCGAGGAGGTGTTGGACACCGTGCCCGCAGGCACCGAGGCCGATGCTTATGCCGCTGTTGAGGCGGCCAGGGCGGCCTTCCCCGGCTGGCGGCGCACCTCGGCGGTGGAGCGGGCACACCTCCTGCATGAGGTCGCCGACCGCATCCGCGCCAACTGGGACGACCTGGTCCGGATGCTCACCCTGGAGGAGGGCAAGCCGGTCCCTGAAAATGAGGAGGAAATGGAATGGACCGCCGACACATTCCACTATTACGCCGAATTAGGGCGTCACACACGCGGGCGAGTGATCCCCTCCGGGGAGCCGAGCCAGCTCAACATGGTGCTCAAGGAGCCATACGGAGTGGTGGGCTGCATCGTGCCATGGAACTACCCGCTGCTGCTGCTGGCCTGGAAGGTCGCCCCGGCGCTGGCAGCGGGAAATACAGTGGTCATCAAACCCTCCGAGATGACCCCGCTGACCACTTTGTTGTTGGCCGAGACCTGTTTTGAGCATCTGCCGCCGGGCGTCGTCAATGTGGTCACGGGCTACGGCATCCCGGTGGGCGACGCGCTGGTGCGTCACCCCGACGTGCCGCTGATCGCCTTCACCGGGTCGCTGGCGACCGGGCAGCGCATCAGCGCAGCAGCCGCGCCCATGATCAAGAAGCTCCATCTGGAACTGGGGGGCAAGGATGCCTTCGTCGTCGGCCCGGACGTGGAGATCGAGGCCTCAGCCAGGGCGCTGACTTACTCGGCGCTGATCAACTGCGGGCAGGTATGCACCTCAACTGAGCGCGTTTATGTGGCCCGCGCGATCGCTGACGAGTTCACCGAAGCCCTTGTAGAGCATGTGCGCGCCCTGCGCATCGGCCCCGGCATTGAGCCGACCACCGACATCGGCCCGATGATCGGTGAACAGTACCGTGCCAAATTTGAGGGTCACGTGGCAGACGCGCGGGAACGCGGTGCGCGCATCCTGACCGGCGGACGCCGCCCGCCGCAGTTTGAGCGCGGTTTCTTCTATGAGCCTACTGTGCTGACCGGGGTTGATCACACGATGAAGATCATGTGCGAGGAGACCTTCGGCCCGGCCATCCCCATCATGACCTATGAGACCTTCGACGAAGCGATCCGGCTGGTCAACGACAGCCCATATGGGCTGGGTGCGGTGCTGCGTACCAACGACGCACGGCTCGCCAAGCAGTTCTACGAGGAGGTGCGCGCCGGGACGGTATGGATCAACGATCCGCTGACCGACAACTACGCGGGCCCGTTTGGCGGCATGAAGATGAGCGGCAACGCCCGCGAACTCGGTCAGGAGGGACTGGAGAGCTTCATGGACACCAAGCACGTCCATTGGGACTTCTCGTCTGACCCCAAGGACTGGTGGTACCCCTATTAATCCCGATCCAGCGTCAGGCTCAATACAGTACCGGGAGCGGCCCTGTGCTGCTCCCGGCTCGATCCCCGCAACCCGGTGGGTAGGACATATTTCCATGGACTCTGTTCTGCGCATGGTACTATGATCAGACGAAAACGCCCACAGACGATGCCGACACCATAAGCCGGGATAGACCTGACGATTACCATGTTCGAACATCTGCCATCGGACCACCTGGTTGCTGTTGCGCTGGGCGCCCACTCGGAGCCAAGTGTCGTGCTGGATTCCAATGGCTGTATCCTCTTCACCAACACAAGCTGGGAACTGCTCTCCCCTGAGTACGCGCCAGGAGGCGTGAAGCCCGGCCTCGGGGAGTCCTACCTGCAGGCCTGCCTGGCGCTCCCGCAGCCCCATGAAGCCAGCGCGTTTGCAGCCGGCCTGCAGGCTGTGCTGGGCGGCTATCTGCGCGAATTCGGGATCGAATACGCATGCCCGGGCACCGGGGGACAGCAGTGGTTCGCAGCTCATGTGCGTCATCTGGGCACCACCGGCAGTGGACAGGTGCTGGTTTATCTGCAGAATATCAGCCGCCAGAAGCAGGCCGAGCAGAAAATGCGGCAGCTTGCAACGATCGTAGAGAAAAGCCCCTCAGCAGTGATCATCACCGATGCACAGGCGCGCATCCAATATGTGAACCACACATTTGTGGAGCTGACCGGCTACAGCCGTGAGGAGATGCTGGGGCAGACCCCGCGTATCCTGCAATCCGGGCAGACGCCGCCCGAAACCTATGTCGATCTGTGGGCGACGATCACAGCAGGCCTTGAGTGGAACGGCGAGTTCATCAACCGCAAACAGGACGGCACCCTGTACTGGGAGCATGCACGCATCATCCCGCTCAAAGACGAACAGGGCTTCATCACCCACTACGCAGCGATCAAGGAAGACATCAGCCGGCAGAAGCAGGCTGAGCAGAGCAGCCGCGAGAGCGAGATGCGCTACCGCGCGCTCGTCGAGACCTCGCCAGATGCGATCGCGCTGGTCAGCCTGACGGGTAAGTACCTGACGATCAACCGGCAGAACGCGCTGATGCATGGCTATGACAGCATCAGGGAGTTCATGGCACAGAACCCAAACTTTTTCGAGCTGATCGCCCCTCAGTACCGCCCCATGATTCTGGGGAAGATGCACAGGTTGATGCCTGGAGCGACAGAAGCGGAGCATACCTTCGAGCTGCTGCTGATGCGCAAGGATGGCAGCACCTTCCCGGCCGAGATAAATGCGGCGGTTATCTATGATGAGGATGGCGAGCCAGCCGCCCTCATAGCCGTCACCCGCGATGTCACCGAGCGAAAGCGGCTGGAAGAGACGCTGGCCAGGCAGCGCCGCGAGCTGCATCAGGTAATCGCCGCGATGCCCAGTGCGCTGCTGCGCCTCGATCGGGACAGCAGGCTGACGGCTTATTACGTCCCCGCCCATATGGCAGTCTATCTCAAACTCTCAGATGCTGACCTGGGCTCCTCAATTGAGCAGGCCCTGCCCAAAGGGCTGCGCGGGGCGGTCGAGGAGGCCATACGCTCCAGGCCTTCCGCACCGGTCGGGTATGGGCTGGAACACTGGCTTGAGGGAGCCGATCAGCCGGTTTGCCTGATGATCCGGCCATCTGTGCTGGTCGATACAGGTGAGGTGCTGATCGTCCTGGACGACATCACGGAGCGCAAGCTCATTGAGGAATCCGAACGCGAGCAGCGGCAGATGGCTGACGCGCTGCGTGCCATCGCCTCGGTGATCAGCGGGTCACTGGAACTGGACGACGTGCTCGATCACATTCTTGAAAGTCTGGGGCAGATCATCCCGCATGATGCCGCTGCGATCATGCTGGTGGAGGACGGGGTTGCACGTATTGTGCGCAGCCAAGGATATGAAGCAGGGCAGGTGAGCAACCTGTGTTTCACAGTCGATGAAACCCCTAACCTGCGCCAGATGATGGAGACCGGCCAGCCCTTGATCATCGAAGATGTGCAGCACTGGCCGGGCTGGATCGTCTTACCGGGATTGGACTGGGTGCGTGCCCATGTGAGTGCGCCAATCCAGGTGGAGGGGGGGCTGGTGGGCTTCATCAGCCTGGAGAGCACTCTCGCCGGGTTCTTTACCCGCTCCCACGCCGAACGGTTGATGATCTTTGCCCAGCAATGCGCCATGGCGATCCGCAACGCCCGGTTGTACAGCCAGGCTCAGGCGCTGGCGGCCTTTGAAGAGCGCCAGCGCATCGCCCGTGACCTGCACGATGCTGTCAGCCAGACGCTGTTCTCGGCCAGCATCATGGCCGAGATGCTGGCACGGATGTGGGAATCCAGCCCGGAAAAGGTGCGCGACGGGCTGCTGGAACTGCGCGACCTGACGCGCGGCGCCCAGGCTGAGATGCGCATCCTGCTGCTCGAGCTGCGCCCCACGGCCCTGGCTGATGCCGATCTGGAGGATTTGCTTCCGCAGCTCTGCACGGCTTTCACCGGCAGATCGGGGGTCCCTGTTGATCTGCAGATCGAAAAGGCGACAAGCCTGCCGTCAGATGTGAAGATCGCTGCTTTCCGCATCGCGCAGGAGGCGTTGAACAACATCCTGAAACATGCGGAGGCCACGCAGGTGACCGTCACTTTGCGGGGGAATCCGGATGGGCTAGAATTGCACATCAAGGATAATGGGCTTGGGTTTACCCGGGAAGACGCTCCCCCCCAGGAGCGGCTTGGCCTGAGGATCATGCAGGAGCGTGCCGCCAGTATTGGAGCCGTCCTGAGCCTCCGCAGTGCGCCCGGCCAGGGGACAGATATCAGCCTGATCTGGACTCGCGCAGGGGCGGCAGTGGTTGAGGAGTGAGCAGTGATCCGCGTAATGATAGTGGATGATCAGCATGTCGTCCGGCGAGGCCTGAGCCTGCTCATCGCGGGCTTTGACGATATGGTACTTGCCGCAGAGGCCTCCGGAGGGGCAGAAGCGGTGGATTTGTGCGCCAGCGCCAAACCTGATATTGTGCTGATGGACATGGTAATGCCTGGCATGGACGGCGTGGCCGCCACACGCGCCATCCTGGAACTATATCCGGATATCCGCGTGGTGGCGCTGACCAGCTTCATCGAGCGGGAGCTGGTTCAGGATGCGCTGCGGGCCGGAGTGGTGGGGTATCTGCTCAAGGATGCCTCGGTCGACGAGCTGGCGCAGGCCATCCGGTCGGCCTATCTGGGCAGGCCAGTTGTGGCCTGGAAGGCAACACAGGCGCTGGTTGAGTCACAGCCATCCCCTGCACCCGCGGATGCGCTGACGGGGCGCGAGCGCGAGGTGCTAAGCCTGATGGTTGAGGGCCTCACCAACCGCCAGATCGCCAAGCGGCTGGAGATCAGCCCCTATACCGTCAATGCGCACATCCGCAGCATCTTCAGCAAGCTGGGCGTCAGCAGCCGTGCCGAGGCAGTCTCCTACGCCATCCAGACCGGTCTCATCACCTGATACAGTCACTTAACTAGTTAACCCTAACGAGGGCCTCCCCCCAAAACATGCGATGCGGGAGCAGGCCCTTTTGCTTTATGCTGAGAGCAGATACAGGACGGGACACCTGGGAGAAAGCACATGAAGACTGCCATCCGGGTTTTAATCGCCGACGACAATCTGGCTGTGAGACGCAGTTTGATGCTGCTGTTGGGCAGCACACCGGGTATGGAGCTGGTGGGGCAGGCATCACATGGCCAGCAGGCAGTTGATCTGTGCGAGGCTGTACTCCCTGACGTGCTGGTGCTGGACCTCAACATGCCGGGCATGAGTGGGATCGATATCCTGCGTCGCATCCAGCAGACCTGTCCGCAGGTTCGAGTGCTGGTGCTAACCGGCTCAACCGACAGAAACCTGCTGCGCGACGCCCTGGAGGCTGGTGCAAGCACCTGTTTCATGAAAGATGTGAGCGGTGATCAGCTGCTGGTGGCGATTCGCATGGCGGCGACCAGCACAATCCCCGGCCACGAGGACACCATCACAGCGTGAAAGGATATCCCGGTGCAGGAGCAGAGCTACATCCTGATTGTTGATGACGATGACGACGCCCGCGATATCCTGGATACGATCCTGGGCAGCATGGGTTATCCGACCCGGACTGCCGAGAGTGGCCAGGAGGCTCTCACAATGGTCAGTGACAGCCCACCCAGCCTGATCCTGCTCGATCTGATGATGCCGCGCATGAGCGGCTTTGAGGTGCTGAACCGCCTCCAGCGCGATCCGGCAACGCGCCGCATCCCGGTGATGGTCATCTCGGCGCTGGCCACCGAGCAGGTGGTCATGATGCGTCTGCCGGGCGTGGCAGGCGTCATCCAGAAGGGGATGTTCTCCATCTCCGATCTGATCCGGAGAGTTCAAGAGATGCTGCCGTTGGTCCCCCGGGGGTGACGCGCAGCATGTCCATTGCATGGTAGCTTGTAGGAGCAGCGAAATGAGCTTCACCCACCATCTCTCCACTACTCCGACATCGAGGTTCCTGAAAGGGACGCTTGCGGCTTTGCTGCTGGCAGGCATCGTTCTGCTGGTGGGCTGTGCGGCCCCTGCGCCCGTCGCCACGCCGGAGACACCAACCCTGGCCGATACGCTTACCTACTACGACTGGGATGGCTACATGGACCCGGCGGTCCTTGAGGCATTCACAGAGGAGTTCGGTGTTGAGGTAAACGCAGTGACCTATGAGGGCCAGGAGGAGGCCATCGCCAACATGGAAGCCGGTGAGGTCTATGATGTGGTCGTCATGGAGAACCGCTTCATTACCGGCCTGATCGATAAAGGGCTGCTGGCCCCGATCGACTACCAGAATGTGCCCAATATCAAGAACATCTCCCCTAGTTTTATGGACCTGGCCTATGATCCCGGCAACCGCTACACAGTTCCTTATACCTGGGGGATCGCCGGGCTGCTCTACAACACGGACCTGGTCGAGGAGCCCGTCACAAGCTGGATGGATCAGTGGAACCCTGCCTATGCGGGCAGGGTAGGCCTGTGGCGCGGCACCCCGCGTGAGACGCTGGGCATGGCGCTGATGTCGCTGGGCTATTCGGTTAACTCGGAGGACCCGGCGGAGCTTGAGGAGGCCCTGGCGCTGCTGCTGGAGCTGAAGCCAGACAGCATCATTTATGAAGAACAAGGAGAGATCCAAGGCACCTGCGGGCCACAGGTGGCCGGTGGCGAGGTGGTTATCTCCCTGGCCTGGTCCTATGACCTGTTGACGGCCCTGGAATCCGGCGGCTCGGTGGAGTTCATCATCCCCAAGGAAGGTGGACTGCTCTGGGGGGATAACCTGGTTATCCCGGCCAACAGCCCCAACAAATACACTGCCGAGGTGTTCATCAACTACCTGATGCGCCCGGAGGTCAACGCCCGGATCGCCAACTACATCTACTCAGCCACCGCAAATCAGGCTGCCATGGAATTCATCGATCCAGAGATTCTGGAGGATGTGTCGATCTTCCCGACTGAGGAAACCATCCGTCGCTCCGAGATCATCCTGCCCCTCAGCGTAGAGGGTGAGGCCCTGCACGCCGCGATCTGGGAACGCTTCCTGGCGGGCAATTAGACCGATAGATGAAGCTAAAGGTAACCGCAATGAGCATTAACAGCAGCACACAGCGCGTTCCTTCCAGCAAAGCAGAGCATTCGCACAGGCTGCAGCGACAGCTTCTGGCCCTGGTGATCCCTTTTCTGCTCTCCTCGTTACTCATCATCGGAGGAGGCGTCTATGCTTTCACCCGGAACACAGAGCAACAGGCCTGGCGCGGAAGGCAGCAGGAGGCGGCTGACAGCGCCTCTGGCACCGTGAGCGCATTTATCCGCGAGACCCAGCTCGCCCTGACAATGGTGGCGGCGCTGGACGAGCAAACGCTCAGCGAGAACACTAACATCCTGGCTGAGGTGTTGGAGTATGCCCCCGCTGTGCTGGAGATTGTGCGCCTGGACGAGGGTGGCGCACGCCTCGCCGCCGCCAACCGCGGTGAGCCGCTGCTGGCCAACCTGTTTACCATTCCCCAGTCAAGCTGGTTCCAGGTGGCACGTGGCGGCAGCCTCTACCTTGGAGATGTACGCATCTCATCAAATGACGAACCCTACCTGATCATGGCTGTGCCCGCCGAGGGTAGAGGCGTGGTCGCTGCCCGCATCGACATGCGGCTATTATGGGAGGTGGTGGGGACGATCCGCTTCGGGCAAACAGGCAGCTTCTACGTAGTCGACCCCAGCGGGCGTATCCTGGCCCACACCAATCCGAACATCGTGCTGGCAAACACGACCATTCAGGATCGGCCGGAGCTGGCCGCGCTGCTGGCGGCGCCAGATAACCGCTGGGTTGGATCGTATACCAACTTCCGCGGGGATCGCGTGGTTGGCGTCACCGCCCCGATCCCCGGCACTGAGTGGATAGCGGTCACCGAGCTGGCACACGCTGAAGCCTTTGCCACCAGCCGTAGGGCGCTTCTGGTGCTGGGCAGCGGCATGGCGTTGGTCGGCCTGCTGACTCTGGGAGTGATTGCGCGCGCATTGCGGCGGCTGGTCTTCAGCCCGCTTGAGCTTCTGCGGGCCGGCGCTGAGCGCATCGGTCAGGGAGACCTGACCCACCGCATCTCCTCCGCCCCCCGCAACGAGATCGGCCTGGTGGCACGCGCGTTCAATGATATGGCGGGCAACTTGCAGGCCCGCAACCGCGAGCTGGCCACCGAGATCGCCGAACGCAAGCAGGCCGAGCAGCGCATCAGGGCGCAGAATGAGGCGTTGATCAAGGCCAACTACGAGCTGGCGCTGGCCCGCAAACAGGCCGAGGAGGCCAACAAGCTCAAGAGTCAGTTCCTGGCAAACATGTCGCACGAGCTGCGCACGCCGCTCAACGCCATCAACGGGTTCACCCAGATCCTGCTGGCGGGCATGACCGGGCCGCTGAACGAGAAGCAGCGCAGCAACCTGGAACGGGTGCGGGCCAACGCGATCCACCTGCTGGGGCTGATCAACTCCCTGCTGGACCTGGCCAAGATCGAGGCGGGCCGTATCGAGCTAGTGCCAATGCCGTTCAACGTGAAAGAGTGGCTCGACGACCTGGTCGCCCAGACAAGCAGCCTGGTGGAGAAGAAATTCCTTCACTACGAGGTGCACCTGGACCCTACCATGCCTGTGGAGATAGTCGGGGACACGGCGCGTCTCAATCAGATCGCCATCAACCTGATCTCAAATGCGGCGAAATTCACCGATCGTGGCTTTGTGCGCGTGGCGATCCGCCGCCATGGGGCGCAGCAGTGGATACTGGAGGTGGCAGACAGCGGGATTGGCATCCCACCGCATGCACTTGAATACATTTTCGACGAGTTCCGGCAGGTAGACAGCAGCTCGCAGCGCGAGCACGGCGGGACCGGGCTGGGGCTGGCCATTACCCGCAACCTGGTAATGATGATGGAAGGCACTATCCGTGTGCAGAGCAAGGTGGGGGAGGGCAGTATCTTCACGGTGATACTGCCGCTGGTCACCCAGCTTGAGACCGCCCCCGGCCACAACGGCAGGCACGCAGAGGAGGAAGAACATGTCACTGAGTAATCCCGATCCCGATGTCGCCGGGTGGGTGGTGCTGGTTGTCGAGGACGAGCCGGACAATCTGGACGTGGCATGCCAGGTGCTGATGTTCTTCGGTGCTGAGGTGCATACGGCGGCCAACGGGATCGAGGCGCTGGCCAAGCTCAAAGAGATCAAGCCAACGCTGATCCTGATGGACCTCTCGATGCCCAAGATGGACGGCTGGAAGGCCTTCACCGAGATACGCAGCAGGCCGGAGATGTCTGCCATCCCGGTGATCGCGCTGACCGCCCATGCGATGGATTCGGATAAAAAGCGGGTCAATGAGGCCGGGTTCAACGGCTATATCACCAAGCCCTTTATGATCGAAACGTTTGTCACCGACATCAAGAACTGCCTTGAGCGTGCTGCCCACACAGCCGATTGTCTGAATGGAGATAAGTGAATGAGCTATCAGAACTGGACGGCCCTGATTGTTGAGGATGAGGACGACAGCGCGCAGGTTGTCTCGCAGGTACTGGAGCACTATGGCATGCGGATCTGGGTTGCCCGCAACGGGGCCGAATGCCTGGAGATGCTGGCGCAGTTTGAGCCAACCGTTGTGATCATGGACCTGGCGATGCCGCAGCTTGATGGTTGGCAGACGCTGGCTTACATGCGCAGCAATACTTTTACTGCGCACATCCCGGTCATCGCCGTCACTGCCTACCATTCGGTTGAGGTTGCGGAAGACGCGCGCCGGGCCGGGTTTAACGCTTACTTCGCCAAACCGATCGATGTTGAGCGCTTTATCAGCCAGGTCGAGCGAGTCATCAACGGCCGATAAGAGAAAGCTGCCAGGTCAGGCTCTTTATGGCAAGTCGGATGTATTCACCACACCCTCCACAGAGTCTCCGCCCGCGCATGATGACCATGCTGGGGACGGCCATGGTGCTCCTGCTGCTGATCATCAGCACGACTGTCTTCATCTACATTTACAGGGCCGAACAGGATGTCTGGAGAGGACGGCAGCAGGATGCCGCGTTCAGCAGCTCGAAGATCATCGCCGAGTTCATCGAACGCAACTATGAGGGGCTGAGCCTGATCGCACACCTGGCCCCCCGCTTCGTAGCCGACCATCCGTTTCTACTTGAGGAGATGAAGCATCACCTTCCCGCCTTGCTTGAGATCATCGTCGTTGACCCTGACGGGACGGTTCTCGCTGGTACCTATCAGGACATGCCGCTCCTTGCCGACCAGTTCACTACCCCGCAGTCAGCCTGGTTTGCCGAGACGCGCCGGGGTGACACCTATATGGGCAGTGTGCGCCTCACCGCCAGCAACGAGCCTTATATGATCATGGCCGTGCCCACCGCCGAAGGCGGCGCGGTGGCTGCCCGCATCAGCATGAGAGAGCTTTGGGAAGTCAATGACGCGATCAACTTCGGCATGACTGGGAGGGCATACATTGTAGAGATTGTGGAGAACGGGCGGGTGATCGCCCACCATAACCGGGATACTGTGCTGAGCTACACCACATTGCGGGGCCGCCCGGAGATGGAGGCTGCGCTGGCCGCGCCGGATATGATCTGGCGCGGCACTTACACGAATCTGTGGGGAGAGCGTGTCACGGGGCTGAGTATGCCGATCCCGGGAACGCCCTGGCTGATGTTCATCGAGGTATCGTGGCAGGAAACGGTTGCCTCCACCCGCACCTCGATCATGCTGCTCAGCGCGGCCATGATCCTGGCAGCCACCCTGATCATGCTGGCGATTCGCTGGGCGTTGATCCGGGTGCTCTTTGACCCGATCAACGCGCTGGAAGAGGGAGCCCGGCAGTTCGGTGAGGGCGATCTGAGCCGCCGCCTCAGCCTGGAAGGGCCAGCCGAGATCAGGCGGGTGGCGGCAGCATTCAACGAGATGGCGGAGAACCTCGCCAGGCACACACGTGAGCTGGCCGCCGAGAGCGCCGCCCGCGAGCGTGCTCAGGCCATCCTGCTTGAGAGCGAGGCCCGGTACCGCTCCATCCTCGACGATCAAACCGAGCTGATCTGCCGCTTCCTGCCGGATGGCTCGCTAACGTTTGTCAACCAGGCCTACTGTCGCTACTTCGGCAAGACACCGGAGCAACTGCTGGGGCGCAGCTTTGTGCCGATGATCCCGGAGAGCGATCAGGAGCTGGTGCGGCGGACGTTTAGCTCGCTGAACCGCGAGAATCCAGTGGTGACTTACGAACATCGCGTGATCAACCCGGAGGGGCAGATCCGCTGGCAGCAGTGGACAGACCGCGCGATCTTCGATGAGGAGGGCAGGCTGGTCGAATACCAAGCCGTGGGGCGCGACATCACCGCCCTGAAGGAGATCCAGGCCTTGAAGGACGCCTTCGTCTCCAATGTCTCGCACGAGCTGCGCACCCCGCTGGCTAACATCCGGTTGTATCTTGACCTGTTGACCAGGCGCCCTGAACGACAGGCGATTTATCTTGATACCCTGAACCGCGAAACCGGGCGCCTGCAGCGGCTGGTCGAGGACCTGCTGCTCGTCTCGAGGCTGGAGCAGAAGGAGGTTCCCCTCAAGCGCCGCCCTCTCGACGTCAACTCGCTGCTTGGGCAGTATCTTGATGACCGCACCGCCTTTGCCCAGCAGAAGGGCCTGACCATCGCGTTTGTGCCCAGCGGCCATCTACCCCCTGTGTCCGCAGACCCAATGCTGCTCGGCCTGGCTTTTAGCAACCTGCTGACCAACGCCATCAACTACACCCCTTCCGGCGGTGCGATCACCGTGCGCTCTGACATACGCGATGAAGAGGGGCAGCCGTGGGTCCTTATCACGGTCAGTGACACCGGTCCCGGCATCTTCCCTGACGAAGAGGCTCATCTATTCGAGCGCTTCTTTCGCGGGCGTGCCAGCCGTCAGCAAAACATCCCCGGCACAGGGCTGGGGCTGGCCATCACCCGTGAGATCGTGGAGCGCCACGGGGGCCGGGTCTCGGCCCATAACAACCCCGGCGGCATCGGTGCCAGCTTTATCATCTGGCTAGCCCCCTCCTCTGGCGACTCCGTCAGCATGTTTGGGCCTGCCCAGAGCCAAACCAGTCATCTGGTACCGGGCGCACAGCCTCCAGGCGAGAACGGCACCTTGGGCTAAACCTTGCCTATCAGACACCCCAACCGGTAAGAACGGGAGTCTCACCGGGGTGGGGGTAGATATATCGGGAGCAGAGAGACACCGGCACTGGCCAATGCCGGTGTCTTCTCTACCGGGGGGCTGCAGGGTAGAGGCCTGCCCCCGTTCCCCGATCACATTATGCAGAAATGTGAAAGATCGACAGACCCCGTGCTATAATCTGTGCCATGCACGCACACACGGGCACGATCCCCATGAACTGGCAGTTACATGAACACAGGACGGATGGAGATGAGTGAAAACGCAGCTCTGACAACCGGTGCAGAGGCAGTCGCCTGGAACCTGGATGATATCTATGTGGGGGCCGACCCCGCGATCGACCGGGATCTCAACGATGCCGAGGCGCGCATTGACAAACTGGTCGAACAGTACAAGGGCCGCCTGGCCGACCTGACACCCGCGGAGATGTCCGCTATGCTCGCGGAATATGACGCCATTACCGAGATCGTGGCGCGGATCGGCATGTATGCCTATCTTTACTGGTCCACCAAGACCGACGACGCCGCGCGCGGAGCACTGCGCATGAAGGTCACCGAGCGCAGTTCGCAGCTCAGCCAGAAGCTGGTGTGGGTTGACCTGGAGGTGGCGCATATGCCCGACGACCGGGCCACAGCCCTGATCGCCGCCCCGGAGCTGGCTCGCTTCCGCCACTGGTTTGAGGTGGTGCGGCAGCGCAAGCCCTACATGCTCAGCGAACCTGAGGAGAAAATCCTCACCGAGAAGTCGGTGACAGGGCACAGCGCCTGGGACCGCCTGTTCGATGAAGTCCAGAGCCGCAACCGCTATGCCTGGGATGGCGCGATGGTGCCGCTCGAGGAAGTGCTGACCAAGCTGTACGACCCCGACCGCGAGGTGCGGGTGCGCGCCCATGCCTCACTCACCGAGGGGCTGAAGCAGATCAGCCACCTGACCACCTACATTTTCAACACCATTCTGGCCGATAAAGCCTCGGATGACCGGCTGCGCGGCTACGCCACGTGGATCAGCTCGCGCAACATTGCCAATGAGGTGGATGACGCCTCGGTGCAGTCGCTGATCGATGCCGTGACCTCGCGCTATGACATTGTCAACCGTTATTATCATCTCAAGCGCAGGCTGCTGGGCTACGACGAGCTGTTTGACTACGACCGCTACGCCCCCCTGCCGGAGGCGGACGCCTTCTTCACCTGGGATGAGGCGCGCGAGATCGTGCTGAATGCCTACGCACGCTTTGACCGCCGCATTGCCGACATCGTGAGCGAGTTCTTCGAGAAGCGATGGATCGACGCGCCAGTGCGCCCCGGTAAGATGGGCGGCGCGTACAGCATGGGGATGACCCCGCTGACGCACCCCTACATCATGATGAACTACAAGGGTAAGCGCAGTGATGTGGAAACTCTGGCCCATGAGCTGGGGCATGGCATCCATCAGTACCTGGCACGCAAACAGCCCATGCTGCTCACCGACACCCCCCTGACGACGGCGGAGACGGCCTCGACCTTCGGGGAGATGCTGGTGTTCCAGGACCTGCTGGAAAAGGAGAGCGACCCCCGTGCACGGCTGGGGATGCTGACCGGCAAGCTGGAGGGAACCTTCGCCACGGTGTTCCGCCAGATATCAATGAACCGCTTTGAGGATGCCGTCCACACACACCGCCGCGAGCAGGGTGAGCTGACGACCGAACAGTTCAGCGAGTACTGGCTCCAGACTCAGCGCCACATGTTCGGTGACAGTGTGACGATGACCGATGAGTACGGCCTGTGGTGGAGCTATATCCCGCACTTCATCGGCGTGCCGGGCTACGTGTATGCCTACGCCTTCGGCGAGCTGCTGGTGATGGCGCTGTATGCGCGCTACCAGAAGGTTGGCAGCGGCTTCTCGGATGCCTACATCGAGATGCTCTCAGCGGGCGGCTCAGACTGGCCACACGAGATCGTGAAGCCGCTGGGCGTTGACCTGACCGATCCCACCTTCTGGAACGAGGGCCTGCAAATCCTGGATGACATGGTGAAGGAGGCCGAGAAGCTGTCCGATCAGATCGGCTGAACCATCCTGAGAGACAGGCGGGCACAGGGTGCATTGTCCTGTGCCCGCTTTTGCGTCACCCTCTGTATACGGGCCGACCGTCTCGACCGGCCTGGCACAGACAGGGCCGACAGAGCGCCGGGTCATTCGTCCCAGATCGTCGCCGTCCTCACGGACCCGGCCATCGCCTCCCCCAGCAAAACGAGGCGCTCCAGGTCGGCGAACCGGTTCAGCCGCCGGTTGACCTTGATCTGCAACCCACGCTCCCAGTAGGCTACCTGCGGCAGCAGGTCGCGCTGGCGCACCTGCATGGCGTAATCGATCAGTGCCCTCTCCGCACCCCCTGCCAGGAACCCCTGTGCCATTTGCTCGTCGGTGGTGAGCACCATGTAATGCTCGCGGAGTGACTCGCTACCCAGTTCCACAACACGCAGGCTGGTAAGCAGCTTCTCATCGCCCCCCGCAGCATCGGGCAGGATGTGCTGGATCAGCACGCGCAGCACAAATTGGGCCATGCCGCTGCCCGGGTCAATGGCAGGCATGCTTTTAGTAGACGGGCCGATCAAGATCATGGCATCATCCAGGCGGGCTGCCTCGGTGCGCCAGATCGTCTGCGTGCTAACCGAGCCACTGGATGAGCTGGAGCTGACCGAGATGCACTCGATCGTCCAGGCGCGCCCATCCGAGTCGGTGCCAGAGTAGCGGGTGATCAGGCGGCGGCCCTCACGTCGATCTTCAAACGACCAGCCGCGCGCCTCAGCTGCCGCGCGAAGCTCGGCTGACCGGCGGCGGTTAGCGCGCATGATGAGCAGAACGAAGGCCCCCAGCACCACCCAGAAGGCCGCCATGATAGCGATAATCCCGACCGGAGAAAGCAACTCATCCATCAGTTTCATGTGCGGTTACTCCCAGATCAGGGCAAGGATCAAGCAGCATGTGAGCCGTCATTTGCGCATCTCCCTGGCAGTGACGACATTAGACCGCAGCGTCTCCGGTGTGTAACCTTCGCAGCCGCCACCGTCCTCAAACAGAGTGATGTTGCTGATGGTGGTCTCGGCGATAGCGGTGAGCGCCTCGCGGGTGAAGAAGGCCTGATGCCCGGTGATCAGCACATTGGGGAAGGTCAGCAGGCGGGCGAACACGTCATCGGTGATCACCCGACCTGAGAGGTCCTCAAAGAACAGGTCGGCCTCCTCTTCATACACATCAAGGCCCAGCGCGCCGAGCTGGCCACTCTTGAGCGCCTCGATGGCCGCTTCAGCATCGACCAGCGCGCCGCGGCTGGTGTTGATCAGCATGGCGCCGGGCTTCATGAGCGCCAGCGCCTGTGCGTCGATCAGGTGATAAGTCTCGGGAGTTAACGGGCAGTGCAGTGAGACGATATCCGATCCGGCCAGCAGGGTATCCAGGTCAACATAGCGACCGCCCATCTCCTCTATCTCCGGATGAGGATAGGGATCATGGGCCAGCACATGACAGTTAAATCCTCTCAGGATACCTGCCGTGACGCGCCCGATCTTGCCAGTACCGATGATGCCCACCGTACGCCCGTTCAGGTCGAACCCGAGCAGGCCGTCCAGGGCGAAGTTACCCTCACGCACGCGGTTGTATGCACGGTGGAACTTGCGGTTAAGGGTCAGGATCAGGCCGACGGCGTGTTCGGCGACAGCATAAGGTGAGTACGCGGGGACGCGCACCACCGTCATGCCCAATCGCCCGGCGGCCTCAAGGTCCACGTTATTGAATCCTGCCGAGCGCAGAGCCACCAGGCAGGTGCCCTGATCGTACAGGCGGTTGAGAACGCGCTCGCTGAGGTCGTCATTGACAAACACACAGACGGCGGGGCAGCTCTCGGCCAGTGTGACGGTGGTATAGGTGAGGCGCGGCTCATAGAAGATCAGCTGATGCCCCGCGTTGGCGTTAGCTGCAAGCAGGAACTCGCGGTCATAGGGCTTAGTGCTGAACACAGCAACACGCATGTGAGTCTATCCTTGCCTGTGAGCGGACAATCAGGAGCTAGAGGAAGCCACGGGCATACCAAGCCCCGCGCACCTTCCATACTGTGATTATATGCCCACCCCCGCGCTAACTCAATCAAGGGTGCGACTGAGGGGTCGGAGATGCTATAATCCGCACGATAAGTTGAACAATGAATCCTATGGGGTACGATGAAGAAGCTCTCCCTGATACATCTGGCTTATCTGGCTGTGGCACTGCTGGCGCTGATCATGACGGCCTGCCAGCCCGCCCCGGTAGCCGCCCCTGCCGCGGCTGCGGCCCTGCCCCCTACCCAGACGCCGCCCCCGACTCAGACGCCCTATCCGACCCCCACACCGGCCCTCCCTCAGGCCACACCGACAGCGGAAGCGAGCGCCACACCGGCCCCGCCGCCGGAGGAGATCGGGCCAGACAGCTACCCGGCAAACGTCAACCCGCTGACCGGCCTGGCCGTCGCCGATCCGTCAGTTCTGCAGCGTCGCCCCCTGCTGATCAAAATCTCCAACGCGCCGCCGGTGGTGCGCCCGCAAAGCGGCATCAGCAAAGCCGACATCATCTTCGAGCATTACGCTGAAGGCGGCTGGACACGCTTCTCGGCACTGTTCTACAGCCAGGATGCTGAGTATATTGGCTCGGTACGCAGCGGCAGGCTGATCGACCTGCAGCTTGCCCCGGCCTATGATGCGCTGCTGGTGTTCTCGGGGGCCAGCAACGGCGTGATCGACACCATCCGCCTGTCGCCGCTGTATCCCTGGAACACCATTTCACCGCAGTTCGGCTTCGGGGAGCCATATTTTGAGCGTCACCCGCGCCCGGGGCTGGATTTCGAGCACACGCTGTTCACCAGCACAACCATCCTGCGCCAGTGGGCCGCCGAGCGCAGTGTGCGCAGTGAGCCGCTGCTTAGCAGGCCGGGCATGGTCTTTAACCCGGTGCCGCCGGCAGGCGGCATGCCCGCCAGTGTGCTGCGCATTGAATACGCGCGCACCAGCGTGCTGTGGCAGTATGACCCCATCAGCGGCAGATATCTGCGCTGGACCGACGGTGTGCCGCACACCGATGCTACCACAGGCCAGCAGCTCGCCGTGGACAACGTGATCGTGATCAGCGCCTACCACGAATACCGCGATCTGTTCCCGGAGAAGTACTTCGGCACTGAGCAGTCCTGGTATGTGGAGCTGCAGGGCAGCGGCCTGGCGACCCTGTTGCGTGACGGGCAGGCCTTTGAGGGCCGCTGGGTACGCGAGGAGGAGGGCGATCTGTTCACCTTCTACGGCCCCGACGGCCTGCCGCTGGCCCTCAAGCCCGGCCAGACGTTCGTCCAGGTGATCAGCTCTGCCGAAGGGCCGTATACGCGCAATGGCCCGGAGATCCCGGTGATCGAGCCGTAGTCCGAACAGGCCCCTGCTGCACACAGGGGCCTTATAGCAGGTGAAAAAGGAGAGGCCCGTTAAGGCATCCCGCCGGTGGTGCCGGGGAACAACGTCTCCAGCAGTTTCATAAACTCCGGATCGGCACGGGTGGCATCAAGCACATGGGGGGCCAGCCCCAGCCCGCCCAGCGCGTACAGGAAAGACACCGCTATCCCCCCGGCGGCGAACAGCAGGGCGACCGCCATGCCGCCCAGCGCGATCCCGCCCATCGCCACCCCGCCGAGGGCGATCAGGCCGAGGCCCAGGCCGCCAAAAGCCACCCCGCCGAAAGCCAGCCCACCTATCGCCAGCCCCCCCACCGCGATATTGCCGATAGCGATCACCCCGCGTGCGATGCGCGGGCGCATGGTCTGCGGGTCAACACCGCTGGCGATGTGCACCAGCGGCCAGCCGCCGATCTCCAGGCTGGAACGGTACTCATACCCCCAGAAGTAGGGATATGGATACACCATCCCGGCGGGCGTGGAGGGCCGCCCGTCCAGAAACTCGCCGCAGTAACGACATTTGATCGCGTCGTCCTGAATCTCCTCCGCACAATACGGACAGCGCTTCATGTTCGCTCCCCTTTCTCTGGAAGGTAAACCACCCGGAAACGCTCGCAGACCAGCGGCATCTCCTCAGTCAGCTCGTAACCCAGCACGGCGGCCTCGCGGGTGAAGAACTTCCAGTGCTCACGCCGCCAGGACTCCAGTGTGCGGTCATCCTCGCCTTCCTCATAGGCAAAGGCGGCATCGACCTGGTTAAAGGGCGTGACCGCTACTTCGATGGTCTCGATCACGCACTGCGGCTCACCCTGTCCATCCGTGATGATGCTCAGGCTGCCGGGCAGAGGCAGTGGCTCATCGTCGATCTGGTAGGCATACAGCGAGCCGCAGGTGGCCATCTTGCGACCAGCCAGCACCAGTGCGACCAGATCATCCGCCAGCGTCGGATTATCGCCAAAAGGCCAGACCTGAAAAGAGGTGGGAGCCAGCACGCCCTCCGGCAGTGAGGCGAGATAGGCCCGCCAGAAAGCCTCGACCACATCAACCATGATCAACTCCCTGTGAAGGTCTCATGATGCAGCATATAGCGCGCCAGCCGCTCGGGCAGCACCTCCACGCCGATGCCCGGCCCCTGCGGCACGTCGAGCGTGCCATCGTGGTTCAGCCGGAAAACATGGTCGATGATGTCTTCTTCCCAGTACCGATCTGTCCCTGAGATGTCGCCGGGGAGGGTGAACCCGGGCAGCGAGGCGACGGCGAGATTCGCCGCCCGCCCGATGCCCGACTCAAGCAGCCCGCCGCACCATACCGGGATGTCGGCAGCTCGGCACATGTCGTGGATCGCCTTCGCCGCCGAGATACCCCCTACCCGTGCGGGCTTGATGTTGATGATGCGGCAGCTCCCCAGGTGCAGTGCCTCACGGGCGCGCCCCGGCGTGGTGATGCTCTCATCGAGGCAGATCGGCGTGCGCAGACGGCGCTGCAGATCGGCGTGGTCGAGCAGATCGTCATGGGCCAGCGGCTGCTCGATCATCAGCAGATCAAAGGAATCCAGGGCCTCCAGCATAGCAGCATCGGCCAGGGTGTAGGCCGAGTTGGCATCCACCATCAGGGCGATGCCGGGGAAATGCGAGCGCACCGCCGCGACGATCTGACGATCCCAGCCGGGTTTGATCTTGATCTTGATCCGGCGGTAGCCCTCATTGAGGAAGGCCGCGATGCGCTCGATCAGCTCACCGGAGGCGCTTTGCACCCCCACGCTCACCCCGACTTCCACACTGGTGCGCGTGCCACCCAGCAGCCGCGACACCGACTGCCCGACCATGCGCCCCTCCAGGTCCCACAGGGCAGCCTCCAGCCCGGCCCTGGCCATCTGATGGCCGCGCACCGGCTCAAACAGCCCGGGGGCATCGGCGGCATGCTGGATGGGTGATCGGAACAGCAGGGGGATCAGGGCCTCACGCTGAACATGACGGCAGGTCTCTGCCGTGTCCGGTGAGTAGTAGGGTAGATGCATCACCGGAGCCTCGCCCCATCCAACCAGCCCATCCGCATAAACCGCCGTGATCACCTTGATGCCGCTGTCCTCGCGCCCCATGCTGGTCACGAACGGGTGGCGCAACGGCATCTCGATCACGTACTGCTCGACGCGTTCAATCCTGATCATAACCCCTCGCCAGTGCCATGATATCGGCCTCAGCAGACAGGGTGTAAAAGGCGCGGCCCCCTTCTACGCCAAAGTACTTGACCACATACCCCGCTGCAAAGGCCGCCTCGAACAGGGCACGGGCATGATCTCGCCAGGCACGTGCCAGCCCGCGATCGGCGTCGCGCAGGGCATGGTAGTTATACGGGATCTCCACCTGAATGCGCGGCTCACCCCGTGGGAGGGTGAAGCTGTCGCGCGGCCCGGGCAAGCCATCGAGGCGCATGAGGGCCGCGTTAATCAGGGGGACACCCGCGCGGCGGAAGGCCGAGGGCACCGGGTGCGGCTGCGGGAGGATTTTCTTGTCGGGATTGCCCAGCCGCCGCTCAACACGCCGGCTACCCAGCCACCATTCTACCTCAAAGCGGTCGGTGTTCAGCCCGGCGTTGATGCCCGACAGCTCGCCATAAGCATCGCGCACGTAACAGCGGCAAATGGCCGCCAACCTGCCGATGTTCAGAGCGGCGTTGGGCCGCAGCAGGGGATCATAGGTCCATACCGCCAGCATGTACCCCTCAGAAAGGGCGATGCGACGCTGTTCCAGTTTGAGAGCCATCCCTATACCCTGCCCCTGGTATTCCGGCAGCACCCCCATCATAAACGATTGATGGTAGTACGGGGTGCCCATCAGCGCAGCGTAGCTATCCCTGCGCCCAACCAGCCCCAGCACAAAGCCCACAATGCGCCGCTGAGAGGTGTATGCCGCCAGTACCAACCCCCCGTGATGGTGGGCAGCGGCCAGCGCGTGAACCGGCATGACTTCGGTCTCTGTCATGCCCCATGTGCGGCGCTGCACCTCTTCGATCTGGCTGAAATCCTCCAGCCGGCCCACCTGCTCGATCTTGATGTCCTGCTGCATCACCTCTCCCCCGTCTCAGGCTGCTGGTCGAGCACAGCCGGCAGCCAGATGGTGAACGCTGCCCCTTCGCCGGGAACGCCGCTGCTGTACACGCGAATGTCCCCCTTGTGCCAGTCCATGATCTCCTTTGCGATAGCCAACCCCAGCCCCGTGCCCGACACCCCCGAGTTGAGGGCAGCGCGGCCCCTGAAGAACCGCTCGAACAGGCGGGCGCGCTCCTGCGGGGGGATGCCGGGACCATTGTCCTTGATGCGTATCCCGACACAGGGACGCTCCCCAAGCTGGCGGCTGAAAGTGCTCACCTGCACACACCCGCCCTGATGTGTGTAATTGAGCGCATTGGTCAGCACAATGCTGACCACGCGGCCCAGCAGGTTATCGTCGGCCCACACCGCCGGGATGTCCTGCCCAAGGCTCATCCGCAGATCGATGCTGCGCTGCTCGGCCAGCACTGAGCGATCGGTAATATACCCTGCGATCAGCTCGTTCACGTCAACGGGGCGGGGGGTAAAGTTGATCTGCCCCTGCGCCATGCGCGAGAGGTACAGCAGGTCCTCGACAATCAGCTCCAGGCGGCGCGTCTCGCGGTCCAGGCGGTCCAGATAGCGCTCCTGATCGGCAGGGCGAGCGCTGAGCAGCCTGAGATATAGCTTGATGCTGGCGATGGGGGTGCGCAGTTCATGGGAGACGTTCGAGACGAATTCATTCTTGATGCGCTCTGTCTCCTTCAACGCGGTGATGTCACGCAGGCTGCACACAACACCGCTGATGCCTTCGGACTCGTGGATGGCTGAGAGGGCCACCTCGGCATTGAAGGTGCAGCCATCCCGGCGGCGGGCCACCACCTCCAGGCGCCTGACCCCTCCACCATGCAAAGCAGCGTGCAGGGCTTCCTGCATGGGGTGTGCTGAGCCAGGGTCGATCAGGTCAGACAGGTAAAGGCCGAAGCTCTCATCGGAGTCATAGCCAAACATGCGGCGGAAGGCTGGGTTGGTGACGTTTACCACCCCGCTTGGTCTCAGCAGCAAGATCGCGTCGGGGCTGTTGTCAAGAATTGCCTCAACCCGCTCAGTGATGCGGCGCAGCTCCGCCGTGCGCTCTTCAACGGCGGCACGCAGCGACTCGCTGTAGTTTTCCAGCTCCTGATACAGCCGCGCATTGTTAATGGCGATGGCTGCCTGGCTGGCAAACGCCATCGCCAGGTCGATCTCTTCCGGAGTATACGGCCGCACCTCGCGGCGGTCGATGGTGATCATCCCGATCAGCTGGCCGCGGATCAGCAGCGGAACCCCCAGCCATGAACGGATCTCGCCGGATTCGTATTTAGCGGCTTCTGCCTGGAAATGCGGATAGCTGGCCCGCACGTCTGGAATGGCATAGGGGACGCGGCGGCGGATCACCTCAGCATTGGGGAAGCGATCCTCAAGCGGGAAGCGCACCCCCGTGATGCGCTCATTCAACCCCGCCGCGGCGACAATGACCATCTGATCGCCCTCAAGCTGCTGCACCGAGGCACTGTCGAAGGGGATGACCCCGCGAAGCTGCCTGAGGATGCGGCGCAGCACCTCGTCCAGCTCGAGGGTGGCACTGATAGCCGTGGCAGCCTGCTGCAACAGCTCGGCCTGGCTGCGCCGCTCGCGCTCGACACGGTAAAGCTGGGCATTCTGGATCGCCCTGGCCACCTCATCGGCGAAGCCCTGCATGGAGCGGGCATGGCCCTCGTCGAAACGCCCCGGCTCACGACTGTTGACATGCAAGAAGCCGATCACCTCACCCTGCACGACGATCGGCACGGCGAGGTGTGAGCGGATCCAGGCCGTTTTTTCAAAGCGAACCCACCCGGGGTCAGCCTCGGTATCCGGAACCAGCACCGGCTGACGAGTCTCGATGAGGCGTGACATCGAGGGGATATGCACCACATCAAGGCGCTCATCGTTCAGCCACAGATCGGCATCAGGCAGCCCATAGCCGCGCGAGCGCACGATGCGAGCCATACCTTCATCCAGAAGCATGATATCCGCTGCATCATGGGGCACCACCGTCCCAATGTTCTGCAGGATGCGGTCAAGCACCTCATCCAGGTCCAGCGTGCTGCTGACGGCAGCCGTCGCGTTACGCAGGGCATCGGCAATGGCCCGCTGCTCACGCTCTGCTCGTTCCGCCTGCACGCGGCGTGTTACGTCGAGGATAACTACCTGGGTGGCAGGTCGTCCTTCAAAATCAACCGGGACGGATGCCATCTCCACGTCGATCTCCCTGCCGTCAACGCGCAGCAGTTTGGCCGATGCAAGCGGCTGCGGCTCGCGCATGGTCACGCTGCGCCGGATACGCTCTGCTGCCATCTCGCGGTAGTCGGGGTGCACAAAATCCAGGGCTGGCTTGCCCAGCAGCTCGCCCTCATCCACGGCACCAACCAGCTCCAAAGTGGCGGGATTAGCATATACAATATAGCCGTCCTGGTGCACCACGATCGGGGTGGGCGCGAAATTGACCAGCTTGCGGTAGCGGGTCTCGCTTTGCTCGATCTGCATGCGGCGCCGCTGCTGCACCCGGGTAAAGCGGTACAGGCTGGTGAGCATCAGCGCCAGAAACACCAGAAAGAGCGAGAAGACTATCCCCAGGGCCAGGCGCAGCCGCGTCACAGAGAGATGATGTACTGACTCAAGGGTGTTATAGAACCGGGCCAGGCTGTTCTCGGACGAATTGACGGCCAGCAGTATCTCCTGAACAGCGCTGTAAACGGCGGTGCGTTTCCCCGCATCAGCGGGGCTGGCGCGCCAGGCCAGCAGATCGGGCTGGACAGCCTCCCAGCGAGCCATCACATACTGCCACTCCTCGGCCAGATCGGGAGGTAGATCGACAGCGGAGAGCGCCGCCGCAACCTGCTTGATATCCTGTGTGACACGCGACATCTGCAGGTCGATGGTCTCCGGGGCGGGGGCGCTTTCCGCGGCTGGACCGGCGAGGATCTGGATGGCGAGCAGGTCACGCTGCAGATGAGAATAGGCGATGATATCGGAGCCTGACACGTCAGCAGTGTGCAGGCGAATATGCTGCTCGACCAGCATGTTGAGGATCATCAGGGCCACCAGCAGGATCAGCGCCCCCAGCGTCAGAAGCGTGATCTGCCGGCTGAAATCGCCCTCAGGGTCGAGTGTGATGACAGGGGGATCATCCTCCATATAGAACGCCTTTATTACAGTATTGAACCGCGCGTCCACTAAATGTTACTATAGTTCACCAGCCGCGGCTTCCACAAGGAGGGATGTACCCCATGGCCCGTGTTGTTTTTCTGGGCACACCGGAGTTCGCCGTACCATGCCTGCAGGCGCTGATCGATCACCCCAATCTGGAGGTGGTGGGGGTCGTGACTCAGCCAGACCGCCCGGCCGGGCGCGGGCAGAAACTGCGCGCCTCCCCGGTTAAGGAGACTGCCACCGCACACAGCCTGCCGGTGCTGCAGCCCGCCAGCCTGCGTGATGAGGCTGCGATCGAGGCAGTGCGCGCCCTGCGGCCTGATGTGCTGGTGGTGGCGGCGTTCGGCCAGATACTGCGTCGCCCTGTGCTAGAGCTGGCACCCTATGGCAGCATCAATGTGCATGCCTCGCTGCTGCCGCGCTGGCGCGGGGCCGCGCCGATCCAGTACGCCATCCATGCCGGAGACACCGAGACCGGCGTCACGATCATGAAGATGGACGCCGGGCTGGACACCGGCCCGATCCTGGTACAGCGCGCCATCCCAATCGCACCTGACGAGACCGGGGCCAGCCTGCACGATAAGCTGGCGGCGCTGGGCGCGGAGACCCTGCCCCCGGCCCTGCTGGGCTACCTGCGCGGTGAGATCATCCCCCGCCCCCAGCCAGAGGAAGGGGTAACGCTCGCCCCCACGCTGCAGAAAGAGGCAGGACGCATCGACTGGACGGCCAGCGCCCGGCAGATCGACCGGCAGGTGCGGGCCTTCTTCCCCTGGCCGGGCACTTTCACCTTCCTTGAGGGGGATCTGCTCAAGATTATACGCGGCGAGCCACGCCCGGATGCCCGACCAGAGGTTGTGCCGGGCACGCTGATCGCCGTCGATGGCGGGCTGAGCATCGCCACCGGAGAGGGCCTGTATCTGCTGCACGAGGTCCAGCCCGCAGGAAAGCGCCCGATGAGCGCCTCAGCGTTCCTGGCCGGCAGGCCGGATGTACCCGGCAAACGGCTGGGGTAAACGGCCCTTTACCAGCGCTCGTGGTGGATCACCTCTGCCGCCGGGCGGCGGCCCCCTTTACGGGGCGGATGCTCCTCACCCCGGGCGGGGTAGCCAAATGAGATGCACCAGGGGATGATGTACTCCGGCGGCACGCCCAAGATCTCGCAGGCGCGATCCGGCTGATAGATGGTCGCCATCACCGAGCCAACCCCCATCGACCAGGCGGTGAGCATCATGTTCTGAGCAGCACGGCCCAGATCGAAAGGGACGGTCAGCCGCTCAAAGGGATCGCGGGTGACCAGCGCCACCCCCAGCGCCGCCCCGGCCAGATGCCCGGCATACGCGCCGCAGGTGGCGAGCGCCTCCAGGGTCTCGCGTCGCTGCACGGCGACAAAATGCCAGGGCTGGGTATTCTTGGCGCTGCCAGAGAGCCGCCCGGCCTCCAGGATGGTGTGGATCACATCATCAGGCAGCGGCTCCCGGCGGAAGACCCGCACCGCCCGCTTGCTCCTCACCAGATCAAACACGGTTGTCATCGTTAACCCCCTTCGTCAGCGTTGCCGCCCGACGGGCGGCATGGTACAATCTGCACCCACGGAGGCAGCCCGGCTGCCGATCCGGTGGGGAGTGGCCAAGAGGTAAGGCAGCGGCCTTTGGAGCCGAAGATCACAGGTTCGAATCCTGTCTCCCCAGCTTTACACCATACCACCCGATCACAGATACCGGGGATCTCAGCCCCGGATCACCGAAGAAAGGAGCAGCCGCCTGCGCCCGGTTTTAGTCAGAGGGCAAGGGCGGTTCTCTCGTTAAAGGCTGTTATGAACCCTGAGCGAGTCACATGCCGCCAATTGACCTCGCCCCCGCCGGGTGCAGCAAGGCGTGGAGGGGAGGTCTCTTCAGGCATGGATTAGCCTGAAGGAAGTTCATAACACGCTCTAGTGTGCGCAAGACAGGGATCGGTTGGAGGAGGTGCCCCCAAGGAGATTCGAACTCCTGTTTCAGCCTTGAAAGGGCCGCGTCCTGGTCCTCTAGACGATGGGGGCAGAGCGCGATCATTTTACCGCAAGATAACGCTCAGGCAAAAAAGTTGAGGGCCGTTTCCGGCCCTCAGTGACTCACGGTATCTTTGACAGATCGGGGCGGCGGGCATGCCAATCCGTGACACCCTGGAAGGCATGGGCCACCCGCAGCAGCGTCTCCGGGGTCATGCCGATAAGCTGCGCGCCCACCGGCAGCCCCTCCGGCGTGAACCCGCACGGCATGGAGAGCGACGGGAGCATGCTCAGGCTGAAGGGATAGGTGAAGCGCAGCAGCTCCTTCGCGGCGGCTATCCCCTCGCTCCCGGCGATGGGGTGCTCAACAAGCGGGGTGGTGGGTGTCAGCAGCACGTCGGCCTGCTCGCGCAGCACCCGGCGGATGGTTGGCTGCCAGGCCCGCATGATGGCCACGGCTTCCGCGTAGTCGACCGCCGGGCGGCCCAGCGCAAGCTCAAGGCGCGCGCGCACGTCGGCCCCGTATCCCTCCGGATGCTCAGCCAGCCGCTCGCGATGCACCAGGGCGGCATCCACCAGGCCGATCACCCCGGCGGCGAAGATCGTGTCCCTCACACCCGGCAGGCGCACCTCGACGATCTTCATGCCCAGGTCGGTCAGCGTGTCGGCGGCGGCGCGTACCGGCCCCACCACATCAAGCGCCGTCTCGGCCCAGAAGAAATCATCCACAGGGATGCCAACCCGCAGCCCCTCGACCGGCCCGGCCAGCGAACGCCCGAAATGGGCCTCAGGGCGGTGGGTCATCGCATCGAGCATCAATGCCAGGTCGGAGGCAGTGTGCGCCATCGGGCCAACAGTATCCAGCGTGGCGCTCATCGGGAAGACGCCGCGTGTGCTGATCATGCCCACCGCCGGGCGCAGACCGGTGATGCCGCACAGCGCGGCAGGCACCCGCACCGACCCGCCGGTATCGGTGCCCAGCGCCCCCGGGCACATCCCGGCAGCCAGCGCCACACCCGATCCACCGCTCGACCCGCCAGGGCTGAGATCCGGGTTCCAGGGGTTACGCGCCGGGCCATAGTGCGGGTTGACGTTCGTCGCGCCGATGGCGAACTCGTGCAGGTGCGTCTTGCCGATCAGGATCGCCCCGGCGGCCTTGAGATGAGTAATCACCTCTGCATCCTCCGTGGCGACATGGTCACGCAGAAAGCTGCTGCCCGCCGTGGTGGGCATGCCGTCCACGTCGATCAGGTCCTTCACGCCCAGCGGGATGCCGTGCAGCACACCCCAGTCCTCACCGCGGGCCAGCGCATCCGCCGCCTGACGCGCCTCCCGGCGGGCCCGATCGGCAGCCACGTACAGAAAAGCGTTCAGCCGGGGGTTGAGCTGCTCGATACGGCTCAGGCAGGCATCAATCAGATCGACGGGGGAAAGCGCCCCTTCGTGGATCAGCGTGACAGCCCCGGTGAGTGTCAATGTGGTCAACAGGTCATCCACCGATTCCCTATCCTTCTGCAAGAGCGCGATCATCAGGCGTTGAGCAGGCTTATTGTAAGCCGAAGCGGCCCTCAGGAAAACCATGTGCGGCGGCCCTCTCCGCCCCGGAGGTTACAATCCGCTATAGATGTGTTGAATCCGGGATGCAGGGGCGCTACACTACAGCACCGATCGAGAAGTATCCACCCTGCCCTCTGCTCCCCTGAGATGGCGCGCACCATCAGCAGGATGCCTGAGAGCACGGCAGCAGAACCTGATAGGAGCACAAGGACGCCAGCATGACCAAGGTCAACGACTATCTGTGGGAAATCCCTCACGAGCCGCTGCCCGACGATCCCCCGGAGGTGGCCGTCCTCCAGCGGGTGTTCAACCTCCCGCTGGCCAGGGCGCTGGTGGAACCGCTCGGCGAGATAGGCTACACTCTCACCAGCAGCGACGTACTCATCCCACCCGACAGCGATGTGACGCTCGACCGCCGTGAGAACTACTTTCGCGCCAACGTTCGGTTTGCCCGCCACCCGCGACCTGACATCGTGCTGAGGGTGCACTTCGAGCACGCAAATTGGTCGCATCGGCTGGCACAGGCCAGCCATCATACGTTCTACATCAATCTGGACCGCTTCAAGCTGACCGATGTCACCCTGCGCATCCCGGAGCCAGCGTGGCCGGGTCGGCTGCACACCCGCATGTCCTCGCTGCCCGGCACCGGGCTGCATTATGAGGGCGATGATCAGGAATGGTTCTTCACTGAAGAAGGTGGCATGGACATCCAGATCGCGCGCTTCCTCGATAAGTTCCGCCGGCTTGGCGATCCCTGGCTGAGCGACGAGCGAACCTACGGCGGCTAAAACGTGTTATGAACTTCCGTCAGGCTAATCCATGCCTGAGGCATCCTCACCCCCACGCCTCGCTGCACCCGGCGGGGGTGAGGTATCTGTCAGGCACGATGCAGCATCAGAGTAGTTCGTAACAGCCTCTAGCGCACCAGCGGGCGCGGCATCTCAAACACCTCGCCCAGCCGCGTGTAGGCGTCCCCACCCAGGCGGCCCACCGGCTGCAAGCGTTCCGGATCGACCAGTCCATCGGGGCGTAGTAGATCGGCACGGATGTGGAAACGCACCACCCGGCCAAACACCGCTGTGTAATGCGTCCCCTCGACTGGCACGATCTGGATTACGCGGCATTCCAGCGCGGCGCGCGCAGCTGCCACTCGCGGCGGCTTCACATCGATGCAGGGAGCGGCAGTCAGCCCCACCGCCTCGAACTCGCTGACCTCATAGGGCCAGTCGCCGGCAGTCAGGTTCATCGCCTCGGCCAGGTCATCACTGACGACGTTGACGACAAACTCACCTGTCTCGCGGGCATTGCGTAGCGTGTCTTTTGGCCCCAGCCGCTGCCCCGCCGAGAACATCACCGTGGGGGGGTAGGCCCCCACGCCGTTGAAGAACGAATAGGGCGCCAGGTTGGGCACACCATCCAGGCCGATGGTGGAAATCCAGCCGATGGGGCGCGGCACCACCAGGCTGATCAGCAGGCGATAAGCATCACGCGGCCCCAGCACAGCGGGGTCAAAAGTGGCTTCCTCTGTCAAGCTCTTTCCTCCAGGCAGTCTGACTCGAGACGAAGTAAGGGGGCACTGCGCCGCGCCCCTTTCACTATACTGCCCACCAGTAAGAATTTCCACCCGGTCGATGGGATGTCCTCATCCTTCGTCCAGCGTACGGATGAAAGCCCATGTCATCGCATAGGCACGTCTCAGCACATCGGTGTCCATCTTATCCACCGTATCGATCGTTTGATGCCAGTAGGGGACGTTGTTGTGCTCATCGGCACCGATGAACGTGATGGCCGGGATACCGGCGCGCAGCGCGTCGGCCATCTCCGTGTTGCCGCCGTTCAGCATGGCGGGGTGCGCGCGCCATTCGGGGTGCTGATCGGCAAGGCGCTGCACCAGTGCAATCAGATCAGACGAGGCACGGAAGGGGATGACAATGCCTTCCTGAACAAGCCAGGCGGGACCTGCACAACCCAGCATCTCGAACACCAGTGCACGCGGGTTGACCAGCTCGGCGCGGTGGCGGCGGAAGAAGTCGATCGCGCCGTAATGCTGCACCTCCTCGCAGCCGGTGTTGACAAACCATACGCGGGTGTGGCGGGGCGGCTCGATGAGCAGGTGACCGGCCAGCGCCAGCACCAGCCCTGCTGCGGTGGCGTTGTCGTTGGCCCCATGGCTGTACGGGGTCAGGTCTGCGTGGACACACAGCGCCACCAGCAGCAGCGCGCAGATCGCGCCGACGCCCGTGACAGGCCACACCCAGGGCCAGTCGGTGACCGCCCCGACGAAGAACAGCGCGATGGTGAGGGCAAAGATAACAGCGGCCAGTGTGGTGAAGGCTTTGTAGGCATCCAGCCAGCGCTGTGAGCGGAAGATGATCGGCGTACGGTGGCTGTCCACATGGCCAATCAGGATCAGGTCCTGGCGGTGCTCGCCCAGGGGCGGCAGGGTGGCAATCACGTTCTGACTCTGCCCCTTGGGCACGATCCAGCGTAGCGGGTTGGGCATAAAGCCCAGCTCCAGCAGATCGGAGACAAAGGCGATCAGCGCCAGTCCTCCACTGAACAGGGGAGTGAGCGGGTAGAGCGTCCAGGCGACAAAGATCGCGCCCGCCGCCAGCAGATGCGGATGGTAGATCGACACAGCGCTGGTGAAGCGTTCGACTACCGGCGTATACCCAAGCTCCTCATACGCCGCCGCGCAGTAGTCCGAGGCCCGCCGTTCAGCATCGGTAGTGGAGCCGCGCGGGCCGATGTGGTCCGCCAGATGCAGGATATGATCGAACCACACAGCAACATGCTCGGCATGGAGATCAGGTGCGGTCATCACGTCCTCCGGGGGTGATAGCGGCAGCGCACGCATCGAGCGCACGAATAAACGCCAGGGCAAAATCATATGATCGACCGAGCACGCCGGGATCGATCTTATCCGGCGTGTCCTCGAGGTGATGCCAGTACAGCTCCGGGCCGTCGTAGTTGAAGCGGGTGCCGCCCTCGTCCAGCCCGATCAGGGTGATGGCCGGGATGCCGATGCGCAACGCGTCGGCCATCTCGGTGTGGCCGCCGTCCACCTGTGTGGAGTGCGCGCCCAGATCGGGATGCTGGCGCGCCACATCCTCGCACAGCGCCACCAGCTCCGGTGAGGAATGATAATTGAACAGCCCGATCGTCCCTTCTTTGAGCAGCCAGGCCGGGCCATCGCGCCCCAGCATCTCAAAGACCAGGGTTGAAGGCCTGAGCATCTCACCCGCATGCATCTGGAAGAAGTCGATCGCGCCATAGTGCTTGACCTCCTCGCAGCCGGTATTGACAAACCACACCCGCGTATGGCGGGGCGGCTCGGCGCGGAGCCGTGCGGCCAGCGTCAGCACCAGGCCTGCCCCGGTCGCGTTGTCGTTGGCACCGGGGCTGAAGGGAGAAAGCTGCGCCTCCAGCATGATCAGCACCAGCAGCAGTGCCCCCACCCCGCCCGGAACGGTCAGCCAGCGGATCAGGGGAGCCTGTGTGACCAGCCCTATAGTGAACACAATGATCTGCACGCCGAAGCTGTGGAAGATCAGGGTCGAGATCACCCGCCAGGCATTGATCCAGCACGCCGAGCGGAAGATCAGCGGGGAGTGGTTGGTATCCACATGGCCGATCAGAATCAGGTCCTGGCGGTGCTCATCCACCGGGGGCAGCGTGGCGATCACGTTCTGGCTGGTACCGCGCGGCAGCAGGGCACGCAGCGGATGCGGGCGAAAGAGCAGCTCCATCACCACGCAGTACATGGCCAGCAGCGCCAGCGCCAGCGCGACCGCCGCACCGATGCGCCCCCCCAGCGGGTAGAGAAGGAAGGCCAGCAGCATCACCGCCCCCACGTAGAAATGCACCAGGAACAATGAGGTGGGGCTGCGGAAGCCCTCCACACGGGGGGCCAGGCGCAGATCGGCGAGGACACGGGCGCAGTAGGCCGAAGCCCGCCGCTCAGCGCGAGTGGTCGAGCCACGCGGGCCGATCATGCCCGCCAGGATGTGGATATGCTTGAGCCACAGGTCCAGGTACAGCTGGCGATCACCGGTCATCGAATGGTCATCCTGTTCAAGGATCGGGTGATCGTATTGTGGACCAAACAGACGGATGGCACAACCCCGGACGCACACTATAAAAAGGGCGCCGCCCCCTCACCGCCGGTAGAAAACGGCGAGGGGGCATGGGCGCAACAAGAGGAGGGGGCTTGCCAGGGGAACTTGCCCGATCAGACTGTGCAGGCTTCCGCAAGCGCCTCGCGGATTTGATGCGCCGCACGGATCGGATCCTCAGCGCCGCGAATGGCCCGCCCGACGACGAACACGGATACCGGCACGCCCTTGAACATCGGCACGTGCTGCAGCGAGAGGCCGCCTGCCACCGAGACCTTGAAGCCCATCTCGATCAGGCGGCTCACCGTCTCGATATCGCTCTGCTGCCAGCAGCGGCCATCGACGTTGATCTCATCCCAGCCAACGTGATACACCAGGCGCTCAACCCCGGCAGCCCGCCACTCACGGGCGCGCTCGAAGGTGTCGCGCAGGCCGGTCAGCTCAACCAGCACCTGCCCCTGCCGATCCGCTGCCTCGCCCAACGCCTCGCGAATGGTAACCAGTGGCGCGGAGCCGATCAGCGTGACCCAGTTCGCACCCGCCTGCATGGCGATGCGTGTGGTGAGCGCGCCCACATCGGGGGCCTTCACGTCAGCCAGGATCAGACTGTTGGGGCACAGGGCACGAACGGCGGCAACGGCGTCCATGCCGACGGCGGTGCACAGCGGGGTGCCGATCTCGATGATGTCCACCGCCTCATGAGCACGGTAAGCCATGGCCAGCGCCGGAGGCAGCTCAACATAGTCGAGGGCAAGCTGAAGTAAAGGGCGTTCGTTCATCAATGGACCTGCCGGGATCATGAGGATCAACTGACCCCATGATAGCACAGGTCGCGCACAGATCGCGCAAACAGGCACAAATGTGAGCGGCAGGGCGAGGACGGCGCCTGCGAGCAGAAGCGGGGCGCACAATTTTTGTATAACTATTGCACAATCTTTATCAGAACGCTATCCTCATTTATGTTATCGGTTGAAATAACGTTAGCTCATAGAACAAGAGAGAAACAGGGATGAACAAAAGAATCGCAGTTCTTGGCACGCTCCTGGCCGTTGTGATGGTGGTGTTTGCGGCGTTCTCGCCCGCACCTGTCAGGGCCGAAGAGCCGACCATTGCTGACATCGTGGTGCAGAACGAGGGCTTCTCGACCCTGCTGGCCGCACTGCAGGCTGCCGGCCTGACCGATGTCTTCGCCAGCCCCGGCTCCTACACCGTCTTCGCGCCTACCAATGAGGCCTTCCAGCGCGCGTTCGATGCCCTGGGCATCACCGCCGCCGACCTGCTGGCCGACACCGACACCCTGACCAGCATCCTGCTTTACCACGTCACCGCCGGTGAGGTCTTCGCCGCTGACGTGCTGAAGATGGACAGCATCGCAATGCTTGATGGCAACCTGGCCGAGTTCTCGGTCAAGGGCGGCGTGCCGTACATCAACAACGCGCCCATCACCAACGTGGACATCTACACCAGCAACGGCGTGATCCACGTCATTGACGAGGTCATCCTGCCGCCCGCCCCGGCGCCCAGGCCCTTCCAGTTTGAGGACGCCACCATCGCCGATATCGTGGTGCAGAACGAGGGCTTCTCGACCCTGCTGGCCGCACTGCAGGCTGCCGGCCTGACCGATGTCTTCGCCAGCCCCGGCTCCTACACCGTCTTCGCGCCTACCAATGAGGCCTTCCAGCGCGCGTTCGATGCCCTGGGCATCACCGCCGCCGACCTGCTGGCCGACACCGACACCCTGACCAGCATCCTGCTTTACCACGTCACCGCCGGTGAGGTCTTCGCCGCTGACGTGCTGAGCACCAAGAGCATTGTCATGCTCGACGGCAACATCGCCCGCTTCTTCGTGATTGACGGCGTGGCGTACATCAACAACGCGCCCATCACCAACGTGGACATCTACACCAGCAACGGTGTGATCCACGTCATCGACGAGGTCATCTTGCCGCCGACGTTCGCGGCGATTGCAGCGGGCGCCGAGTAATCCCGCCCCAGACCAGACAGGCATGCAGGCCGCCGGGTGACTGGCGGCCTTTTTGTTTGCCCGGTAACTGCACTTTCCCCTGCACACCGCCTGCTGTAGAATCACCGGGCAGTGCCTCCTTCATTGCTCACACCAGGGAGCAGCCAGTGTCAATACGCATCCAGCAGGTCATCACGCCGCAGGATAAACGAGCATTCTACGCCTTCGCCTGGTGTGTTTACCGGGACGACCCCCACTGGGTGCCGCATCTGTGGCCGCAGCGTAAGGCGTATCTGGACAGGAAGGCGGCCTTCTTCACTTACGGAGAGGGCGAGTTCTGGCTGGCGCGGCGCGGCAGCGAGGTGGTGGGCACGATCGGCACGGCCATCGATCATTCACGCAACCGCCACCGCGAGGAGCGCGCCGCGATCTTCGGCTTCTTCGAAGTCTTGCGAGACGACTACGAGACAGCGGCGGCGCTGTGGGATCATGCCTGCGAATGGGGCCGGACGCGCGGCATGACCCTGCTGCATGGGCCGTTCAACTTCTCCGGCAGCGATGACCCCGGTTTCCTTGTGGAGGGCTTCGACTGCCCGCCCACCATCTTGATGGGCCACACCCCGCCCTACTATGCCGCATTTGCTGAACGTTACGGCTTCACGAAGCGGGCGGATAGTCTGGCCTACCGGGCCGAGCTGGATCGCTATGGGTATGACACCGCTAACCTGCCCCCCATCCTCCTCCGCATCGCCGAGCGCGCCCGCGCCCGGCACGGGGCCGCTCTGATCCGCACGCCTCGTCTGGAGAACTGGGATGCGGAGATCCAGCGCTTGCACCCGCTGTACAATAAATCGCTGCAGGTGCTGCCGGAGTTCGCCCCGATCGAGCTGGCCGAGTTTGAGGAGCAGGCACTGGCGCTCAAACCCGTGATGGACCCCGACCTGATCTTCATCGCAGAGCTGGGTGGCCGGGCTGTGGGGTTCGCGCTGGGCCTGCCCAACATCAACGAGGCGCTGCTGTATGCTAACGGCCTGCGCCGCCCCTGGGATTACGCCCGGCTGGCGCTGGCCCGGCGGCGCATCCGCGGGGCCAGCTTCAAGATCCTGGCCGTTGACCCCGATTACTGGGGCTACGGCATCGAGGCGGTGATGTTCGTTGAGATGTATCGCGCCCTGGCAGCGAAACGCTACACCTGGGCAGACGGATCACTGACCGCCGAGGACAACCCGCAGACCAACAAGCTCGCCACGCGGCTGGGGGCACGGGTGTACCGCCGCTACCGCGAGTACGGGCTGGCGCTGTAATGCGCCTGGAGGGAAAGAGAGCATGAGCCAGCCAGCCGAGCGCGTGCCGCGCCGCATCAAATTCATCCTGGCGCTGGGGGAGTTCGCGCCGTCGGTGGGGGTGGGAACGATCCTGCCGTTCTACTTCCTGTTCTTCCTCACCGACGTGGCGCATCTGCGGCCCGGCGTAGCAGGCTCGATCCTGCTGGTGGCGCGGCTGTGGGATGCGATCAACGACCCGCTGGTCGGCAGCCTCTCCGACCGGACACGCTCGCGCTGGGGGCGGCGGCGACCTTATATGCTGTTCGGAGCCGTGCCAACGGGCGTGTTGTTCGCGCTGCTGTGGCTGGTCCCACCGCTGAGCGATGCCGGGCGCGCCGCCTACTACCTGATCGTCTATCTGCTGTTCGATGCGATGTTTACCGTGGTGACAACCCCTTACACCGCCCTGACTCCGGAGCTGACGCTGGACGCCGACGAGCGCACCTCGCTGATCACGTGGCGGATGGTGGTGTCGATCCTGACAGGGCTGGCTGCGGCGGTGGCGATGGAGTTCGTTTTCTCGGCGATGGACAGCCTGCAAACCGGGTTCGCGGTGGTGGGCATCAGCGTGGGGCTGATCGGCATCCTGCCCTACCTGTGGATCGTGGCCGCCATCCGCGAGCGCCCGGAGTTCCAGGGGCGCGGGGGCAGCGGATTCCTGGAGGGGATGCGCCACGTGCTGCGCAGCCGCCCGTTCTGGCTGGCGCTGCTGGCCGACATGCTGGCCTGGGCCGCGATCGCCGTGGTGGAGGGGGTGTTCGCCTATTACCTGATCTACTGGAGCGGCATCCCGCAGTCCGACTCCCCGCTGGTGATGGCGCTGATCCTGGCCAGTGCGGGGCTGCTGCTGCCGCTGGTGGGCTGGCTGGCCGATCGGCTGGAGAAGAAATGGGCCTTCGTGATCTGCACGGGGAGCTGGGCGCTGATCCACGTTGCCCTGTGGATGGTGCCGCAGGGGGTGCGCTGGCCGGTGTACGTGATCGCGGTGCTGGCCGGGCTGGGTGTGGCAGGCGCGCACGTGCTGCCCGGCGCCATGAGCATCGATGTGCTGGAGGCGGTGGAGCTGGAGAGCGGCCGGCGCGAGGAGGGCATCTTTCTGGGGGTGGGCAACTTCGTGCGCAAGCTGGGCATCTCACTGGCGCTGTTTGCGCTGGGCTGGGCGCTGGACCTGACCGGCTACGTCCCCAATGCTGTGGCTCAGACGGGTGGCGCGCTGCTGGGCATCCGGGTGATGTTGAGCTGGGTCCCGGCACTGCTACTGGGGCTGGCGATGCTGTCTGCCGCTGCCTTCCCGATCACGCGCGCGGTGCACGCCCGCATGCTGTCCGATCTGGCGGCCCGGCAGGAGGCCGCCCCGGGAGATTGAAACAGGTACAGAGGGGTCATCACCGTTGGCAGGAGGGGTGGACAAACGTTGTCCGTACAACCTTTTTTAATAGGACTTTAACACCCTGGAGGCCTCCAGACCTTGACCCTGATCTGGCATGTGTCATATAATGAAATCAGCACGTTCGTGAAGAAGAGGGCCGTGCCGGGGCTTTCTGTGATGAGCTGTTCACCATCCTTTCCCACCGATTCTCACCGATCGCCACACCATCACCGCCCCACGGAGCACGCCCCACAGGTTATCGTTAAGTCAAGTCATCCCAGCAAGCGTTGTAATGTAGCGTAGAAAGGAGGGTGCCCGGGCAATCTCAGACCGCTGCTTTTCTGCGCCGGGGTCGGCACAGAAAAGAAGTGCCGGCGTTTCTGCCGGCACCTGGGGAACAACCAACGCGACATCTGGCCTCGGATCGCCAAATCGTTAAGCCGGATGTCACCGCCCAGCGATGCGCCTGCGCGCATGTTGAGCCTTTGGTGTTCTCCTCTATTGTAGCATGTTTTGAAGGACAAAGCGCGTTACAAACCCGTAACAATGATAGAGGAGAGATATCGATGAACCGCAAAACCACAATCATCCTCGTTGGCATCCTGGTGATGGCGCTGGCCGTCGTCGGGATCGGCTACGGCCTGTGGTTCGAGGACCTGGTCATCCAGGGCAGGGTCCACACTGGCATCCTGGACGTGGGCTTCTCGCCGTGGACCGCCTACGAGTGGTTCGAGAACGCAGGCGGCGACGTGATCGCCACGCAGGAGGGCGGCGTCCCGCCGCTGGAGGTGCCGCAGATCGCCGCCGGCCTGTTCATGCTGAAGGACAACGTGAACTGCTATGCTGAGTTCCACGGCCCGGACGGCCTCGATAACCCTGAGCCCGGTGTGGACACCGGCTTCGACATGATGGAGATCTTCGTCGAGGGCGCCTATCCCGGCTATGCCTGCCTGATCACCTTCGACATCACGAACCTGGGCACGGTGCCGGTGCATCTCTCTGAGTGGGAGATCATCCCCGATAAGGAGTATCCGGATGCCTCCTGGGTGGCGACTCCAGTGTGCGAGAAGCGCGAGGATACCCCGTCACCCGAGGGCGTGATCCAGCTCCACCAGGGCGAGCATGCTGACTGCTATGTGATCCTGAAGTTCACAAACGAGACCATTGTTGAGGACACCAAGGACGTGGTGCAGGAGCTGACCACCTACAAGTTCCACTTCATGATGCAGGCTGCCCAGTGGAACGAGACCATGCCCGGTTCGGCGGCTGACTAGGCCAGGCCAACCGTATCCCTGAGTCAATCAAGCTGAAATCGAAAGGGAAACGAGGATGAACCGCAAGAAACTGGCCGCTTTAGCCGCAATCCTGGTCATCGCGCTGGCGGTGATCGGTGTGGGCTACGGCCTCTGGTTTGAGGACCTGTACATCGACGGCACGGTTGAGACCGGCGAGGTCGATGTTCGCTTCGACGGCTTCAAGACAATGGAGTGGTTCGGGCTGATCTACACAGATGGCTCGACCGATTTCGCCAGCCCCCGGCACAACGGCGATCTGTTCGAGATCAAGTACGATGAGAACCTGGACTGCCGGGTGAGGAGGTACGGCCCCGACAGGGCGCTGGACAACCCGGATGATGAGAACCTGCTGGGCAACGATGACGGAGCCGACCTGCTGACGATCAACGTGCGCGGCGCGTACCCCAGTTATCACTGCAAGATCGTGTTCGCCGTGGAGAACATTGGCACAGTGCCGGTCCATCTCACCCCGCCGCAGGCCAGCCCGAACAACCCGGCGCTGGTGCATGAAGTGGCGGGCTGCTTCCGCAACGGGCTGATCCTGCCCGAGGATCCGGCGGAGATCGACTGGACCTGGTATGAGGGCGAGGGCTGCACGCCCAATCCCGCCGATCTGCAGGTTGTGGCTGGCATCACCGCCGTGGATGGCCGGTACACGGCGACGGTCAAAAACAACTCGGCGACCTGCTCTTACCTGGTGGGCCTGGCCGACTACGAGAAGTACAACACCGACGATCTGGGCGGCAACCCGTTCAACACGCAGTGGCTGTACGACTATGAGCGGATGTGGCTGGGGCCGGGTGCGACGTACACCTACTCAATCGGTGCCCCCGGCTGCACAGCGCAGGTTGACCTGTTCTACGGCCCGGTGCTGTGGACGCTGATCGAGGGCGACTACCCGATGCACTGGTACGGGGACCGCAAGCTCGACTACGAGCATTTCGACAACCTGCCGTGGTGCGACCCGAAGTGGCAGCTCCACCCCGGTGAGAAGACCTGGTGCGAGATCATGGTGCACTTCACCAATGAGACCACCGTGGATGGTGCCGTGGTGCAGGAAGACGCGGAGTACACCTTCGAGTACCTGATCCGCGCTTACCAGTGGAACGAAGACGATGCGATGGAGGGTTGGGATCCCTACGCCAACGGATCGTAAGCCAGCATCCTGAAGTGCATCCCCGGGCCATATGGCCCGGGGATGCCACCTGCGTAACAGGGAGAATGGATGGGACCCATTCGGGTTCTGAGCAGAGGAGCCTGGCTTGTGGGGGGCCGGAGGATCGGCCCCCCACAAGCCAGGCCACCAGCAAAGGTTGAGAAGCTATGAGTCGAAAAACGCTCATCGTGCTGGCCTGTGTCCTGATCCTGGCGCTGGAGCTGGTCGGCATCAGCTATGGGAGCTGGCGCGAAAACCTCACCATGCAGAGTGAGACTGAGACCGGCACACTCGATCTCTACTACCAGAATCTCTCAACCAATCAGTGGCTCACCGGGCCTGACCTGACGGTATACACCGAGGCTGATTGGCCCGAGAAGTTCGCGCTGGTGATCTGCAGCGCCCAGTTCATCCCCGGCGGCGGCGCCCCTAACCCCGACCTCGACGACAGTCTGACCGGTTACGACACCGGTGACGACTGGCTGCAGGTGGCCGTTACAGGAGCCTATCCGGGCTACTACTGTGAGATCCAGTTTGACATCTACAACGGTGGTACTGTCCCGGCTGAGCTGCACTTCATGCCGGACCCCACCCACAACGCAGACGCACTTATCGAACGTTTTGAATGCGCAGGCATGCCGATCGCCGGGGCGCTGTACCAGATCCATGAAGGCGAGTCGGTGCACTGCGACCTGTTAATCCATTTCGGCAGCGAAGACAGCAGCATCGGGGAGAACCAGGAGTTCTACCTGAGCTACACGATCAAGTCCGACCAGTGGAACGAACCCGACGCACGATGATGGCCGTGATCGGCCCGGCCAGAGTGCGGCGTGCGTCCCTGATGCGGAAGGGGAACAGAACTTGAAGAAGTTCACGGCTTTCGCGGCAAAATGGGGGTTTGCGATCATCACGACAGCGCTGATCATCCTCAGCCTGACGGGGATCGGAGTCGGCTACGCTCTCTGGTTCGAGGACCTGAAGATCGAAGGGCCGGTCACGACCGGATCATGGGGACCAGACTGCACACATACCCAGGGCTACTGGTACACCCATTCCGCCTGCGGGAACAACCCCCACCGCGATGATACCTGGGATATCGTCGGCGAGGACACACCTTTCTTCAGCGCCGAGTACCCGTCGGGCCAGACGTGGTGCGGCGCGATGGGCATGTCCATTAGAGGCGACATGTACTGGAACCTGGCGCAGCAGTATATCGCCGCCAAGCTCAACGCCTATGCGGGGGCCAGCGTGCCGCGCAGTGTGCGGGCAGCGTTAGACGGCGCAGAGGCCTGGTTCCGCACCTACAGCCCCGGCGTGACATCCAGCCAGCCGGGGTATGCCGAGGGACTGGCCCTCAAGAACATGCTGGATGACTACAACAACGGCCTGCTGGGTGTGCCCCACTGCGATGACATCGACAGCCAGCCTGGCCCGCCGGCAGCGAACGGTGCGCCGGTCGCAGCAGACGACGTCTACAGCATTGCTGCGGGCAGCACTTTGAACCTTGATGCAGCGGCTGGCGTGCTGGGCAACGACGGCGACCCGGACGGGGATGCGATCACCGCGATCCTCGATTCCATCCCGCTGCACGGCACGCTGGTGCTCAACACAAACGGCTCGTTCAGCTACACGCCGGGCGAGAGCTTCGCCGGCCAGGACAGCTTCACCTACCACGCCAGCGACGGGCAGGCTGCATCGAACGTGGCAACGGTAACGATCATCCTCAGCGAACCGGCTGACCAGCCCGCTCCGCCCACCGGGGAACCCAACCAGCCCCCGACAGCGGCCAACGACAGGTACAAGTTGAAGAACGACACAGTGCTTGAGGTGGCTACCGGGCCAGGCGTCCTGAAGAACGACACGGACCCGGACGGTGACCCCATCACAGCCGTGCTGGAGGTCGCCCCGGCCCATGGCACGCTGACCCTGAACCCGGACGGATCGTTCACGTATACGCCGGAGGAGGGCTTTAGCGGCGAGGACAGCTTCACCTACTATGTCACTGATGGGGCGGATCGCTCAGAGGCGGCGACGGTGACGATCGAGGTTGAGATCAAGAACTAGCGGCGGCTTGCCCGCCGGGCGGCGCTGATCGATAATGGTGGCTGACGGGATTAACCATGAAAGTCAGTCACCTCAAGCCCCACAGTCAACCAAAAAGCTCATCACGAGCACTGCCCAGGCAGGAGGGTGAGAGAGGGAACTTGATCACTCTCCGCCTGCGTTAATGCACAAAAACAATGGTGATTTGATGGCGTAGTGGAAAGGATGTCAGGCGTATGACGACAGCGGGCAGCCCCCCCGAGAGGCTGGTAGAGCGCATCCGGCGATCCACAAGCGAGCTGCGGCTGGCCCGGCTGCTGAAAGGCAGCACGCCGGAACCGCCCCCCATCCCCCCTTCGGCGATCGAAGCCCCTCTGCCCGAAGCGCCACCCCCATTACCGCCCCTTCCCACGGATCAACCCACCCCCCGGGAGGCAGATCGGCATAAAGCCAGCTCCAGGCTGGTGGCGCGGCTGGAGGAGGCCGGGTACGATACCACGGCCATCCGCGAGTACCGCAAGCAAAACGCAGCTCGCCGTTTCTCGGTATTCCTGCAGAGCCACGCAGACAGCGGGCCGGTTGGTTGGGCCTGGCTTATTCCGCTGGGCTGGCTGGCCATTGTCTATCTACTGCTGAACTTCGGCCTGTCCCTGCTGTCGCTCCCCCCCGACCTGGACTTCTATGTGGTGCGGCCCCTGCTGTGGGCCTCGCTGTTCTATACAGTCTACCGGGCCTGGAAGCGAAGCAAGCTGGGGAAGATTCATGTGGACAACTCGGCGACGCTGGCCGGGGGCCTGATGGGCGGCGTGCAGATCGCGATCCTGATCATCCTGGGCATTCTGTTTCAGTTCGGTAGCTCACCATACAGCCATCGGCTGCTGCCCATGCTGGGCAACATCCTGCATGCGGGCGTCATGCTGCTGGGCGTTGAGTATGCCCGCAACTATCTGGTGCGGCTGTTCAGCCGGCGCAGCGCCACCTTTGCCGTGGTGTTCAGTGCGCTGCTGTTCGCATTCGTGTTGCTGCCCTTCCGTCAGATCACCCGATTCGCCAGTCCGGCGGCATTTGTGCAGATGCTGGGCGAGACGATCCTGCCAACAATGGCCGAGAACATGCTGGCCTCCTTCCTCTCGCTGACGGGGGGGCCGCTGGCGGCCATCGCTTACCGGGGCCTGCTGGACGCTTTCGAGTGGCTCTCGCCGATCCTGCCCAACGTGGAGTGGATCATCTCTGCCCTGGTGGGCACGCTGGTGCCAGTGATCGGGCTGGTGACCATCCAGGACCTGTACACGCCGGAGCCTGCGGAAGGTCAGGCCGAGCCAAAGGGCGAGAAAAGCGATGCAATCGGCTGGCTGGTCATCAGCATTGTGGCAGTGGCGCTGATCTGGTTCAACACCGGGGCACTGGGCTACGAGCCCAGCGTGCTGAGCGGCCCCAGCATGCAGCCCACCATCTGGGCAGGCGATCTGGTGATCACGAAGAAGATGCCCGCGGAGGAGATACAGGTCGGGGATATCATCAAATTCTACCAGGATGGTAAGTTCGTTGTCCATCGGGTGATCGAGATCGACAATTTCGACGGCCAGCTCACGATCATCACCCAGGGTGACAACGTCAACGCCCCGGACGACCCGATCACCGAAGGGCAGGTGGTGGGCAAGGTGGTGGTGATCTTGCCCAAAGTAGGCTATGTCTCGGTGTGGTTCCGTGAGCTGCTGGAGCTGGTCAAAACCCTGGTCTAGCAGCAAGGCGATAATACAGAATCGATTGGGTGAGGCAAGCGGAGTAGAGGAAGCCTTCATGACACATAGACGCCCCTGTGCCCTCTTTGAGCGGCTGGCCCGGCTCATCCCTCCCATCGAATCACACACCCGGTTCCTGATCATCATGCTGCTGCTGGAGATGGTGGCCCTGGCCTTCGCCATCGTGGCGGCGATGCGCGGGTATCATCAGGCCACCCTGTGGATAGGCGATCCCACCGGCGAGCTGAGGCGCGTGCTGAGGCTGCAGATCGGCACACTGGCACTGCTGGGCGTCACTGCCGCTGCTGTGCCAGTGCTGAACTGGTTGTTCACTCAGCGCATCATCCAGCTCACCCGAATTGTCAATGAACAGATCGCCTCCGGCGACCCGGTGATCGATCTGGATACCCATCTGCAGGACGAGATCGGGCAGCTTATGGCAGCGCTCAACCAGCTTGGCCAGGCGTATCACGCCTCATTGAGGAGCCTGGAGCGCCGCGCTGAGGACCTGACCACCGTTAACCTGGTGGCCGCCACGATCAACCACACGCTCGACCTGCAGCAGGTGCTGGACATCTCGCTGCGCGAGGTGCTCAGGAGCGTGGAGCTTGAGCGTGGATGTATCTATATGTGGGATGAGCGCGGCCAGGCCCTCAACCTGGTAAGCTACGTGGGCCTGAGCGAGGACGAGGTCCGTGAGGCGTTGCTTTACGGGCCGGGCGAGGGGCTGCCGGGGCGGGCCGCGCAGGAGCGGGAGATGGTGGTCGAGGAGGGGCAGCCCTACCCGGCCATCCAGATCGGCATCCCGCTGGTGACCGTGCCCGGCCAGCTCCTGGGGGTATTGATGGTCAGCAGCGCTGAGAGGCGCAGCGTGAGCCCGGATGTCTTCAATCTGCTGAGGACGATCGCCCATCAGATCACCCTGGCCATCGACAAGGCGCAGCTCCATAAGCAGGTGAACGAGCATGCCATTGAGCTGGAACGCATTGTCGCCATGCGAACCCGTGAGCTGGCACATGCGATCGACGACCTCTCTGCCGCCCTGGAGAAGGCCAAAGAGGCTGACGAAATGAAATCGCGGCTACTGCTGACGGTGTCACACGAACTGCGCACCCCTCTGACAACCATCAAGGGCAGTACCTCCTTGCTGGCGGAACGCCATCACCAGCTCAGCCGTGAGGAGGTGACCGATCTGCTCCGCGACATCGAGGAGGAAGCCGACAACCTGGCCGAATTGATCGGCAACCTGCTGGATATGTCGCGCATTGAGGCCGGGATGCTACATATCAACCGGCAGCCGTTCGAGATCGGCGAGGTGCTACACAGCGCGGCCAAATCAGCGCGGGTGCGGCTGGCGGGCCATCTGATCCAGGTGGAAACGCCCAACGGGCTGCCCCCCTGCCTGTGCGACGCACGCCGGGTGGAGCAGGTGCTGGCCAACCTGCTGGACAACGCGGCCCGATTCTCACCCCCCCACGAACCGATCGTGGTGCGGGCCAGCAGCAGCCAGGATGAGGTGATCATCTCGGTGGTGGATTGTGGGCCGGGGATCGCCGTCGACCAGCAGGAACGCATCTTCGACCGCTTCTACCAGATCGCCCGCCAGGGTGACAGCGAGCGGAGCGGTGTGGGTCTGGGCCTTTCAATCTGCCGCGGAATTGTGGAGGCACACGGCGGGCGCATCTGGGTGGAGAGCGAGCCGGGCAAAGGGGCAGCATTTCACTTCAGCCTGCCGGTTGTACGCGTCGAGCAGCCAATCCCGGAGCCTCCAGCCTCTTAACAAAACAAAACCGCCCGGTGAGGTTCACCGGGCGGTCTGGTTATTCAGCGGTAAGCCTAGTCGGTGACAACCGGCAGCCCGGCCTCAACCCAGGCGGTAAAGCCGCCCTTCAGGTTGCGGACATTGGTGTAGCCGTAGTTGCGCAGGATGGCAGCAGCGATGTTGCCACGCCCACCCTTGGCGCAGTAGACCACAATGTTCGCATCCTTGGCAGGCCACTGGCCCTTCAGCTCGATGAACTGCTCCAGCGGGATCAGCAGTGCGTTCTCAACGTGGCCGTTCTCGATCACCTCTTCGGAGGTGCGCACGTCGATCAGCACCAGCTCGGCCCCATCGATCAGTTCCTCGTTGAGCGCTGCCGCCTCAACGATCCCCCAGCCCTCCGGCAGGTTGCTCAGCGCCGCGTCAACCGCCGCCAGCACCGCCGGGTCGGGCTGCGCCTCGTTCAGCACCGCCGCTGCCTCGGGCACACCGTCGACCTTCGCGTAGCCCGCGTTGACCCACTCGGTAAACCCGCCGCTCATCGACTTCACATCGGTGAAGCCCAGGATGCCCAGCTCAGTCATCGCCAGCGCGCTGCGCCAGCCGCTCCCGCAGTACACCACCATCGGCGTGTCAAACGACGGCAGCTTGTCGATGTTCTTGCCCAGCTCACGCAGCGGGATGTGGATCGCCCCTTCGATGTATCCGTTCTCCTCGACCTCTGAGGTCTCCCGCACGTCCAGCAGGAACAGGTCGGGGTTCTCGGCCAGCGCCTCATTCAGCGCCTGAACTGAGATCATGTTGTAGGCTTCCATCGCGCCCAGAAAGGCCGTGGTCGGCGTGTCCAGGTCCAGGCCACCAACCACCGGCAGGTTGGCTGCAACCCAGGCACCAAAGCCGCCCTTCAGGTTGCGGACATTGGTGTAGCCGTAGTTGCGCAGGATGGCAGCAGCGATGTTGCCACGCCCACCCTTGGCGCAGTAGACCACAATGTTCGCATCCTTGGCAGGCCACTGGCCCTTCAGCTCGATGAACTGCTCCAGCGGGATCAGCAGTGCGTTCTCAACGTGGCCGTTCTCGATCACCTCTTCGGAGGTGCGCACGTCGATCAGCACCAGCTCGGCCCCATCGATCAGTTCCTCGTTGAGCGCTGCCGCCTCAACGATCCCCCAGCCCTCCGGCAGGTTGCTCAGCGCCGCGTCAACCGCCGCCAGCACCGCCGGGTCGGGCTGCGCCTCGTTCAGCACCGCCGCTGCCTCGGGCACACCGTCGACCTTCGCGTAGCCCGCGTTGACCCACTCGGTAAACCCGCCGCTCATCGACTTCACATCGGTGAAGCCCAGGATGCCCAGCTCAGTCATCGCCAGCGCGCTGCGCCAGCCGCTCCCGCAGTACACCACCATCGGCGTGTCAAACGACGGCAGCTTGTCGATGTTCTTGCCCAGCTCACGCAGCGGGATGTGGATCGCCCCTTCGATGTATCCGTTCTCCTCGACCTCTGAGGTCTCCCGCACGTCCAGCAGGAACAGGTCGGGGTTCTCGGCCAGCGCCTCATTCAGCGCCTGAACTGAGATCATGTTGTAGGCTTCCATCGCGCCCAGGAAGGCCGTGGTCGGCGTGTCCAGGTCAACGGCTTGCTCAACCGGCTCCTCGGCAACAGGCTCTTCCTCGACCGGTTCCTCAGCCACCGGCTCTTGCTCAACTACCGGCTCCTCAGCTACCGGCTCCTCAGCCACCGGCTCCTCCACCACAGCGGCAGGGCCAGCGCAGGCGGTGAGCAGAAGACCGCTCAGCAGAGTCAGGGTCAGGATAAGCAGGACTCTCTTCTTCATATGTCGTACTCCTTCAAATATCTCTCGTTTTCAGGGTTCTCTAAGGTGTCATGTCAGGGATCTCACGAACGATCACCGACTGGTTGGCCTCCAGCTCCTCCGGCAGCACGTCATCCACGGTCAGGAATAGATCGAGGCTGCCATGGCAGTTCTCACAGGACTCAGTCTGTGGAGTCCTGAGCTGGATATTGTGCGGAGTCGCCTCCAGCCAGGTGGGCCGCGCATCAAAGTTTGGCAGCAGATTGTCGCCGTAATACTCGAACGATGTTGGGCTGATCGGCACGTGGCGCACCAGAACATATCTCCACGGCCGTTCACTGCTTATGGCAGTATTGAACCCGATCTGGAAATCCATCCAGGATGGATCGATCGTGTAGTAGGCGATGCCCTCCTCGTTCTGCTGCACGTGGCAGCTACTGCAGTTCTTGTAGCTGATCGAGTGGCACACCTGGCACGCGAGCGCATCCTGATGGGTGGTATGGTAGATATTGTCACTCGACGTGAGCACATCGGTATGGCAGTCCTCGCAGCGCGGAGCGCGTACACCGTCATAGCGATGGTCACCGATCACACCAATACCATGCATCTCATCCCCCGTATGGCACGCCACACAGCTCATGCGCCCCTGTGTGAAGTGGACATCGCCGGGGAAACCCTCATTGCGCCCGGTGAATTCGTTGCGGACGCGGCTGCCGTGGCACCCTGTGCAGGTGCGCGTCATCGGCGGCGTCTCAACAACCTGGTGGCCCTCCAGCAGACCGCCCCCCACGCTTGTCGGCTGGCTGATATGGCACTGACCGCAGGTGGCGTGGCAGTTGTTGCAATGGTTGGCTTCCATCTCCTCAAGCGCCGGGTGATTCTCGGGGATGCTGCGCGCATACAGCGCCAGGTCATACCCGGCCAACGTCATGTGCAGGCTGTTATTGGCCGGCTGCTGGACATCCGGATGACAGGTGCCGCAGACCTGATTCGGCGCATCTGACGGGTCAACAATGAGACCATCATGGGCACGCCCGAAGTCTGCGATGTCATTGCCTCCATGGCATTCTACACATGACATAGTGCCGTGGATGCCCTCCAGCGCAGCGGGATCGACCAGAACACGTTCCCATGCCTCCAACGGAGGCACATCGCCCCCTCACCCCTCCCCCGAGGAGAGCGACTCCGCGGGCTCGGCCTCGGTGGCCAGTGTCTTTAGCAGCTCTGCGTCCATATGGCAGGCCACACACGCCGAGACCTCCTCAGGCTCCTCGGTGGGTGTGGGGACGGGTGTATCGGTAGGTGTGGGCACAGCGGTGGGCGCCTCGGCTTCTGCTTCGGTCGGCTCTGCCAGCTGGCCTGCCGGGGTGATCTCTGCAGCAGGAGGGGGGCCGCAGGACACCAGCAACAGGCCCAGCACAAACAGGCCGGCCAGCAGCCGGGCACGTTTGTTCATGGGTGACCTCCTGTGGGGCAGTCTGTCAGCAAACAAAAAGAAAAACTTATACATAACGTGTATTATATAAGAGAAAAAATTCACAATACAAGGTTACGATACATGGTTTAGTTGTGACATTTATCACCAATTGATTGGCTATTAGAAAATCTTATTATTTACCATGAAGACTGCTGATGGATTAGCGCAGCTAAAAAACACCCATGTCGCAGGCCGGGGGGCGGCCACAACATGGGTAAGTGAGGATAAGCAGTGAGGATAGGCAAAAGGTAAGAGGTTACCCGGGCTGGCTGACGATCTTCACCTTGAAGTGCAGTCCCCCAAATGAGATGACACTGTGGTCTTTGACAAGCTGAGGGGCACCCAGTCGCACCCGGTCGGTGTTACAGAACGTGCCGTTAGTGCTGCCCAGATCGTTGAGCAGTAAGCCATCTTTTGTGGGGCGCAGGAGGGCATGCTCGCGCGAGACGCCCAGCCGATCTGCATCGTAGTCGGTGAGATCAATATCCGGGGCGGTGGCCCCTTCCACCTTGCGGCCAATGGTCACATCGTCGAAGATTTCGATGGCGATCGGTCGGTGCTCAGGCCTTGACCCGATCAGCACAATGCGCCAGGTGGTCTGCTTCGCCTCATCTGCGCTCTTGGTTGAGTGTGTCGGCAGTCGGATGAAGTCAAATGCGTCATCGGAAGTCAGTGTCTGGAACGACTCAGGGGCCGCGACCCAGAATACCTCTTCCGTCTCATGCACAAGCCGGCTCTTCAGCTCCCGCGAGATCTCATACAGCAGGCTAACCAGTTCCTCGTTCGTCCTGAGCCTGATCCAGGCCGGGTCAAGGGGAGTGCCCTCGATTTTGCGCGGGTTCGCGCCCGCAGTGGGGGTATGGTGGGGTATGTGGCTGGTCTTGTTCTCCGTCAAAGTGGTGCATCCTCTCTGAATTTCATACAGCCGGACGATGGGCCCCAACCATCCCCGGCCTGTTTTCAAAAGAGCTATTGAGACGTACTTACCCCGCAGCCGTTATCAAATTGCACTGTCACATTATACCCGGAAGGCGCAGGTGGATTGACATCAAAGCGAGTGGTCAGCACACGGGTCTGCCCCACGATCACCGTGCGCTTGATCACACTGTCGCCCAGCACCGCCGTGCCTGAGGGCGGAGGCAGCGAGCCATTGAAGACATTCGCTTCATCAAGCTTGGCCGATACCCAGGCACCCAGCTCCGAGGGCCAAGACAGGGTAACCGCAGTCAGCACGATGTTAGCAGCGCTGTTATTCGTGATGTTGAATGCCCCTCCGCCCGCCCCGGGGGCGATGGAGATGCCGGCGCAAAGATTAGGTGTCTCGGTGGGCGGCACCGCTGTATTGGTCGCCGTTGCAGTGGCCGTCGGCGTCAGCGTGTGGGTGGCTGTCGGCGTCAGCGTGTGGGTGGCCGTCGGCGTCAGCGTGTGGGTGGCCGTCGGCGTCGGGGTTCGGGTCGGGGTCGGCGTTGGCGTCCGGGTAGCCGTAGGGACAGCGGGAGCTGTGGTTTTGGTTGCGGTGGGCTGCGCCGGGGGAACGTAGACTGTCGCACTTGGCGTGATGCCGGGCGGCAGCGTGCTGGTGGGCGTGAGAGTCAATGTCGCAGTGAGGGTCGGCAGCGGTACCGGCGTGTTAGTTGGCGCACCGGGCGAGGATGGCACGGGGGTATTGGTGGGTCGCTGCGTTGGCGATGGCAGGACGGCCACTTCGGTGGGTGCCGGCGGGCAGCCCACCCCCACCAGAGCACAGCCCAGGGCCGCCAGCGTCTCAGAGAGAGGGGTAGGGCTGGAGGGTGGACCGGAGGCCTCCAGGCCGCTCTCGCCACCCAGCGGCACCGTTACCGCATAACCGGCCTGCACCTCTTGCTGCTGGCCATCCGAGGTGACTATCGCGCTGCCCTCCAGGATACTGACCGTCATCTCGGAGCCGGGCTGGGCCTGCAGGTTGCCCGTGCCCGCCAGTGTGAGCTCTGTGCCGTTCACCTGGAAGGTGATGTCCATCCCTTCAGGGGTGCGGACGACGATCCCATCAAATGGGACCTGATCGCAGGTAATGGTGCCAAAACCCGACGAAAAGTAGAAAGCCTTCATGTCACCTGAGGCGTTGTCAAGCGAGGTGTCACCAAACACCAGCATAGTCACGTTCTGGCCGGGGACAGTACGCGGAAGGGCTGCCTGCAGCGCAAAGACGGCAATGCCCCACTGCCGCTGCTCAAGGTCAAGCGGCGAGGCCTTCAGGCCCTGCAGCAGCTCAACCGGGATCACATCCCCCACCTGCTGGAACTGCGAGCCTGCGCCGCCCAGGTCCACGCTCAAGGTGTAGTTGCCGTAGCACACCTGGTTCGCCCCCAGCCGCCGGCAGCTCAGGTCAGAAAGTGCGAGGGCGCTCTCGATCAGCGCCAGACAGTCGGTTGCAGGCAAGTCAATCACCTGTGCCAGCGCAGTTGGGTCTGCCCCACCTGTATCAGCCAGACTTTCCGGCGCCATCACACGCTGAAACGGCCGTACCAGCGCGATCAGCAGCACCAGCAGCAACAGTGAAACCCCCAGCAGTGAGGCCAGCAGCCACAGCGGGAGCACGGCTCGCTCGCGCTGCGCCCGCCCATGAGCTGCGCGGAGCTGGAGATCGGCCAGCCGAACCAGCAGGTTCCAGGCCACAGCATTATCCGGCTCATCAACCAGAACCTGATCGACCAGGGCACGGGCTTCCATGTAGCGCCCACGCCTGATAAGTGACTCAGCCTGCCTCAGCAAATCGGTGTCAGACATGGTATCTCACTACCCCGCGGCCTTGCCCTGTCTTGCCAGGTTTACTGCATGGGCAAATAGACCAATCACTATCGAGGAGACCGCGATCATCACTGCCACCTGCAGCGGCTGTCCATACTCATAATATAGCATAGGAGTTAAAAGTTTGATGCTGGCAAGTTGCCAGGTCAGGCCAAGCGCCAGACCGGTGGTCAGCGCTGAGAGCAGTGCGGCGCTCCAGCGATTGTGCAGCATAGAGGCCCCCAGCGCAAACCCCAGTGCCATGATCAGCGAGCCCAGGGCGATCAGCCAGCCGCGCGGGGCAGCGTTAAGGAACAGAACATGATAGCCCACCAGCCCGAAGTTGATCAGCAGCGTGCCCACCGCCAGCGCCAGCAGGCCGCGCAGCAGCCGCGATACGATCGTCAGACGGATGGCGATCAGCCGTGCCATGAACACCCCCCCGCCGATCACCGGGCCAAACAGCACGCCGCTGCCCAGGGCGTTCAAGATGCGCGCTGTGTCCATCAGGCTGGGTAGCCGATAAGAGATGTAGACATGGATGCCCAGTGCCAGTGCACAGCCCAGCGTGGCCATCAAATAGCCGGGTAGAGGGGCAGAATCCCCCAGGAAGAGCTGGCGGCGCACCAGCTCAAACCAGGTGCGGAACTGCACGCTCAGCGGCACGCCCTGCGGCAGATCGCCTGCTGTATCGAGCACCTCCGTCAGCGCAGAAAGGGCGCGCGATACGTTGCCGTGCTGCATGGCGTTGACCAGCACGCGTACCGCCCGCTCACTGCGCATCTGCCCGATCAGGCGCGCCGCACGCTGAGAATGCACGCTGTCGCTGAGGGCCAGGTCGGCGATGCGCAGGTCTTCTGTGGCCGTGAAGCGCACTCCCCTCCACTCCATCGGCACCTCCAGCACACGCTCCAGTATGTCCAGCGCGCTGCCGCTGAGCGCAGGGTCAGCCAGGCTGGCGGCCAGCTCGTTCAGGCGGCTCTTGGTAGGCCCGGACATGCCAGACAGACTGGGAGTCTGCTGCGGGTCCTGGAGCATCTGCACCAGAGTGCGCTCAATCACCTGCTCGTTCTCAGCGGCGATGATCTGCTCACACACCTGCAGGCGCCGGCCCGGATCGCTTACCTGCGCCCACCAGTAGTCCTGGTTAAAGCCGTGCACCAGCGCGCCACGCAGCATCAGCAGGCAGGTTTCATCATCGACGCTGACGTTGTACTGAGTGGGCTGGCCGTAGACGGCATCGAGGAAAGCGAAGTGGGTGCGCCCCAGCGGAAATTTATCCTGCTCAGGGTTCCACCGGCTCAATGTGTGATGCAGCAACGCGCGGGCATCCTCGGCGATCACCTCCTGCGGGCTGCCGGGGCGGGGCACCGCCGCCAGATAGCGTTTAACCGCCGATACCCCGCTGTCATGCAGCAGGGACGCCGTCTGGTCTACAGCCACCGCCTCAACCACCAGCCCGAAGGCATGCACCGCCGTGGTCGGGCGATCGAGTGGGTCACGCGCGGTCAGACGGCGCAGCGCCCCGGCCAGCGCCCCGGGCAGGGCCGCGTTCACGTCGCGCGGATCGGGGAGCTGATCGGCGCGGTCGAGCTGGCGGATCGCCAGTGCGAAATCGCCGTTCCAGGGCAGCTTGCCCGTGAACATCTCGAACAACATGATCCCCAGGCTGTAGATATCCGAGACATGAGTGATGGGGGCCTGGGTGTGCTGCTCAGGCGGGGCATAGGGCGCGGTGCCGTGCCCCGTGTGGAACGCGCGGGTTGTGTTGGAGAGCGGCCTCGCCAGGCCAAAGTCGGTGAGATAGATGCGGCGCTGCGCATCCAGCAGGATGTTGGTGGGCTTGAGATCACGGTGGACCACGTTACGCGAATGAATGTACTGCAGGGTCACTGCGATCTGTGCCGCCAGACGCAGCACCTCCGGGATGGGCAGCGGGCCGCTTGATATCAGGTCATCCAGCGAGCCGAAGGGGAAGTAGCGCATGCACAGGTAGCTGTGGTGGTACATCACCCCCGAACCGTATAGCGGCACAATGTTGGGGTGATCGAGGCCGGTGACGATCTTGACCTCATCGTCAATGCGGGCGATCCCGCCGTTGCGCTCACCGAACGGCAGAGGAGTCAGCTTGATCGCCACGACGCGCTTATACTCAGGGTCCCAGGCTGACCAGATGGTCGCCTCACCGCCAACGGCCACACGATCCAGCAGGACATAATCGCCGAAGTGGGCCCCCGGCTCGAATTCCTCACCCGGTATGAGCTTGCGATCTGGCTGCATACGGCGCTTCTCTCTGGGCATTAGTCCAGGCCCGGCCAGCGTCAGCGTGCAGGGCATCCCCCCGCAGCCTGACGGCTGATCAAGCCTGATCCTGGATCAGGAGCAGCGGCACTGCCAGGCTGCGGGGTCACCCGGTGTTCCTGCTGCGTCCAGATCACGGATATCCGGTTGAGTGCGAGAATAACCGCCGATAAATGAGATAATGTCCCGGCACCATTATACATCAGATGCGGCGCCGCGTGCTGCGCCGACCACCCCGGCCTGCAGGGTGGTGATGTGTGGGCCCGGCAGGATTTGAACCTGCGACCAACCGGTTATGAGCCGGCCGCTCTTACCGCTGAGCTACGGGCCCGGGTAGCGGAAAAGAGCGGGCAACGGGACTCGAACCCGTAACAACAGCTTGGAAGGCTGATGTGTTACCGTTACACCATGCCCGCTTCTATACCGCTATTGTAACCCCAACGCCCCCCGGCTTCAAGATGAGGCTGTGCCGCCGTGGCGCTCGGCCAGGCGCTCCAGGAAGCGCGCAGTGTCGATCACGAAGCGGGTGTGCGTGCCCTCGCCGATCAGCCCGGCCTCATCCCAGGCCTGTACGGTGAAGAATACGCGCCGCCCCTCCACGCCGGTGACCTCGGCGCGGGCGCGGACGGTCTGCCCCAGCGGGGTGGCGGCCAGGTGGCGGATCTCCAGCGAGACACCCACGCTGGCCTGCCCCTCCGGCAGCAGCGGGTCGATGGCCTTAACCGCCGCCGACTCCATCAGGCTGACCATCGCCGGGGTGGCATACACATCGATGCCGCCGCTGCCCAGATGCCGCGCGGTGCGGTCGGGGGTGACGGTGGTGGTGACTTCGGCACTCAGGCCGGGGTGAATGGCATCCATGTTTGCTCCTGTGTGGCTCAACCCACCCGATCCCGGTAGACGGCCGGCAGCTGTCTGAAGCGCAGCGCCGGGCGGATCAGGCTCTTGATGCGATCGAGCGCAGCTTGGGCGGCACGCTCGCCCGCGGCGATGATCTCCTCGGCCCTGTTAAAGCCCTGCAGCGCGGTGATCTCAGCGGGGATGGCGGGGCGGATCACCAGCTCCGGGTGCGCTTCCTTAAGCCGCAATTCCACCAGCGCCTCGGTGGCGATGGCCTGCGCCCGCCAGACGTTGTGCGAGAGGCGCATCAGCAGCGGCGCCCCCGGGTTTCGCCCCAGCGCCGGGTCGTAGAAATCAAGGCCCACCGACACCCCGATCACCACCTCGGCCCCCAGCGCGCGCACCACATCAACAGGCAGGTTGTTCAACACACCACCGTCAGTCAGATGGCGCTTGCCCATCACCACCGGCTCAAACACGCCAGGGAAGGAGCCGGTGGCGCGCACCGCGTCCACAACCGAGCCGTCGCGCAGCCAGTGTTCCTCACCGGTGATCAGGTCCACAGCCGTCACCGCCAACGGCATCTTAAGCTGGCTGAAGTCGATATCGCCGCCCAGCATCTCAACCAGATGCTCGCGCACCTTCTCGCCCCGGATCAGCCCCCCATGCGGCGCGCGCAGGTCGATCAGCGAGAGCAGGTTGCGAGGCCGGGCCAGCCAGTGAGCCTGTCGCTCCAGATCGGTTGGGGAAAGCCCCGCCGCATAGCCCGCCGCGATGGCCCCCCCCATACTGGCCCCGGCCAGGCAGTCCACAGGGATGCCCTCACGCTCCAGCACTTTCAACACACCAATATGGGCCAGGGCGCGCGCCCCGCCGCCGCTGAGCGCCAGCCCAATCACCGGGCGTCGATGTAGTCTCACGTATTTCACACTCCTCAGTCGCATAGATTAGCCGCTGCATCTGCTATCATACCAGCAGCCTGCCTCTTCGTGGCAAAGAACCGGACAAATGGCGGGAGAAAACAGCCAAACGTCATATCCCGGCGGGGTGCAGGATTGGTAAGATGAGGAGGGCTGCCGCCCGCATGCAATCCAACCCGGCCCGAGGGATGGCGATGATGAGCCTGCTGGATGACCTGATCGAGACGCTGCCAGACGGCACGGTGCGCGATGTGCGCATCGGACTGCACTGGACGGCCGTGGTGGTGGAGACCGCCGCGGGGCCGCGCTGCGGCCTGTGCTCCACGCTGCGCGAGGAGGAGATGCACGGCATGCCCGCCGTGGCGCGCGCCGGGGCGCTGACCGACCTGAGCGGGCGCGAGCTGGCTGCACTGGTCCGCTCCGAGCGCCTGACCGAGCGCAGTGTGGGCATGGCGGCGATCAATGCCCTGGTGGCGCAGCCGTCGCTGCCCACCGTCGAGATCAACGCCGAAGAGGCGATCCTGGCAGCGGGGGCGGACCGCACGGTGGCGCTGGTGGGACACTTCCCGTTTGTCCCGCGGCTGCGCGAGGGGGTGGCACAACTGCACGTGCTGGAGCTGGACCCGCGCGAGGGTGACCTGCCCGCCGAGGCCGCACCGCAGGTCATCCCGGCGGCGGACGTGGTGGCGATCACCGGCATGACGCTGGTCAACCACACGCTGGAGAGCCTGCTCAACCTGTGCACGCCGGGCGCGACGGTGCTGGTGCTGGGCCCCAGCACACCGCTCAGCCCGCTGCTGTTCGCCCGCGGGGTCGATCTGCTGGCCGGGTCGGTCGTCACCGACATCGAGGGGGTGCTGCGCGCGGTGAGCCAGGGGGCCAACTTCCGGCAGGTGCACCGCGCCGGGGTGCGGCTGGTGACGATCGCCCGCCCCGGCCGGGGGGACCCGATCGCCTGAGGCGAGGCGAGAAGAGCTGCGAATCAGACGGGCCCGGCGCGCTGCCGGGCCCATGCTGTGACAGAACCGCGCGCCCAGCTACGGCGCATAGAAGCCGAAGCCGGTTGGTGCAGGGGCGTTGTAGATCACGCCGTGGTCACCCCAGCAGGGGTCATTCGACACTTGCTGAATGATCGCGAACTCCCCCCAGATCACAGGCCCGATCTCGGCGCCGTCGGCGGCGTACCAGACCCCATTAATCAGAGTAGCATCTGCAGGGGCGGCCACGATCTTGACGAAGTAGGTCCATTTGCATGTCTCGCCGTTATCCCCCTCATACACACCCGCCATGTGGTTAGTGAGCCATGCGCCCGACCCGCGGTAGGAATCGAACCCGTAGTGGCGATCTAGCAGCCTGTCGCCATCGCAGTCCTTGTTGGAGAGCCAGGCGTCGTTCCACTTCATGATCAGCTCGTCTTCTTTGTAGGGCTGACACCAGGCGGCATCCCGATAGGCGTCACAGTAGGTACCGTTGAACATGTGGGCCTGGTAGTTGTAACCCCACTCGTCGTAGCCGGTGGTGATCGGCAGACCGTCTGACCTCAGCAATGTGCCGCTCTGGATGGTGGTGCAGGTGTCCGCCTGGGCTTCACCCATGATGAACGGCACGATCAGCGCAGCGAGGAGCACCGGCATCAGCGTGAACACGACAGTCTTCTTCATCGTTCAGTCTCCCTTTTTGGTGTTGGCTTTGTATCAAACAAGAACGACAGATCATGTGGCGCACACCGGCCCGGTCGTGCGCCCTCAGCGCCCTTGAAACGCAATAAGCACCTCCATCGAACCCCGGCGGATCAAAGCCCGAAGCGCGACAGCCGCATCCGTCTGCTGGATGCAGGGAGTGGTAGATCGGAAAGATGATGGGTGAGTCATTGATGTTATGCTGCCCGGCACTTTCCATCATAGGGCAGATCGGGGGCGCGGTTCAAGTGACATTTGTCATATGCAGTGCCAGGGCATGGTTAGAGCCAGCATTAACCAGATCGGGATCATAAAAATTAGGGGAGCCCCCGGCTGCGTTATAATGGGGCCGGCCCCCGGCCCGCCCCCATCCACCCGAAGCGGGCTATAATCAGCGGCAGAGGCCCGGCGGCCCGACCGGCATCACCACGCGCCGGGGATCAACCTGTCTCACACCCAGCCTGAAGGATGCGGATGACGATGAAGCGAATCGTGGAATGTGTGGCCAACTTCTCCGAGGGGCGGCGCGCCGAGGTGATCGACCAGATCGTCGAGGCCATCGCCGGGGTCAGCGGGGTAATCGTGCTCGACCGCCAGAGCGATGCCGACCACAACCGCTCGGTGATCACCTTTGTGGGCGGCCCGGATGTGATCGGCGAGGCGGCCTTCCGCGCCATCGCCACCGCCGCCCGACTGATCAACCTGGAGCATCACCGCGGCGAGCACCCGCGCATCGGCGCGACGGATGTGGTGCCCTTCGTGCCGATCGAGGGCGTTACCATGGATGACTGCGTGGCCATCGCGCGGGCGCTGGGGCAGCGCGTGGGCGATGAGCTGGGCATCCCGGTCTACCTGTACGAGGCCGCCGCCACCCGCCCGGAGCGCCAGAACCTCGCCACCCTGCGCAAGGGCGAATACGAGGGGCTGAAGGAGGCCATCCGCAGCGACCCCGACCGCGCGCCCGACTTCGGCCCGGCGGCGCTGGGGAGCGCCGGGGCCACGGTGATCGGCGCGCGCCCGCCGCTGATCGCCTACAATGTGTATCTAAACACTGCCAATGTCGAGATCGCCCGCCAGATCGCGCGGGCCATCCGCCATTCCACGGGCGGACTGCGCCATGTCAAGGCGCTGGGGCTGCTGGTGGAGGGCCAGGCGCAGGTCTCGATGAACCTGACCGACTATAACCAGACGTCGATCTACCATGCTGTTGAGATGATCCGGCGCGAGGCGGCCCGCTACGGCGCGGCCATCACGCGCAGCGAGATCATCGGGCTGATCCCGCAGCACGCCCTGTTCGATGCCGCCCAGTGGTATCTGCAGATCGACGGCTTCAAGCCCACTCAGGTGCTGGAGGTGCGGCTCGCCGAGGCGCAGGCCGCCGCCGAGGAGCCGCCCTTCCTGGAGGCGCTGGCCGCGGGCACCGCCAGCCCCGGCGGGGGATCGGCTGCCGCTTACGGCGGCGCGATGGCCGCCGCGCTGGTGGGCATGGTGGCCCGTCTGACGGTGGGCCGCAAGAAGTACGCGGCGGTCGAGGGGCGCATGCAGGCCATCGTCGCGGAGGCCGACGATCTGCGGGCCGGGCTGGAGGCCGCCGTTACGCGCGACGCCGAGGCCTTCACTGCCGTGATGGAGGCCTTCCGCCTGCCAAAGGACAGCAACGAGCAGGCCGCGGCGCGTGACGCCGCCATCGCGGAGGCGACGGTCTACGCGACCGAGGTGCCGCTGGAGACGGCGCGCATGGCGGGCCGCGTGCTGGCGCTGGCCGCCGAGGTGGCCGAGACCGGCAACAGCAATGCCATCAGCGACGCGGGATCGGCGGGGGCGCTGGCCGCCGCGGCGATCCATGCCGCCGGGATGAACGTGCGCATCAACGTGGCCAGCATGGGCGATCAGACGGGCGCGAGGGGCTGGCTCTCCGCGCTGGAGGCGATCGAGGCGGCGGCAAGGGCCGATCACGAGCGCCTGTATGCGGCCATCCGCGCGCGCGGCGGGATTGCAGTGTAGACCGGTCGTGGGCAGGTGGTGTAAGATGAGAGTGGTGGTTAACTCTGCCCCATCGAGGGGAGTATATGACCAACATTGTGCTTGACGGCGAGACCCTGACCATTCACCAGGTGGAACAGATCGCCGACGCCTGGGAGAGGCCGGAGGAGGTGACGGTGTCCGTGGCCCCGGCGGCGGCGGAGCGCGTCCAGCGCGCCCGGCAGGCCGTGGCACAGTTCGTTGAGAACGGCGAGATCATCTACGGCATCACCACCGGCTTTGGCGATTTCAAAGACCGCATCATCCCGCGCGATCAGGTGCAGCAGCTCCAGCGTAACATCGTGGTGAGCCATGCCGTGGGCGTGGGGCCGCTGCTGCGCAGCCGCACCGTGCGCGCCATGATGGTGATCCGCGTGCAGGCCCTGCTGCGGGGGCACTCCGGCATCCGCCTGGAGGTGATCGAGGCGCTGGTGCAGATGATCAATCGGGGAGTGTACCCGGTGATCCCGGCCCAGGGATCGCTGGGCGCGTCGGGGGACCTGGCCCCGCTGGCCCACATGGCACTGGTGTTGATCGGGGAGGGCGAAGCCTTTTACGAGGATGCCCGGCTTCCCGGTGAGTACGCTATGCGCCGGGCTGGCATCCGGACGTTTAACCTGGAGGCCAAAGAGGGTCTGGCGCTGACCAACGGCACCACCCTGATGAGCGCCGCCGGGGCGCTGACCACCGGCCATGCTGAGCGGCTGGCGCGCACGGCGGATATCGCCGCCGCGCTGAGCATCGAGGCGCTGCGCGGCACACCGCTGGCCTTCGACGCCCGCATCCACGCGGCGCGCCCCCACCCCGGCCAGATCGCCTCCGCGGCACACATCCGCAGCCTGCTGGAGGGGTCTGACCTGATCCGCGAGTTCGACCCGCTGGACGTCCAGGACGCCTACAGCCTGCGCTGCACGCCGCAGGTGCATGGGGCCGCGCGAGACGTGATCGCCTTCGCGCGGCGGGCGATCGAGATCGAGCTGAACTCGGCTAATGACAACCCGTTGATATTCTTTGATGCCGACGGGCGGGCGGTGTGCCTCTCCGGCGGCAACTTCCACGGGGAGCCGGTCGCCATCCCGATGGACTGCATCAAGATCGGGCTGGCCGAGCTGGCCAACATCTCTGAGCGGCGGCTGGCGCGGCTGGTGGATGAGAAGGTCAACAAGGGGCTGCTGCCCGCCTTCCTGACGCGGCAGGGCGGGCTGAACTCCGGCTTCATGCTGGTGCAGTACACCTCGGCGGCGCTGGTCTCGGAGAACAAGGTGCTGGCGCACCCGGCCAGCGTTGACTCGATCCCCTCCTCGGCCAACACCGAGGACCACGTCAGCATGGGGTCGATCGCGGCGCGGCAGGCCTACGAGATCGCCGAGAACCTGGAGAACGTGCTGGCGCTGGAGCTGTTCGCCGCCGCCCAGGGCATCGATTACCGGCTGGAGCGGGCTGCCCCGGGCGCACACCTGGGGCGCGGCACACAGGCTGCCTATGATCTGATCCGCAGCCGTGTGCCCTTCCTGGAGGCCGACACGGTGATGTATCCACATATCCATGCCGTGCGCGAGCTGGTGGCCTCGGGTGAGCTGCTGGCCGCCGTCGAGCGCGCGCTGGCAGAATAGCTGAGCGAAAGGATGCCACCCATGCAGGACCCACCCGATCGACCGGACCGGCGCACCCCGCAGGAGATCATGGACAGCATCGACCGGTTGATGCGCGAGGTGCAGGATACGCTTGACGCGCTGACCGCCGGCGCCGACGAGGACCCCGCCGGGCTGATCAACACCCTGCGCGCCGCGCTGGAGGGCGATCCGGCAGAGCCGCCCGCCCCGGACGATGACACGGGCTGATCGGGTGTGCAGCAGGGGATAGAAAGCGTTACAGCAGCAAGGAAGAAGTGACCTATGGCAGAGACAACGGTCAAGCCGCGCACGGTGCGCGCGCCGCGCGGCACAGAGCTGACATGCAAGAACTGGCTGATCGAGGCCGCCTACCGCATGATCCAGAACAACCTGGACCCCGAGGTGGCCGAGATCCCGGAGAGGCTGGTGGTATACGGCGGGCGCGGGCAGGCCGCCCGCGATTGGGAGAGCTTCGAGGCAATCCTGGAGACGCTGCGTGGTCTGGAGCCGGATGAGACCCTGCTGGTGCAGTCGGGCAAGCCGGTGGCCGTGTTCCGCACCCACACCGACGCCCCGCGCGTGCTGATCGCCAACTCGAACCTGGTGCCGCACTGGGCCACGCAGGAACACTTCGACGAGCTGGTGGCACGCGGCCTGATCATGTACGGCCAGATGACAGCGGGGTCATGGATCTACATCGGCACGCAGGGCATCCTGCAGGGCACATACGAGACGCTCGGATCGCTGGCGCATCAGCGCGGCTGGGGATCGCTGAAGGGCAGGCTCACGCTGACCGCCGGGCTGGGCGGCATGGGCGGCGCGCAGCCGCTGGCCGTCACCATGAACGAGGGGGTTGCGCTGGTGGTGGAGGTGGACCCCGCACGGGCGCAGCGTCGGCTGGAGCACCGCTATGTGAACGTGGTGGTGGATGATCTGGACGAGGCGCTGCGGTTGGCTCATGACGCGCTTGACGCCGGGCGGGCGCTCTCGATCGGGCTGATCGGCAACGCGGCAGATGTCTACCCGGCGCTGGTGGCGCGCGGCATCACGCCGGACGTGGTCACTGATCAGACCCCGGCACATGACGTGCTGGCCTACGTGCCGCGCGGCCTTACGGTGGAGGAGGCCGCTGCCCTGCGCCGTGACAACCCGCAGGAGTACGCCCGGCGGGCCGTCGACTCGATGACCGTGCACGTAGAGGCCATGCTGGCCATGCAGCAGCGCGGCGCGGAGGTGTTCGATTATGGCAACAACCTGCGCCAGCGGGCCTATGACAACGGCCTGACTAACGCCTTCGACTTCCCCGGCTTCGTCCCGGCGTACATCAGGCCGCTGTTCTGCGAGGGCAAGGGGCCGTTCCGCTGGGTGGCGCTCTCTGGCGACCCGGAAGACATCTACCGCACCGATGAGGCGATCATGGAGCTGTTCCCGGAGGATGAGCATCTGATCCGCTGGCTGCGCATGGCCCGCGAGCAGGTGCACTTCCAGGGGTTGCCGTCACGCATCTGCTGGCTGGGTTATGGCGAGCGCGCGCAGGCGGGCCTCAAGTTCAACGAGATGGTCGCCAGCGGCGTCCTTAAGGCGCCGATCGTGATCGGGCGCGACCACCTGGACAGCGGATCGGTGGCCAGCCCCAACCGCGAGACGGAGGGCATGCGCGACGGCACCGACGCGGTGAGCGACTGGCCGATCCTGAACGCCCTGATCAACGCAGTGGGCGGGGCGACGTGGGTCAGCTTCCATCATGGCGGCGGGGTGGGTATCGGCTTCAGCCAGCACGCCGGGCAGGTGATCGTCGCAGACGGCACGCCTGAGGCGGCCCGCCGGCTGGAGCGTGTGCTGACCACCGATCCGGGTATGGGCATCGTGCGGCACGCCGATGCAGGCTACGAACAGGCCATCGCGGCAGCGAAGCGGCACGGTATCAAGATACCTATGCTCAGGTGAGCGCAGGTCAGACAAAAGGATCAAATCTAATGCCTATCACTATTGACTGGGGAAACCCGGAGAAAACCTATATCCTGGAGCAGTTCGAGCAAAGCTGGACGTGGGAAGAATATCTGGCCCTCGACCCGGTTGAGAACGAGATGATGGACAGCGTGGATCACAAGGTACACATCATCGCTGATGCGCGAGGCGCCCGCCTGCCTGACCACGGCGCGCTGACTTACTTCCCCAAGATCGTTGAGGGGGCCGTCACAGGCAGCCATCCGAACGCCGGGCTATATATTATCGTGGGGGCCAGCCGCATCATCCAGACCTTTGCTGAGATCTACCAGCGGGTATATACCGGACACGGCCAGAAGGTGCGCCTGGTGAAAACCATGGAGGATGCGCTGGCGCTGATCGAATCCTACGGGGCCTGACGCCCCTCACCCAGGGGAACCCGATCGGCGGCACATACGTCTATGATGCATGTGTAACGCCGATTTATCTGGAAGGAACAGCAGTGTCGTGATGTATCGAACCCCTCGCCATCTCTGGATCGGCACGCTGGCGGCGCTGGCGCTTGCCACAGCAGCCTGCTCGCTGCCGCTGGGCGATCTCGCGGCAACAGCCACCCTCCAGCCAGAGGTCGGACCCACCACCTCACCCGCAGAGCCAAGCCTGCCCACCGCGACGCCGCTACCGACGGCCGCAGCGCCGGTCGAGCCAACCGCTGCCCCCGTGCCGGAGACGCTCTATCGGGTGGCCTTTGTGCGCGATGACGACGTGCTGAACGTGCGCAGCGGCCCCGGCGCGTCAAACGCGATACAGGGCACGCTGGCCTACAACGAGACCGGTGTGCGCATCACCGGGGTGGGGCAGCCGGTCGGCGGGTCAACCTGGGTGCCGGTTGAGCACGACGGCCTAACCGGCTGGGTCAACCAGACATACCTGACCGAGCAGGTTGATCAGGCCGCGTTCTGCGCGGATGAGCGCGTCGAGCAGCTCATCGCAGATCTGCGCCAGGCCGTCAGCGCGGATGACGGCGTCAGGCTGGCCGGGCTGGTGCATCCATCGCGCGGGCTGCTGATCCGCCACAACTGGTGGAACCCGGAGGTCGTGATCCCTTATGCAGAGGTGGAGCGCTTCTTCGTGGATGACCGCTCGCGCGACTGGGGCATCTACGACGGCAGCGGCCTGCCGATCGCGGGCAGCACAGCAGAGGTGATCGTCCCGCTGCTGCAGCGTGACCTCATCGAGGGGGCGCAGACGGCCTGCGGGACACTGCTGGCGGGGGGCACCGCCGGGCTGGTGATCGTGCCGCCAGAGTATGAGGCGTTCAACTTCTACTCGGTGCACCGCCCCGCCCCCGGCGGTGATGACACCTTTGACTGGGGAACCTGGGCCGTTGGCGTCGAATATCATGCCGGGCAGCCTTACCTGGCCTACCTGATCCACTACCAGTGGGAGATATAAGCCGGGCGAGCATGAGCATCGGGCGGCGGGGCGATCCCTGCCGCCTTTTTTGTCGTCTACCTTGCGATTTACCCACAATCATGTCCGGGGAGGCGAAGCCGGGTATATACTGTATACACTATCATCTTCACATAAGGGAGAGTATGCCAATCACCGTTAGCTGGGCCGATGATGCCCGAACGATCATCCTGGAGGAGTACGGGCCAAGCTGGACCTGGGAGGAGTTCCTGGGCGTCTCGGCCCAGGAACATCACATGATGGATCAGGTCGAGCATCGTGTGGACATCATCGCCGACGCCCGTAGTACTTCACTGCCCGACCGGGCGCTGGAGATGTTCCCGGAGATCGTCCGGCAGGCAGCCACCAGCGGCCATCCGAACGCCGGGCTGTATGTGGTGGTGGGGGCCAGCCGACTGATCCGTACCTTCATCACACTGTACAGCCGCATCTATCCAGAGCACGGCAGCAACATCAAGCTGGTCGAGTCAATGGAGGAAGCATATCGGGTGATTGAGGGATCACAGGGCCTCTTCGGGCCAGAGCGGGGGCCCACATGAACCTGCCCGTCGATCTGATCATCCACAGCGCCACGCAGGTCTGCACCGTGCCCGCGCAGGAGAGCGGCCCACAGCGCGGCGCGCGGCTCGGCACACTCGGCCTGATCGCCGATGGGGCCATCGCCATCCGGGATGGCGTCATTGTTGAAGCGGGCACAACCGATGCAATCCGGGCGCGTTTCAGCGCACAGAATACCATCGACGCCAGCGGGCGGGCTGTGGTACCCGGCTTCGTCGATCCGCACACCCATCTGGTGTACGCAGGTGATCGGGCCGCCGAGTTCGAGATGCGCATCGCCGGGGCCACCTATATGGAGATCATGGCGGCGGGCGGGGGAATCAACAACACGGTGTGCGCCACCCGGGCCGCGGGGCTGGAAGAGCTGATCACCGGGGCGCGGCGGCGGCTGGATATAATGCTGGCACTCGGCACCACCACCGCCGAGGTCAAGACCGGCTATGGCCTTGACCCGGAAACCGAACTCAGGATGCTGGAGGCCATCGCCGCGCTGGACCGGACACACCCCATCGACCTGGTGCCGACGTTCCTGGCGGCGCACGCCGTGCCGCCGGAGTACGCAGGCCGGGCTGATGAGTATGTCGATCTGGTGGTCAGCCAGATGATCCCCGCCGCCGCTGCCTGGTACCGCGGCTCGCACTTCGCCGCACAGGGGACGCCCTTCTTCATCGATGTGTTCTGCGAGGCGGGGGCGTTCGACCTGGAGCAGTCGCGGCGGGTGCTGGAGGCGGGCATCGCACATGGCATGGCTGTCAAAGCCCACGTCGATGAATTCAAGACGCTGGGCGGCGTGGGGCTGGGCGTGACACTGGGGGCCGTCTCGCTCGATCATCTCGACGTGACCCCGGCAGAGGACCGGGAACGGCTGGCGGCGTCTGGTGCCGTGGGTGTCGTGCTGCCCGCTGTGAATTTCAACCTGGGGTCGGCCTACTTCGCCGACGCCCGCGCACTGGTTGAAGCCGGGGCAGCCCTGGCGATCGCCACCGACATCAACCCCGGATCGGCCCCCTGCCCCTCGATGCCGCTGGTGATGGCCATCGCCTGTCGCTATCAGCGCCTGACCCCCGCCGAGGCACTGGCTGCCGCGACGATCAACGCCGCCCACGCCATTGGCCTGGGCGACCGCACCGGCAGCCTGGAGCCGGGCAAGCAGGCCGACCTGTTAATACTCGATGAGCCGGATTACCGGCATCTGGCCTACCAGTTCGGGGGGAATATTGTGCACAGCGTGATCAAGCACGGTCAGGTCGTTCTCGGCGGATAATGCCGGCGCAGCTTCAAGCGGGCAACAAACACGCGAGCCATCCCACAGCAGGACGGCTCGCGTTATTGTCTCAAGAAGCCAGATCAGGCCCCGCTGATCTCCTCCCGGATCGCCCGGCACAGGCCGGGCAAAGCCGCCCGAACGGCCTCGCTCAGCCCCGGCTCCCAGCCGATTCGCCCCGGCTGCATGCCGAAGATCACGATCTCACCCGGCAGGATGCCCAGCGCCTCGGCCAGCGCAAGAGCCTCGGCCAGCCCCGCGCTGTGCAGCGTGCCGCGCAGCACCAGGTCGTGGGGTTTCAGATCGGCCTCGGCAGGCGTGAAGCGGCGCCACTCGCCCGGCTCCAGCCCCATCTCGGCGGCATCCACAATGATAACCCGTGCGTATCCCTGCAGCAGCAGCGCCGTCTCCAGGCCGGGTGTGCCGCCATCGAGCAGCGTTGCCCCCCGCGGCAGATCGGTACCGGCCAGCGCCTCGATCACTGCGGCGCCCACACCGTCATCCCCGCGCAGCGGGTTGCCCAGCGCCAGCACCAGCACGGAGGGTTCACTCAAGCCGGGTCTCCGCCCACGAACCGCACATCAAGCAAATGCGTGGAGCAGGAGATGCAGGGATCGTAGGCGCGCACCAGCATCTCAAGCGCGTGGGTGATCTGCTCCTGCGGCTTATGCAGGATGGTTGGCACCAGCGCGCGCATATCCGCCTCGATGTTGGCGAGGTTCTGGCCGGTGGGGATGACACAGTTCGCACCAACCACCCGCCCATCCTCGATGATGTAATGGTGGAACAGCGTGCCGCGCGGCACCTCGCACGAGCCAACTCCCTCACCGGAGAGGCGGGCCGGGGTAACCGGCTCCTCCGGGCGGACGCCGCGCGCCAGCAGGTCATCGATCAACCGGATCGATTCCCCAACCGCGTGGGCGATCTCGACCACCTGAGCCACCGTGTTCATGTACGGGTTGGTGGTGCCGGGGCGCAGGCCGAGCGCGGCGGCGGCTTCCTTCGCGCGGGGGTGCAGCAGATCATGGTTAACGTTGAAGCGCGCCAGCGCCCCCACCATGTACGACTCGCGCTTATTGCGGGTGTGCTTGGCGCTGGAGTGCTCCACAATGTATTCGTTGGTCACGTCACGATAGGCCATCAGCGGCCAGCGCCCGCCGTCGGTGCTGGCGATCTCCCCGTCAATGAAGGCGTATTCGTCCTCTTTGCGCAGGGCGATGTACTCCGTCTCGCGTGAGAAATCGGGCATCTGCAGGCTTTGATACAGCTTCACTGTAGCTGCCACATCAGCCCACGCCGCCTCCAGCCGACCGCGCAGCCCGACCAGATCAGCTTCGGTGGGGAAGTGCGTGAAGCCACCCACCGTCATCGCAATCGGGTGGGTGTGCCGCCCGCAGATCGCCGCACAGAGATCGCCGGCCAGCTTCTTCATCCGCAGGGCGCGCATCACCACGTCCGGCGCGCTGCGCGCCAGCGGGATCACACTGCCGACACCCAGAAAATCGGGGGCGACCAGCATGTAGGCATGCAGAACATGGCTGTCGAGGATCTCGCCAAAGAAGTTGAGCTTGCGCAGCAGCACCGTCTGCTCGGTCGGCTCAACCCCCAGGGCGTTCTCGGTGGCGTGTAGTGAGGCGGTAGCATGCCCCACCGCACAGATGCCGCAGATGCGGGAGGTAATGTGCGAGGACTCAAGGTAAGGCCGCCCGCGCAGCATCGCCTCGAAGAAGCGCGGGGTCTCAACAATGGCCAGATCGCAGCGCTGCAGCTCGCCGTTGACCACATCCACGACGATGTTGCCGTGCCCTTCCACCCGCGTGACATGATGAACATCGATCTTGAGGCTGGTCGTCATGAGCCGGTCTCCTTGCTGCGATAAGCCTGCATCTGGTAGTTGAGGAACATGCTGAGCTGCGCGTCGATCTCCTGCTCCGTCACGCCATGCTCCACCAGGACGATCCTGAGCGCGTCGAAGTTGGGGTTGGAGATCAGGCCGCGGCAGCCCTCACAGCCGGTGCCGTAGGTCGGGCAGATCGCATCACACCCCGCGCGGGTGATCGGCCCCAGGCAGGTCATGCCGCGCAGATAGACGCATACGTTTTCCCTCAGCTTGCACTCGATACACAGTGGGTAATCCGGCGGGGTGGGCTGGCGGCCCTGCAGCAGCAGCTTCACCGAGCAGATGAACTCCTCAGCGGAGATGGGGCAGCCGGGGATCACCGCATCGACCTCGATCACCGCCGAGATCGGGCGCGGCTCATAGGTCTCGAACCATCCCGCCCGGTCACCGTAGACATATTCGCGCACCTCCTGCAGCGGCTGGCCATGACGGATCGCGTTGATGCCGCCCAGGTGGGCGCAGGCCCCCAGCGCCACCACACACGCGGCCCGCTCGCGGATGCGGCGCAGCCGGGACTCGTCAGAGGGGCGTGTGCAAGATCCCTCGATGAAGGCGATCTGGTAGTCGTCACTGTGATCGCTACTGGCCTCACGGAACTCGACGATCTCGATCACGTCGAGCAGCTCCGGATGTGTCTGCAGCGAATCGATCACCGTGAGCTGGCAGCCCTCGCAGCTGGTGAAGTCGAAAAAAGCCACCCGGGGTTTGACAGGCATTCTTGGTGTGGCCATCACAGCGCCTCCTCCAGATGCTTGATCTCCGAGTAAGGGAACGACGGCCCTACCTGGCAGGTGTAGATGTGGTTGAGCTGACAGTGCCCGCACTTGCCCACGCCGCACTTCATACGGCGCTCAAAGCTCAGCCAGATGTTGCCGTCCGGGATCTTGAGTTCGACCAGCTCTTTGATCACAAAGCGATACATGGCCGGTGGGCCAACGACGACCGCCACGGTGTTGCGCGGGTTGGCCCGCAGACCTTTCAGCAGCTCGGTAATCAGGCCAACGCTGTAGCGCCACCCCCAGTCGGGGCGGTCAACGGTCAGCTCAACGTCGAAGTCATCACGGGCCTGCCACTCCGCGATCTCATCCACAAAGAGCAGTGAGGCCGGTGTGCTGGTACCGTACAGCAGCTTGAGCTGGCCATAGTTGCCGCGATCGTCCAGCACCTCATTGATCAGTGAGCGCAGCGGGGCCAGGCCCAGGCCGCCTGCCACAAACAGCAGATCCTTGCCACGCAGCTTGCCCACCGGGAACCCGCGCCCGAATGGGCCGCGCACCCCGATGATGTCACCGGGCTGCATTCGGTGAATCACGCCGGTCAGGTCACCCACCCGGCGGATGCACAGCTCGAACGTGCCGTTGCTGCGGCTGGGCGAGGAGGAGATACTGATCGGCGCCTCACCCACTCCCATCACCGAGACCTGTACAAACTGGCCCGGTGTGTGCTGCAGCGAGATACCATTGGGCAATGCGATGGTATACAGGCGCTCCATCTCGGTGAGATCGCGCACCGAAACAATGCGCGCCGGGATGGGCATGTAGATCGAATCGGCCTGCTTAACCTGCTTGATCAGGCTGGGCATTACGTTACCTCCTGGCCTGCACGGGTCTGTTTGACCTGTTCGCGGCGGTACAGCTCGTTGAAGGTGTTCACGGGGGTGATATGAACCAGACAGGCCTCAGCGCAGCGCCCGCAGCCCACACAGCCCACCAGCCCGTAAGCGTCGGCCTGATATTTGCCCTTGCGCATAAAGCGGTGGCGCTGGCGCTGGGCCTGGCTCTCACGGAAGTTATGCCCACCCGCCACCATCGCAAAGACGTTGATCTGGCACGAGTCCCAGGTGCGGATGCGCTGGCCTTCCGTCAGGGTGAGGTTGGCCTCATCACGCACATCGAAGCAGTAGCAGGTGGGGCACACCTGCGTGCACATCCCGCAGCCCAGGCAGATCGCGCCCAGCTCACCCCACAGCTCGCTGTTAAACGATCGGGAGAGCAGGCTGGGCAGCTCGGTCACATCCAGATCGAGCCGGTAAGGGAAGCGCCGCCACTTGTCATGCAGCTTGTCGTTCACACGTCTGTCATCCTCATCAGTAGCATTGAACACGCTGGTCAGCCCCGCCAGGAGATCAGCACCGCGCTCGCTCCCGATCTCGAAGGCATATTCATCCCCCAGGTCGATCATGTGCAGATCGGCGATATCGGTGGCGCTGAGTGTGCCCATGCTGCGGCAGAACGAATGCTCGGTGCAGGGTTCAAAACACTCATAGCTCACCAGCAGAGTGTTCTCGCGGTGCTTTTGATAGTGCTGATCGACATAGCTCTGGCTGAAGATGCGGTCAAACAGCTCGATGGCATGCAGATCGCACGTATGGATGCCCAGCACTACCGTCGGCGGGGGGCTGGCGTGCACCTCAAAATGCGTGCCATCAAGCCTATAGCTCAGCAGCACCTCGCGGGTGGGCACCAGGTACTTCTTGGGCGGCAGCACCGTGTTGGGGTAATCGAGGTCCAGATCATCCGCGTGATCGATCTCCCCAAAAATATGCTGCCCGTGCAGCGGCTTAGGGCCAACCACCCGATACTGCTTGCGCAGCAGATCGATCCAGTCTGGCAGGGCTGTTTTAGGCATAATACGAAGATTCATCGGTGTGCCCGTTTCTCCACTAAATGATCCGGTACAGGCAGTTACAGGAACTACCTCCATCGTGCCCATTGTAGGGGCAATCCCCGGAAACCATCATTGACATTTGTCAGATCAAATTGTGACAGTTTTCACAAGTGAGTGTGATGAGACTCGGCGAGCTGGTGCCAGGTGTGGTGAGTTCATATTATAGCGTTTCTCTCAGCAGTCGATAGTAATGAATTGTAAGGCACCAGGAAGTGGCATAAAGATTAAAATATAGTAAGCGTATGCCAAGCAGCATACGGCAGCGGCCCGGCCCCACCTTCCGGGCCACCCGCGCACCATGGGCAGGGGGCGCAGATACGGCAACCAAAACAACACATCCCTGAATGAAAGGAGATGGGCAGGGGTACCATAGGGAGAGAATGGTATACAGACGCCCAAAGGTATGAGACGTTATCTTGAGATCATATTGGTGATGATCGGCGCAAGTGCCGCGATCTTCCCACTGTTCAATGCGGTGATGATGGACAAAGTGCCGGCAGACGCAGCAGCCCTGTCCGGAATTGGCCCGGCGCTGCTACTGATCGATCTGGGCCTGTTTGGGTTGATCGGGCTGGCAGGCAACATCTTTGATGGTGACCAGCGCCCCCGGATACCGGGTTATCTAACCTGGGCCGCGGTCGGTGGGCTGGTAGCCGTGCTGCTGTTTGGGTTCTTCCGGGTGTTCATGATGGTCGCGCTGGCGGGCTTCACCGTCGCAGCCCTGTTGGCCGACTTCCGCCGCAAGCGCGAGGGGATGCAGTATCTGCTGGCGGTGGGCGCCGCGGGCGTGATCAACGCCCTGATCCTGTTTGCTCTGATCCGTTTATGATAGGACGGCCCTGTGCCAGGGCCGTCCCCCCCAGTCACCACATTACAGCGCTGGCCCCACCTCATCACCCGTGGGTGGATGTCGCTCGGCCAGTGTTGCCTTCACCCGGCGCAGGCGATCGCCGTGCAGAGGGTAAAACAGCAGCGAGATGATCGCCAGGATCGACCCCACAATGACCGGCGCAGCCATAAACACACGAAAGCCCGGCCCAACCGTTGGGAGCTGCTCGGCCACGCTGAGCGTCTCGTCATAGCCGAAGATGGCAGTGATCAGCAGGAAGATACCCCCCACGATCGTCGTGCTGAAGGTCATGATGAACTTGCTCATGCCAAAGTACATGCCCTCTCGACGCTGGCCGGTCTTCACTTCATCTTCGTCGATCACATCAGCCACGATCACGTCGCCCATCAGGATCAGGCCAGCCAGCCCAATGCCCAGGCCTGCTGCCCCGATGATCGCCCCGGTAGCGCTCTTTGCCAGCGCCAGCGGGAGCACTGAGACAGCCATTACCGCGTTGGCCAGCATCAGCGTGGTGCGTGCCTCAAAACGCTGGGCCACAAACCGGCGCCAGAACCACAGCGCGACCGCTGCCGTGACGAAGGCCACCGCCAGGATAGCGGATGTCACACTCTCATCCACCTGGAGGCTGTACTTGGTGTAAAGCGCCGTGCCGGCCACCAGCGCATTGGTGCCCACAAAACGAAACGTCTGCGCCAGCACCACTGTCACGAAGCTGCGGTTGGCAAAGGTCGCCTTGAGGGCAGGCCCGAGCGGCACCGAGGCGGCCTGCACCGTCTCTTTGCGCTCGAACATGCCACGCAGGCCAATGAAGAACACGATCACCGTGGCCAGAGCAAAGGCAATCGCCATCACGTGCCAGCCATAGGGTTCCAGCGCCTCGCTCCCATACAGCAAGGGGGGCACGGCAAAGGCCACCAGCAATCCAACGGTCTGGACAATGTTCATGCTGACAGCCACTGCTGTGCGATCAGAGTAGCTGGAGAACATCTCTGGCAGCAGCGAATAGTAGCCCGTGCCCACAGCAGTGCTGATGCCCTCCCACAGGAAGGCGACGATCAGGAAGTAGATCAGCAGGGCAACCGGCTGCTGGCGACCGTCAAAGGGAGCCATGAACAGCAGGGCGAATAACATGGCATAAGGCACTGCCCCGAACATGATGTAAGGGATGCGGCGGCCCCAGCGCGATTTGGTGCGGTCAGAGATATAGCCCAGCACCGGGTTGTTCAGCGCGTCATAAACCGAATAGAACAGGAGCGCCGTTCCATACCAGGTGGCGGGTAGTTTTTTGACGTCCACGTAATAGAAGAGCATATAAGCGCCCACGGTCTGGCCCATGAGCGTGTTACCCAGGTTCGCGATGCTGTACAGCCAGCGCTGTTTGACCGTGGCACGGCTGCGCGGCTCGGTTAGTGCGGCGGTGGTAGCGGCCATACTTGTCAACTCCTTTGCGTCAGGCCTGCATCAAGCGTTGAAGGTCACGATAGCCAATCACATGAAGCCCGCTGGCAGCCACAAAGCTCTTAAGCTCTTCACTGGAGAAGGCATGGTAATCGGCCACACGGCAGCGCCAATCCGGTGTGATCGCCTGCAGCTCCGGCGTGTCAATGGAAGGGTGAATGATGAAATGCGTCACGCCCGGCTCCAGGTCGGCCAGCACCTGCCGGGCATAAGCGAGGCGCTCTGCGGTGGTTGTGGCGCGGTCCAGCTCCAGGCCGGAGAGATGATCGAGCAGCGGCACACCCTGCTCCTCAAGCTGCGCCACCACCTGGGCGGCAAAGCGGGCGGTCTCCGCATCAAGCCCCCAGCGCCGCCAGCCTTCTTCATCAAAGCGCATGATCATCGGCGGCAGGCCGAAGCGCAGCGCCATCTGGATGTAAGCCGGGATGAACTTGGGGTGTGCGACAGTCCCCATGTGAGTGTCGGCGTGGGTGGGCTGCATGCCCATCTGCAGCGCGCGCTCGATCTGGGCCTGTATCTCGAGGCTGACGGCCTCAGGGGCCGCGCTGGCCTGTGTCTGCTCGGCACGATGCGGGAAATAGCCCTCTTCGTCGAGCAGGCCGGAGGCGCGGTCGACGGTGGAGATCGGCCCCCAGCGATAGGTCGCCCATTCGCTTGTGAGGGTAATATGCACACCCAGATCAGCATCGGGATGGGCACGGGCGAACTGCGCGGCCTCCAGGAACCAGGGACAGGGCACCATAACCGCGCCAGAGGAAATCAACCCGAAGTCCCACAGATCGGCGAAGGCGGCCACGCTGGCCTGACACATCCCAATGTCATCGGTGTGGATGATCACCAGACGGTCATCATCGGCGAAGCCCAGCTTGCGCAGCACGGGATTTGGTTGCATGGATCGCAAATCCTCCTACTTTAACCGGGACAGTGAACGAGGGCACAGGGCTGCAGCAGCCCTGGACCGGGCGGCGCCGCACATGGCATGCCCTTATTGTAGTTGAACTCCACGCACGGGGGAAGTTACAAAACACACAGCCCTGCACTGAGCAGCGCCGCTATCCTGCCGACCGGGATGACAGAGGCCCTGTGACGGGGTAGAATCGAGCCAGTAAGCCCTGTGTGGCCTATTCCGGCTCGCGATGAGCAGGGGGGACCAGCTCGGCAATGTTGTGCTTGACAGCATAGGCGGCAGCCTCGGCCCGGTTGGAGACGCCGAGCTTGGACAGGATGCTGCTGACATAGTTGCGGACCGTCCCCTCGCCCAGATAGAGCTTGGCGGCGATCTGCCGGTTGGTCAGGCCCTCAGCAACCAGCGCCAGAACAGCCAGCTCCTGCGGGGTCAGGTCCGAAAAGGCAGCGGCAAGCTGCGCCTTGCGAGCTTTGCGCATCTCGGCGAACATGGTTGTGGTCATGGCCGGGTCCAGAATGCCCTCGCCACGGCTGACGCGCTCGATCGCATCGACAAGCTGAGAGTCGCCGATGCGCTTCAGCACATAGCCGGAGGCACCGGACTGGATGGCCGCAAACAGCAGCTCGTCCTCGGCATAGGAGGTCAGCATCACCACGCGACAGCCTTCCACCGTTTCAACGATCTGGCGGCAGGCCTGGATGCCAGACAGGCCCGGCATGCGGATATCCAGAACCACCACGTCCGGCCTGAGTTCCTGGGCCCTGGCGATAGCTTCTTCGCCGGTCTCAGCCTCACCCACCACACGAAAATGTTCGTGCCGTTCCAGCAAAGCCCTTAAACCGGCACGCACGACGGCGTGGTCATCCGCGATCAAGATATCAATTGTCTCAGACATAGTCGCGACCCGTCCGAACGTGTCAAGTGAACAAGCCAGAGTTATTCAATATAATTACTCTTATAAGGGCGGGCAGTTTCAACACGCCTCACCGCGGTAAGCAAGATCATACCGGATCGGAAAGCTTCATGAGTAGTGACAAACATACCAAAGACACCATGAAGGATATCCTTGCCAACCTTAACCAGATTGTATCAGCAGTGACGCAGGCCGTCGAGGCTGGCAATCTGGAGGAGGTGCTGCAGCGCATCGCCGAGGTGTCTCGCCAGATCGTCAATGCACGCTACGCCGCTCTGGGTATCCCTGATGGTGAGGGCAGCCTGCGGTATTTCAAGGTATCGGGGCTGACGCCGGAGGAACTCGAAGCCCTGGACGGCCATGAACCAGAAGGACGCGGCCTGCTGGGGGCCATCATGCGCGAGCGGCGGACCATCCGCCTGGACGATATGAGCAAGGACAGCCGCTCGGTGGGGTTCTGCGGCAACCACCCGCGCATGACCAGCTTTCTGGGCGTGCCGATCCAGGCCGGCCCGCAGTTATTCGGCATGCTGTATCTGAGCGACCGTACCGACGGCAAGCCCTTTGATGACAAGGATCAGTGGTTGATCGAGATGGTGGCCGGTTATGCGGCGCTGGCCATCGCCAGCGTGCAGCTCAGTGAGCAGCAGCAGCGCATCGCCCTGCTGGAGGAGCGCGAGCGCATCGCGATGGAGCTGCACGACGGCATCATCCAGTCTCTGTATGCGATTGGTATGCATGTTGAGCTGGCCCGCACCGCCGAGAAAGTGCGCCCCGCCGACCTCACAGCGGCCATCGTCGAGCTCAACAACGTGATCGATGATATCCGCGACTACGTATTGAACCTGCGTATCAGCAGTTACCAGCAGAGCACCGTTTATGACTGCCTGCAGGACCTGGCCAGCCGGCTGCATGTCCCGGAGACGATCACCCTGGAGATCGATGCGCCGCAGCGTCAGGCCCCGTTCTCAGCTATCACGCTGGAGGCGCTGTGTCAGATCGCCAACGAAGCCCTCAGCAACGCTGTGCGGCACTCAGGCGCCACCACAATCAAGATCCGCGCCTGGCAGGACGAGCGCCTGTTCCACATCTGCATTGCCGATAATGGCCGCGGCTTTGACCTGGATGAGATCATCCACAACCACACCGGGCTGGGGCTGCGAAACATCCAGCAGCGCGCCCGGCTGCACAACGGCATTGTCAAGATCGATACCGCGCCGGGCAAGGGCACAGCGCTGACAATCAGCATACCCTTGAAAGGATAACCCCCCACCCTGCTCTGCCTGCCTCAGGAAGTGATGTTGATCACCCGACATGCAGTATCACTGTCATTATCAATCAATGATGCTAATGATTAAACTAAGGGTAATCTGTTAAACATGGGCTTCCCCTCGCCGTTGGTGGCGTTTTTGCGTCCCCATGCTGCGCGAGCACATGAGGCAGTGCTTATGAACGTGGCAGACATCATGACCAAGAAACCAGTGACCATCCACCAGGACGAGACCTTGCGGGCTGCCCTGGAGAAGATGGAATGTATCGGCTGCCAGCACCTTCCTGTCCTCGACTCAGAAGGCCACCTCGTCGGCGTGCTCAGCGATCGCGACTGCCGTAAGGCGCTGCAGAAGCCCGTCCTCACGCGCGAGCAGTGGGAGCAGCATGACCTGGTCAACCACATCCTGGTGCGAAGCCTGATGACCCCGGCGCCGATTGTGGTCGAGCCAAGCACATCGGCCAGCGAGGCTGCCCGACTGATGCTGGTACATAACATCAGCTCACTGCCCGTGATGCGCAGCGAGACCCTGGTGGGCATCGTCACCAAGTCTGATATCCTGATCGCCTTTATGAAGATCCACGGGCGCGACGCCGAAAAGCCAAACCCGCAGGGCGGCGCACAGGGCCGCTCAAACTGCCGCTGAGACTGTCCCCGTACCTGGCTCCCCTGCGTCCCGGCCTGCCTTTGCGCCGGGGCGTTTTTTTTGGCGGGCGGCCTGACGCGCCTATGATCTTCATCACCCTTCTTTGATCCGTTTGTCACTTATCTCCGTCACCCGGGCATCCGATAATCACGGTAATTGTGATATATTTTCTAGCCAAAAGACATGGGAGCAGCCTATGACCCCCCTCCTGCTCGCACGATTGCAGTTCGCTATTACCACTGTGTATCACTTCTTATTTGTCCCCCTGACGCTGGGCCTCTCGATCCTGGTTGCCTACATGGAGACAGCCTATGTTGTCACCCGTCAAGAAGAATACCTGCGCATGACGAAGTTCTGGGGCAAACTGTTTGTGATCAACTTCGCTCTCGGCGTGGCGACGGGCATCGTCCAGGAGTTCCAGTTCGGGATGGCCTGGTCAGAATACTCGCGCTTTGTCGGTGACATCTTCGGCGCACCGCTGGCCATCGAGGCGCTGCTGGCCTTCTTCCTGGAGTCCACCTTCCTGGGGGTGTGGATCTTCGGCTGGGACCGGCTCTCCCCCAAGCTGCACGCCGCCACCATGTGGCTGGTCGCCATCGGATCGAACCTCTCGGCGCTGTGGATCCTGATCGCCAACTCGTTCATGCAGCAGCCGGTGGCGTATGTGCTGCGCAACGGACGCGCTGAGATGACCAACTTCTTTGAGCTTTTGACTAACCCCAACGTGTGGGTGCAGTTCCCCCACGTGTTCTTTAGCGGGGCGCTGACGGCGGCATTTTTCGTGCTGGGTATCAGCGCCTATCACCTGATCCGCAAGAGCCAGGATCGCGGGGTGTTCCGCCGTTCGTTCCAGATCGCCACCGTTTACGGGGCCATCGCGGCGGTACTGGTGATCGTCAACGGCCACGAGCAGATGCAGCACATGGTTCAGGTGCAGCCGATGAAAGTGGCCGCCGCCGAGGCGCTGTGGGACAGCGAGTCACCGGCCAGCCTTTCGCTGTTCACCATCGGCAACGAGCGCGAGCGGCGCGATGTGTTTGCCATCCGGGTGCCCGGCCTGCTCAGCTTCCTCTCATTTGACCGTTTTGCCGGTGAGGTGAAGGGAATCAACGATCTGCAGGCTGAATATGAAGTGACTTACGGCCCCGGCAACTACGTGCCCCCGGTGGCGCTCTCGTACTGGACATTCCGCATCATGGTGGGCGCGGGTATGTTGATGCTGCTGCTCATGGCGATCAATCTGTATCTGGTGCTTAAGGATAAGTTCGAAACCTCCCCGAAGTACCTCAAGTGGTTGATCCCGGCCATCGGCTTGCCCTATCTGGCAAACACCACCGGCTGGCTGCTGGCCGAGTTGGGCCGCCAGCCCTGGATCGTGTTCGGGCTGCAGCTCACTGCCGACAGCATCTCTCCGAATCTCACCACGGTTGACCTGGCGATCTCGCTGGTGGTGTTCACCCTGATCTACGCCGTGTTGATCGTCGCAAACATCTTCCTGCTGCAAAAATATGCGCGGAAAGACCCCGGCGCAAAAGCCCATACCGATGATGACACCGAGGAAACACCACTCTCCCTGAGTGGCGCGCCCGCCCGGTAAGGAGAAAGGGATAAGACGATGCCTGACTTAAACACCATCTGGTTCATCCTGATCGCTGTTCTGTTCATCGGCTTCTTCTTCCTGGAGGGATTTGACTACGGTGTGGGCATTCTGATGCCCTTCCTGGGCAAGGATGACCGCGAGCGCCGTGTGATCATCAACACCATTGGCCCACACTGGGATGGTAACGAAGTATGGCTGCTGACAGCGGGCGGCGCGATGTTTGCCGCCTTCCCCAACTGGTACGCTACCATGTTCAGCGGGTTTTATCTGGCCCTGCTGCTGATGCTGCTGGCGTTGATTGTGCGGGCAGTGGCCTTCGAGTTCCGCAGCAAGCACGATGACCCGCGCTGGCGCAAGCTGTGGGACTGGTCGATCTTCTTTGGCAGTGCTGTGCCTGCCCTGCTGTGGGGTGTCGCCATCGCCAACCTGGTGCGCGGCGTGCCGATCGACGCTAATATGACCTTCACCGGTAATTTCTTCAGCCTGCTCAACCTGTACACTATCGTTGGCGGGCTGGTGACGTTAAGCCATCTCACCCTGCACGGCGCGATCTTCCTGACGCTCAAGGCCGACCCGGTGATCGCAGAGCGCGCCCACAAGGTTGGCGCGACCATCTGGCCTCTGGCTATGATCATCACGCTGGCCGCCGTCGCGCTCAGCTACTTCCAAACCGACATCTTCATCCGGCTGGGCATTGACCCCGGTGTGCCGGCTGTCACCGCCCTGATGGCACTGCTGGCCGCCGGGTGGCTGATCCGCCGCCGCCAGCATGGATGGGCATTCGCCGCCACTGGCCTCACCATCGCCTTCACGGTTATCACGGTATTCCAGGGGCTTTACCCGCGCGTGATGGTATCCAGCCTGAACCCCGACTGGGCGCTGACGATCTACAACGCGTCGTCCAGCCCCACCACGCTGCGCACAATGACGATCGTCGCCCTGATCTTCGTGCCGATTGTGCTGATCTATCAGGGCTGGAGCTACTGGATATTCCGCAAGCGCGTGATGCGCAACGATGTGCTGGAATACTGATGGCCGCCCCGCAAAGGGCGCGATAACCTGACACGAACGATGACGAGATAGGGGCACTGCGGCCCCTATCTCTGTGCAGACTGCGCAGGAGTAAAACCCTGACGTGAGGCCTGACAGACGGCTGATCATCGAGGCACAACAGGCCCGCCGCGATCTGATGCTCGTCATTGCACTGAGCACGGGGGGCAGCGTGATGCTGGTGGTCCAGGCCTGGCTGCTGGCCTCGATCATCGACCGCGTTTTCCTGGGTGGGGCCAGCCTGGCCGGGGTGAAGACCTCCCTACTGGCGCTCCCGGCCATCTTCGCGGCCCGCGCGGCCCTGGCCCGGGGCACGACTGCCGCCGCCGGCCGTGCCGCCGGGACGGTGAAGCATACACTGCGTGGGCGGCTGGCAGCTCATCTCATGCGGCTTGGCCCGGCCTATGCGCGTGGCGAGCGCAGCGGTGAGCTGAGTGCAACCCTGATCGAAGGCATTGAGGCGCTGGATGCCTACCTGAGCCAGTATCTGCCCCGCCTGGCGCTCGCCGCCCTGATCCCGGCAGTGATCCTGGCTGCCATCTTCCCGCGCGATGTGCTTTCGGGCGTGGTGCTGCTGGTCACCGCGCCGCTGATCCCGCTGTTCATGTGGCTGATCGGCAGCGCCGCCGGGACCGTGGCACACCGCCGCTGGGGGCTGCTGAGCCGGATGAGCGCCCATTTCCTCGACGTGCTGCAGGGCCTCACCACGTTGAAGGTCTTTGGGCGCAGCCGTGCCCAGCTTGAGACGATCCGGGCCGTCAGCGATCGCTACCGGGAGGTCACACTCGATGTGCTGCGCGTGGCTTTCCTTTCCGCGCTGGCGCTGGAGATCGTCGGCACACTCAGCACCGCCGTGATCGCCGTGCAGATCGGGTTGCGGCTGCTGTACGGTCGCATGGCCTTCGTCGATGCGCTGTTCGTGTTGATCCTCGCCCCGGAGCTGTATCTGCCCCTGCGCACGCTGGGCGCGGCCTGGCACACCTCAACCTCCGGGCTGGCCGCCGCACGGCGCATCTTCGAGGTGCTGGACACACCGATCCCGGCCCCCGCCCGGGGAACAGCAGGGCCTGTGGCGCTCCCCGCCTCTCCATACACCATCGCCTTTGAGGAGGTATCCTACCGCTACCCCGGCAGCGATCGCCCGGCCCTTGACGCGGTGACCTTCACCCTCAGCGCCGGGGAGCAGGTCGCGCTGGTGGGGGCCAGCGGCGCGGGGAAAAGCACGCTGGCTGACCTGCTGCTGCGCTTCATCGAGCCGGGTGAGGGGCAGATCACCGTCAACGACGTGCCACTCCATCTGCTGGACCCCACCCTGTGGCGGCGGCAGGTCGCCTGGGTGCCGCAGCGGCCCTATCTGTTTAACGTCTCCGCCACCGAGAACATCCGGCTGGGCCTGCCGGAGGCTCCGTTAGCAGCCGTCGAGCGGGCCGCGGAGCAGGCTCACGCAGACGAGTTCATCCGCGCGCTGCCGCAGGGCTATGACACCCCGATCGGTGAGCGCGGCTCACGCCTGAGCGGGGGGCAGGCGCAGCGTATCGCGCTGGCGCGGGCTTTCCTGCGCGATGCCCCGCTGCTGATACTGGATGAGGCCACCGCCAGCCTCGACCCGGAACACGAAGGGCTGATCCGCGAGGCGATCAGCCGCCTGATGGAGGGCCGCACCACGCTGATGATCGCCCACCGGCTGAGCAGTGTGGCACACGCAAACCGCATCGTAGTGCTGGATCAGGGCCGCGTGATTGAGCAGGGGACTCACACAGCGCTGCTGGAGACGGGCGGGGCGTATGCCGCGCTGCTCACCGCCTACCGGGGGAATGCCTGATGACCGGGAACAGACGTGGTGGCACACTGATGCGGCTGCTGGGGCTGGCGCGGCCTTTTGCGCCGCAGATGGCGCTGGCAGCTCTGGCCGGGCTGCTGACAGTGGGCAGCAGTGTGGGGCTGCTGGCCGCCGGGGCATGGATCATCTCGGCGGCGGCGCTGCAGCCCGGCATCGCCACTTTGCAGGTGGCAATTGTGGGGGTCCGCTTCTTCGGCATCAGCCGCGGGGTGTTCCGTTACCTGGAGCGCCTGCTGGCACACCAGGTCTCACTGCGACTCCTCGCACGCCTGCGCACCTGGTTCTATGCTGCGCTGGAGCCGCTGGCCCCTGCCCGGCTGATGGCACACCACAGCGGCGATCTGCTGAGCCGCATTGTGGCGGACATTGAGACGCTCCAGGAGTTCTACGTACGGGTGATCGCGCCACCGCTGGTGGCCGTGCTGACCGGCCTGATGATGGCTGCCTTCACTGCACGCTACGATCTGCATATCACCCTGACGTTGCTTGCCTTCTTCGCCGCGGGGGGGATCGGACTGCCGCTGCTGGTGAACCATCTTGTAGGCGGTATTGGTGCAGCGCAGATACAAACTCGTTCCGAACTCAACACGGCCCTGATAGACAGCGTGCAGGGCATGGCCGACCTGATCGCCGCGGGCGCGGTGGAGCAGCACATAGAACGCGTAGAAGCGCTGAGCGCCCGGCTGGAGGCACAGGGGTGGCGGCTGAGGGGCATTGAGGGGGTGGAGAACGGGCTGGCCATACTGGTCACTGGCCTGGCGATGCTTAGCGCCCTGGTTGCGGCCATCCCCCATGTGGAGGGGGTGCATCTCGCCTCGATTGTGCTGGGAGTGGCCGCCGGCTTCGAGGCAATCGTACCGCTGGCCCTGGCCGCCCGGCACCTTAACGGCGATCTCGAGGCAGCGGGGCGGCTGTTCGAGATCGTCGATGCACAGCCTGAGATCATCGATCCGCCCGACGACTCACCCACTCCCCACAACTGGAGCCTCCAGATCGAGGGGCTGACCTTCCGCTACGCCCCCGGCCTGGCACCCGCGCTGCAGAACGTCAGCCTGAGTGCCGCGCCGGGAGAGCATGTCGCCGTGGTGGGGCCAAGCGGCGCAGGCAAATCCACGCTCGTTCAGGTGCTGCTGCGCTTCCGCGAGTATGAGGCGGGTGCGATCCGGCTGGGGGGCCATGACCTGCGGCGCTACCGCCAGGGCGACCTGCGCGCGCTGGTCGGTGTGGTGACCCAGCAAACCTATCTGTTCAACACGTCAATCCGCGAGAACCTGCTGATCGCCCGCCCGGATGCCGATGATGCGCAGATCGAGGAAGCCTGCCGCCGCGCGCAGATACATGAGGTCATCGCGGCGCTGCCGCGCGGCTATGAGACCGTGATCGGTGAGGGTGGGGCACGGCTCAGCGGCGGCGAGCGGCAACGCATCGCCATCGCGCGGGTGCTGCTCAAGGATGCCCCGCTGCTGATACTGGATGAAGCCACTGCCAACCTCGACGCCGTCACCGAGCGTGAGGTGCTGGCCTCGATCAGTGCCGCCATGCAGGGCCGCACAACCCTGATGATCACCCATCGACTGGTTGGCCTGGATGTGTTCGACAGGGTGATCGTGCTGCATGCCGGGCGCGTGGTTGAGACAGGCACACCTGCCGATCTGATGCGGCGTGATGGGCTGTTCCGGCGGATGCTGGCGCTGCAGAAAGATGCCATCGAGGAGGCGGGGTGGAGTGCCGCACAACGCTGAAGCCGCACGACGCGAGTCCTCTTGTCTACCCTTCGTCGTTTGGGCTACACTAGCTTGAGAAGGAGTCGGACCGCTGGCCGTTCACGGAGGCTGTCTTCCCGGTGTTCCTGGATGGGTTCATCATCCAAACCAAGCTGGCCCCGCCGCATGTGCAGCGCCGCACGCTGCACCGGGCGCGTCTGGCTCAACGCCTGCTCGAGGCGCTGGACTACCGCCTGACGATCGTGCAGGCGGGGGCAGGGTATGGCAAGAGCACCATGCTGGCCGGGCTGGCCAGTGCCGGGCATCCCCTGGTGTGGTATCACCTCGATGAGCAGGAAGCCGACCCGCTGGTGTTCCTGCTATATCTTCTGCACGGGTTCAAGAATGCGCTGGGGGGTCTCGTGGCCAGGCCGCTGGCGATGCTGGAGGAGTGGGATGCGGCCACGCGGCCCTGGCCAGTCGTCGTTGACGCACTGGTGAACGAGATAGCGCTCCACACCGATCAGCCGATCCTGCTGGTGATCGATGACGCGCACAAGCTAAGCCGCGCCCCGGACCTTCCACACATCCTCGACCGGCTGATCAGGCACGCCCCGGCCAACCTGCACACCATCCTCTCAACCCGATACCCGATCAACCTGGAGAGCCTGATCAACCTGCGCGTGCGAGGGGAGGTGCTGGAGATCGGCGAGGAGGACCTGGCCTTCACGCCGGATGAGATCCGCACCCTGTTCCGTGAACAGTATCATCTGGCCCTCTCGGATGAGGAGGTGGACCTGCTGGCCCGCGAGACGGAGGGGTGGGCCATCGCCCTGCAGCTTGTGTGGCAGGGCCTTCCACAGGGCCAGCCATCCCACCTCCCGGCGGCGCTCAAGCGCCTGGCGCAGATGAAGGGCGATCTGTTCACCTATCTGGCCCAGGAGGTGCTGGCCCAGCAACTGCCGCACATCCAGGATTTCCTGATGAAAACCTCGGTGCTGCGGCGTATGACGGCGGAGCTGTGTGACTGTCTGCGCGGCGCTGATGACAGTGATGAGATTCTGGAGCATCTTGTGGAGAGCGGGCTGTTCGTCGCCCGGCTCAACGATGAGCATATCCGCTACCATAACCTGTTCCACGAGTTTCTGTATCGTCGGCTGTCTGAGGCCGAGCGGCAGGCCGCACACCTGAAAGCGGGCGCCTGCCACCTCAGACGCGAGGAATATGAGGAGGCGATCCATCACTTCATCCGCGGCGGGGCAGCCGAGGAGGCCGCCGGCGTGATCGAGCAGATCGGGCGCGGGATGGTGCTGGCGGGGCGCCTGGAGGCATTGGCAGGATGGCTGGCCGCGCTGCCCGCGCAAACCACCGAAGTTCATCCGCGGCTCCTGAACTACCAGGGTGATATCGCCCGGCTGCACAGCCGTTTTGAGGAGGCGCTGCGCCTCTATCAGCAGGCTGAGGAGCGCTGCCGCGCCTGGGGAGACACCTCCGGTGTGGCGCAGGCGCTGCGCGGGCAGGCCCGTGTCTATCTGGATACCGTCAACCCCAGCAAGGCCGAGCATCCTCTGCGCGAAGCGCTGCGTCTGAGCGACGGACAGGGTGACCGCGAGTCGCTGGCTAACCTGCTGGAGCTGCTGGCCGAGAACCAGCTCAACCTGGGCCGCGTCGATGAGGCAGTCAGGCTTCAGACGCAAGCCCGCCAGGTGCGTGAAGAAGGGCCGGAGGAAGCGGGGCTGGACATGCGCGTCATGCTGCGCACCGGGCGGCTGGAGGAGGCCCGGCAGCGGCTGGAGGAGCGCGCCCGGATCGAGCGCGAGGAGCCGGTGCTGCGCCCCCGCGCTCACCGTGAGACGCTGCTGATCCTGTCGCTGATCCAGTCCTTTCAGGGGGAGGGCGAAGCCGCCTTCCACAACGCCGTCGAGGGCACTCAGCGTGGTGAGGCGTTGAATTCGCCCTTTGTCACGGCGGTGGGCTACATGCGGCAGGGGCACGCCTGGCTGGTACGCGAGGCCCCCGACCGGCATGAGCAGGCGCTGCGCTGTTTCGAGCAGGCCATCGCCATCAGCGAGAAGCTGGCCGTCGACCGCCTCAAGGTGGAGGCGTTCTGGGGGATGTGCCATGCTTACGGCACCAGTGGAGATACGCAGCAGGCAGAGACTCTGGCGCTACAGGGCATCGACATCGCCCAGCAGGCGGGCGATGAGTGGATCACCGCACATCTGCGCATGGCGCTGGGAGCGGCCTACGTGCTGGCGGAACGCCGTGAGGAGGCCGTCCCCTGGCTGTCGGCGGCTTATTCCGGGTTCCACGAATGCGGCGATACCTTTGGCATGGCAACCGTCCGCCTGTGGCAGAGCCTGATCTGGTACGAAGAAGGCGATGAAATGCGGCTGACACATGCCCTCGATGACCTGCTGGAGGGTGTGGCAGCTCACAGCTACGACTCGCTGCTCACCCGACGCACGCTCATCGGCCCCCCCGACCCGCGCCGCATAGTGCCGCTGCTGCTGTTTGCAAGAAGTCATTCGCGTCATGGCGGTCGCGCTCATGCTCTTCTCAAGACGCTGGGCCTGGAGCGTCTGGAGCTGCATCCCGGTTACCGCCTGCGGGTGCAGACGCTGGGGACGTTCCGTGTGTGGCGCGGTGATGTAGAGGTCGATGCCGGGGGCTGGCAGCGCGAGAAGGCCCGGCAGCTTTTCCAGCTCCTCATCACCTGGCGCGGAACGTTGCTGGAACGCGACAAAATCTGTGACATGTTGTGGCCTGACCTCTCCGCCGAGGCCGCAGCCAGCAGCTTCAAGGTGGCGCTCAACGCGGTTTATCAGGCGCTGGAACCGGGCCGTCCGCGCGGGGGCCTCTCGGCTTATGTGATGCGGCAGGGCACACTCTACGGTCTGCGCCCGGAGGCCGACCTGTGGCTGGACGCCCACGAGTTCGAGCGGCTGATCGCCGCCGGTGATGCTCTCTTCCAGGGTGACCGGGGGGCCGCGCTGGATCATTACCGGCACGCGCTGGCACTCTACCAGGGCGACTACCTGGAGGAATTCATCTACGAAGACTGGTGCCGTGAGGAGCGCGCCCGCCTGCGTATGGTGTACCTGCGCAGCGCGGAGCGGCTGGCCGAGGCTCTGGTGGAGGCCCAGCAGTGGGAGGAAACCCTCCGCACCTGTGAGGCGATCCTGGCCCGTGATGACTGCTGGGAGCACGCCTACCGCCTGATGATGATCAGCTACATGGCGCTTGGCAGGCGTCCGCAGGCGCTCCAGACCTATCAGCGGTTGGTCAGGCGTCTGCACGACGAGCTTGATACCATCCCCAGCGAGGAGACGATCCGGCTGTACGAGCAGATCGCCGCCCCTCCCTCTGACCTCCCCTGAGGCCCTGCCCGGGTTGTAACTGCTGTGTAACAGAGCCGGATTATGGTCAGCAAGAGGCTGAAGGCTGGCGGTCAGGCTGCCTGCCGCCGGGCTTCGCTTTCATAGTCAACAAACACGGGGCATCCGGCATAACGACTCCCAATCCAGGCTCTTCCGGGTGATGAACAGCGTAGAACCTCAGCGATCTTTTTACGTGCCTGACTGGCTGGACAAGCGCGCCCATCTCACTCCATCACGCGTGGCGCTGGAGGTAGCGGAGACGGGCCAGACGATCTCGTATGCCACATGGAATACCCATGCTAACCGCACTGCCAACCTGCTGCGCGAACTGGGGGTAGGCCTGCAAGATCGCGTCGCCGTCTATGCGACCAACAGTCTGGCCTATATGGACGTGTGGATGGCCTGCGGCAAGATCGGCGCAGTGCTGCAGAATGTCAACTGGCGGCTGACACCGCACGAGCTGGAACACCTGCTGCGGGATACGACCCCCACCGTGTTGTTCTACTCCGGTGAATTCACCGAGCAGGTCAACATGCTGCGCCCGACGCTGCCCGGTGTGCGTCATTTCGTTGCGTTTGATACGCAGGCGCATCCTGACGACCTGTTGTTCACAGCACGCGATGCGCAGCCGGATACGCTGGCTGAACGCCCCGACCTGCACCCCGACACCCCCTGGGTAATTTGCTACACAGGTGGCACCACCGGCCTGCCCAAAGGCGCGATCCTGACGCATGGCAACATGACGTGGAACAGCGTTAACACGGTGATGAGCTGGGGCCTCACCCCCGACGACGTGGCGATCCTCAACTCCCCGCTGTTCCACACCGGCGGTCTGAACGTCTTCACCCTGCCGCTGGTGCACATCGGCGGCAGGAGCATCCTGTGCAAGGGGTTCGACCCTGACCAGGTCTTTGACCTGATCGAGAGCGCCGGGGTGACGGTGTTCTTCGGCGTGCCCACCATGTTCATCATGCTGCAGCAGCATCCGCGCTGGGAGCAAGCCGATTTCAGTAAGCTCAAGATCGTGATCAGCGGCGGCGCACCCTGCCCGCTGCCGGTATTCGAGCGTTTCTGGGCGCGTGGCGTGGACTTCAAAACCGGTTACGGGCTGACCGAGGCCGGGCCGAATACCTTCTGGCTGCCGCCGGAGGATGTGCGCCGCAAGCCGGGCGCGGTGGGTTATCCACTGTTCCATGTTGATGTGCGAGTCGTGCGTCCTGATGGCAGCCTGTGCGATCCCGGCGAGGCGGGCGAGCTGCTGATCCGGGGACCACACGTCACCCCCGGCTACTGGAACAACCCGGCCGCCACCGCCGAGACAATCGTCGACGGGTGGCTGCACACCGGCGATCTTGCCCTGCAGGATGAGGACGGCTGCTACAGCATCGTGGGGCGGCTGAAGGACATGATCATCAGCGGTGGCGAGAACATCTACCCCGCCGAGGTGGAAAGCGTGATGCACGCTCACGATGCCGTGTCTGAAGCTGCGCTGATCGGCGTGCCGGATGAGAAGTGGGGTGAGGTTGGCCATGCTATCGTGGTAGTCAAGGCAGGGCACAGGCTGACCGAGGAGGAGCTGCTGGCCTTCCTGCGCGAACGCCTGGCCCGCTACAAGATACCTAAAACGGTGGCATTTGTGGACGCACTGCCCAAGACCGGGGCGGGCAAGATCGATAAGAAAGCGCTGAGCGCCCGATTTGGCGGACGCTGACATACACATCACCAGAGCGCGAAGAAGCGGCGCCAGATGGGCAGGGCAAGGGTTCACCCGTATCTTAGCAGGAGCAGGTATGCCATGAGCATTCCAACGATAGAAGGGATCATCGCCCGGACGATCACCACCCCGCGCCTCACCACCCGTGTGCTGTTCAGCGGGCCGGAGGACGGCGTGCCAGTGCTGTTCTTCCACGGCAACACGTCCTCGGCCACCTGGTGGGAGGAGGTGATGGCCACACTGCCGGCTGGCTTCCGGGGTATCGCCCACGATCAGCGTGGCTTCGGTGAGGCCGACCCGGCCAGGAAGATCGACGCCACCCGCGGCATGGGCGACCTGGTGGATGACACCATCGCATTGCTCGACCATCTCAAGATCGAGAAGGCCCATGTGGTTGGCCACTCGCTGGGGGGGATGGTGGTGTGGCGGCTGATGATGGAGCACCCCGATCGGCTGCTAACTGTCACCCAGGTCGCGCCCGGATCGCCCTATGGCTTCGGAGCCACAAAGGATACCGAGGGCACGCCCTGCTCTGACGACTACGCAGGGTCCGGGGCAGGGCTGACTAACCCGGAGCTGATCCGGCTGATGGCCGAGGGATACCGGGGGCTGGAGAACCAGTCTGCGCCCCGCGTGGCGTTGCGCACCATGATCGTCAAGCCACCCTTTGTGCCCGCCCGTGAGGAGGAGCTGCTCTCCAGCCTGCTGGCCACCCACCTGGGCGAGCAGGACCTCCCCGGTGACTCCGAGCGATCGCCGAACTGGCCGTTCGTCGCGCCCGGCAGGTGGGGAGCCGCTAACGCCCTTGCGCCCAGGTATGTGGGCGATGTGACCCGGCTGTACAGCATCACGCCCAAACCGCCGGTCCTGTGGATCCGCGGCAGCCATGACCTGCTGGTGTCAAACACCTCGCTGCTCGACGCCGGCTATCTGGGTCAACTTGGTCTACTGCCGGGCTGGCCGGGCATGGATGTCTACCCTCCACAGCCGATGATCGACCAGACACGCTATGTGCTTGACAGGTACACAGCATCCGGCGGGTCTTTCCATGAGGTGATCATCAACGATACAGCCCACGCTCCCCACCTGGAGAAGCTCGACGAATTCAACGCCATCTTCCATGCGCATATCACCAGCTAACAGATTTGAGACGCCAGAGAAGTGAAGGAGGGTGTTATACTGATCAATACAAAGCAGCCTGAGGAGTACAGCAGCCATCCAACCGTAACTGTGTCCGCGCCACGGCGCATCATGCATGCGCCTGTGTATAACCCTTTTTATGAGGAGAAGAACTGACAATGAACAAGAAATTTTTAGCACTGTTAGCACTGCTGATGGTCGTCCCGCTTGTGCTGGCGGCCTGCGCCCCGACCACACCGGCTGAAGAGCCTGCAGTGGAGGAACCGGCAGCTGAGGAACCGGTGGCTGAGGAACCAGCGGCTGAGGAACCAGCGGCTGAGGAGCCGACCGAGGAACCGGCCGCCGAGGAACCGGCCGCCGAGCCGGTGGTCGTCAAAGTGGGACTGATCACCGACCTGAGCGGCCCGCTGGCGATCTACGGCGCGATGATCCAGCGCAGCTTCCCGCTTGGCATGGAGTATGCGACCGGCTCACCCGTGACCGACGACATGGTCTTCACCATGGATAACATCGAGTTCCAGATCATCATGCGGGATGACCAGAGCAACCCGGAGATCACCTCGACGGTGGCCCGCGAGCTGATTGAGGTGGAGGGCGTGGACATTCTGGTCGGCACGGTCAGCTCAGGTGCGACGGCGACCCTGCAGGGCCTGGCGGCTGAGAATCAGATCCCGTTGATCGTGGCCCCTGCCGCCTCCAACGACATCACTGGCAAGGACTTCAACCCCTACACCTTCCGCGTCAGCCGCACCAACTACCACGACGCGGTGAATATCTGCCAGTACATGACCACCCAGTATGATACGTTCGTCCAGATCGCCCCGGACTACTCGTTCGGCTACGGCGGGGCGCAGGCCTTCCGCGATGCCTGCACCTACTACGGCGGCGAGTTCGTGGCCGATGACATCTTCGCCCCGGCAGATACCACCGACTTCACGCCTTACATGGAGCAGATCCTGAACTCCGGTGCGGATGCCTGGCTCGTGACCTGGGCAGGTGCAGGCTTCATCGCCATGATGCAGGCTGCCAATGACCTGGGCGTCACAGCGGAGATCCCGCTCGCTTCGGCCTTCATCGACAACGCACTGATGCCGGTCTTCTTCGCCAACAACATCGGTACCACCAGCGGCATCCTGTATCACTACACGCTGGCCGACAACGAGATCAACGACTGGCTGGTCGAGCAGACAAAGGCTCGATTCGGCGTCCCGCCCGATCTGTTCGATGCAGATGGCATGAACGCCGCCATCATGCTGGTCGAGGCCGTCAAGGCCACCGGCGGTGATACCAGCGCCGACGCGCTGATCGCCGCGATGGAGGGCATGGAGTTCGAGGGGCCGAAGGGCACGATCTACATCCGCCCGGAGGACCACGTCGCCATGCAGGATATGTACATCGCGACGCTGCTGAACGTAACCGACCCTGAGTTCAAGTTCTACGAACCGGTCACCACTACGCGCCCGGAAATCCCCTGCCTGCTTGAGGGCGACTACGTGTCGCGGTGTGGCGATCTGCCTGTTGGCAGCCTCAGCGGCGAGTAAACCGTCCTTCAGATCACACAAGGGGGCAAGCCACGCGGCTTGCCCCCTTGCCAACAGAGAGCCTAAACTATCAGCAGGGCCGGCAGGGTGGATGCCGGGCCGCGCGCGCCTCAATGGAGACAGACCATGACCGGTGAGATCATCCTGGAAACCTACAGAGTCCGCAAGGAGTTCGGCGCACTGGTGGCCGTCGCCGATGTGAGTATCCAGGTGCGAGCCAACACCATGCATTCCATCATCGGCCCTAACGGTGCAGGGAAAACCACCTTTTTCAACGTGCTGAGCGGTTACCTGGAACCAACCAGCGGCCAGGTGATTTACAAAGGGCAGGATATCACCCATCTGCCAGTGCATCGCACGGCCCATCTGGGCATCGGGCGCTCCTTCCAGATCACCAATATCTTCCCCAACCTGACAGTGCTGGAAAACGTACGGCTGGCCTGCCAGGCGCTGGGCAAAGACAATTTCAAGATGTTCCGCTCACACCGCCACTTCCGCGCCTACGAGGAGCGCGCCCTCGAGGTCCTGCAGCAGGTGGGGCTGGCCGATAAAGCCTACACCATTGCGCGCACCCTGCCGCACGGTGATCAGCGCAAGCTGGAGCTGGGAATCATCCTGGCCCCCGACCCGGATGTGCTGCTGCTCGATGAGCCAACCGCCGGCATGGCCTCCGAGCAGGTGCCTGAGCTGATCGCCCTGATCCAGGAAATCCAGCGCAGTGGGGGAAAGACCGTGATGCTGGTTGAGCACAATATGAACGTTGTGATGAGCGTCTCCGATACCATCACGGTGATGCACCAGGGGGAGGTGCTGGCCGAGGGCACACCCGCCGAGATCGCCGCCAACGAGCTGGTGCAGCAGGCCTATCTGGGCGCACTATACAGCGGCTCGATCCGTAATTAGGGGGCGCCACACCCCGCTTGCGAGAGGCAGAGACCATGAGCAACCTGTTAGAAGTATGCGATATCCACACCTTCATTGGCCAATTCCATATCCTGGAAGGCGTCACCCTCGAGGTGCCACAGGGCAGTATCACCGCACTGCTGGGCCGCAACGGGGCCGGCAAGACTACCACGCTCAAATCAATCCTGGGGCTGACCCCGCCGCGACGGGGCAAGGTGATCTTTGAGGGCGAGGATTTGCAGGGGCTGCGCAGCTATGAGATCGCCAGCAGGGGCATCGGCTATGTGCCCGAACACCGCGCCATTTTCCGCGACCTGACCGTCGCCGAGAACCTCAAGATCGCCGAGCGCAAGAAGGGCGACCTGACGCGTAAGGAAGACTTCATCTTTGGCCTGTTCCCCGATCTCAAGCGGCTGATCCACCTGCGCGGCACCAACCTCTCCGGTGGTCAGCAGCAGATGCTTGCCATCGCGCGGGCGCTGGTTCCTGATAACCGCCTGCTCCTGATCGATGAGCCAAGCGAGGGCCTGGCCCCTGTGTTGATCGAGCAAGTGATGATGGCTATCCGCAAGCTTTCCACTACCACCACCGTCCTGCTCGTCGAGCAGAACTTCATGGTAGCCAGCCAGATCGCCGAGCGCTATGTGATCATCGAGGAGGGGCAGTCGGTGAAGCAGGGCATGATGGCCGACTTAATTCACGACCACGAGACGATCCAGCGCTACCTGGGCGCGGCATAGAAGGAGAGAACTATGACTGCTGTCAATACCTGGCTGCGCAAGAACCGCGTCCTGGTGATTGCACTGGCAATCCTGATCGTGCTGTTTCTGCTGGCCACCCGGGGCATGTCGACCCAGGACTGGGTGATCACCACCCTGCGCGGGCTTTCAGTGGGCGCGCTGACGTTTCTGGTAGCCGCCGGCCTCTCGATCATCCTCGGCCTGCTCGACGTGCTCAACTTCGCGCACGGCGAGATGTTCATGATCGGCGCTTACCTGGGCTGGACGGCCTACGTGCGCCCTGACACGTTCATCGATGTGTTCACCCCGATCACGCTGCTGGCCGCCGGGCTGGTGTTGATGCCCATCTGGCGGGGCCTGCTACGGCTCATTAGTTTGCCGGAGCGTGTCGGCCAGCTCATCCCCTGGCTGGCTCTGATCGTGGGCGCAGTGGTGCTGGTCTTCGCGCTGCCGCGCTACCCGATCAGTGTCTGGGATTACGAGAACTTCGCGCAGGCCCCTTCCACCTTTGCGCTGGCAATGGATCAGGGTACGCTGGTCATGCCCCCTGCCGCCGCCTTTGAGAACGGCTCACCGGTGCTGGTACTGGGGGGCATCACGCTGGGAGGCCTGCTGATGGGGATGGCCCTGGGCGGATTCGCAGCTCGCTCAACACGCGGGGGGGAAAGCAGCCCCGCTGAGCAGCGGCGCGCACTCATCCTCGGCGGGGTTCTGGTTGTCCTGGCTGTGACGATCTTCCTCGTGAACACCCCGCTGTCGGTATTTCTGTTCGGCCTTACCACCACCTGGCGCTTCGTGTTCGCCGTGATCATGGCCACTATCGGCGGGGCACTGCTGGGAGCGCTGATCGAGTCGATCCTGATTCGCCCGCTGTATGACCGTCCAATCTACCAGCTGATGCTGACACTGGGCCTGAGCTTCATCATCGTGGAGCTGGTGCGGTCTATCTGGGGCCGCACAGAGTTTTTCATGCCCAAGCCGGCGCTGTTCAACGGCCAGGGCGAGGGCTGCCCGGCCACCAGTCTGGGGGGGTGGCTGCAAGATCAATGTTCCACCATCCTGGTGCTGGAAGGGCGTGTGCGCACCTACAACGAGATATTCATCATCGTGGTGGGGGCGATCGTATTGATCGGCGTATGGCTGCTGCTGCACCGTTCGCGGCTTGGCATGATCATCCGCGCCGGGGTTCAGGACAGCAGCATGGTTGAGGCGCTGGGCATTAACGTGCGCCGCGTCTTCACTCAAGTCTTCGCGCTGGGTGCAGCGCTGGCCGCACTGGGCGGCGTGCTGGCAGGTCCGGCGCTGGGCCTTTCGAATGATATGGGGCTGCGCGTGCTGCTCTCAGCCTTCATCGCACTGGCGATTGGCGGGCTGACGAGCTTTCCCGGCGCAGCCGCCGGCTCGATCCTGGTGGGCCTGCTGCAGCAGTTCATCATCAAGTACGGGCAGATCGGCATCAACCTGCCGTTCCTGGCCGAGCCGTTCAAGCCCTCCCCCCCGCTGGTTCCGGCCTCGACGGTGCTGCTGATGGTGATCGTTCTGCTGGTGCTGCCCAACGGGCTGTTTGGCAGGAAGGAGTAAGGCATGACCACAGCAACCACAAGCGAGGTGCAGCGCCCACGTAAAGCCCTGAACTGGATCAACGCCAACCGGGGTCTGTTGCTCTCCGCGATCTTCCTGGCTACCCTGCCATTCCTCATCGCCCTGATCGACGGGCAGTCGATAGCGGGGGTGCTGGCCAACGAGAGCGGGCAGTCGAAATTCTTCCAGGGGCTGCTGATCGAGGTCTTCATCCTGGCGATCTATGCCCTGAGCTATGATCTGCTGCTGGGGGTAACCGGCCTGCTTTCCTTTGGCCACGCGATGTTCTTCGCCCTCGGCGCTTATACCTCTGGCATCATGATCAAAAACTTTGGCTGGGGGCTGCTGCCCGGCCTGGGGATGGTGCTGCTGGTTAGCGTGCTGAACGCGCTGCTGTTCGGGCTGGTGCTGCCGCGTGTCAAGGGCATCACCTTCGCGCTGGTGACACTGGGCCTGGCCGCCGTGTTTGAGATCATCATCAAATCACGCGAGATGCTGGCCCTGACCGGCGCGGACGTGGGTCTGCAGGGGGTGGTTGTCCCCGACATCCTCAACCCCTCCACGCAGCGCCTGCGGCTGTATTTTGTGGGGCTGGCCCTGATGCTGCTGGTCTATCTGATCTACCGGCGCTTTGTGGATTCGCCGACCGGGCGCGTTTGCATCGCCATGCGTGAGAACGAAGAACGCGCCATGATGCTGGGCTACAACACCTTCTACTTCCGCCTGATCGTGCTGATCATCTCCTCGATCACCGCCGGGCTGGCGGGGATGCTGCACATGATCCATCAGCCAATCGTCACCCCGAACGTGGCCGGGCTGGGCTACACCATTGTGGCGCTGCTGATCATCCTGATCGGCGGGGTTGGTACGATCAGCGGGGCGCTGATCGGCGCAGCGGTGTACCGGCTGGTGCAGTATTTCCTCGACCGCTGGTTCGGCGAGAGCGCTAACTTCCTGCTGGGCGTGGTATATATCGCGCTGGTACTGTTTGTGCCTTATGGCATTGTGGGTACCTGGCGGCTGCGGCGCTTCGAGATACGGCAGGGATGGCAGCGCCTGGGCAGGCTGTTCACCGGGGGCCGCGATTAGCCAGGCTGACGGGCCGGAATAGATAATCAAGAAGGCCGGTATGAGTCTGGTTGCATACCGGCCTTCTGGACTATAATAGAGCTAGCAGGCACATCCCCGATCTATCATCTCAACCCACCGCAGTCCCACTTGATCACAGTGCCATACAGGGCATGAACAGCTTCATGCCGTGTTGATTGTTCTGTTTACATAAACATGGAGGGAACCATGGCAACACTTGAGCGCAGTATTTTCATCAACGCAACAACCGATGAGATTGACTTCTTCACCCTCGACCCGTGGCGGCTGCCGGAGTGGTATGAGGGCGTCGAGCGCGTGGAGCCAGACGGCGTCTACCCGGAGCCGGGGGGTGTCGTGAATATGATCTATAAATCAGCGGGGATCTCGTTCACCATCAAGATGACCTGCCTGGAGCTGGTACGCGGGGAATATGCCCTCTATAAGATGGAGGGGATGATGACCGGCACCAACCGCTGGACCCACACACCGGAGGGCGACGGCACCTGGCTGACCGCACAGTTCGATTATGAGCTGCCCGGTGGCGGGCTGGGTAAGGCCTTTGACCGGCTGGTGGTGGAGCGCATGAACACCGAGAACCTGGAGAAGAGTCTGGCCAGGCTCAAGGAGCTGGTAGAGGCACGGTAGTATCCTGCCAGATCAAGCAGGCGAGGCATCCCAAACATCGTGGGATGCCTTGTTTACGTTTCGCCACATACACATGCAAGGGCTTATCCAACACCCCACTTGAACGCTGCGGCGCTCCACGTGTATCCTGTGCCAGCCCCGGCCAACACCACCAGATCACCATCTTTGATCTTCCCCTGGCGCAGGCCCTCATACAGCGCGATGGCCTGATCGGCAGATTGAATATGACCATAGTCACTGAGGTATACTGCTTGCTCCGGGCGCAGGCCCAGTCGGTCCAGTATCTCCGCGTGGAAGGACGGTTTCATGTGAGTGATGCCCAGGAAGCCGATATCCCTCAGCGTAAAGCCTCCTTTCTCCACAGCGCGGCGGATCACCTCGATGAAGTTCGGTAGTGAGACCTCGCCCAGCCGATCGCGCATGTAGTCCACGTCGGGCACATCGAGCACATGCATGTTCTCGCGCAGAGTCCGCTCGGAGGGCGGATGCAGGGAGCCGCCAGCGGGCATCACCACTGTGTCAGCCAGCGTGGGGTCGGTGATCACCGCCGTGCCCATCAGCCGGTTGACGGGGTGATCACGCCGCAGGATCAGCGCCCCGGCGCCTGCCCCGAAATTGAACATGAAGCGCCCGCGCTGGTTGGTGTAGTCCAGCAGGTCGCCCTCCCGACTGGCCGCGACAAGCAGCACATTCCGCAGGCCGGGGTCAGCCTGCATCATCGGCCCCACCATGTTCAGCGCCACGCCTGCCCCCGCACACAGCGAATAGACCTCAAAGGCGTAGGCGTTAACCGCACCCAGCCGCTGCTGTATCTTGGTGGCAGCGTTCCACACGATATGGTCCTTGTATTCGCTGCCGTGATACACGATCAGGTCCAGGTTGGCAGGCGTCAGCCCGGCCACCTCCAGGGCGCGGCGGGCTGCCCGCTCGCTCATCTGGCTGGCCTGGTCATCCGGCCCGGCCTCATACAGCCGGTTGATGCCGAACTTGTCGCGAATGACCTCCGGCGGGATGCCGCTGCGCTGCGCGATCGCACGGTAATCCAGAACTTTCTGCGGGGTGTCGATCCCCCAGCCGATCAGGCCGATATCCGTCATACCACATCCTTTTTGCTTTACCATTGGGATTTTGCTCCCACTGTACCGCGGGGCGCTTACAGGCCGGTTACACCACCACGCACCAGGATGTTGTAAGGCACCCCAATTCTGCATATAGTTGGGCTGTTATCCACCCGTTCAACAAGGTGATGTGCATATGATCGACTACAACGACCGGCTGGCACGCTTCCAGTCCATCCTTGGCAGGGAGGCCGATCTGGCTTACCTGCCCCTCTCCGCCGACCTCCAGTATCTCACCGGAGTTCCACGTGACATCCCCAGCTTTGGCGCGATCTTGCACCCCGGCGCCTGGGTTGAGGGCCTGTGGCTTAGCCCTAACCACGCACCGGTACTGCTGCTAACCCGTATGAGCGCCGACTTCGGCGGCTTGAGCGACATCTCAGGGCTGGAGGTGCGCATCCTGGGCGACTGGGATGACCCCGTCGCGCTGCTGCACGACACCCTCAAACGGTTCAGGCTGCCCACCCGGCCCCGCGTCGCTATCGGAGACCGGACAACCGGCGAGACGATCTGCGGGCTGCAGGCCCTGCTGCCAGAAGCGACTTTCCGCTCGGCCACCGCGCTGCTGCGCCCGCTGCGCGCGATCAAGTCTGAGGCTGAGATCACCCTGATGCGGCAGGCAGGAGCCATCACCGAAGCAGCCTTTGCTGCCGTGCTGGCGCATCTGCGCCCCGGCATGACCGAGCTGGATGTAATCAGCGAGACGAATCATCAGCTCCGGCGGCATGGGTCGCTTGGCGAGTCATTCCCCACAGCGATGTACAACTCCGGCCCGGCACACCCCCTGATCTTTGGCAAACGCGAGGAGATACAGAACCGCCCGCTTAACCCGCCAGTGGCGCTGCTGTTTGACTTCGGCGCGATCCACCACGGCTACTGTTATGACTTCGGGCGCACGGTGGCCCTCGGCGAGCCGCCCGCCGCACTGCGCGAGCTGCACGCGCTGGTGATGGCCTCGCAGGCGGCGGGGATCGCCGCGCTGAAGGTTGGGGCCACCGCCGAATCGGTCGACGCGGCGGCGCGGGCGGTGATCGAGGAGGCGGGCTACGGCGAGGCCTTCCGCCACCGGCTGGGGCATGGCATCGGGCTGGATGTGCACGAGCCACCCTTCCTGACGAAAGACGATACCACAGTGCTACAGGAGGGGATGCTGTTCACCATCGAGCCGAGCATCACGCTGTTTGACGGTTTCTCCGCTCGTGTGGAGGATGTCGTCGTGGTGCGGCCTGACGGTGGTGAGCCGCTGACGCGCGGCTTCCAGACGCTGCATGTGGTGTCCTGACGATGGGCGAGTTCGAGCTGTACGATCTGCGCGTGACAGTGGAACGCATCGAGGGACGTTCGGTGTGCGGCCTGCAGGTGGGCGACTACATCGAGATCACCGAGAGCAGCCGGCTACGCATCCCGCCGGGCAAGCACTTCTGCCTCTTCGCGCTGAGCGCCGTGCTGCCGCTGATCGCCGCCAAGCAGCGCGGCGGCCAGCCCGCCGACTGGATCGAGCAGGACGCGCTGGTCGCCTGCCCCGATCCCGATGAGCGGGTAATCATGCGCATCGAGCGCATTGGCAGACGCATCCTGTACACTGAGGACGTGACATGACTGACCGCGCGATCAGCATCGCCTTCCAGACCGACAAGACCCCGACGCAGTACATCGCGCTGGCAAAGCTGGTGGATGGCTATGAGTTCAACATGGTCAGCGTCTATTGTGACGCGCCATTCCATCCGAGCTACGGGCCGCTGCTGCTGATGGCGCCGCACCTGCGCCGCGCCAGGGTCGGCCCGGCGGGGGTCTCGCCGTCACGCATGGCGCCGATCGACATCGCGGCCAATACTGCGCTGCTCGATCAGGTCGCACCGGGCGGCGCGTATCTGGGGCTGGTGCGCGGGGCATGGCTGGCCGATCATGGCATCCGCGAGATGGATCGGCCCATCCAGGCGATCCGCGAGACGGTGGCAATCGCGCGCTATCTGTGGGAGGGGCGAACGGGCGGCTTTCAGGGCGAGGTGTTCCGACTGGCCGACCATGTGCGCGCCCCCTACCCGCTGCCTGAGCGCCCCATCCCGGTGCTGATCGGCTCCTGGGGGCGGCAGCTCTGCGGGCTGGCCGGGGAGATCGCCGATGAGGTCAAGGTGGGCGGATCCGCCAACCCGGCCATCGTGCCGGTGATCCAGGAGTACATCGCAGCGGGGGAGCGCCGCGCCGGGCGACCGGCGGGCACGGTGGGCGTGGTGTTGGGCGCGGTGACGGTGGCTGACGAGGATCGGGAGGTGGCACGCGCCCTGGCCCGGCGCCAGGTGGCGCTCTACCTGCCGGTCGTCGCCCCGCTGGACCCCACCGTCGCGGTGGAGCCTGAGCTGATCGACCGGCTGCGGGGCCGCGTGGAGGCGGGCGATCACGATGGCGCGACGCGGTTGATCTCCGATGATCTGCTGGATCGCTTCGCCTTCGCCGGAAACGCCGCCGACCTGATCGAGCAGGCCGGGGCGATCTTCGCGGCAGGGGCGCAGCGCATCGAGTTCGGCACACCGCACGGGCTGATCCCGGAGCACGGCATCCACATCCTGGGCCGGCAGGTGATCCCGGCCCTAAGGGCCTGAGAGACCGGGGTCAGGCAGGCAGAATGCATTCCGGGAGATCGTTTGACGGTGTGTTGACCAGCGTGGAGACGGGATAGGCTTCCATCTCCTCCGCCGGAAAGGGCGTGATCAGCGCGGCCAGGCTGACCGGATCGCGCTCCGCCGGGTCCAGCCAGTCGTCGTAGACGGCAGGCGGCAAAATGACCGGCATCCGGTTATGCAGGCTGCGCAGCAACTCATTGGGCCGGGTGGTGATGATCGTGCAGGAGCGCACCTCATCCCCCAGCGGTGAGTGCCATATCTCCCACAGCCCGGCGAAGGCGAAGGGCTGATCTGACTTGAGCCGGATGAAGTAGGGCGTCTTGACCTCTCGCCCGGCGACCTTTTCCTTCTTCCACTCGTAAAAGCCATCAGAGAGAACCAGGCAGCGGCGGCGGCGGTAGGCAGCGCGGAAGGACGGCTTCTCGTGCAGCGTCTCGCCGCGCGCGTTGATCATCCGGTAGCCGATCTTGGGGTCATCGGCCCAGAAGGGGATCAACCCCCATACGAAGTAATCCAGCGCCTTGCGGCCATCGTTGGGCACCACCGCCACCGGCTGCGAGGGCGCGACATTGTAGCGGGGCCGCAGCTCCGCCTCCGGGATGGCCAGCCACGGAAACGCCTCCTGCAGCCCGGCGCGATCAAGCCTGAGTGTGAACCGCCCGCACATCTGCCCCTCCTCACCACAAACCTGCATCAGCGCAGCACAAAAACAGAACTAACGTTCTTATTATACCCGATCCCGGCGCGGCGCGACACCAGCATGATCCGGGCCTGACAGCAGCGAGGCCCTGTCCATGTCATAATTATCGTCTGGACAGGGCCCCGGATGCTATGCCAGGCAAGACTCAGGCGGGCAGGAAGAAGAATGCCAGCCCGATCATGAGATACACGGCCAGCAGCACCGCGCCCTCTAGCCAGTTCGACTCGCCGTCCTGGGCGATCAGCGCCGCCACCAATGACGCGGAGAACAGCGCAATCAGCTCGAAATCGGTGAAGATCAGCAGGAGCTGCTCGTCGAACAGCAGGCTGATGAACACCAGCACCGGCGCCACAAACAGCGCGATCTGCAGGCTGGAGCCGATCGACACGGCCAGGCTCAGCTCCATGTTGTTCTTGTAGGCCACCTCCACCGCCACCAGGTGCTCGGCGATGTTGCCCACCAGCGGGATGATGATGATGCCGATGAAAAACTCGGTCAGGCCCAGCGACTCGGTGACGTGTTCCACCGCACCCACCAGCAGCTCGCTGGCCAGCACCACGCCGCCGGTCGCCAGCGCCAGGGTGATCAGGGCACGGGGCATGCTCCAGCGCGCTTTATGCATCAGCCCCTCATGAACGTGGGGGGCCCCCCTGGTCTGGAAGGAGTAGAGGACGGTCAGGGCATAGATGGCGATCATCACCACAGCCACCCCCTCGTTGAAGCGCAGCTCAGCGATCAGATCGGGCGCGATGGCACGGCTGAAGATCGAGGGGATGAACAGCGCGATCACGGCCAGGATCAGCATCACGGCGTTGATGCCCGCCTGATGAGGCTCGAACTTCTGCACGCCATGTTTCAGGCCACCCAGCAGCAGGCTGAGGCCCATCACCAGCAGCAGGTTGCCCAGGATCGAGCCGGTGATCGAGGCCAATACCAGCCCGAATAATCCCTCGCTGATGGCGAAAATGGTGATGATCAGCTCGGCGGCGTTGCCCAGCGTGGCATTCAGCAGGCCGCCGACGCGTGGCCCAGTGTAAACGGCCAGCTCCTCGGTGGCCTCGCCGATCAGGTCGGCTAAGGGGATGATGCCCAGCGCGGAGAAGATGAACACCAGCTCCGGCCCCCAGCCGACCAGCTCACCGATTAGCGCCAGCGGCACAAAGACGATCATGCCATAGAGGAACCATTTCAGCTTCATCGGGATGCTACCGTCCTTTCGAGGGTGTATGGATACAGGCCGCCAGGGGAGGAGGGACGTTCTCAGGCCCGGCCATCGCCCTGCCGGACATAGCGCAGGTTGTAGAAGTTCAACGTCAGGATCAACAGGAAATTGATCGTCACGTCGATGGCAGCGGCGAACTGGGCGAAATAGAACAGCAGTACATCCAGTGCGGTGATGGAGAGCAGCAGCCCGGCCAGCGCAAAGGTCACCCCGCGCTCGTCGCGCCCAAACAGGAACAGCAGCAGCGCGATCAGCAGCACCACGCCCACCACCCCCTCCAGGCCGGTCAGCAGGGCATACCATGTCAGCTCGGTAACCGAGTCCAGGTTCCGTGAGGTGGCCCAGGCCTGCACCAGTGACTCAACGCGCGAGGTATCACGGGCCGCGTTGGCCAGCGAGATGAGATCGCCCAGCGCCAGCGCAGCCATCAATGCCAGGCTGAAGATCACCAGGATACGCGTCGTCTGGCGCGTAAGCAGATGCGTCTCCACCCACCCGGCGGCGCGGTTGAGGGTGTCGCGCAGGGGGGCAGATCGTGCCGGGACGGTATCCGCCTGCGTGGTCACGAATTCCAGCAGCTCGGTGGCCAGCTCGCGCACGTCCGGGATGTGATCCTCCCCCTCCTCGATGATACGCTGCAGGCGCTCTTTCAGGTGCGTGCGCTCACGCTCGTCCAGGTCGCCATCGACGATCTCCTGCATCGCCTCCAGCGCATGATGCAGGCGGGTCTGCGGGTCTGGCTCACCGCGCCGAACCGAGATGAAGACATAAATGCCCAGCAGGAACAGGATGTAGATGATCGAGGCGGCAGGGCGAAAAAAATAGTCGTTGTCTTGAGTGAGGAATTTGCCCACTTCGTCGAAGAACAGGCCCAGCCCCACGCCGCTGAGGATGGCGCTCCAGCGATAGATGACGGTGCTGCTGAAGATCAGCGGCAGAGCCGCCCCCACCCCCAGGATCAGCCCGCCCCACAGCACATGGGCGATGTGCAGCTCGGAGTTACCGAGCTGGGGGTAGCCCGTCAGCTCCAGGAAAATGCGGGTTAGCAGCACCGAGGCGGCAAACGCGATCAACAGCAGGAATACATAGCGTGCAGCGTACTCCCGCTCGATCAAGCGGCGCTTACGAAACATAGCCTCTCCTCCCTGTGCAGTGATCGGGCCGCCCGGTGAGGCCGGTTATGCGCGGCCCCCTGGCCCCCTGGTGAGCGCCCAGTCATCGGCGATCATGGCATACACCAGGGTATCCCGCAAGTGGCCATCCACCCCCCGGCTGTGGCGGCGAAAACGCGCCTCCAGCGTATAGCCGCAGCGCTCGGCGACGGCGGCACTGCGTGTGTTGAGCGCGTCACAGCGGATCTCGATGCGCTGCGCAAGCAGGGTCTCAAAGGCGAAGTCGGTCAACCGCCGGACGGTCTCAGTGATGTAGCCCAGCCCCTGCAGGCTGGACCGCACCCAGTAGCCGATCTCAAAGCGGGGCACAGACCAGTCGACGCGGTGCAGCCCGCTACCTCCCACAAACAGGCTATCCTCACGGCGGAACAACAGCAGCGGCAGGTCCTCGCGCAGGATGAACTTTGCAGCGGCCTCGCGGACATAAGACTCGCTGTCATCCAGTGACGGGGCACTCTGCGCCCAGGGCATCCAGGGGCGCAGGGCCTCCAGCGATTCGACCACCGCCGCGTTGAGTGCCGGGCCGTCGCCGGGCCGCGGGGCGCGGATGATCAGGCGCTCGCTCGTCAGCTCGGCAGGGATATCCAGCAGGATGGGGTTGATGTCAGGACGCATAAAAGCACATCTCTTCTGTAGCTAACCGGTGTTCTTCAGCCCGGCGGCGATGCCGTTGATGGTTTGCCATACTGCCTGCAGCCGGTCATCCCGATCGCGATCGTCAGCATCGGCCTGGCGCAGCTCGCGCAGCAGCGCCACCTGGATAAAGTTAAGTGGATCAACATACGGGTTGCGGCGCTCGATCGAGCGCTTGATGACGGGATTGCCGCCCAGAACCTCGGGTTGACCTGTGAGGCGGCATACATAGTCACAGGCCCGTCGATGTTCGTCCCGGATGCGCCGGAAGATCTCCCCGCGCAGTCCCTCATCGCGCGCCAGTGACGCATACAGGGCAGCAATGCCCATATCCGCTTTGGCCAGGTCCAGCTCCAGGTTGTCGATCAGCGCGGTGAAGAACGGCCAGTCGCGGTACATCTCCTGCAGCAGGGTCAGGCCATCTCCCTCAGCACACAAGCCCTCAAACGCCAGCCCCGTGCCATACCAGGTTGGGATAATGGCGCGGCTCTGCATCCAGGAGAAAACCCAGGGGATGGCCCGTATCGACTCGAATCCGCCCTGGCTGCGCCTGGCAGGGCGCGACCCCAGTGCCATTATCGACAGCTCGGTGATGGGGGTAGTTTCGTACCAGTATTCAAGAAAGCCGGGGGTCTCATATACTAAATCGCGGTAGGCTTCCTCGCCCAGCATAGCAAGGCGATCCAGCGCCGCATGCCATGTGGCACGGCGCACATCCAACGGAGGCGTGCCCGCGGCGATCAGGGCGGCATGCATGATCTGGTGCAGGTGGCGGCGGGCGATGTCGGGGTTGCTGTAGCGGAAAGCGATCACCTCCCCCTGCTCGGTGATCTTGATGCGTCCCTGGCGCATGGCAACGGGCGGTTGGGCCAGGATGGCACGGTTGGTGGGGCCGCCGCCGCGGCCAATGCTGCCACCACGCCCGTGGAAAAGCTCAGTGAGGATGCCATGCCGTTCACCAAGCAGCGCCAGGGCCTCCTGTGCGCTGTACAGGCCCCAGCTTGAGGCGATATAACCGCCGTCCTTGCCGCTGTCCGAGTAGCCAAGCATGATCTGCTGGCGCATGCCCCGCGCTGCAAGATGAGCCATATAAATGGGGGTGGTGTACAGCACCTCCATCACCCCCGGCGCAGCCCGCAGGTCCTCGATCGTCTCGAACAGGGGAACGATATCTACCTGATCCTCAACGCCCACTTCAGAGGCCAGCAGCAGCATAGTGAGCACATCGCTGGGGGCTGTGCTCATGCTGGCGATCACCGTGTCTATGACGCGGGGGCCGTAACGATCGTGCGCCTCGCGGATCATGCGCCACGTGGCAATCACCTCGTTTGTCTCGGCGGAGAAACGGGGAGAAGGTGGGAACAGTGGGCGCGGGTTGGCGATCTCGCGGGCCAGCAGCGCCTGCTTATCGGCCTCCGGCAGGCTCAGGTAATCATTGGCCAGGCCGTAATACCGGAAGATCTCATCCAGCGCGGCACGGTAGCGGCGGGCGTCGTCGCGTATCTCCAGCGGCGTCAGATGCAGGCCAAACAACCGCACCTTCTGGATGAGCCGCCACAATGCACCGGCGGCCACATGTTCTCCACGGTTAGCCCGCAGGCTGCGTTCAACCAGCAGCAGGTCGGCGAGCAGGTCATCGCCGGTGAGGTAGGCGTCGGCCTCCAGTCGAGCAGCGATCTGGGCCATCTTGCGGCGGTAGGCTTCCCCCTCATACAGATCGGAGGAGGCAGCCCAGCCCTCCAGCGATTCGAGCAGTTCGGAGGAGACGGGTATCTCGCTCACCCCATGCGTCAGATGATCTTGCAGGAAACGTACTTCCTGCATGTAGACCGCGCAGGCCGCCCGGCGCAACGTATGGAGTGCGCCCAGTGTGGATCCGGCAGTGACGTTCGGGTTGCCATCCCGGTCGCCGCCGATCCATGACGAGAAGCTCAGCAGCAGCGGCAGATCCGACCAATCGGCATCGGGATAGCATCCCTCCAGCGTGGCACGCAGGTCTGCATACAGGTCAACCGCCACATCCATGATCACGCTGGTGATGAAGTACAGGCCGAACTGCACTTCGTCGTCGATGGTGGGACGTGAGGAACGGGTGATGGGGGTCTGCCACAACTCCTCGATCTCTTCAAGGAGCTGCGCGAAGAGGGTACGCTCCTCGCGCGGGGTCAGCTCACGGCAGTCACGCGCGGCCATCATCTGTGTGATGTGACGCAGCTTAAGCAGCACCTCCTTGCGTTTGGCTTCGGTGGGATGCGCGGTCAGCACCAGCCGCACGCGCACCCGATCCAGATCGGCACGCACCTGCTCCGGTGTGAGGCCATGCTCGCACAGTGAGCCGAGCGCGGCCTCGATTGACTCGCTCAGGCCGCCGTGCCGCTCACGATGACGCAGCACGCGGATGCGCTGGCGATCCTCAGCGATGTTGATGAGCTGGAAGTAGATGGTAAAGGCTTTGATCAGTACACGACGGGCGGACAGGTCAAGGCCATCGATCAGCTCCGAGAGCGTTTGCGCTGCACCCTCGTCATCAGCACGGCGCGCTTTGGCCATCATGCGGACGCGCTCCACCAGATCAAGCGCATCAGCGCCATGCTGCCCACGGATGATCACCCCCAGCAGGCTACCCAGCAGCCGGATGTCCTGGCTGAGCGCTGTGTTCAACTCATCGTTAGCCACCCTCTCCTGCGAATCTGCCATTTATCCCTCTCACCATCTGCCGCTAAGAGCACGCCGTGTAGTATAATCGCAGTGCCTTCTTAAAGGAACCCCGGAGAGCATGAGATCGTCTCCCTGCGCCGATCGAAATCCCGCCTGTGCGGCAGGCTGGCGGGCACATTATCGAGGACAGCGGGGCTCAGGCAATAATGTATACTGGTAAGCAGAATAAGCTGTGACGGGGGTTGTGCGCCCGTCATGGTCGGTAACACGCAGTATTCATCTACCGGTCTATTTTACACAGGAGCATCCAAATTATGTCCGAATCACGATTCCTCGCCTTCCCTGCTGACTTTCTGTGGGGCATGGCCACCTCATCCTACCAGATCGAGGGCGCAGTTGCGGAGGACGGCCGCAAGCCGAGCATCTGGGACACATTCTGCCACACCCCCGGCAAGGTTTACAAAGGGCACACCGGTGATGTGGCCGCCGATCACTACCACCGCTATGCCGAGGATGTGGCGATCATGGCCGAGCTGGGCCTGAAGGCTTACCGCTTCTCGATCGCCTGGCCGCGTGTGGTGCCGGAGGGCAGCGGGGCTGTCAACCCGAAGGGGCTGGACTTCTACGAGCGGCTGATCGACCTGCTGCTGGAGAACCACATCACCCCCTTTGTGACGCTCTATCACTGGGACCTGCCGCAGGCGCTGGAGGAGGGGGGAGGCTGGCCCAACCGCGCTACCGCACAGCATTTTGCGGATTACGTACAGGTGGTGGCCAGCCGGCTGGGTGACCGGGTGCGCCACTGGATCACCCTGAATGAGCCGTTCGTCTCCGCCGTGCTGGGCTACTTCACCGGTGAGCACGCGCCGGGCCGCACCGATCCCGCCGCGACGTTTGCGGCAGGGCATCATCTGCTGCTGGCGCATGGGCTGGCCGTCGAGGCCCTGCGGGCGGCCCTGCCCCAGGGGGCGCAGGTGGGCATCACCCTGGACTACAGCCCGATGTACCCGGCCAGCGATAGCGAGGAGGACCACGCCGCCGCGTGGCGCTTCGACGGGGTGCGTAACCGCCTGTTCTTCGAGCCAGTGCTGTTGGGCCGCTATCCACAGGATACGCTGGAGATGCTCGGCCCGCTGGTACCGCCGCACCAGCCCGACGACCTGAAGAAGATGAACGCCCCGCTCGACTTCATCGGGCTGAACTACTACACGCGCACCGTGATCCGGCATGACCCGGCTGTGCCGATCATCAATACCACCCAGATTTACCCGCCCGGCAACGAATATTCGATGATGTGGGAGAGCTTCCCCACCGGCCTGTATGAGAGCCTGACCCGCATCTGGAACGACTACCGCCCGGCGGCGATCTATATCACCGAAAACGGCGCGCCCGTGCCCGATGATGTGGACCTGGATGGGAACGTGCGCGACTACCGCCGCCTGCGCTATGTGCGCGACCATATCGCCCAGGTGCACCGCGCCATCCAGTCGGGGATCGATGTGCGCGGGTATATGCACTGGTCGCTGCTTGATAATTTCGAGTGGGGACACGGCTACCGGATGCGCTTCGGGATGGTTTATGTCGATTTCGAGACGCAGAAGCGCATCATCAAGCAAAGCGGGCGCTGGTACGCTCGGGTGATCCGCGACAACGGGCTTGACCCCTCGCCGGGCGGGCCATTCGTCCCCTGCTGATCATCCGCCGGACCGGTGCGGCGTGGCACTACGTTGCACCGGTCTTTGCGATCATCCTTCTTCCTGAGACGACAGGGACGCGGACATGGTACGCAGACTGCTGTTCTTCCTGATGATCCTGCTGATCCTGACGGGAACAACTCTGACCGTCAGCATGGCCGTATCTGCGCTAAACGAGGCGGGCACTGTGCGGATGTACTACGCCGGGCCGCCGGGGGGCGTCAGTGAGGCGCTGGGACTGGCTGCGCGGTTTGAGAACTACCGCCTTGTTGACGATCTGGGCGAGGCCAGCATAATCGTGCTCAACAACACCCTAACCGACGCTCAAGCCGTGCGGGCCAGGGTGGAGCAGGGGGCGGGGCTTCTGGTGATCCTCGGCCCGGATATCGGCACCGACGATCTGGGCGAGCTGCTGGGGGCCAATGATCTGATCCTTGTGGCACTGAGCGACCCGGAGACGGCTGAGCCCCTGAGCCTGCAGGGTCTCGATGGGGATAACCCCCTGCTGGAGGCGGTGGTGTGGGAGAGCGCCCCCCAGATCCGCGCGCGCAGCGTGATCACAGGTGGCGGGCTCGAGCCGCTGGTGGTCGGGTTTGAAGATGGGGCGCTGGTGCTGGGGAACAAACAGGTAGGGCAGGGCACCGTCTTTGTGTTAACCGCCCATCTGACCGGCAACGACGTGAACCCTCAAATACAGGACTGGGCCTATTTCAACTACCTAATCTACTATCTGATCACACAGGGGAGCGGACAGACTCCGCGCCCCTTTGCAGATTACCCGGGCACACCGGTGCCGCATACCACCGAACGCGCTGTGATGTTCGCCATCCTGGCAGGTATGCTGGCGATCGCAGCGACCGCTTTTATCCTGGTCAGACGCTACAGCAGAGCCAACCCACAGCTTCTGGACGAGCTGGTGACAGGCCGCGTGGCATTCGAGGAACGGCAGGCCAGCACCCCGTGGGAGGAAGTGGGCTTCCATCGCCCGCTGGGCGGCTTCATGTTCGCATTGATGCTGGGGCTGGTGTTGTTTGTGCCCCTGATCATCTATCAGAACCTGGTGCTGCCCAGCTTCATACTGCCCTCGGCGCAGGCGCTTGGCATCTGGGGGCGTGTGTCGCAGTTCTTCATCCTGATCTGGCAGTTTTTCGACATGGGCACCAGCGCGGCGTTCATCAAATTCCTGTCTGAATACCGCGTCCGAGACCCCCGCCGGGGCATCCTGTTCGGGCAGGTATTTGTGTGGTGGCAGGCGCTCTCCGGAGCGCTGCAGGTGGCGCTGGTGGTGGTGATCGCCGGAGCCGGGCTACCGCGTACGATCTACGCTCTGTACGCCTGGAGTGTGATCGTCCACGCGCTGATCCAGATCCCCGGCTTCTACCAGGTAATGCGCCATGCCCTGATGGGCCTGCAGCGCTTCGACTACGCCCAGATGCTCGACATGGGGCTGAACCTGGTGTTCCCGATGATCACCCAGCCGATCTTCGTCACGCTGTTTGTGCTGTGGGGGCGCGGTAACCCGATCTTCGGGATGGCAATGGGTGGCCTGCTGGGGATGGGCGTAGCTGCCTATGCCTCTGAGCTGCTGGCGTTTGTCCTGGGGCTGTGGCTTTATCGGCGGCTGGGCTACGGCGCACGGGTGCTTTTCCTGGCTCACTTCGACTGGGCAACTGTCAGGCAGGCGTTCCGCTTCGGGTTCTTTGAGATGCTCGGGGCCAGCCTGTGGGGGTTCGGGCAGTCGATGGAGATCCTGATCACGCAGACGCGGCTGGTGAACTACGCCGAGATCTGGGGTAACTGGACTCTGGCGCAGAACTTCATCTTCGCATTTCAGGTGCTGCAAACGCTGTACTCCAACCTGCTCTCCTCGATCTCGGAGGCCGTGTCACAGGCGCGGCTCAAGCTGGGCCAGTATTACGCCGCAATGGCCTACAAATGGGGCGGGCTGATCAGCGCCTTCATCGGCGCGGTGCTGCTGGCCGTGGCTGACCGATTCATCCTGGGTGCAACCGGGCCGGAGTTCGAGCGGGCCGCCATTCTGTCGATCCCGCTGGTGATCTGGGGGGCATTCCAGTATCCGTCGTGGGTAGGCGATACCGTCCAGCTTGGCGCGAACCGGCCCTATCTAAAAAGCATCTTGATCGGTGGCGAGCAGATCACACGGCTGGTGCTGGCTCTGCTACTGCTGGAACGCTTCCAGATCAACGCGCTGATCATCGCCTACTTCATCGGGCTGACGCTCAAGGGTGTGGCCGCCTATGTGATCAACCACCATCTGTGCTTCCCTCAGCGCTTCTACTGGTGGCAGTCGCTGGGGGCGCCGTTGCTGGCGGGGGTAGCTCACTATCTCATCCTCCGCCAGGTCACCGGCCTGATCTGGCAGGGCGACCAGATCACCAGCATCCTGATCTTCCTGATTGGCATCCTGTTCTCGTTCCCGCTGTTCGCGTTCCTGTACGGCCTGGCTGGCGGCTGGGATGAAGACACCCTGGGCGAGCTCAAACGGTCTACCGACCTCTCCTCGTTCATGCGGCCTCTGGCCTGGCTATTCTGGAAGTCGACGGCGCTTGGCGCGGCCATTAGCCCCCTGCACGGTCGCTTCCCGGTGGAGATCTACGCAGAGGCTATGCAGGAGGCGCAGCAGCTCACCAACGAGCGCGTTGAGCTGTAGGAAAACCCGGCGAGGGTTGGCCTCAGGCTCCAGTCGGGGTAGAATCGGCGTGCTATGCCGAATTCTCAAACACACCTCGTCTCGGTATGCGACGTGCTGAGCAGACCGCAAATGCACGAGCAGGCGGCCTGGTTATGTGATGACCGGGACGTACGGGCCGTCTTCTACTTGGGTGCGGTTGGCCCGGATGCCCGCATCGTCAGTGGTCAGCGCCGTGAGGAGACCCACTTCTTCGATATACCTGTCGCAGAGGGAGCCCCCCCTGCACAGGAGGTAATGCTTGCCCGCTGGCCGGAGCTACGCTGTCGTTATACCCTGTCCGATCGACAGCGGATAGCACTCGTGGCGGGTTATATCACCCACCTGGTTATGGATCAAACCTGGGTGGAGATGATCGTAATGCCGGGGCTGTTCATCGAAGGGACGGCCTGGAATACCAAACATCCTAACTGGCGCGTCTACAGCATCCTGATGACCTACCTGGAGTACCGGGCAAGCCAGCGCCTGCCGCGCGAGGTTCTCACCGAACTACGCGCCGCAGCGCCCGATGCAGGGCTGCCCTTCCTCACCCTCGATCATCTGCTGGGCTGGCGCGATCATGTAGTCCGCCATCTTGAGACAGGCGGGGCGCGGCAGGTCTCACGGCTGTTCGCCCGGAGTAATGGCCTGACCTCAGATGCGCTGGAGAAAATCGTCCGTTCGGAGGAGCAGATGGCTCGCGAAGCCTATCACCTGGTCCCTCACCACTGGCTGGAGGCATTTGAGGCCGAAGCCGCCAACCGTTCTCTCCGGGCCGTACTGAGCTATCTTGGAGATCGAGACGGATGACAGCAGGGAGCCGGATGATGGTCACCCGGCGTATACAGAGCAGCAGGCAGCAGAACAGCAAATGAGCAGCAAACGCCCCAAAACAGCCCAGACAACAAATGGATCTCGCCTCCCAGTCCGCAGAGGCGGTGTTGAAAGCTCTCCCGAACCTATCGCGGCACGGGCCCTCCAGGCACTGATCCTGGTGGTTGGTGTGACGCTGCTGTTCACTGTGATCTTCGACGGCCGCTGGGGGCCGGTGGTGGTGGGTATCCTGATCGTCTCGACCGCGCTCCCACCCATGCGCCGCCATGTTGATAAATGGCTGGTGGGCAAGGCGCGCGGCAGCGAGGCCAACCAGGCCGCCCTGCTGCGCATCACCGCCGGAGCTGGCATCATCACCCTGGCGCTGCTGGGCGTCTTCATGCCCTGAAGCCGGGGGGCCTGATGCACATTGCGCTCAATGCCTGGTTCTGGAACCGGCCCGACACAGGGAGCGGCCAGTATGTGCACCATCTCGTCAGGGCACTGGCCGAACAGGGCGATCTATCACTGACGCTGATCGCCCCACAGGGCGAGTCGGTCGACGCTCCCCCCGGGGTTGCGGTGCATACCGTAAGGCTGAAGGCGGGCAGTCAGCCCGGCAAGCTGGCCTTTGAGCAGCGTCTTTTCCCCCGAGCGGCGGCTGAGGTGGGGGCTGATCTGATCCACGTGCCCTACTGGGCTGCCCCGCTCAACAGCCCTCTCCCGCTAGTTGTCACCGTACATGACCTGATCCCTCTGCTGTTCCGAGAGTACCGCGGCGGCCTGCGTGGACGGCTTTACACAGCCCTGGTGGCCGCATCGACCGGCGGCGCGGGAGCCGTGATCACCGACTCGCAGGCCTCGCGGGCTGACATCATCCACCACCTGCGCATCCCCCTCGAGCGGGTACACGTGGTGCCCCTGGCCGCCGGGATCAAGTATCACCCCCGGCCCGGCAGCCTGCTGGACATCGGCATCCGGCAGAAATACGACCTGCCGCCGGAGTACCTGCTGTATCTGGGCGGCTACGATGTGCGGAAAAACATCCACACGCTGTTGAAGGCCTTTACCTATGTGCAGGATGGCACGGGTGACCAGTTCCCCCTGGTGCTGGCCGGCAGGCTTCCGGAAAAGCGCTCTCCGCGTTTTCTCGACGTGGCTCGCTATATCGAGATGATGGGGGTGGGCGAGAATGTCCGCTCAATCGGGGAGGTAGCTGAGGCCGATAAGCCCGCCCTGTATCGCATGGCACGAGCCTTTGTGTTCCCGTCTCGTTATGAGGGGTTCGGCCTGCCGGTGCTGGAGGCAATGGCCTGTGGCACACCGGTGGTCGCCGCCAACACGTCATCCCTGCCGGAGATCGTGGGGGGGGCGGGCTTCCTCGTCGATCCGGACGACGCGCGGCACATGGCCGGGGCGATCCTCTCATTGCTGGTGCAGGATGATCTACACGCCGAGATGAGGGAGAAGGCCCTGGCGCGTGCCGCCGCGTTCACGTGGTCGCAAACGGCTGCTGCGACGCGCGCCATTTATGAGCGTGTGCTGATGGAGAGATCGCCCAAGTCGTCAGCGCACTGACACCATCCCCACCGCAGCATCAATCTTCAGTTCCAGGCGGTATGCAGCGGTCTCATAGTCAGCCGAACGATAATGTTTATCCCCCACCATCGGGAAACGCTCTGTGTTCACCGTCACCTTGCCCAGCCCCTGGTCTACCGTGATCGAGGCCGCCACGCCCTCCGGGATCTCAACCGTGATGTCTCCCACGCTGCCGTCGATCTTGGCCGTGGTGAGTGGCACACGGGCGGGCATCCGCACGTGCAGCGCCCCCAGGCGTCCGTCTGCCTTGAAGCGTGTCACATGCAGGTCAGTCAGGTCCAGCCAGGCAGGGCCTGCCGCGCCCTCCAGCCTGATTTCCAGGGGGATTCCCCGCTTGATGCCGACGTCCCAGCGCCCGCCGCCAAACCAGGCCCGGCTGCTCATCCGCACATGCAGCACCCCGCCCTCGCGCCGGGTGCTGAATTCAACCCCACCGGCAAATCCCCCGCTCACCAGAGCATCAGCGCGCTCCCCGGCGGCCGCGCCCATACGCAGCTCACCTGCCATGCCTTCGATGTGAATGTGGGCGCTCTCAGCGTCCCCCAGAGGCAGCATCAGGTGCTCTGCCTCGCCCGCTTCAAAACGGCGTGCCAGCAGGATGCTCAGCCCGGCGCCGATCAGAAACAGCGGCCAGATCAACGTCCAGATGTTAAAACTGACAACGCCCAGCGTGTTCAACAAAAACAGCGTGCCGGCCACGATCAGCAGCCCGCCCCAGATAAGCTCTCCTCGATGAATGCGCATCGCCTCTCTCCTCTATACAAAGCTGCATCGATTAAATGGATAGGCCGGGCAGCCGGTCCTGTTAGCGAGGGCCTCCCTTGCGGAATGACCCTATTCCGAGTAGACTGTCTGCCTGTAGTTGTATACGTAAAACAGGATGCGAGGTTTTGTGAAACAGGCATCGATCTTCGGACTGGCTGCCCTGCTGGTCGGGCTGGTGCTGGCAGGGTGCGGAGGCGGGAACCCCGCTGCGCCTGCCATCAACTTCACCCCCGCCAGCAGCGACAGCGGCTCAACTGGCAGCATCTCCCAGCTCCCGGACCAGCTCGCCCTGGTGAACGGCCAGCCCATCACCCGTGAGATGTTCGAGCGTGAGCTGGCCCGTTTTGAGGCGGGCCAGGCAGCTCTGGGCTTTCAGGTAGCCGATCAGGCTGCATACCAGCAGCAGGTGCTCAACTTGCTGATCGAGCAGGAGCTGATCCGTCAGCTTGCCGCTACACAGGGGATCGTAATCGACGAGGCACAGATCGACGCCGAGATCAACAGCATGATCGCCGAGACAGGTCAGGCGTATTTTGACAGCTGGCTGACCAGTAACTTCTATAGCCTCGAGGAATTCCGGGAGCTGGTGCGGATGGACATGATCACCGACCGGCTTATCGACCCGATCATCAACTCGATCCCGACGCGCGGCCCGCACGTCCATGCGCGGCACATTCTGGTGAACTCGCCAGATGAGGCCGCCAGTATCCTGAATCGGCTGCAGGCTGAAGAGGACTTCGCGGTACTGGCTGCCCAGTATTCGGTTGATGTGACCACCCGTAATACAGGAGGAGACCTCGGCTGGTTCCCGCGCGGGGTGCTGCTTGTGCCTGAAGTGGAGGATGCCGCTTTCAGCCTGGCGCCGGGCCAGATCAGCGGGGTGATCGAGAGCGCCCTGGGCTACCATGTGGTGCAGACTCTGGAAACCGATCCCGATCGCGAGATCGACCCCGAGGCGCGGCAGCGGCTGATCATCAGCGCCATTGAGGACTGGCGCAGCAGCCTGCGCAGCAGTGCTGACGTCCAACAGCTTGTCTCGCTCTCATCATGATATTCACCGCTACAGGCGGGGCTGAACCAACGAAGGAAGGCGCACCATGGCTGAGAAATCGGCCTCCGGCACCACCGGTAAGGGCGGAGCTGCCCCTCGACGCGATCCTATCCAGACGGCCAACATGGTCACAGCCGCGATGCTGGCGCTTACCATCGTTGTGTGCTGTGCAGCCCTGTTGATCGCCGTGAGCTGGCCGCGCTCCTCCCCTCTGGCAGGCCGGGCCGAGCCTACTCTGTTCGGTCTGCCCAGCGCCACACCGGGGGTGGCTGGCCCGACGCCCAACCCCACCTGGACGCAGGAGATCGGCGGGCAGGCGCTGGCGCCGGGAGCGCCCCAGCCCCCCGGAGACGTGCCCCTCGTGACGGCGACAGAGGCACTGCCCGGGATGCCCACCCCGCGTGCGACGGCCACCCTGACCGAGACCCCAACCGTCACACCGACGCTCACCCCCACCCTGACACTGACCCCCACTGTCACCAACACACCGCTGCCATTCAGCTATGTGTTGCGCAACGGGACCATCATCTTCGGCGACGCCAATGTGTGGCGGCCCGGCGTAGGCTGCGCCTGGCAGGGGATCGCCGGATTCGCGTTCAACCTGGATGACCAGCATGTCAAAGGCCTGCTGGTACACGTCTGGCGTGCTGATGGCATACTCGATGTGCGGGTGGCAACTGGCAGCGCGGAGGGCATCTATGGTGGGGACAGCGCCTGGGAGGTGGTGGTGAGTGGTTCGATCAATGACGACAGTTACTATGTGCAGCTTGAAAGCCCCACCCAGGAGGTGCTGTCTGACGTGGTGGTGGTGGATTTCAACAACACCTGCGCAGCCAACCATGCCCTCGTGGTCTTCGATCAGGTTCAGTAATCTGCAGCCGCAAAGGAAGAAGCACCGTGGGGTTGTTTGACCCATTCGACGATGAGACCGCCTATGATCAGCCCGCCACGCTGGAAGTGGTGGAAGATCGACGGCCGACGCCGCCGCGTGGCGCCGGCGCCATTATCTACAATGCGATCGCGTTGTTTTTCGTAGCGGCCACCGTCGCCGTGTGCTTATACACTATTCTGCTGATCCAGAACCCGGTGGTGCCCTATAACCCATTCCCGCCGCCGCCGCCACTGCCCACCCCAACCCTGTTCCTGCTGCCCGGAATGGAAGACCCCGCCGCCCAGTCCCTCCCGGAGGTGGAAGGCAGCGTGGAGACACCTACAGCAGCCGCCGATACCATCGCGGAGGTGGCAGCGCCCACTGTTCAGCCAACAGCCACCCTGCCAGCCCTGCTGCCTGCACCATCCCCCACACCCACAACCAGCCTGATCGGCCCGGTGGGCGGCGCCGTGGTGCCCACTATCACCTACCCATTTGTCCTGCAGAGCGAGACGATCAGCTATCAGGTACGCGCGGGGGGTGCCGCCTGCGGCGGCACCTGGATCGCCGGGCAGGTTTTCGGGCAAGGCGGCGAGCCGATCACTGGCCTGCCAGTCCTGATCACCGGTGAGGACTTCCAGGAGATCCAGGTCAGCGGCACAGCTGAGGCGTATGGTCCTTCGGGCTTCGAGGTGCAGGTCACCAACTCCCTGCTGGAGGCGGAGTTCGAGGTGAAGCTGGTCAACCCTACCAACGGGCAGGACCTCTCGATGCCGGTGATCGTGCGCACGCGCAGCACCTGTGATGAGAGCGTGGCGATTATCAACTTCGTGCAAGTGCTCGATATTGAGGAGTAACGCAACAGGAGACTGAACAGGGTGGCCCGGCAAGCCACCTTTTTTGAAAGAAGGTGCTTCTTCATGGGCACGCTTTATATCGTCCCAACCCCCATTGGCAACCTGGAGGATATTACCCTGCGCGCCCTGCGCATCCTGGGCGAGGTCTCGCTGATCGCTGCCGAGGACACGCGCACCACAGGCCGTCTGCTGGCCTATTACGATATCAAAGCCCCCCTGATCAGCTACCATGAACACAACCGGCTGGCCCGGCTCGATGAGGTGCTGGCCGCGCTGGCAGCCGGTGACGTGGCACTGGTCTCCGATGCAGGCACACCCGGGCTGTCTGATCCCGGTTATGAGCTGATCGGGGCGGCCATCACGCAGGGCTTCCGGGTGGTGCCGCTCCCCGGGGCCAGCGCCCTGCTCACCGCGCTGGTGGCATCGGGGCTGCCTACAGAGAGCTTTACCTATCTTGGCTTCCTGCCCCGGCGGGGCAGCGCGCGGCGTGCAGCCCTGCAAGATGTACAGGACGAGCCGCGCACCCTGGTGTTCTACGAAGCCCCGCACCGTCTGATCGAGACGTTAGAGGATATGCTGGCCATCTTTGGGCCGCGCAGGCTGGCAGTAGCCCGTGAGCTGACCAAGCTGTTCGAGGAGTTCTGGCGCGGCAGCCTGCCGGATGCGATCGCCTATTTCAGGGAGAACGAGCCGCGCGGGGAGATCACACTGGTTGTTGAAGGGAAGCCGCCCGAGGAGACGACGGTGTGGGATGAGCAACGGGTGCGAGCCGCCTTGGCAGAGCGGCTGGCGGCGGGCGAGCCACGCAGCGCCGCGGCCAAGGCCATCGCAGCCCGCGCGGGGTGGTCGCGGCGGGCAGTTTACGACCTGGATGTGTGACGCAGCCAGCCGGGGCTGGCTGGCTGGCTGCGAGATCGGAGGGGGATAGAGCATGAAAGCCGTGCTGGCGGATCTCCTCTCTGCGAATGAGCCGATCGTCACCGATGGATCGATGGCCACAGCTCTGGCCGCCCGCGGCCTCAGGGCTGAGGCCCATCCCGGGCCATGGAACCTGACCCACCCCCACCAGGTCAGCGAGATACACCGCACCTTTGTAGAGGCTGGCGCCCGCCTAATCCTCACAAACAGCGCCCACTGCAGCCGCATCGCCCTGAGCCTGTATGATCTGGAGGAGCAGATCGCCGCAATTAACCGGGCGGCGGCTCAACTGGCCCGCCGAGTCGCCGATGCTGCCCCTGGCCCTGTTCTGGTGGCGGGTGCTATCGGCCCGGCAGGTGAGATGCTCACCCCCTATGGCACGCTGGATCATCACAAGGCACGGGGTATATTCGAGGAACAGGCCGGCTATCTGGTTGAAGGCGGGGTTGACCTGTTCTGGATCGACACCATGATCGATCTGAAGGAGGCCCAGGCCGCTATCGAAGGCTGCCGCAGCGCCGCGCCTGGCCTTCCCGTAGTGGCAACTCTGTCGTTTGAGTACGGAGGCCGCACCCTGATGGAGTACACCCCCGCTGAGGTGATGGAAGCACTGTGGCACTATGAGTTGGCCGCCATCGGCTCGAGCTGCGGCAACGGGATCGGTGAGATACTGGTGGTGATCAAAGAGATGCGGGCGTTTGACCCGGCGGCAGTCCTGGCGGCCCGCGCCGATGCCGGGTTGTGTCACATTTACGATGGCCACACTACGTACAACGCCACCCCCGAAGAGATGGCCGTCTACGCACTGACCGCGCACGATCTGGGTGCAAAGTTGATCGGGGGATGCTGCGGTTGCACAGCCGATCACATCCGCGCCATCGCACAGGTTCTGGCCTGCTCCTAGACGGAACGCCGGGGGCTTGCTAGAATTAGTCCTTGCGCCCGCCCTGACGCGGGCGTTTGAACCGAATCACGGCGAGTCACTGCGAACCCGCCAGTTAGTGAAGGATACCAGACCGCATGATCAGAGCATTGATCACAGGCGGCGCGGGCTTCATCGGCAGCCACCTGACCGAGGCCCTGCTTAACCGCGGCTACCATGTCACGGTCATCGACAATCTGTCGACGGGTTTCTTTGAGAATATTGAGCCGTACACCTCCAACCCCAACTTCCGGTTTGCTATTGAAACCATCACTAACCAGACGGTGATGGACCGCCTGGTAAGCGAGTGTGATGTGATCTTCCATCTGGCAGCGGCGGTTGGTGTTGACCTGATCGTCCGCAACCCGATCCACACTATCGAGACAAACGTCATGGGCACCGAGATGGTGCTCAAGACGGCCCGCCGCTATCGCAAGAAGGTGATGCTGGCTTCCACCTCTGAGATTTACGGCAAGAGCAATGCTGCTCCCTTTACTGAGGAGGACGATCGAATCGAGGGGCCAACTACCAAGAGCCGCTGGTCATATGCCACCAGTAAGGCACTCGATGAGTTCCTGGCACTGGCCTACCACAAAGAGGTCGGCCTACCGACGGTGATTTTCCGGCTGTTCAACACGGTGGGGCCGCGCCAGCGTGGGCATTACGGCATGGTGATCCCCCGCTTTGTGCAGTGGGCGCTGGCAGGGGAACCGATTCAGGTCTATGGGGACGGGCAGCAGACACGCTGCTTCTGCAACGTGAGCGATGTCACGCGAGCGATCATCGGGCTGGCCGAGGCTCCGAACACGATCGGGCAGGTCTACAACATCGGCTCACAGGAGGAGATCACCATCCTGGAGCTTGCGCGGCGCGTCAAGGAGCGCGCTGCCAGCACCTCTGAGATCCAGATCATCCCCTATGATGAAGCCTATGAGGCCGGATTTGAGGATATGCGGCGCCGTGTGCCCGATACCACCAAGGTTTATCAGGCTATCGGCTGGCGGCCTGAGAAAACGCTCGACCAGACTCTCGACGAGGTGATCGCATACTTCCGGGCCAGGCAGGCCCGCTGATAGTTATCTTAAGAGGTTGAATCGTGTCAAAGCAAACGTTGCTTGAGAAGATCGAGAAACGCGAGGCACGCATCGGTGTCGTGGGGGTCGGCTACGTCGGCCTGCCTCTGGCTATCGAGTTCGGCAAAGAGGGTTATCACGTTACCGGGATCGATGTCAACGCCGAGAAGGTGCGTCTGCTCAACCAGGGCGAGAGCTACATTATCGATGTGCCCACGGCGGAGCTGAAAGCGCTGGTGGACAAGGGCCTGTTCGACGCCACCACCGACTTCAGCGTCCTGAGCCAGATGGACGCGATCATCATCTGCGTGCCCACCCCGCTGCGGAAAACGCGCGATCCTGATATGAGCTACATCATCGCCGCTGCCGATCAGGTGGCCAAGTACAGCCATCCCGGCACGTTGATCGTGCTGGAGAGCACTACCTACCCCGGCACCACCGACGAGCTGATCGTGCCGCGCCTGACCGGCAACGGCTATCACGTTGGCGAGGAAGTCTTTATCTGCTTCTCACCAGAGCGCGTAGACCCCGGCAATAAGACGTATGGCATCCGCAACACCCCCAAGGTCATCGGGGGGGTGACGGCAGCCTGCCTTGAGGTCGGCAGGGCGCTATATAGCAAGGCCATCGATCATGTGATCGCCGTATCGTCTACCACAGCAGCCGAGATGGTGAAGCTGCTGGAGAACACCTTCCGGGCGGTGAACATCGGGTTGGTCAATGAAATGGCCATCATGTGCGACAAGCTGGGCGTGAACGTGTGGGAGGTGATCGAAGCCGCCAGCAGCAAGCCGTTCGGATTCATGACCTTCTACCCCGGTCCCGGTCTGGGGGGGCACTGCATCCCCATCGACCCGCTGTATCTGAGCTGGAAGCTCAAGGCACTGAACTATACAGCCCGCTTCATCGACCTGGCCTCCGAGATCAACAGCAACATGCCCCTTTATGTGGTCACCAAGGTAATGGAGGCGCTCAACGACCATGCCCGCAAACCCGTCAACGGCTCGCACATCCTGGTCATAGGCGTGGCCTACAAGCGCGATATCGATGACCTGCGCGAAAGCCCGGCGCTGGACGTGATCCGGCTGCTTCAGGAGCGCGGCGCGGGGGTGGTATACCATGACCCCTTTGTGCCTGACCTGTCTCACGAGGGCGTCCTGCTGCGTTCCGTCGACCTGACAGCCGATCTGCTGCGTGCGGTGGACTGTGTGGTGGTGGTGACCGATCACAGCAGCATTGACTGGCAGCTCATCGCCGATGAAGCCGCCCTGGTGATGGACACACGCAATGCGCTGAAACACACCACAGCCTCCAAAGCGCGGGTTGTACTGCTGTAACGGATGGGCGGCGCGTGAACCTGCTGATGCTGAGCGGCGACGCATCAGTGGCGGAGGGCCACGAGGGGGCCTTCTACCAGATGCTTCGCCGCTTCTCCTCCCACTGGGATCGCATCGATGTGATCTGCCCACGCCCGGCACAGGTGGCGCGGACGCAGGTGCACGGCAACGTGTTCCTGCACCCCTCCCCCTGGCCGAAGGCGCTGCAGCCCCTATTCATCCTGCAGCGCGGACGGGAGCTGCTGAGCGAGCAGCCTTATGGGCTGATCAGCAGCCATGATTTCGGCTTCTTCTACAACGGCATCGGCGCGTGGCTGCTGACCCGCGGGCATGATGCCCCCTATGTGAGCGAGATTCATCACGTCGAGGGCTACCCGAGGGCCGTCACCACGCGTGAGCGGCTGTACCGGGCCGCTGCGATGATCTACCTGCGGCGTGTGTGGCGCTGCGCCGCCGCAATCCGTACCGTCAACCGGCATGAGGTGCCCGATCTGCTGCGCAGGCTGGGCGTGCCAGAGGAGAAGATCCTCTACCTGCCCGCGCTCTACCTGGACTATGAGGTGTTCCGCCCCATGCCCGGCACTCCGCACCGGACCGATGTGCTGTTCGTGGGACGGCTGGTGCCCAACAAGGGGTTGTTCACGTTGCTGAACGCCATTGCGCAGGTGCGCCAAACTCACCCGGCGGTCACGCTGCTGATCCTGGGGCGCGGACCGCTGCGGAGGGCCCTTGAGGATCGGGTTGAGGCGCTGGGGCTGCGCGAGAACGTCACCTTTGTGGAGCGCGTGGCGCACCCTCAGGGCGTGGCCGAGCTGTACAACGCGGCGGGGATGCTGGTATGCGCCTCGACGACCGAGGGTGGGCCGCGCGTCACCGTTGAGGCAATGGCCTGCGGCACCCCCGTGATCAGCACTCCTGTGGGGGTGATGCCAGACCTGATTGAACACGGCACGAACGGGCTGCTGTTCCACTGGGATGCAGGGGAGCTGGCAGGGCACATCCGCCGCCTGCTTGACGACCCCGCACTGCGCGAGCGGCTGGGCGCGGCAGGCCGCGAGGCTGTGCAGGGGTTCGACGCCGAAACGTTGATCGCCCGCTATGCGGCCAGCTATAAGGAGCTGGCCGACCGCCACCGTGAGAGGCGCTGATGCGCGTGGTGATGCTGGTACAACTTGTGGATGAAGGCGATTGGGTGCGCGGCTTCATCGTCACCTGGATCCGCGAGCTGGCCGCCCGGGTGGAGCACCTCGACGTGATCACGCTGGAACAGCGCAAGGGCGCGTTGCCGGCCAACGTCACCGTGTACTCAATGGGCAAAGAGCGCGGCTTCGGGCGGCCCCGGCTGCTGATCGGCTTCTACCGCGCGCTGCTGCGCGTCATCCGCCGGGCCGACGTGATCTTCTGCCACATGACGCCCACCTACACATGGATCGCTGCGCCGCTGGCATGGCTGTTCGGCAAACCGCAGGTGCTGTGGTTTGTCCATCGCCAGGTGACGCCGGGCACGCGGCTGGCTCACGCCGCTGCCGCGCGGATCGTCACCGCCTCACGCGAGAGCTACACCCTGTTTGACGAGCGCAAAGTAACCATCCTGGGGCACGGTATCGACCTGTCGCAGTTCCGACCTGCCCAAGGTCCACCGCCTGATCCACCGCTGATCCTCTCGGTGGGCCGGCTGGCCGAGATCAAAAACCACGATAAGCTGATCGCCGCCCTGCCCGATCTGCTGGCCCGCCCCGGCTGCGAGGAGGCCCGCGCCGCCATCGTCGGAGATGTGATGGAAGGCCAGGACACCGCCTACCATGACCGGCTCTACCGTATGCGGGATGAGCTGGGGCTGGGTGACCGGGTTGAGATGCCGGGCGCTGTGCCCTACCGCGAGATGCCTGCTCTGTACCGGCAGGCCGCCGTGACGGTCAACCTGTGCCCGACCGGCGGCATGGATAAAGCCGTGCTGGAAAGCCTGGCCAGCGGGGTCCCGGTGCTGGTACATAACCGCACATTCCTGCCACTGCTGGGGGATGACGCCGATCTGCTGTGGGTCGACTCGCTGGAACCGGAAGCGATCGCAGGCAGGCTGGCGGCCATCCTGACGCTGCCCGCCGGGGAACGGGCTGCGCTGACGCAGCGTCTCGCAGAGCGAGTCCATGCGGAGTACGGCCTGCCGGAGTTGATGGATCGGCTGGTGGCCGTGCTGGCCGATGTGACGGAGGGCCGCATCGCATCATGACTGGCCCTGAGCTGCTCTACCTGGCGAATGCACGCATCCCCGGTGAGAAGGCACATCCCTACCAGATCGTGCAGATGTGCGAGGCCTTTGCTGAAGCGGGGGCGCAGGTCAC
>FWPV01000262.1_pt1 | contig 178935 bp, 133 predicted proteins | sample 2228371 | NCBI WGS metagenome assembly FWPV01 (sample SAMEA103939776, study PRJEB20133) | metagenome | reverse complement strand
GATGGTCATGATGGCCGGGTGGCCGGCCTCGACGGCCTGCACCAGCTCGTGCCAGTTTTCGCCGGCGCCGGCCTCAATGAGACGGAGGCCAACCAACCGGCTGTTTTGGAACGGCGCGGCAAACGGATCGGCCCCTGGCGCGGCCGGTGCGGCGTATGCGCGCCGATCTGCTGTGGTCGCCCTACTTCTTCGTGCCCTGGCGGGGGCATATCCCTACCGTAGCCACGGTGCACGACACCAATCCCCTGGACATCCAGGCGCGCTGTCATCCGCCGGTGTGGAAACGGTACTTCGTGGGGATGCTGCGCTATAGTGCGCGCCACGCCCGGCATATCATCGTGCCCTCGCAGCGTATTGCGGATAACCTGATCCGCTTTTTCGGCACGCCCGTCGAGCGGATGTCCGTAGTGCCGCACGGAGTGGCGGAGGAGTTCTCGACTCCTGTGAACGAGCAGGCGGTGGCGCAATTGCGAGAGCGCCTGGGAATCACCGGCCGCTTCATTCTCTTCGTGGGCAGTCTCAACGATCGGAAGAACGCCATCACGCTGCTGCGGGCGTACGCGGCGCTGCCGCGCCAGTTGCGGGAGGAACGGCAGCTAGTGATCGTGGGGCCCGGCGGTAGCGACGAGGAACTGGTCAGGGACTTCATCCGAGATGAGAATCTCCGAGGACGGGCGCTGCTGGCGGGCTATGTGGAGCCGGGACCCCTGGCGCAGCTGTACAAAGTGGCGGACCTCTTCGCACTGCCTTCGCTGTGTGAGAGCTTCGGGTTGCCGATCATCGAGGCGATGGCGGCCGGGGTGCCGGTGCTGACCTCGAATGTGACCTCGATCCCGGAGGTCGCCGGCGACGCGGCCTTGTTGCTGCCGCCAACGGACGTGCCGGCCTGGACGGAGGCCTTGCGCCAGGTGTTGACCGACGAGTCACTGCAGGCCGACTTGCGTGCGCGGGGGCTGGCGCGAGCCCGACAGTTCTCCTGGCGAGAAGCGGCCCGGCGGCACGTCGAGGTCTTCCGCACCTGTCTCTGAGGGCAGTGGTCCCCGCTATGCGCCTGAGCATCATCATTCCGGTCCGCAATGAGGCTGCCCATCTGGGGCGACTGCTGGAGTTTGTCACCGGCGCAGAGGAGCCGGAGCGGGAGATTCTCGTGGTAGACGGGAGGTCGGAAGACGGTACGCGCGCGATACTGGCTGACTGGCAGAAGCGGGACGCGCGCGTCCGGGTTATTGACAACCCGGGGCGGCTGGTGACTACCGCCCTGAATCTGGGCTTTGAGGCCGCCGGCGGCGAGGTGATCATGCGCCTAGATGCGCATGCGGAGTACGCTCCGGACTATGTGGAGAGGTGCCTGGAGGTGCTACAGGAGACCGGGGCGGGCAATGTGGGCGGAGCGGCCCGGCCCCTGTCGGATGGTTCCTATCTGGGGGACCTGATTCAGGCGGTACACCGCAGCCCCTTCGGGATAGGCGCGGCGCAGTTCCGGCGGGAGGACGCGGAGGGTTGGGTGGATACGGTCTGGCCCGGTTGCTGGCGGCGCGAGGCGCTGGAGGCGGCGGGCAGGTACTGCCGGGAGGACCTCCCGCGCAGCGAGGACATTGAGCTCAATGCCCGGCTGCGCGCCGCGGGGTGGCGCATCTATCTCAGTCCGAAAATCCGGGCCTACTACCAGCCGCGCCGGAGCCTGGGAGCGCTGCTGCGGCAGAACTTCGATAACGGCGTGGGGGTGATGCACACTCTCAAGGCGGGGCTGGGAGGGGTATCGCGCCGGCATCTAGTCCCGCTCGCCGCCGTGCTGGGAGCGACGGTGCTGCTCTGCCTCGGGGTGTTCTGGCCGCCGGCGTGGTGGATTCTGCTCGGGCTGACTGCGCTGCACCTGCTGGGAGGACTGGCTTTCGCGATCCGGGCCTGCGGACGGCGGCCGGGACTGGCGCTGGTCCTGCCGGCGGTGTTCTTCGCGCTGCACGTGGCCTATGGCTTCGGCTCCTTGATCGGCGCCGTCACGCGCCCGGCGCGGGTGGCAGAGAGCAGGCCGGCGGGATGAGGCCCACCCGCTTTCCCGACAGCCGGACCTTCGCCTTCTCCATTTTCGACGACACCGACGAGGCGACGGAGGCGAACGTGGGGCCGGTCTACCGGCTGCTGACGGAGCTGGGGATCAGGACCACCAAGTCGGTGTGGCCTTTGGCGTGCGTGCCGGGGGCGCCCCTGGGGGGCGATACGCTGCAGGAGCCGGGCTACCTGCGCTTCGTCCGTCGGCTGCAGCAGGAAGGCTTTGAGATCGGCTTCCACAATGCGCGCAACGCCGATGCCTACCGGGAGGTCACCGTGGAGGGTCTGGCGGCTTTCGCCGACCTGCTCGAAGAGGGCCCCCGGACGCACTGCAATCATGACGATAATCGGGAGAACCTCTACTGGGGACCGGAGCGATTGAACTCTCCGGCGCTGCGGCTGGGGTACAACCTGGCCACCCGAGGCCGCTACTGGGGGCGCTTCCGGGGCCACGTGGGAAACTCGCCCTATTTCTGGGGCGATCTGTGTCGGGGGCAGCTCTCCTACGTGCGCAACTTCGTGTTCGCCGAGATCAACTTGCACCACGTCAATCCGACGTTGCCGTACTACGATCCGCGTAAGCCCTACGTGCGGGGCTGGTTCAGCAGCAGCGAGGGGAGTAGGGTGGAGTCGTTCTGTCGCCTACTGCGGGAAGAGAATCAGGATCGGCTGGAAGCTGAGGGTGGGGTGTGTATCGTCTACACGCACTTCGCGAAAGGTTTCTGTGTAGACGGAGCGCTGCACGCGCAGTTTGAGCGGCTTATGCGGCGACTGGCGAGCAAGCCCGGCTGGTTCGTCCCCGTGGGGACACTCCTGGACTACCTGTGTGGTGGAGATTCCCCGGCCGTGATTCCCGAGGGGGAACTGCGGCGGATGGAGAGGCGCTGGCTGGGGGAGAGACTGCGGACGGGAAGCTCCTGAGATTGGGCACTAGGTCAGGTATCATCAACGGCTGCCATGTACGAACTGCAGGAAACAGATTTTCCCTCGGGAGCGGAGTGGGACGCGGCTGTCGCGGGCTTCGGCTCCTGGCACTTGTTCCATACCGCCGCCTGGCTGGAATTCGTGGAGCAGACCCAGCCGGTGCAGCGGCGCCTCTATCGGATTCACGACAAAGACGAACTGGTGGGATACCTGCCGGGCTTTGCCTTTCGCAAAGGGCCGGTACGGATCTTCGGCTCGCCTTTCCCCGGCTGGACCACCGCCTACATGGGGCCCCTGGTGAGGGACGGAGTTGACCTGCCGGAGTTGTGGCGAGCTCTGGCCGCGGCTTTGCGGCGTGAGGGCTTTGCCCACGTGGAGATCCGGCCCCAAATGTTGGACCGCCGGGGGGCGGAACAGGCGGGTTTTCGCTTACAGCCCAATGAGACGCAGGTGGCCGAGGTCGCGCCGGAGCCGGAGGCTATTCTGGAGTCTTTCACCAAGGAGGGGCGTCGCAATGTGCGTCTGGCCCTGCGCAACGGGCTGCAGGCGGTGACCAGTAGCGATCCAGGCTTCGTGGACCTGTACTACGGGCAGCTGCAGGCAGTGTTCGCCCGGCAGGGCCTGCCGCCTACTTATCCGCGGAGTAGAGTGGAGAGGCTCTGGGAGCTGCTCATGCCTACCGGGCGGATGATCTGTATCCAGGTCATGCGCGGTGACCGCTGCCTGGCGACGGGGATTGACCTGGTGGGCAACGGCTGGCTGCATTCCTTCGGCAGCGCCGCGTCCCAAGAGCCGGAGGACCTCAAGGGCTACCCCAATGAGTTGCGGCGTTACCAGGGGATGTGCGAGGCGGCCCGGCGAGGGATAGAGCACTATGACCTGACCGGGGTGCGGGGCTACAAACGCAAGTTCGGGGCGCGAACGGTGGACCTGCCCGTGCTGATGCTCAGCAGTCTGCCGCTGCGGATCGGGCGAGAGGTTTTCCGGGGACTGAACACGCTAAGAATGCGGCTGGCGCACGCCCGAGTGCGAGGTCAGGCCCAGCAGGGAGGAGCATGAAGCTTCCTCTCTGCCTGCAGCCCCGCGACACCTACGAGCGGCACTGGATAGCCGCGCGAGAACTGCGGAGGGCGGGAGTGCGGTCGGTGGTCGACGTGGGAGGGGAGGGGTTACTGCGCCGGTTCCTACCGGGAGTGCCGTGTGTGTCGGTGAATATGACCGGACCGGCAGAGGTGCTCTATGATGGGGCGCACCTGCCTTTCCGGGAAGGCGGCTTTGACGCGGCGGTGAGTCTGGACACGCTGGAGCACATCCCCCCAGGGAAGCGCGCCGCCTTCGCCGCGGAGCTGCTCCGCGTGGCCCGTACGCTGGTCATCGTCGCGGCTCCCTACGGCTCGCAGACGCATCGGGACCTGGAAAGGTCCGCGTTGACGGCCTACCGGGAGCACTACGGGCGCGAGCACGAATACCTGCAGCAGCACGTGGAGCACGGGTTGCCGGACGAAGAGGAAATGCGGGCCCTGTTTCCGCAGGGCCGGCTGCGTTTCGGCTACTGCGGGAACTGCCTGCGGGAGTACCGGCGGTTTGTCGCCAATCTCGACCGCCGGCGCGGGAAGCCGCAGCAGAGCGGCCTGGTGAGCACGGCGTGGCGGCTGCTGCGTAACGCGAACCTGGGGCGGTCGTACCGGCTGGCCGCCTCGCCGCAAGAGACGACCAATCGCGTCTACGTCTTTGTTGACAAGCAGGGCGCCTGATCAGGGCGCGGGCGAGCGACCATGCCCACGACCCGACACCGACCTTGAGACTGCTTGCAGGGCGGAGACTTGGGAGAACCGATGGGGAGCGGGGCAAGACAATTCGGGCCGTTGATAGCCGTGTGCTGTCTGTGGGCGGCGTTCAACATACCGCGCGTCGGTCAGCCTTTCCACGGCTGGATAGACAGCTACGTGAGTTCGCAGATCGGCGCGCATGCCTACAATCACCTCAAGTGGGGGCTGGGCGTCACGCACGGGGCCAACGTGTGGGCGGTCAACTACGAGGGCAAGCCGCAGATCTGGTACTCGGTATCGCCGCTGGCTTCCTGGTTGGTGGCGCTGCCGCTGGCGGCGGGAGTGCCCTTGCAGCCGGCAGTACGGCTGGTGCTGCTGCTGCTCTCGCTCTGGTTCCTGATCGGCTTCTGGTGGTTCGTGCGCAACGTCTGGGGGGCTTACGCGGCGAACGTCGCGGTGGCCGTGGCGGTGGTCTTGCCAGTGAGTCTCCAGTATGGGATAGCCTTCGGCGCGGACAACAAGGCGTTCGGTCCGCTGTTCACGGCGCTGGCGCTGGTGACCTCGGGCCGGAGGCGAGACGGACGGTGGCTGGCGGCGTTCGGCATCTGCGGCGCAATCGCGGTGCTGTTCTCGTGGCTATCGTGGCTCCTGCTGCTGCCTGCGCTGGGGCTGGAGTGGCGCCGGGGTCATCGGCGTTTGGCGGTGGGCGCGGCCCTTCTCGTGGTATTGGCGCCGCTGGTCGTCCATGCGGTGCCGGTGCTGCTGTCCGGGATCACGCCGGCGACGGCGGCGGAGCACTTCGCTGAGCGAGTCGGCGGGAGCCAGATGCACACCCAGGGCAGGCCGCCCCTGAGTTACCCCGACCTGGTGCATCGGCTCCTGGTGTGGTCGTTCACCACGCCAAGCTTCTACGGACCGCTGGCGGCGACGCTGGGCCTGGGGACGCTGGGAGCGGCTCTGGGGGCGGCTCTGCGGGGCAGGCGCTTCCGGTGGCCGGGGACCTTCTGGCTACTCTTGCTCGCGGCGTATGCGCTTCCCTACAATCTGCTGGCGCGGAATGTAGCCACGTACCACGAGAGCTTTATGGTGCTGTTCGTGCCGGCGATCGGGGTATGTGGCGGGATCGTGAGCGCGAAGTGGAGGGAGTGGACGGGGCGTCGCGATCGGGGAGGCTGGGCATGGGTGATGCCGACGGCGCTGCTGGGGGGGCTCCTGATCACCGCCACCTGGCCGGGACGGGGGGCCTTTCTGCCGGCGGCCCTCGACTACGAACTGCGGGACATGGCCCTCTACCTGGGCGAGGTGATGACGCCGGAGACGGTACTGGTGGCCTCGGCCCGGGCGGCCGACATCCCCTCCCTGGAGGGGGTGCCTCTGGCCCTGCAGGCACGCGACCGGGTGATCCCACCGTTCATCACCTGCCTGACCGGGCGCACGGCGTACGTGGTGACGGACGCGACGGAACTGACCGCGCTCTTGGCGCTGCTGCCCTCTGGGAGGCCGGTGATCGTCATCCAGAACAAGGGAGACCTGGAGCCGTTGCCGGGGGGACTGGCGCGGCGGCAGTTTGCCGAGTACACTATAGTGACGCTGTCCGGATCCAGACCTTAACCGGGCTTGGGCGCGATGGATGACCGTGGGGCGCGCCGGCTGGAGAGGTAAGCAGGAGTTCCAGCAGCGTCTGTGCAAATAACCGGAGGGCCAAGTGGAATCGCACTCGGTGGGAGGGCAACCATGAGCCACGTCGCAAGGGTCACTGTCCGGGGTGCAGCAGGTTGGGGCGCGGTCCTGATCCTGCTACTCGCCCTGCCGGCAGCAACGATAGCTGTAGAGGAGACTGTGGAGGGAGAACCCTCCCCGGTCGCCCCCGTCTCTCGCGCGCAGTTGGAGCGGGTGGAGAAGCCCGCCGATAGCGCCACCTTCACCGGGATTAGCGGGCTAATCCGCGTGCCCAGCGCGGGGATGCTGGGGGAGGGAGAGTTGCGCGCCACCGTGAGTCCCGCGCCCAGTCTGACCGAAAGCGTCATGCCGGGCGGGATCAGCAACAACGCGCTTACTTTTGGGCTGACCCGCAACGCGGAAATCTCCCTCTCCCTGGGCGAGGCGCACTTTGAGCATGACTTCGTGGCCCACGTCAAGTACCGGCTGGCGCGAGAGAGCGGCACGCGGCCCAGTGTGGCCCTGGGCGCGCTGGATCTACGCCGCACCAAGAGTCCCATTGACCCGACTTATTTTGTGGTAGCCGGCAAGCACTTCGCCCGGGACCGGGTCGAGGCGACCCTGGGACTGGCGACGGGAGAGCATACCGGGGTGCTGGCGGGCCTGAGTCTGCGGCCCGTGCCCTGGCTGGAGTTGCAGGGCGAGTACGACACGGACCGGGTCAACTACGGGGCGGCGCTGCACCTGGGCAATCGGTTCACGGCGCGGGCCGCCAACGTGGACGTGGGGACCGCTTATACCGTCAGCTACCAGTTTCCGTTGGCCCACCCCCGGGCGGCCGGAAGACCCGCGGCGACGGCTGATCTGGGGCCTCCGCCGGAGCAGGGGACGCGCCCCTGTACCGTGCTGGTGCAGGAGGAACTGGTGCGCCTGGGGCTGGAGAACGTGCAGGTGCAGATCCAGCCGGTAGCGGCGGTCCGCACCATGTGCGTGCGGTTCGACAATCGCCAGTACACGCTGAACGACTATGACGCAGTGACTGCGGCCTTGCCGGTAGTGGCGCGTCTGGCCGACGCCGACGTGAGGCAGGTGGCGGTGCGGGTGCAGGAACGGGGCCTAGCCGCCTCGGAAGTGATCTGCTCCCTGGAGGACTACCGCCGCTGGGCGCGCGGAGAGATCGGCACGCGGGAATTCGCCGGCGGCGTGACCGTGCAGCGCCTGCCCCAGGGGCATCCCACTGACGTGATGACCAGCCCCACTGACGTGGTCAACGCGCCCTGGGGACGGTTGGACCTGACGCTGGCCCCCGGTCTGATTACGGAGGTCGGTTCTGAGACTTTCACTCTCGCAGCCGGCTGGTGGCTGGAGCCGGGCATCTCGGTGCAGCTGGCGCGAGGTCTGCAGGCCAACGCGCGCTGGAAGTACCCGGTGGCGGGACCGCTGATGCGGGGCCGCAAAGACGAAGTGATTACCGACGAGGCGCTGCTGGCATACGCCTTCCGGCCGGGTCGACGGGTGCTCATGCAGGGCCTAGGTGGGCGCTTCTCGGACCGCACCTTCCAGCACTGGGACGGCTATGGAGCCGAAGTCGCGGTACCTGCAGGACAGCACGCGCTGTTTCGCCTGCTGGCCGCCCGGCTGGATAACGACGAAGTGGGCAAGAACAACTACGCGGTGGCCGACGTCTGGTATCAGGTGCCGCAGTCCTCGCTGCACGTGCGCGTGCTGGGCGGGCGCTTCCTGTACCAGGACCAAGGCTGGGGCGTGGACCTTATGCGTTACAACCGCGAAGTGGAGGCCGGGTTTGGACTGCGCCATACGGAAGTGGACAACGTGATCGAGGTGCGAACTACCTTCCCCCTCAGCCCGCGGCGGCAGCCGCGGGCGCCGGCTCGGGTCCGCCCGCGCCTAGATGACTACTTCCGTTACAGCCTGCGCAGCCTGCTGGGAGTACGCAATCCATTGGCTTTGGCCCGCCGCACCGCAGAGGAGTTGGCGGTTACCCCGAATCTGGTTGACGGTTTCTTTAACCGAGACCGCTTGTCTTCAGACAGTTTTATGATATACTTAGAGGGGGGGAAGTAGGACGCCAGAGCAAGCCGCCTCCCTGAGCGGGACCGTGCGTATCAGGGACGAGGAGACTGCTCCTGGCGAGGCTGCGGGGGATAAGGAGGATGGCACTATGTCAACCGTTGGAGGCAGGGCAAGCATGCTGCTGGGGAGCCTGCTCCTGGTCGTGGCGTTGGGTGTGGTTCTGACCAGTTGCGGCGGGGGCTCCAACCAGGTTCTTCCCTCGGTGAGGACGGGACAGAGCTTTATCGTGGCAGAGGTGCGGGCCGACAACACCCAGGCCCTGCTGCCGGCCGCCACGCTGAGCGTCGGCGCCAGTCCCGCCACGGGAGACGGTACCGGTAAGTTCGAGTTGGCGGTCGCCCCTGGAGCGAGCTACCGGCTTACCGCGACGGCCGCCGGCTTTGCGTCGCAGACGCGGACGGTGGCGGTGCCCTCTGCCATGGGCCTGGCCTCCTCGGTGACCCAGGTCATAATCTACCTGTCTCCGGCTTTGCCTGTCATCCCTCTGGACCCGGCCGGCGGGGACGTTGACGCCGGGAACGGAATCGTGGTGCGGGTTCCGGCCGGGGCGGTTGCGGCGCGGATTGATGCGACGCTGACGGTGGAGTCGCTCACCGCCGCCGGCGGCGGCACGGGCTCAGCGGGATCTTTGGTGGCGGTACTGGGCAAGGTGGAACTGCTGCCGGCGGGGACCGCGTTCGCTGTACCGGTGCAGGTCATCATACCGCGCGCCTTCCTCAAGATCGTGAATGCGCTGGTAGGGGCAGGAGCGACCTTCGAGCTTTGGGAGAGCAATGCGGGGGGGTTCGCGCTAGCCGGCGGCACGGTCACCTATCGGTCGGGGAGCGACGACTTTGTGGTTTCCCTCCCGCAGACCGGGTCCTTCCAGATCCGGGCGGGGGTCACCATCGTGCCGGTCAGCGATCTGCGCCGTGAGGTGGGGGAGAAGCTGACCACCACCACGGGCGGCTCGATTGCGGGGGGCACTGTGACCTACGACTTCAGTACCTCCAGCAGTAGCGCAGATCCCGCTCTGAATGCGATTCTGACCGGCACCTACGGCGTGGCTCCGGGAGTGAACCTGAGCGCGCCCAACCCACCGATCGTGGCTCAGGACGGCTTCATCGTGGACGCGACGCCCAACCAGACCGGCCAGCGGGTCAACATCATCAGTGGTGGGACCTCGCTGGGCACCGTGGACTTCTACGGCACGCAGGTAGTCATGGTGGCGGCAGTACGCCCGCCGCCGCGTACCGGCACTGGGTAGGCAAGTGCTACCCACCGGCGACTTTGCTGCGCCCCACCGGTCCCGGTGGGGCGCAGTTGGTATGTGGGAATGCAGGACGAGTTGGGCCATAGTACTGCTCGGTTGCTGAGTGAGAGGCCAAGATAGAGCGCGCCATGGGTCTAGCCACTGGCCAGTATCACGAGGGGGCTGCTTCGCTGTCACCGGAGTTCCAGGTGCTGTTAGCCTGCATCCGCGAGGATCCGGTTGAGGAGCTGGAGCAACGGCTGCAGGTAGTGGGCGGCGACGCTCGGCAACTGCTGGACCTGGCCGAGACGCACTGGCTGACTTCCCTGCTCTGCGCGCGCCTGCGCAGCCACGGCTTGCTGGATAGGCTGGACGCCGAAACGCGGGGGAGACTGGAGAGAGCCCAGCTCCGGCTGGCCGCACGGCAGACGCGGATGATCGGCGCGGCGCTGGGGCTGACGGAAGATCTGGCGGAGAGAGGCATCCGCTGTCTGCCCCTGAAGGGCACGGCTATGATCGCCGGGGTGTGGCCGGAGTACCTGCCGCGGGACATGCGCGACGTGGACCTGTTGGTGGAAGCAGAGGCGTGGCCGCACTTGCGGGAGGTACTGGAAGCTCGCGGGTTCGAGCCGGAATCGGAGGAGGTGGTGGACTGCCCCTGGCTGCCGCACCGCCTTCCGTACGTGCGCGGGGAACTGGGCGTCGAGCCGCACACCGCCCTGTGGGGCCGCAACCCGCTGGAACCGCTCCGTGCTCCCTGCTTCGCTGAGCTGTGGGAGCGGGGCCGGGCAGGGGCGCTCCTGGGCCATCCGGTTCGGGTGCCCAGCCCGGAGGACACTCTACTTTCCCTGTTGGCCGGCATCGCCAAAGACCGCTTTGTTACAGAACTGAGGACCTGGAACGATGTTGTCTGGCTGCTGTCGGCGACGGGAGGAGGCGCGGACCCGGAGACGCTCAGGCAGCGGGCCGGGGCGGTTGGTGCGAACTCTCTGCTGGAGCTGGCGCTGGGGTTCACCGACGAGTTGCTGGGTACCGGTCTGAGGAAGGAGGTGCTTCCGGCGGCCCAGGAGGGGCCCTTGCAGCAGAAGGCACGGTGCATTCTGCGCGCACGCCTGCTGGAGCAGACCCCTCTGCCCCGAGTGCCGCGGGCCGCGCTGCGCTTGTTGGCCGGTGGGCAGGGAGTGTCGCGCGACCTGTCGGCGGCCGGACGCACCGGTATGCAGGAGGGGGGCGGGCTCCTCCTCCGGTTGGGCAGAGTGGGCTGGGGGTTGACTCTGATAGGGGGAGGCTTGGCCTGGGGCCTCAGGTTAGCGGTCTCCTCCGCCGAGCGGCGGGCCTGGCGCGAGGAGCGTACCCTCCTCCGTGCCGTGCGGGCCTGAGGGGGCAGAGGAATGTGTCCGACACTATGCCACTACTCCCCAGTGCGGGAAATGGCAGTGTCTGACACCCTTTTCTGGAAGCGGCGTTCTCGCCAGCGACTCAGGCAGGGGAAGCGTAGGAGCATACGCCTGCGGAGCAGGGCGAGGCGGAAACCTCGGAGCAGGGCCCGACCGCCGACTTCCTCGTCTAGCGGTCCCACGGCCACTACTCGACCGAGGACAGCGGTGTCGGCGAGTGGAGGGTCGGGCAGCAGGGCCGCATCTCCCCAGGTCTGCACCCAGGTCCCCTGCGGGCGGCGCCCTACCCTTACCACGCGGTGGCAGACCAGCTCGCCCGCCTCGGTCTGCACGACCACAATTTCTCCGGGGCGGAGGGGCGCCGACAGGTCCGGGGAGACGGTTACCACCTCACCGTCCCCGATCAGCGGGCTCATGCTGTTGCCCCGGATTGGCACCCGACAGGGCAGGCCCTCACCCAGCAGGCCGGCAAGCAGCTCGCCGTATTCGCAGCGGGAGAGAGTCATATTGTCTGGCACAGGTAATCCACCGCCGAGACCTCGGGGACGAAGCCGAAATCGCAGGCGGGCACCGTGACCGCCATGCGGTCCAGGAACTCCATCGTGACCGGCACGGTAGCCGGTTCGTGGACGAAGAAGCGCGTGCTCTTGAGTAGGTGGCTCGCCAACGCTGAGGGCGGCAGGGGGCGCAGATCGTTGTCCGGCGCGTGACGGAGCAGGTAGATGGCCTCCAGGGGCCCGGAGGGCTCACGAAACGCGCCACGTATTCCATACCAGGGCGTGGCATGGACCCAGACGGCGTCGTTTTGCCAGGTGACGGCCGGGTATTCCTCGCTCAGACACATGCCTCCGCGGGCGACCACCAGGTCGCAGAGGGTGCTCTTGCCGGCTCCGGACTCTCCCAGGAACAGGACGTAGTGGCCGTCTATCTCGCAGGCGGCACCGTGCAGCAGAGCGCCGCCATGGTGGGCCAGGTAGCCCCAGAGCGTCAGGATCAGCCAGGCCCGATCGGCAATCGGGTTGGTCGCGTGCTCCGGGACGGGGAAGACGCGGCAGTGCTCAAATCCACCCGTGGCTATCAGCCTCCCTTCCGGGCGGAGGAAAGTGGTCGGCGGCTCGTCCGGAAGCAGGAGCGTCTGGTCCAGCATGCCCGGCATCAGTGCCTGAACCAGGGCTGCGGACCGAGCGTCCGGCTCGGCAAAGTCGAGGGCGATCGTGGGAGCGGAGGTAGGGGGGGCAGGAATCAGGAAGGGAGCAAATTCAACAGGAAAGTCGTGCGCCTTTCCTGTCCAGCTAAGACGGAAATTCACGCCCGCGATGCGCAAGTGGCGCGAGGTTTCGGGGTTAGCGGAGGAAAGGCGAGGAAGTGACACTTATTTCGTGGGGCCCTGCACGTGCGCACCTCTCTGTAGTCTGCCCGCACAGGTCACCGCCTGCGACTGACGCGAGGAACCCCGTCCGCTGGGCTTGCTTGTGCTCGGAGTCGGGCTAAACCCGTTCGGCGGACCCGGCCGAATAGTCCGGCGCCGCTGCCTACATGTAGCATCGGTTCTGGCCGCAGTTCAGCTGCATGGTTGGCAGAGTGCTCTGACCCTTGCACTTGCCGCTGGGGGGGTCGCCCGCCACCTGCGGTTCCAGGACGACTTCCTTCAATTCCGGCTTGGTCCATGCTTTCACAGACTCTCACCTCTCCCTGTTCGCGCGACTGTAATCCTGCTCCGGCCCGCTGGCCGCCCCCTACGTTAGAGAGCGCTCCAGAACGTCTCCCCCGGGCACTTGCAGGGCCTCTGCGCGTCGCCGGGTGACCTCGCAGAAGAACGGTACCGGTCCCGCTGCCGGGCAGCCCTCGAGCAGGGCATGGGCCGGACAAGCGGCACACAGATCGGCCACCGCGCACGAGGCACATGGCCCAGGCGCCAAACTCAGCTCCGCTAGCCGAGCCGGCAGGACCTCTCTCCAGCCCTCGCGAACGGATCCCCCCAGAACGCTGTACGTAACGATATCCAAAAGCATGCACAGGCGCATGCCGCCGTATGGGTCGAAATGTGGCCCGCCCCTGCCTATGTTGCAGGTGAAGGCGCTATCGGCCTCGGCCGGTGTGTGCGGCAAATTGGCCACGTATCGCCGCCACTCTTGTACCCGGACTGTATCGGCCTGCTCTAGGTTCACTATAGCGTCTGGTGACAGACGCTCACTGCAAGGGTCCCCGCCCCCTTCCGCATAGGGACCGCACAGTTCTGCGTCCCAGCGAAAGCTTCCCGCGTAGCGCATGGCCAGGTCACGTATCGCGGCAAACTCGTGACCATTCCGGCGAGTGAACGCTGACTTGACCTCAAAGACCAGTTGCCGCTCGGTCAGGTAATCCAGAGCCTGTAGCACCCGGTCGTAGGTACCCGGGACACCGGTGAAGTTGCGGTAAGTCTCCTCGGTCGCTCCGTACAGGCTCACTGATATTTTGCTCGGCGGCCACTCCGCGAGAAAGTCAGCGGTGGGCTCGTCTATGCGCGCGGCGTTAGTCAGCAACTCCAGGACAAAGCCCCGCCGCTTGGCTGCCACCCAGATCTGCCGGAAATCGCGGTGAAGCAGAGCCTCGCCGCCGGTCAGCGTCAGGGTCAGGGCCCCTTCGTCGGCGCACTCGCCCAGGATTCGGTCCCAGTCAGCAAACCCCATCTCCCGGGCCGCCTGGGATGCGTTCTCCGGCAGGCGGCAGAAGCAGTGCGCGCACCGCAGGTTGCAGCGATAGGTCAGGTCTGCGGTGACACCGATTGGCAACCTCTCGTCGGCCTGCAGTAGCTGCCTGGTTAACTCGGGCAGGCTCAGGCAACGTGCGTCACTCATGCGCAGACTCCTGCACCACAAACCCCCTCTGCACGAGGTCCCGGACGAACTCTTCCACGTCCCGACGGATTTGCCCCTCCGGATCTGGGTACTCCGCTTGCAGCCGGCCCACCAACTCGTCAAGGCCCAGGGGCTGCTTTAGCAAGTCCCAGATCCTGGCGCTGGTCTCGTTAAGAAGGTACACCTTCTGCAGGTCGGCGCCTCTGCCGTGCATCGGGATCAGGAGCCGCTGATCAACAATGCAGCGATCCACCACCTGATCCGATTGACGGAACTTCGGCTGTCGCTCGCCGTCCATATACTCTCCCCGCGCCGCCATCAACCCCAGGTGCCAGTAGACACCACCGACCCCCGCGCATGCCAGCCAAGGCCGAGCGCATTAGGGACACGCCCCTGCACAACCGCCCCCCATGAGTTGTGCGTTGCCTACATAGGATAGTATAAGCGGTGCAGAACGCAGAGTCAAGCACTATTCGCGTCGTGCCGCGTCGAGTTGCAGCCCTGCTGAGGTCGGTGCAGCGCCAGTCTGCCTGAGCTCGCATACCCTCTCGCCGCGTCTCACTTGATCTCGAACTGATGAACCCCTGCCGGCATCTCGAGAGTGTAGCGGTCGGTGGCGGCCGGGAAGCGGTTCGCCAGTCGCCCATCCAGGTGCAGACCTTCCTTCCCACGGGAGACGGCAGGTCCGGCCAGGACGACGGGCCGGGCCGGACCGTCGGTAGTGCCGGAGAGGCTGCCGTCCGGAGCAAAGAGCACCTGCAAGGTCCCATTGGCCTGCGGTTGCTCCAAAATGAACTCACCCCAGGAAAGGTAAGTGCCGGCCAAGAGCGTCAGGCGGGTGCCTTCCGGACGCGGCTGCACTAGCGCCCCCTGGCCCCGAAAACGCAGGGCGCCCTCGCGCACCTCGTCTTTGCCGTCCCCTGCCAGGACGAGATCCACCCGGCCGGGTAGCTCGACCCGCGCCCCGAGTCCTGCGCCGATCGGGGTCACTGTGGGCAGTGGCTCTGCCTTGGTGCGGGGGTAAAGCAAGGCCAGGTAGGGCTGATTCGGCCCGCGCCATTGTTGAAGCAGGCGCTGGCGCTCCGGCGGCCGGTCAGGTCCCCAGGCGCCGGTTACCAGTTTGTCTCGCGGGGTCAAGAGGTAGACCTCCAGGTCCACGCCGTACTTGCCGACGAACTGCGCGTGGTCGCCGTCTACTCGCAGCTCCTCCGCCAGGCCCCAGAGGTTCCATTGGGTGGGCAGGGAGGCTTCGAAGGTGTCGCTGAGCAGAAGGTAGTTGGGGCCCAGGGGATCGGGGTCTTTGACCAGAAGCACTCGGCGCATCCAGGACTGGGGTGGCACCGTCTCCGCGGCCCCCAGGCGGGACATGTCATTGGTGATGTTGGTGGGCGCGCCGGGAGGATTCCAGGTCTCGGAAAGCTCCAGGTTGCACGGATCGGAAGGCAGCAGCGCTGCACGGGGCTGTAAGCCGGTGAAGACATACCGGCAGCCGACAAAATCGGCGGCAGGGGTCACGGCGAACTCCTCGATCTGGTTGCGGGGACCGGCCGTTTCCTCACGCTGGTCGAAGAGAATCCGGTTGTGAATCAGGCCCGAAGCCAGCCCGGTGGAGTGGTAAGCGCGGCAGCCGAAGATAAGGCTGAGGGGCGCCCCCTTGGCGTAGAGATGAAGAGCGCCGGAATGCGCTGCCCGCGGACTGGGGCCGCTGGCGGGTAGGGCGAAGTAGGTCTCGCGAGGGTCATCGGCGTGGCTGCGCAGGATCGCTCCCCACCCGTCCCAGCGAGCGCTGGACAGGGCAGGCATCTTGGCGGGTACTGTGGTGTCAATCATCCCCAGGGCCACGCGCCCGCCGATCTGCATCAGGATCTGGCGCCCCTGTTTCTCCCAGGTGGCCATCATGAACTGAGAGAACTCGGGGTCCGTTTCGCGGGTCATGGCCGCGGCCAGCGCCCAGCGCGCCGACTGGGAGGTGTTGACCGGGTGGCTGTAACCGATAGGAGGCATGTAGGATTGTCCGAAACGTGCATCTACTGGCGGGGCCCAAGAGGCGTACCAATGCATGGCCCGCTTAAAGGCGGGGTGGGTGAAGTAGTCGGTGCCGCCGGCGGCTTTCAGCACGACCATGAAGGGGAGAACAGAGTCAATGGTGACCCCGGCGTAGTGCATCCCCTCGCTGGGGATGGCACCGTTGGGCAGAACGTATTGGCCTGCCTCCCAGGCCGAACCTGCCTCGCGGCTGCCCCAGACGAGCTTGATGCCCGCCTCGCCGATCTCCTGCCATGCCTTAGCCCGGGGATGCCCGCCGAGATACGCGCCCAACATCCCGACCGCGCCGTCGTGGGACATCACCATGTTGAAGTTACCCTTGCCGATCTCCGGCAGGTGGATCGGCCAGAAGTCCGGATCGGTGAGCACGTAGGCGTAGGCGGCAAGCTGCGCGCGCAGGCGTGCCTTCTCCTCCACCGAGAGGGCCGGAGAGGCTAACAGCACATCCGCCTCGCGGCCTTGCTGGTTGGCGGTGGCGACCATCTGCAGCATGCCGTACTCATGGCCCTGGCGGTAGCCGGTGATGCCCTGGCCGAAGAGGGTCTGCCGGAGCTTCCAGTCCAGGCACGCCGTGGTATACCGGTACTGCTCGCGGGCGTCCTCCGCCGCGCCCGTGCAGAGATAGATGTCGCCGTTGTACTCCGGCATCCCGGTGAGGTCCTGGGGGCGAGTCGCCCACTCCTTCTTGGCCTGCTCGACATAAGCGCGGAAGATCTCGTTAGTGGCGATCCGCTCCTGCACCTCTGCGAGCTTCCCGGCCGGGATGATGCTGACCGGATTGGGCACCGGCTGGGCGTCCTTCCAGTCCAGGACCCAGTCCTTGACGCGGTCTAGGCCAATCTGCCCGTGCTTGACCGCCATACGGCGCAGGGGCGGAGGATGGGCAAAGGCGCCCCCGGCCTTCCGCGCCGGGAGATCCTCATCCGCGGCCCAGTCGGCTGAGCCGGGCGGACCGAAGTGCACTCCCCAGACGCGGCGGCCGTCGTTGATGGGTAAGTCCAGGTAGACGATGCCCCGGTCGTGACGCACCCAGGGGTAGTTCTCGGTGGGCCGAACCCAGTCCCCGGCGTGCAAGGCCATCAGGCCCAGGTAGGCCTCGGTGTCCTCAAAGGAGACGTGTAAGTCGCAGCCCTGCCAGTTCTGCCAGGGGTGCAGGGTGGTGATCCACGGCTCCGCCATCGGGTCCGGCGGGATCGGGTACATGCCGGTGCCGTGCGGCCCCACCGCCAGGTAGTTCTTCCACAAGCGCCTATGGCTTTTCTCCAGGTCAGGACGGAAGTCGTTGAGGGTCAAGCGGACGAAGTGGCTGGCGGGGAACTTGTCGCCGTAGCGGTAGCGCCCCTGGGGGTAGCCGTTGAGGGGCTTGCCGAAGGCGTAGTCGTTGTAGTGATAGCGGGAGCCCGGCTCCGTGTCCATGGTTTCGCGAAACAGCGCCACCGGCTCTCCGGCGATGACCCGGCAGCGCAACGTGTAATGCCGGTCTTCAGGGTACTGGTAGTCCAGTTCCACCTCGGCGAAAAGCGGGCCGCGCTCGAGGATCCGCGCGGTGAGCCGCTCCGGAGGCGGGTTCCCCGAAAGAGTGCTGGCGCCAATCCAGCGGTTGGCGGTCAGCCGGAAGCCCTGGTAAGGGCCGGGTACCTCTTGCGTGAACTCACCGAGGGGGAGCCGGACGCCCACCGGTCCGGTCGTCAACGTGACCTGCCCCTTCCCTTCCGTCACGCTCAGGTCCGCGGCCGCCGGGGCGGGGGTCAGGTTGCGGGCCTCTTGATCGTTCAGAGCGCGAAAGACTATGGTCTGGTGGGGCGCGAGGTCCGCCTTCACGTAGATCTGGGCCGAAGCGAGACTGCCGTCGGGGTGCTTGGTGAGTTGCTGGGCGGGGACCTGGAAGACGACCGGCTTTCCCTCGACGGTGACCACGCGGAGTTGACGGCAGGTTCCCGGCGGGAACTGTACTGGGAAGGAGATCAGTTCGTCCTGCCACTGCATGCCCAGGTGCTCCACCAGGCGATAGTCGGAGGAAGCGTACAGGGCGGGGGTGACCAGGATGACCGGGATCAAGGCTCTCCAATAACGAGTCACAACAGTTACCTCCTGCAGATAAGGCGGCCCAGGCTTGCAGCGCTAGAGCGGGTCTAGTCCCTCAGTTCCAGGCGTGAGAGGTAGAGCGGGTCAAACATCCAGTTCTCGCGGTCGGAGAAGCGGCCGAAGCCCATCTCGCGACCGTGATCCACGATCCGCACCTGGCAGCCGACGTTGGCACCGGCGATGGGCGGTAGCATGATCTCCCGCAGCGGAATGGCAACCTCCATAAGGTACCCGTTAGGGATCTCCTGCACCGCGCTGCGCACGGGCGCCGCGGAGACGCCGCCGGGGCTGTTGGCGTACTTGCGCCCGGTGATGCTGACCAGGAGCGCGCTCTGGGTGGCCTGGTACTTGGCGTCGTACAAAGGGCCGCCCAGGAGGCGGGGCGCCGTGTTGGCGGTGTTGAAGACCAGGAGCACGCCGTCGTAAGCCCAGATCCAGTTGTAGTCCCCGCCGCTCTCCTCGGAGCGGCGCAGGTCGGGATCACGCACCACGGCGAGCAGGTACAGGTTGCGGTCGTCCCACTGGAGCGCAAACTCGCCTCCGGAGTCTCCGCTGCCGCGCACGGAGAAGCGGGGCACGTCCCGCCAGCCGTCGGCGGAGCCGTCTATCTGGACCGGAGACCGGGCGCGCCTGGCGAGGATGGTGTCGTCAGGGGAAGCGGCGGGACGGCCGGAAGTCGTGGTCGCCAGGGCCTGGGTCAGGAGGCGCTGGGCGCGCTCGTGGTAGCCCAGGGCGCCGTAGCGCTCCGCCGCCAGCACTAAGGCCAGGGCCTCGGCGCGGATGGCAGGGGGAAGTTGCTTGCCGTTGATCTCGCGCTCGGCGCGGGCCGCGTCGGCGGGCGACCAGGCCACCAGCGGGGACTCAGGCTGTACCTCGCCCTGCGGATCGGCGGGGGACCGGGTCGGGGACTGCGGCTGCAGGCAGGCCAGCACCGTGCTCTCTCCCGGTGCCAGCGTGAGCGTGAGCGCTGTTCGCGGCCCGGCGGGACGGCTGGGCACGAGACAGTCGCCGAGCACGCTGCGTTCCACAATCTGGCCGAAAGTCCCCTCTACCTCCAGGGTATCGGTGACCGAGTGACGCACATCCTGGTTGAAGACTCCCAGGTAGAGGTTTCCGTGCAGGTCACGGCGCGGCAGCACATGCAGGGCGTCGTCCCGACCGCGGCGCACGAGCGGCAGTACCCACTTCTCGATCTCGCCCATGACCAGCCGGCGCAGCCCGTTCTTCCCCAGGGGGCCGGTGGCGATCATCACCTTGCCGTAGCCCAGCGGCGCTTCATAGACGACCGGGGTTCCGTCGGCGAGGGCCAGCAAGGTCCTGACCTGCCGGCGCTGTTCCGTACAGGTCAGGCTCCACGCCCAGCCGCCAAAGTGGGTAGCGTGCGTGTCGCCGATACTGCGCAGGAAGGCGACGGAATCCGCGGAGAGGGCCGTATCCCCCTTGCGCTCGTCGGCGGCGTAGGACACCTGCACTTTGCCCAGCGCCGCCTCGAGAATCGTGTTGAGAGGCTTGCCGTATTCGTCGTAGGCCCCCACTGGTCCGGAACTGATCAACACCCCGCCCTGCTGAACCCAGTCGCGCAGGGCGCGGGCGACCTGGGGCCGGAGCCACACGGCCCAGGGCGCGACCAGCACGCGGAAGGAGCGGAGGTCCTCCCGCCCGTCAGCGACGGCCTCTTCGTGGGCGTAGCGGTAGCCGTAGTCGGACGAGAAGAGCCAGCCGTGGATCGGCAGCGTCTCGTGTTCCACCTCATTGTAGGGCCAGCCGTTGAGGAAGGAGGTCGAAGAGTAGAGGATGCCGACGGGCGAAGGCACGATGCGAGTGGACTTGACGAGAGGGTCGTAGAGGTCCGCCTTGCGGCGGACGGTGCGCAGCGCGCCGGCCACCGGGCTGAGCGGCGGGAGGTAAGAGCCGTCATACCCCTGGGGGCCGCCGTAGGAGTAGACCTGGGCCATGCCCAGCGTGCTCGTCCAGAACATGAAGGCACGCACGCCGTACCAGGTCGAGGCCAGCAAGTGCTGCTCGGCGGCGGCCTGCAGCTCCTGCAGGTTGGCGAAGCCCTGGAAGTAGTCGCCGCAGGTCAAGGTCTCCCCGTCGGCAAAAGCGGTGCCGGAGTAGGCGGCCAGGGACGATCCCCAGACGCGCATGACGTCAGCGGCTCCGCCCGTATGCGCGGAACTCAGATCGCCGGCGTCAAACATGCCCAGTTGGTCCATGCCGTGGGAGAGCAGGTAGTCATAGCGGCCCCAGCCCTCCAGCCACAGACGAGCGCGAGGATCGCCCCGGCGCAGGGCGGCGGCAGTGTCGCGCCACCATTGAGTGAAGCTGTCCCGCCGGAAGCGCTCGAAGTCGTAGGTGAGCCCGCCAGCCTGACGGCGCAAGGTCGCGCCCGGCGGAGGCGGAGGTTGGATCTCTTCCAGAGTCCCGTAGTTGCTGCCCCAGGTCGCGTTGAGCACGCCGACCTCCCGGTACTTGTCCTTTAGATAGGCCCGGAAAGCCTGTCGGGCTGCCGGTGTGTACCCGCTAGCGCAAGCCGGCTCGCCCCAGTAGTACCAGGGCAGCAGGTGCGGATTGCGCGCGGTGCTCCGGGCCAGGGCAGTGACTGTGTCCAGGAAGTACTTCCGCACGTGGGGATTCCACAGGTCCATGGCGGTGAGGGCTTTGCCGGCGGCGGTGACGTCGTAGAGGCTCTCGGGCACCGCCTGCGCAATCAGCCACGGTGGCAGGCCGCTGTGCTCGGTGAGGTGGAACCCGTGGTGCCCCACGCCTAGCAGCATGTCGAAGCCGCGGGCCCGTTCGCGCTGCACGGAGCGTTCGAAGTGCTCGCGGCTCGCCTCATCCACCAAGCCGTCTTCTCTGAGCGCGGGGGCCCCGGTCAGCAGCATCTTGCTGTGAACACCGAGCACCGACAGATAACGCCCCGTCGCGTTGTAGGGGTCCCAGTAGTCCCAGGGCGAGTTCGCGAAGGTCGTGAACAGCACCCGGTCCAACGGGGAGGGGCGATCCTTGCTGGTCGGCGGGACGTCGGGGTTGGGGGCCCAGGGAACCCCGCTGTCGAGCAGGATGGTCTGCAGTCGTTGCTGCGCCAGGTTCTGCAGCGCATTCAGGCTATCGGTGGCAGCGGCCAGCAGGCGGCGGTAGGCGTCCTCGTCCTTTTGCACTAGGGCTATCTGCCCCTGGTAGTAGAAGGCATCCATAGGGACGGTGGTGGCGACGGCGCTGTCCTGCAAAGCGCGCGCCTCGCTGTCGAGGCGACGGAGTTCCTCCCGGCGGGCGCCGCGCCACTGCAGTTGTCGCTGCCGGGTGGACAGCACCATTTTCGCCTCCGCCGCCGCGGTGTAGGCCTGGGCCTGCCGCACGATCAGGTCGGAGAGGTCTTTCTGCCACAGGTCGAGTACGCTGGCTGGGGGGCGGTAGTGCGGATAACTGATCATCCCCTCCTCCCGCCGGGAAGTGCGCGCATCGAGAGGAGACGGGGGGAGAGGGTAGACCTCAACCCGCTGCACATAGAGACGACTAGCCGGCGCGAGCAGGAAGTCTCCGCCCTCCTGCGAGTCGGTGAGCGCTGCAGAGTAGATAGGGACGGTTTTGGTCAGCAGGCGGGGGCGGGCCACGACTTCGGTAGCATAGGGGCTGCCGGAGACGGTGATCCGTATGGCGCCGCGCGGCGACTTGGGGTCGGCTTTCGTCCACTGCACTTCAGTGCTGTTGGCCGCGCCGTTGCCCTCGCAGAGATCGTAGACGGTGATCAGCAGGGCGAGGTCTTGAGCGCCGTGCAGGCCCAGCGTCTCCTGATCGAGGTCCAGTACCAGCCGAAGAGGCGCACGGGCCGGGGCGGGAGTGACGCCGGCCAATCCCGGGAAGCCGGGGTTGGGCATGGTGGCGGGCCACTCCAGAGGGATGCTCTCGGGACCGCGAGAGAGGTCGAGGAGCCGGTGCCCGTCGAGGGTCACGATCGGATAGTGCTTGCCAACCACCCGCAAGTGCCGGGACTCGCCGGTGCCGAAGTCAAGGTGGGCCAGGGGGGCCGCAGCGGTCAGGGAGACGGCCCCCAGGGCAAGGGTTACCGCAATTGCGTCAAACGACAGCCGGGTGAGGTTCATACCGAGCCTCCGGGAAAAGCAGCGGCGAATAGCGCCAGTCCGGGAGCCAGTCTATGAGGCATGCCGGATCCCGCCCGTCCGTGTAAGCCGGAAACCACTCCAAGCACACTTTCGTCTCTGGTCCGTCCGCAACCTTCCTAGGCCGAATGGACCGGGCAGAGTCTCGAGGGGTAACGAGGTCCGAGGTGCCAGATTGGAGGGTACCACAAGCTGGAGACAGCCGGTTCCCATTTCATAAGTATCGGACATATCGCATATCATAATTCTGAGTATTCAGACTAACTTAGTGTAATAAGGCGTTATCATCACCCCTAATCTATGTGAATTTTCCTCTTGACGCGACCTGGAGAGGAGAGTATCATCGGAGGCGGCTGGTGAGCAATTCCGAGCAGCACAGGAAGCGATGGATTCTGACGCTGGCGCGCGTTGCGGAGGTTTTAGAGGCGGAAGCGGTGGTTACTGCCCCGTCGCCGGACCCGGAGGTGACGGGGTGTTTTGCGGCTGACCTGATGAGCGACGTACTCGCCTTCGCGCGGCCGAAGGAGGTACTGCTGACCGGTCTGGCCAGCGACCAGGCCATTCGGACAGCAGCGGTTCGGCATCTGCTGGCGGTCTTTGTGGTGGAGGGGAAGGAGATAGGCGCGGAGATGCAGGAGGCGGCGCGCGACGAGGGCATTCCGCTGTTTCGTACACCGCTGTCCACCTATGAGGCATGTGGGCGGTTGATGCAGGCTGGACTGCCGCCTGATCGCTAGGACACGGACCTCCCGCCCTAAGGCGCACGCAATGGGGACCATCAGGGGGACCATGGACACGCCCGCGCCAACGCACCACGAGTTCCCTATCCTGGGCCGGGCGTACTTCCTGGGGGGGCGAGCCTCCACGGCTGTACGGCGGGTGCTGCGGGAGGTGGGAGTCGAGGAGGAAGTGACACAACGGGTGTGCGTGGCGTGTTACGAGGCGGAGATGAACGTGGTGCTGCACGCCCGCTCGGGCTACCTGGCTCTGGACGTCTACCCGGATCGCCTAGAGCTGGTGGCGATGGACCAGGGGCCGGGAATTGAGGATCTGGAGTTGGCGATGAAGCCGGGGTGGTCTTCTGCCAGCGTAGAGGCCCGGGCGTTGGGATTTGGGGCGGGGATGGGCCTGCCCAATATCCGGGAGCAGGCCGATGAGATGACGCTGGAGAGTGTGCCAGGGAAGGGGACCAGTTTACGGCTGGTCTTCTACCGAGGTGCGGCTCATGAATGAGATTACCGTAGCCGAGGCAGTCGGACATCTGGGGTTGACGGTGCGGGCCGGACAGGAGAGGCTGGAGCAGATCATCACCGGGGCGCAGGTGAGCGATCTGCTCAGCCACGTGATGTCGCGCGGAAAGACCGGCCATTTCTGGATCACCAACCAGTCGCACGCCAACTTGGTGGCGGTGGCGGTGCTGGCCAATCTTTCGGCGGTGGCCATCGCGGGAGGCTTCGAGCCGGAGGATGAGGCTGTCATCCGCGCTGCCGAGGAGAACGTCCCGCTGCTTACCTCACCGGACTCGGCCTATGTCCTGGCCGGGAAGCTGTGGGAACTGGGAGTGCGATAAGAGGCGGTTATGGCCGCCCTGGTGCCCATTGACCTGCACGTTCATACGGCGCTTTCGCCGTGCGGGGACGAGGCGATGCGGCCGGCGGAGATCCTGCTTACCGCCGAGCAACGGGGAATCCGGGTTCTGGGTGTGGTAGATCATTCCACGGCAGGCAATGCGTGTGCGGTGCTGGAAGCGGCACCGGCTTTTGACTTGCGAGTTCTGGTCGGCTTGGAGGTGGAGAGTGCGGAGGGAGTGCACCTGTTGGGGCTCTTTGACAGTGCCGAAGAGGCTGCGAGTATGGATGAGGAGGTCGCCGCCCATCTGCCGAATCTTCCCAACCGGCCGGAAGTGTTGGGAGAGCAGTATCGGGTGGATGAGTGGGGCCGCGTGATCGGGGTGGAAGAACGTCTGCTAGTCGTGGCTACCGACCTGAGCGTGGAGCAACTGGCGCAAGCCATCTGCGTGCGGGGGGGCATAGCCATTCCGGCCCATATTGACCGTAGCAGCCACGGCTTGATTCCCCTGCTGGGTTTCGTCCCTCCCCATTTGCGGGTGCAGCTGTTTGAGGTGTCGCGCCGTGTGCCCCTGGAGGTCGCCCGGGAGCGGTGGCCCGATTTGCCGTTGATCACCGCCTCGGACGCTCACTGCTTAGAGGAGGTCGGCGCTGCACCGACCTGGGTCCCTGAGGAGTTGGCGGCGGCGCCGCTGGGGGCGCAGGCATGGGCGGAAGCGGTGGCAGCAGCAGTGCGGTAGAGCCGGTTCCGATTGGGCGGGCTTGGGCGGGTGTCTTACAGCGTGAGGGAAGGGGGCTCCCGCCCGTTGGCGGCGGAAACCGCCGGCAGGTGCCGCCTGCCCCCCAACCTGCACCAGCGACGCGCCGGTGCTACCCATCGGGAGACGGGCGCTAGCGGCCCGCCCCTCGCGACGAGGGTTTGTCATGCGCGAACTGTCGCTGCACCTTCTTGACTTGGCCCGCAACTCGCTGGAGGCCGGGGCGACGCAGGTGACCATTGAGCTGGCCGAGGACCCGGAGGAGGATACGCTCCGGGTGACGGTGCAAGACAATGGGCGGGGGATGGACACGGAGACGGTCCGCCGGGCGACGGATCCGTTCTACACCTCGCGCCGCACGCGTAGACAGGGACTGGGCTTGCCGCTGTTCCAGGCGATGTGTGAGCGGTGCGAGGGGAGTCTGCAGATTCAGTCGGCGCCGGGGGAGGGGACGACGGTCCGGGGACAGATGCGACTGAGCCACCTGGACCGCCCGCCGCTAGGGGATATGGGCGGCGTGATGCAGGCGCTGGCCTGCGAGGCGGAGCGGGTTCGCGTGGTGTATCGGCACCGCGCGCCGGGTGGGTTGTTCGAGTTGGACACGGCTGCGCTGCAGCGAAAACTGGGGGAGGTTAGGGTGACCGATCCGACGGTACTGCATTGGATCGGGGAGCATGTGCAGGCGGGTTTGCGGGAGTTGGGCAGTAGGGCCTAGTGCCGTTGGTGGTGAGTCTGAGGTCTCGTTCCGGAGGAGGTAGCATCTGTGAAAACCAGAGAGGAATTGCAGGCTTTGCGGGAGAGTGCCAAGGCCGCACTGGCGGTGCGGGACCAAGCGGGAGGCCCGCGGGTGGTCATTGCGATGGGGACCTGCGGCATCGGCGCCGGCGCTCGCGAAGTGATGGCGGCGCTGCTGGAGGAGCTGGCCAGCCGTGGGCTGTCGGAAGTCACCGTCTCGCAGACCGGGTGCATGGGTCTGTGTGATCGCGAGCCGCTCGTGCAGGTCTGCTGGCCGGGGCGGCCGTCGGTCACCTATGGCCCTGTGACCCCGGCGGTTATGCGCCGGATCGTGGCCGAACACTTGGTCAATGGCCAGGTAGTGAACGAATACTGCATTGCCACCGGATCGGAGGCTTGAGCAACATGGCCGAGGCCTGTCTTTGTGCCGAAATCTATCCGAAGATTGACGCGATCATCGCCGCCAAGGGCGGCACGCCTGACAGTCTGATCGAGATCCTGCACGCTGTGCAAGGCGAGGTGGGGTACCTGCCCCAGGCCGTGCAGGAGTACATCGCCGAGGCGCTGGGCATCTCCGCGGGTACGGTGGAAGGAGTGGTGAGTTTCTACAGCTTCTTCACCACAGTGCCCCGGGGCCGACATACCATCAAGGTTTGCCAGGGAACGGCCTGCTATGTGCGCGGCGGCAAGCGAGTACTGGAGTCCGTGACCAAGCACTGCGGCTGCGGCGTGGGGGAGACCAGCGAGGACCTGCGCTTCAGTGTGGACGTGGTGCGCTGCATCGGGGCCTGCGGTTTGGCGCCAGTGATAACCGTGGACGAAGACGTCTATGATCGGATGAAGCCCACCCGGGTCGCGGAGGTTTTGGGTAAGTACGAGTAGGATTTACCCCGCCGGCACTGACGCCGGCACCCCTCCCGAAGCGGGAGGGGCGGAAGAGCGGGTCGGAGCCGTTCGCTCCCGCCCCGCGTCTCTCCAAAGGAGATTCTTGTTATGCCAACTTTCCGTTCACATGTCCTGGTCTGTGCCGGAGCCGGCTGTGTCTCGTCCGGGTGCCAGGCCGTGGCTGAGGCCTTGGAAGGGGCTCTGCGGGATCTGGGTTTGGAGCAGGAGGTCCGGGTCGTCCGTACGGGCTGCATGGGTTCGTGCGATCTGGGGCCCGTGGCTGTGGTCTATCCGGAGGGCGTCTTCTACCAGAAGCTCACGGCGGACGACTCCAGGGTGATCGCCGAGGAGCACCTGCTCAAGGGGCGGCCGGTGCGGCGGCTGATGTACGTGCCTCCGGAGACGGGCGAGCCGGCACTGGAGGTAGAGAAGATTCCCTTCTTTGCCCTGCAGCAGAAGATCGTGCTGCGCAACTGCGGGGAGATAGATCCGGGCAACATAGATGAATACATCGCCCGGGACGGTTACGAGGCCCTGGCGAAGGCGCTGACGGAGATGACACCGGAGGAGGTCGTGGCCACGGTCAAAGCCTCTGGCTTGCGTGGACGCGGTGGTGGTGGCTTTCCCACGGGGGTAAAGTGGGAACTGACCGCGAAGGCAGCGGGCGAGACCAAGTACGTGGTCTGCAATGCCGACGAGGGAGATCCGGGGGCGTTCATGGATCGCAGCGTGCTGGAGGGCGACCCGCACAGCGTTATTGAGGCGATGACCCTTGCGGGCTACGCCATCGGCGCGCACCGGGGCTTCATCTACGTCCGGGCCGAGTATCCGCTGGCGATCGAGCGGCTGAACGTGGCTCTGGCCCAGGCGCGCGAGTATGGTCTGCTGGGCAAGGACATCTTCAGCAGCGGCTTTGACTTTGATCTGGAACTTGGGCTGGGAGCGGGGGCTTTTGTCTGTGGCGAGGAGACGGCGCTGATGCACTCGATCGAGGGCAAGCGCGGCGAACCGCGGCCCCGGCCGCCCTTCCCCGCTCAGTCGGGGCTGTATGGTTGCCCCACGCTACTGAACAACGTGGAGACATACGCCAATATTCCGCCTATCATCCTCAAGGGGGCGGAGTGGTTCTCTTCGCTGGGGACGGAGACCAGCAAGGGTACGAAGGTGTTCGCCCTGGCCGGGCATGTACACAACACGGGTCTGGTAGAGGTGCCGATGGGGACCTCCCTGGGCACGATCATCTACGAGATTGGGGGTGGCATCCGTGGCGGGCGAAGCTTCAAGGCGGCGCAGAGCGGCGGCCCCTCAGGCGGCTGCATCCCCCGCGAGTTCCTCAATACTCCGGTAGACTACGAGAGCCTGAAAGCGCTGGGGTCCATCATGGGCTCGGGTGGGCTGATCGTTATGGACGACACCACCTGCATGGTGGACCTGGCCCGCTTCTTCCTGGAGTTCGTGCAGGACGAGTCTTGCGGTAAGTGCCCGCCGTGTCGCATCGGAACCAAGCGCATGCTGGAGATTCTGGAGCGGATCTGCGAGGGCGAGGGCCGCGAGGGGGACATTGAGCTGCTCGAGGACCTGGGCGAGCAGATCAGGCAGACCGCGTTGTGTGGGCTGGGCCAGACAGCGCCCAACCCGGTGCTGAGTACGATACGGTACTTCCGGGACGAGTACGAGGAGCACATCCGTCGGAAGCACTGCCGGGCGGGGACCTGCGTGGAGATGATGAAGGCGCCGTGCGAGCATGCGTGCCCGGCGGGTGTGGATGTGCCCGCTTATGTGGGCGCCCTGGCGGAGGGTCGACTGGATGAGGCGTACGCGATCGTGCGAGACGCCAATCCTTTCCCCTCAGTGTGTGGGCGCGTATGCACAGCCTACTGCGAGACGCACTGTCGGCGCGGGCAGCTGGACAGTCCGGTGGCCATTCGGCTGCTCAAGCGCGCCGCGGCTGATTTTCGCAGCGAGACCTGGCAGCCGCCGCTGCACGCCCAGCGTCACAAGAAGGTGGCGATTGTGGGCAGCGGCCCGGCCGGGCTGACGGCGGCTTATGATCTAGTTCGCAACGGTTACGAGGTGACTGTCTTTGAGCGGGAGACGTTGCCCGGCGGAATGATGGCACTGGGCATTCCCGACTACCGGCTGCCCCAGGCGATACTGCAGCGGGAGATCCAGGACATCGTGGATTTGGGCGTGGATCTGAAAACCGGGCAGGCGTTGGGACGCGACTTCACGCTGGATGATCTGACGGCGCAGGGGTACGAGGCGGTCTTCCTGGCCATCGGGTGTCATGTGGGCATTCCCCTGGACTGCCCCGGCGCGGACGCAAAGGGCGTGCTGGATGCGATACAGTTCCTGCGCGATATTGCGCTGGGAAGGGCGCCGCAGTTGGGCAAGCGGGTAGCGGTCATCGGCGGTGGGGATACCGCCATTGACTCAGCCCGCTCGGCGCTGCGGCTGGGAGCCGAGGAAGTGCACCTGGTCTACCGACGGACTCGCGAAGAGATGCCTGCGCATCCGGAGGAGATCGAGGAGGCGATCCACGAGGGCGTTCAGATACACTACCTGGCCGCACCGAAGGAGGTCCGGACGGAGAACGGCAAGGTCGTGGCGTTGGTCAGCCAACAGATGCAGCTGGGGGAGTTCGGCCGCGACGGGCGGCGGCGACCGGAACCGGTAGAGGGGGCCGAGTTCACTTTGGGGGTGGACAATGTCATCGCCGCGATCGGGCAGCGGATAGAGGGTGCTTGCGTCTGCGTGGAGACGGATCGGGGCAAAGTCTGCGCGGACCCGGTTACGCTGGCGACCAACCGCCCGGGCGTTTTTGCCGGTGGGGATGCTACGGAGGGCGCGATGACGGTGGTGGACGCCATTGCCGACGGACACCGCGCGGCCCAGGCTATCCATTCCTACCTCTCCGGGGAGCCGTTGCCGGCCGCGGAGAAGCGGGCAAAGACCCGGGTGAGCGCTGAGGTGATGGCGGCCCTCGAAGCCGCCGCCGAGGAGGAGCAGGCGCCAGTGCCTGTGCCCAAGCTAGCGGACACGGAACGGCTGCGCGGCTTTGCGGAGGTAGAGCTGGGTTTCTCCGCCCCCCTGGCCTGTCGGGAGGCGGCGCGTTGCCTGCACTGCGACTACGTGCTGCGGGAGGACTGAGAGGGGTTGGTGACGGAAGAGCAGGGGCCGGTTTGGCCCCCCAGGAGGAGACCAATGTCTGAGTTCACAATAAGCGTCAACGGTCGAGAGGTGCCGGCCAGTGCGGGGATGACGGTACTGGAGGCGGCGACGGCGGCCGGGATCAAGATTCCCACGCTCTGTTTCCATCCGGACTTGCCTCCGCAGGGCGCATGCCGCGTCTGCCTGGTGGAGATCGAAGGCGAGCGGGTCCTGCAGCCCTCGTGCACCTTCCCGGTGCGGCCGGGCATGGCGGTACAGACGCACTCTCCCGCCGTCCGCAAGGCGCGCCGGACGGTAGTCGAACTGTTGCTCTCGGACCATCCCTCCGATTGTACGACCTGTGCGAGGTGTGGAACCTGCGAACTGCAGGCGCTGGCGGAGGACCTGGGGCTGCGAGAGGTGCGCTTCCGGGTACCTCCCCCCGGCCATGAGGTAGATGCTTCCAGTCTTTCCGTGGTGCGCGATCCGGACAAGTGCATCCTGTGCCGCCGATGTATTGAAACCTGTGAACTGATCCAGGGTGTGGAAGGGTTGCGTATCAAGGGACGCGGGTACGACTCGACTGTGGGGGCACCCTTTGACACGCCGCTCGGCGATGCGCTGTGCGTCAACTGCGGGCAGTGCATCAACCGCTGTCCGACTGGCGCTCTGACCGAGAAGACGCAGATCCCGCAGGTGTGGGCGGCCCTCGAGGACCCGGAGATCTTCACCGTAGTGCAGACGGCGCCGGCAGTGCGGGTGGCTCTAGGAGAGGCTTTGGGGATGCCGCCGGGGGAGATCGTGACCGGCAAATTGGTGTCGGCGTTGCGCGCGCTGGGCTTTGATCGGGTCTTCGACACCGACTTTACCGCCGATCTGACCATCATGGAGGAGGGGTATGAACTGATCCATCGGATTCAGAACGGTGGGGTCTTGCCACAACTGACCTCCTGCAGTCCGGGTTGGATCAAGTTCATCGAGCACTTCTATCCACAGTTGCTGCCCAATGTCTCCTCCTGCAAGTCTCCGCAGCAGATGTTCGGGGCGCTGGCCAAGACGTACTTTGCGGAGGTCGCGGGCGTGGACCCGGCTAGCATGCGGGTGGTCTCGATCATGCCCTGCACCGCCAAGAAGTACGAGGCAGCGCGACCGGAGATGTGTGATTCGGGCTACCAGGACGTGGATTACGTGCTCACCACGCGGGAACTGGCGCAGATGATCAAGGAGATGGGGCTGGACTTCGCCAGTCTGCCGGAAAGCGACTATGACGACCCGCTGGGTCAGTCCACCGGCGCCGCCGTCATTTTCGGGGCCACCGGCGGGGTGATGGAAGCGGCACTGCGCACCGCGTACGAGGTGATCAGCGGCGAGAAGCTGGAAGAACTGGACATCACTCCGGTCCGAGGAATGGAGGGGATCAAGGAAGCGTCGGTGAAAATCGGGGACCTGGAGTTGAAGGCGGCCGTGGCGCATGGTCTGGCCAATGCCGCGCAACTGCTGGACAAGATCGCGGCGGGGGAGGCGGACTATCACTTCGTGGAGATCATGGCGTGTCCCGGAGGCTGCTTGGGCGGCGGTGGTCAGCCGGTGCCCACCTCGCTGGACATCCGCAAGGCGCGAGCTGCGGCGATCTACCAAGTCGACGAGGAGTTGCCGATCCGGCGGTCGCACGAGAATCCCTCCATTCAGGAACTCTATGCCCGCTTCCTGGGCGAGCCGCTGAGTGAGAAGTCGCACCACCTGCTGCACACTCACTACGTCCCGCGGACGAAACGGAGTGTGCAAGTGGAGAAGTAGGGAGTGAAGTGACAGAAGCGAGACCCTCAGTCGGGCGGGCGGTCAAGCTGCTGTTGGTGGACGATGACCCGGATTTCTTGGAGCAGCACCGTCTGGTGCTGAGCGGAGCCGGGTTTGTCGTGCTGACCGCGGAGAGCAGCGAGGAGGCGCTGGCGGTGGCCGACCGGGATAAGCCGGAGGCCTTTGTGCTGGACCTGATGATGGAGCAGAGCGACTCCGGGGCGCGGCTGGCGAGGGCTTTGCGCAGGGACCCGCGTTTTGGCCGGGCGCCGATCGTGATGCTGACCGCGGCGGGTCAGGAGACGGGTTTCGAGTTCAGCCGTAACCCGCAAGAGGTCCTGGAGTGGATGCGGGCCGACGCCTGGTTCGACAAGCCGGCGCCGGTGGAGGAACTGAGCGCGACCATTCGGCGGTTGTTGGCGAGTTCGGAGGAGGGGAGGTGAGGGGCTGATGGGAGACTTGCTGTCCGGGGCCAGGGTCATTGTCGCGGATGACGAGCCGGGGGTGCGTTCCGGGTGCCGCAGGGTGCTGGAGTCTCAAGGGGTTGTGGTGGAGGTGGCGGCCACCGGTGCCGAGGCGCTGCAGCATCTGCTGGCCGCTCCCTTCGACGTGGCACTGGTGGACCTGATTATGCCGACCTTTGGGGGTATGGAGATTCTGACGCGGGTGGCGAAGGCGGGGTTGACTGTGGTGCCTATCGTCATCACCGCTCACGCCAGCATTGAAACTGTGGTGCAGGCCATGAAGCAGGGGGCCTTTGACTACCTGCCTAAGCCGTTTGAGCCGGCGGAACTGATCGTACGGGTCGAGCGGGCCGTGGCCTGGCAGCGTCTAAGGCAGGAGGCACAGGAGCGGCTGCTGCAGTTGGACGCGGACAAGTCGCAGTTGCACACCATCGTTACCAGTCTGGCCGATGGGGTGATGGTGGTGAACCGCGACAACGAGGTAGTACTGACCAACCCGGCGGCAAGGGCAGTGCTGGGTTTGGAGCGCTGGACCGGCGAGCCGACGCCGTTGGAGCAGACGCCCGTCTGTGAGCGGCTGCGTGAGCTGATCTGTGAGGTGGGGGAGAACAGCGACCCGGACTGCTCGGTGACCGGGCAGATTGTGTGCGGGGATCGGGTGTACATGGCCCGGGTGGCGCCGATTGTGACCGGCGGGGGGGAGGTGCTGGGCAGCGCTACGGTGCTGCGCGATGTGACCGAGCTGATGAGTCTGGAGCGGGCCAAGGCGCAGTTCGTGTCCATGGTGGCGCACGAGCTCAAGTCGCCGCTGGCCGCGGTGCAGGGGTACCTGCAGGCGATTCTGGGTGGCCCGGAGCTCACTCCGGAGAAGCAACAGGAGGTGCTGACACGCTGCAGTCGGCGCCTGGAGGGAATGGTCCAGCTGGTGCGCGACCTATTGGACCTGTCGCAAGCGGACGCTATGCCGTTGCGGCGGATTGAGGCCTGGTCGCTGGAGGAGATCGTCAGGGAGGTGCTAGAGCAGGCTCAGCCACTGGCGGAGCCGCTCGGAGTTACCCTACGCGCTGAGATGCCTGTGGAAGCGGTCACCGTCTACGCCGATCGGGCCGACCTGATGCGAATGCTGGGTAACCTGGTGACCAATGCCGTCAAGTACAACCGTCCCGGTGGGCAGGTCACGGTATCCGCCTACGACGACGGGGAGCGATTGCGGATTTCGGTTACTGACACGGGCCTGGGGATTCCGGCGGAATCTCTGCCGCGGCTGGGGCAGGAGTTCTTCCGCATCAACAGTCCGGATCGCCGAGGTATCGTGGGGACCGGTCTGGGGCTGGCGCTGGTCAAGCGCACCCTGGAGGCGTACCACGGTAGTCTGGAGGTGGAATCCGCCGTCGGCGAAGGCAGCACCTTTACTCTGGTTCTGCCGCGGTGAACTTTCGACCCCGGTGCCGTCCCCCCGGTCCTCTCCCCACTTGTCGTCCCAGGCTCTGAATGCGCTCCCGCAGACAGAAACGGCAGGCCTCCGCCGTTTCGTTGAGGCAGGCTTTCTCCGGATAGATCTCGTACAAAGCGCGGTACTTCACCGGGGTTAGGTTGGGCATCACCACGTTGGCGCCGCGGGAGAGCCCGAGTTCGCGTCCCTCCTGTTTGTTCAAGGTCGCCAGGGCTGTGGTGCTGGGGAGGTTGGCCTCCGGGCACACGATCCGCGTCAGGGCGAGGACCTTGTAGGTCATCTCTTCGGTGTTGGGGACCTGTTCCGACGGGGGGGCGAAGACGGAGACGCCTGTTGTACCGAGGGGCGTGTCCGGGTGCGCTATCCACGGCCCCACCCCGATCATGTCCAGATCAAGCTGTGCGAAGAGGGCGATGTCGTTGGCGACGCTGGTGTAGGTCTGACCGGGGATGCCGATCATGACGCCACTGCCGATCTCGTAGCCTAGCTCACGCAGGCGGCGGAGAATCGCAAGCCGGTCCGAGCGATCCTGGTCGGCACGAGGCGGATGGATGCGGTCGTATAGGGTGCGGTCGGAGGTCTCGAAGCGCAGCAGATAGCGGTCGGCTCCGGCTTGCTTCCAAGCCTGCAAGTCCTCTTCCGGGCGCTCCCCCAGGCTGAGGGTGATCGCCAGCGGGGTTTCACTCTTCACCTCCCGCACGATGTCGGCCAGCCATTCCCGCGTGATCCCGTAGTCTTCTCCCGACTGGAGAACGAGCGTGCCGTAGCCGTACTCCACCGCCTGCCGGGCACAGGCCATAACCTCGTCGGCGGTCATGCGGTAGCGCGGAATCTTGCGTTCCGTGCGGATCCCGCAGTAGCCGCAGGAGCGCACGCAGAAGTTGGAGATCTCCACCAGCCCCCGCAGATGTACCTCATCGCCCACGTTCTCCCGCCGGACCCGGTCGGCTTCCGCCCAAAGGTTCTCCAGGCGGGAGGGGTCGGTCTCGCGAAGCCAAATCTCGAGGTCAGGGAGGGTCATGGGAGCGAAGCCACACCCCCTACCCCCTCCCCTGGGGGGTGAGGGTGAGCAGCGGGCCTGCGCTGGGCCTCTCTCCAGATCTCCAAGGCGGCGGGGAATGGTTCGAGGGCGCGGTCCATGATGCCCAGCGAATAGGCGATGACCACGCCGTAGTTGGTGATCGGGACCCCGGCCTGCTTGCACTTCAGCAGGCGCGTCAGCATCTCCCGGCGGTTCCACATGCAGGCGCCGCAGTGAACGACCAGCCGATAGGGCGAGAGGTCCTCGGGGAAGTCGTGCCCTTGGACGGTGTCGAACTCCAGTTTGCCCCCGACGTACTGCTGTAGCCAGCGAGGGATCTTGACGCGGCCGATGTCCTCGGCAATGGGGTGATGGGAGCAGGCCTCGGCGATCAGGACTCGATGGCCGGGGCGGAGGTCCTCGATCGCGAGCGCTCCGCGCACCTGTTCAGGCAGGTCGCCGCGAAACCGAGCGAAAATGATGGAAAAGGAAGTGAGCGGGACTTCCGGCGGCGTATCGGCAGCGACCTTGAGGAAGGCCTGGGAGTCCGTCACCACCAGCCTCGGGGGGCGGTTCAGACGACTCAGCGCGTCGCGCAGTTCGCGCTCCTTGACGACTAGGCAGTATGAGTCGTTGTCGAGCAGGTCGCGAATGGCGTTGACCTGCGGCAGGATGAGGCGCCCTCTGGGAGCCTCCTTGTCCACTGGAACGACGAGGACCGCGAGTTCCCCCGGACCCACCAGATCGGCGAGGATGGTGGGATTGGCGATGAAGTCCTCGGGAGCGGCGTCGAGGAGCGCCTGGCGCAGGTCGAGAATGCCCCGCCCCAGCGCCGCGGCCGTGCGCACTACGGGGATCTTCTCCGCGGTAAAGCGGTCCAGCAGGTCCTGCCGCGGGTCGGCCAGGTCCACTTTGTTGAATACGACGATCGCCGGGATCTCCCGCGAACGCAGCTCGGCCAGCATCTGCTCCTCGAACTCCCCCCACTCGGTGGGCTCGGTGATGACCACCCCGATATCGGTGCGGTCGAAGACCTGTCGGGTCTTGGCGACACGCAGCTCGCCGAGAGCGCCCACGTCGTCAATCCCGGCGGTGTCAATGAAAAGCACCGGGCCGAGCGGCAGGAGCTCCATGGGTTTTTCGACCGGGTCAGTGGTAGTCCCGGCGAATTCGGAGACGATGGAGACCTGCTGGCGGGTCATGGCGTTGAGCAGGGAGGACTTGCCTACGTTGCGCCGACCGAAGAGGCCGATATGAAGGCGGAAGCCTTTGGGAGTCTTCTGGGGCATGGCGTTACCTGGGTGTCAAAGCGGTTCCAGCCGGGCGGGCAGGGGCACGCCGCTCAGTTCGGCGAGGCGCCGGGTAGTCCATTCTGTGAGGCGGTCCTCTAGGCGAGCGGAGGCCGCGGCGTCGGCGGTGTTAATGATCATGGACAGGCCACGGGGATCGAGGTGACTCAGGAAGGTCTCTACCTCGCCCGCCTCGACGCAACTGATGAACAGGCACTTGCCCGCGGCCTGGATTCGCTGCATGTCCGGGATCAACTGAGTGAAGGGCGGGCTGTTGGGGTCGTGGCCGAACTGGATCAGGTCAATCTCCGGTAGCGCGAGCAGGCTGTCCAAGTGCTGCCGGCAGCCGTCGTGCCAGTGAACGACCGTGTGCTCGGCGTGGGCGGCCATCTCCCGAAGTGCGGGGAGAAAGACGTCGCGGTACATAGCCGGGGAGAAGTTGATGGCCATATCGTCCTGCACCGTGATCAGGGGCCGGTCGCTCCAACAGGGCATCCAGTTGGCGAGGCCGTCATTGTGGGCGGTGACTAGCGGGAACACCAGATCGTAGGCGCGGTTGGCCTCGCGAGCCAGACGCAAGGCGAACTCCCGCATTTCGTCAGGATGCTCGAGGGTGGCCAGGAGAAAGTTCTTGGTACCCATCGCTGCGGAGATCCAGTCAGCCGGCCCGCCGAAATCACTCATCCCGATCTGCATCTGTCCGGCGCAGCGGTCGGCAAAGGCGGCCACCGTCTCCAGGTGGGCCTGCCAGTAGGGATTGTCCTCGTCAAAGTGAACGCGGTCGGTCTCGTCCAGACTGGAGATCAGTGGCTCATGCCAGACGGTATCCGGCCCGAAGACCGGCTGGACCCCGCAGAAGCCGATGAAGACGTTCGGCCCGTAAGAGGGAATCACATACTGGAAGAGGTCGGCATGCCACTGCCAAGCCGAGCGCCGCCACATGAGGAGGGCGAAGAGCCGGTCGGGGTCCAGGTACTTGTCGGCTGTGGCCTCCAGCATCCAGGGGTCCGGAGCCGGGCGCTGCCGCACCGGGTTCTGGACGTGCGCGAGGAGGCGGCCGTCCAGCACCTCTCGCCGCCAGTTGGCCAGGTACCGTTGCCGCACGCGGGGCCAGTTGGGAATCCGGGTGTAGGTATATGCCGCCATCATGCTTCTTCCCGCGGAGCAGCTGGAGGCGTTCCTAGGCGGGTCACCGCCTCGGGGCTGGTCAGTTCGGCATATTGGTCGGCAGTTAGCAGGCCCTCGGCCAACGCCGTTTCGCGGATGGTGCGGCCGGTCTGCTGGGCAAGATGAACCAGCTGGGCGGCTCCCTCATAGCCCAGCGCCGGGAGCAGGGCCGTGGCCACCGCGGTGGAGCCGTCCACATGCGCCCGGCAGCGCTCCTCGTCGGCCTCGATTCCTTCCACGCATCGCCGCCGCAGTATGTCGTCAGCCCGCGCCAGCAATTCTAGGCTTTCCAGCAGACAGAAGGCTACCAGCGGGAGGAACGGGTTCAGTTCGAGACTGCCTGCCGCGCAGGCCGCAGCCAGAACCTGATCGTAGCCCATGACCAGCATGGCCACCTGCGAGACGGCCTCTGGAATAACGGGATTCACCTTGCCGGGCATAATAGAGGAGCCCGCCTGCCGCGCGGGGAGGTGAATCTCGCCGAGGCCCGCCTCTGGACCGGAGGAAAGCAGCCGCAGGTCGCCGCAGATCTTGAGCAGCGTCACCGCGTGGGTCTTGAGCAAGCCGGAGACCTCGGCGAAGACATCGGCGTTCTGGGTGGCCTCGACCAGATTCTCGGCGCGGGCGAAGCCGAGGCCGGTCAGTGCGCGTAGGTTGTCCACGACGCGGAAGATGAACTGGCGAGGCGCCGCGAGGCCGGTGCCAATGGCGGTACCGCCCAGGTTGACCACACGCAGCCGTTCCTCGCACTTGTACAGGCGCCAGCGGTCGCGGCTGAGGGCCTCGGCATAGGCGGCCATAGTGCGTCCCAGGGTGGTCAGCACCGCATCCTGCAGCTCGGTGCGCCCGACCTTGACGATGTGCGCAAACTGCTGCTCCTTGGTCTGGAAGGCTTCCTGGAGGGAGACGATGCGCTCCTCCAGTTCGTGCAGGCGGCGGATGGCGGCCAGACGCAGAGCTGTGGGATAAGTATCGTTGGTGGACTGGTGCAGGTTTAGGTCGTCGTGGGGGGAGATCAGGTCGTAGCGGCCGTGCTCCTGGTCGAGGATCTCCAGGGCACGGTTGGCCAGGACCTCGTTGACGTTCATATTGGTGGAGGTCCCGGCGCCGCCCTGCAGGCGGTCCACGACTACATGCTCCGTCAGGCGGCCCTCCGCCATCTCCCGGCAGGCGCGTTCGATCGCGTCGGCTTTAGCCGGGTCGGGCCACCTCCCCAGCTCGCGGTTGGTCTGCGCGCAAGCCAGTTTGACCCAGCCGTAGGCTTCAACCAGCGCGGCGTGCACCGGCTGGTTGGACAGGGGGAAGTTATCCAAGGCACGAGAGGTGTGGATACCCCAGAAAGAGTCCTCGGAAACCTCGACCTCCCCCAGCAAGTCATGCTCCGACCTGTATCTCATGGTCAGGGGTGCCGGCGGCGGTGCCGGCGGGGTAGGGTCAGCAATACACATCTCGTCTCCCGCCTCGGACCGCGGCCAGGAGCTTCTCGGAAGTGAGGCGGACCGGGGCGTCCATGCGCTCTAGCGTCTGGGCAATCAGTCTTTCTCCGACGGCGCGGGTGGCTGGGGAAGCATAGTCCAGCAGGTACTCCTGAAAGGTGGACAGGGCGTTGGGATCGCAGTGGTGCTTGATCTCGCCAGGCTTGGCCAAATCCATGAAGTCTCCTCCGGTCCGTCCGAGGCGGTAGCAGGCTGTGCAGAAAGAGGGGATGTAGCCCATCTCCGCGACGTCGCGGATAACCTCATCCAGGGGTCGGTGGTCGCCCAACGAGAACTGCTCGCCGTCCGGGTCCCAGTCGCCCTCAGCGTAGCCGCCGGGATTGGTGCGGCTACCCGCCGAGATCTGCGACACCCCTAAGGCAAAGGTCTCCCGGCGCATCTGTGCCGTCTCACGGGTGGACATGATGATGCCGGTGTAGGGCACCGCCAGACGCAGGATGGCGACGATCTTCTGGAAATCCACGTCGGAAACCGGGTGAGGTGGGGAGGCGGCCACGTCCGACCCCAGAGCCGGCTCCATGCGCGGCACGCTGATGGTGTGGGGCCCAACGCCGAAGCGCTGCTCCAAGTGCGCAATGTGCTGGAGCATGGCCAGGATTTCAAAGCGCCAATCGGCCAGGCCGAAGAGGATGCCGATGCCGACGTCGTCAATGTCGGCGGCCATGGCCCGGTCCATGGCGGTAAGGCGCCAGTCGTAATCCTGCTTCCTGCCGCCCCGGTGCATCTGGGCGTAGACGCCCCGGTGATAGGTTTCCTGGAAGAGCTGGTAGGTGCCGATGCGGGCATCCTTCAGTTGCCGGAACTCGTCCAGTGTGAGCGGGGCGACGTTGACGTTGACCCGCCGCACCTCGCCCGGCCCGCTGGTGACGCTGTAGACGGTGGCGATGCTGTCCAAGACGTACTGGAACCCCTGGCGCGGGTAGGACTCTCCGGCGACCAGGAGGATGCGCTTGTGGCCTTGCTCCACCAATAGCCGAACTTCGCGGGCGATCTCCTCCTGGGTCAACGCCCGACGCTTGAGCAGGCGGTTGCTGGCCCGGAAAGCGCAGTACAGGCACTCGTTCGCGCACAGGTTGGAGATGTACAGCGGCGCGAACAGCACCAGACGCCGGCCGTAGATGGCTTCCTTGACCTCGCGAGCGGTGAGGAAGAGCTCCGCCAGCAGTTCGGGGTCATCGAGAGCCGTGAGCGCCGCGACTTCCGCCTGGTCCAGGCCGTGCAGCTCGCGGGCCTTGGCCAACGCCTCGCGCACGCGGCCGGGTTCCGGTCGGGAGGCAGCGGCCAGCACGCTCTCTATCTGATCTTCATTGATGGTCACCTGGTCGTCTACGGTACTCATGCGGACATGCCTTCTCTCGCGTGGAAACCGCCACGCCCGCCGCTAGCGTCTGCCACGCAGGGGCGGGTGAGCACCACTCGCCGATCAGGGCGGGCCTGCAGGGCGGGTGCTTTAGCCGATGGTCTCGGTGTCCTCCTCGTCCAGGTCAGCGGCTGGGAGAAGCACCACAAACTCGATCCACTTGGGATATTCGCTGGCGACGCGTAGTTCGCCCCCGTGGCGGGTCACGATCTCACGGGCAATGAACAGGCCCAGGCCGGTGCCGCGTTGCTTGACTTCGCCGCCGGAGAGGCGGGAGAAGCGCTGGAAGAGCATCTCCATCTCTTCGGGCGGAACGCCCGGACCGTCGTTCCAGAAACGGACCAGCACCTGCTCCCCCTGCCGCTCCCCGGAGATGCGCAGCAGCCCGCCCTCTCTGCCGTACTTGGCGGCGTTCCCTACCAGATTGGCGAAGACGATTTGGAGCAACGAGGGATCGCCCTGCGCCGCGAGACCCTCGGGCAAGGCCAGCTCCAACCTCATCTGCTGGTCCGAGAGCTGGCTGTTCATTTCCCGCAGCACCGTCTCCAGTACGTCCGAGCGCAGGTTTAGGGGCCGCGCCTTGACTTCCAACTCTCCCTTCTCAATGCGGGAGAGGTTGAGGTAGTTGAGGATCATCTCTTCAGTGCGGCGCAGGGTAGCGGCGACATCCTCCAAGGCCTCGTACTGGGCCGGGGCCAGTTCTCCTACGTAGCCGTCGCGTATCGCGAGAACGTTCAGCTTCATGGCGGCGATCTGGTTCTTCAGTTCGTGGGTGATGAACTCCAGGGTCTCGAGGTAGTTCTGGTTCCACCGGTGCAGCTCCTGGGTGGTAGCCTGAAGGCGCTCGTAGGAGCGCCGCAGCTGTTCATCGCGCTCGCGCAGGGCGTCAGTCATGTGCCCGAAGGTGATTAGGAGCTGCTTGGCCTCGTCACGCCGGGCTCGGGTGGGGGTCGCAATCCGGTACTGCATATCGCCGCGGGCGATGGCTGCGGCGGCTGCGGTAATACTGGTCAAAGGGCGTGAGAGTCTCCAGGCGAGGAAGTAGGCTACGCCTACCGCCAAGGCCAACGCTAGGGCTGCGATGAGCAGGAAGGTTACCGCCGTCTGACTGCGGAGGTCATCGTAGCGGTCCTTGAGGATGCCGACGTAGAGGACGCCGATGATCCGATTGTTTACGTCGCGGATGGGTTCGTAGGAGGAGATGTACCAGTTATTGATGACCAGGGCGGGGCCGATCCAGACCTTGCCTTCGCCGAGCACTCGGTCATAGACCTCGGCGGAGATGCGGGTGCCGACGCCGCGCTTGCCCTGTTCATCAGTGACGTTGGTGGCGATGCGCACGTCCCGCTGGAAGATAGTGACCGTGCCGAAGTTCTTGTTCTTGTAAGTGCCGGTGGTGAAGATATTCTCGCGGATGGTGTCCACTAGGTCATAATGCTGGTTGAGCATCAGGCCGGAGCGAACCGCTCCGAGAAAGCGTCCCCGAGGTCCGATGATGGGGGAGACGGTCTCGATCACCATGGCCTCGCGCAGTGGCTCGGAGGGGACTTGTTTGGCATGGGCCGTGGGAAGGATCTTGATCTGGGCCCGAGCAGCCAGGGCGGGGCTCTCGATAGCCAGTTCCTGGATAGGGATGAGACGGAGGCCGGAACCGGCCGTACCCTGCGCAAGGGCGGCGCGTACCAGGGGACTATCCACCTTGCGGCCGACGGACTGGCCGCGAGCAGTCAAGATTACCGTGCCCTGGGCATCGAGGACCTGGAGGAAGTCTAGGCGGTTGTCCACGCGCACGCGCTCCAGGAAGGACTTGCTCAAGCCGCCGGCCGGGGCCTTGTCGTCCTGCGCAGACCAGGCGGCCAGGACGCCGGTGACCCGCAGCCCGGCTCCTGCCTCCTGCCCTAGCATGGCTTCCGCGGTCTTTAGGCCCAGTTGGACACGTCGCTGCGCCTCGCCCACCACTAAACGATTGATGAGGAGCGTGCCGGCGACGGTGGTGAGGAGGCCATTGAGAAAGGCCACCGCGACGAAAGCAATCAACAGTTTAATGCGCAGAGGGGCGTCCATGTTGGCCGGCGAGCAGGGATGACAAGTAGGCAGGCTTCGCTGGTGCAGAGCTGGTCGGAGCAAGCGACGGGAACCCTACGGCACGGTCGTGGGAGTTCCGCAAAGTCCCGGGAGGCCCAAGTCCGGCCAGCCCTGCGAGGCAAGATAGCAGTCACGAGCCTCACTCTTTGCCGTCCCGTGTGGCATGGACCGCCTGCCGGACTGTCAAACTCTATTGTGCCGCCTGGGGCAGGAGAAGTCAAGGGTCATTGGTGTCACCTCAGATTGCCGGTGGCTCCTCCGAGGAGCAGCTGGCTAGGAGGGCCGCACTCGGCGTGGACGCCTTGTGCACGCCCTGCGTTTCGAGCCCGCCCCCCGCCAGTTGCGGACGGACCGACGTCACCCCCGGCCAGTGGTAGAGACGAGGGCAGACAGGTAATGACAATAGGGGGAGGGAAGTTGCCTGGGGAATCCGGGGGGCGGCATTGGCGTTACTGTCGGGGGGTGATCACATGCGGTGGCGTCTGGGATTATTTGTCGCTTTCGGGCTGTGGGGCTGCTCGGGGGCGGCGCTGGGCGTGACCTGGGAGGTGAGTAGCACCCCGGCCGGGGCCGAGGTGTGGGCCTGTCCCACCGACCAGCCGGTGGCCTATCTCAAGGGGGTCACCCCCTGCCGGGTGGAAGCGGCGGGGGAGGTTAGCGCGCTGGTGCTCCGCTTGCCCGGCTACTTCCCGGCTTACCCCGAGGTGCCGAGGGCGGGCGGCGTCATTGCAGGACTGCTACGCGCGAAGAGCGATCCCCGGGCCTGGGCGCAGGTGCCGGCGGTTGTGCCGGAGGGAGACGGGTATGACGAGATACCGGAGGGGCGCTGGCCGGTGACTTCCCCGGAGGGATCCCCGCGCGCCCTGACCGGCTTCCCCGGCTTTCTGCGCGAGGTAGCCGCATGGGCGCCGGACGGGCGGGCGCTGCTGGCCCGGGGTGATGCCTGGGGCGAGTGGATCAGCCGCAAGGGGCTGGCTCCGGAAGATGGCAGCCTTTCGGACCTGTGGTGGGTACCCCTGAGCGGCGATCCGGTTCGTATCTGGCGCTGGGTAGGGGATCCGGACATTCCCTACCGCTTCTGGCTGTCGGGAGCCGTGGCGCCGGGGAACGGCTGGGTGGTGCATGAGGCGCCGGTCGGGGAGCAGGAGTACCTCCGTCTCTGGCGGCGGGCGACCGGGACCAGCCGCGTGATCGCCGACGAGACGGGAGGGCGGCTCTATGACCCGCGGCTGTCGCCCAGTGGGAGGCTGGTAGTATGCATCCTGGACGCAGGCGAGGACGAGGAGGCAGAGGAGAGGCACGACCTGGCAGTGATGCACTGGAACGGAAGCGGGCGGCGGGCGCTGGGCGTGCGGGTGGACGGGCAGATCCCGGCTGCGTTTTCGCCGGATGAGTCGCTGGTGGCCTACGCCGGGGAGGGTGGGGAGTTGTGCGTGGCGCCGGTGGCGGGCGGGAAGGGACGGGTGCTGGTAGCGAGTCCGGGGTGGAAGGTGCGCGCCAGTCCGCAGTGGTCGCCGACGGGGCGGCGGGTGGCGGCGACCATGGTCCCCTCCGACCGCAACCGCGGGGGGCCCGGCGTCGAGGAGCCCGAGGTGGCCGGTCCCCGCCGCGTGGTCTGGGCGGACCTGCAGGATGGGTTCACCGGAACGATCCTGGCGGCTACGCTGGAGGACTGGGCGGATGACGAGCACCTGATCGCGCGGGTGGCGGGCTGGGTGACCGCCGCCGGAGCTGTCTACACGAGACTGGTGTCGGTGGACCTGCAAGGCGAGGTGGAGGCGGTTCTGTGGGAGGCGCCCGCGGTCCTGTATGGTCCGGCCATATCCCCCGACGGCAAACAGGTGGCCGCCCTGGCCCGCAGGCCGGAGGGTGTGGCCGTCTACGTGTACGAGGGCGCTGCCGGCGCGGGCCGGTTCCTTGCCGTGGCGCAGGTCCCGGAACTGAGCGGGCTGGCCTGGGCCGGTGAAGAGGTTCTTCTCTTGACCGGCCAGGAGCAGGGGCAGGCAGTCACCTGGCTGCTTGATGTCAAGAGCGGGGCCCTGGCCCGCGCTCAGTCTCCTCCCGAGCTTGCCCCCTACGCCGGGATACCGCGCTACGCCTGCCTGCGCGGGGACCTCTGGCTGATGCCGCAGGGCGCGGAGGCGTCCTTGCGGACGCCGCTGATGGAGAGCGGCGAGCAGCAGTTGACCTGGTACAACGCCGAGCCCGAGTTCGCGCCGGTGCTGGGGGAGGTGAACGGACAGTGAACCGCCCTCTACTCATGCTGGCGTTGCTGATGGCGGTGACCACCGTGGGGAAGGCGGAGGACGCGCCGGAGTTGTACCCCGCGCCGAGCAATCTGCCCGCGGTGGTGCAGTACTGCGGCCTGGAAGCGCCGGGAGTGCAGCGACTGCGTGAGCAGGGGCTGGTGGTCTCCCCGGAGCGGGCGGAGACCAACCTCTTCTCGGCGTACTTCCCCCTGGAGCATCAGGGCCTGCCGGTCTATGTCACCGCCGACGCCATGCTCTACCTGTGGTACGAGGCGCACCGGGAGGCGCTGCTGGCGGTGGAGCGCCAGCACCTGCGCCCGGAGCTGATCGCCCTGGTGGAGGAACTCTTGCAGGCCGCTGGACGCGTGGGAGGGCCTGCCGACCGGGCGCGGCAGAATCAGGTGATGCTGGCCGTGACGCGCCGGCTGCTGGAGCCGGCCTGGGCGATTCCCGGCGATCTGCAGGCGGAGGTGGAGGCCGAGGTGGGGCGGGTCCTGGCCCACGCGAGCGCGGGTTTCTACCCCGACGACGACTATACGCAATACGAGGTGCGGGGTTTCTACACGCGGAGCCCGGAAGCGGAGCAGTACTTCCGGGGGGCCAAGTACCTGGCGCGACGGTACTTCGCGGTGAGCGCGGAACGGCAGGGCGGAGAGAACGACCTGGCGCGGGCGGTGCTACTGGCGGTGGCCCTGCGAGAGGGCGGTCTGGCGGATCTCTACCGGCGGATTCGCGAGACGCGGGAGTACCTGGCGGGGCCGGTGGACTCGATCGGGCTGGATCTGTTGCTGGAAGCCTGCGACCGGGTCTGGGGAGCCGGGTGGACGGCGGACCGGGTAGGGGACCTGGGCGCGCTGCGGCAGGAGCTGGAGACCGACCGCTATCCGCGCACCCGCATCAACAACCGCCTCACCTTTCCGGAGAACATGCTGACGCGGGACAAGTGGGTGGCCGTGCTGGGCGAGCACTACCTGCCGGACAGCGAGCTCTTCCACCGCACCACCTCTCCCGAGGTACCGGACCGGCTGCTCCCCAGCGGGCTGGACGTAGCCGTCGCCCTGGGATCGGAAACGGCGGCGGCGCGTCTGGCAGAGACGGCGGTGCCTTTCCCGCAGGTGGCGCCCAACGCCCGCGCCTTCGGTCAGAGTATGCAGTTCTCCGGCGTGTACGGGCGCTGGCTGGGGACGCTGAAGACGCTCTTTGACAAACCGGAGGGCCTGCCGCTGTTCGCCCGGGGGGCCGCTTACCAGGACAAGCAGCTCAACGCCTCGCTGACCAGTTGGGCGCAACTGCGCCACAACTATCTGCTTTACGGGGCGCAGGCGGCCATCCCCGCCTGTGCCCCCAGCATCGGGGCGGGACTGGTGGAGCCGCTGCCGGACTTCTGGGCGACCTATGCCGCCATGTGCAAGGAGTTGCGCGAGCATCTGGCGGTCTGGAAGGTTGCGGGCCGTCCGGCGGAAGTGCTGCAGAAGCTGGAGGACAAGGCGCTCACCTTTCGGCGGTGCGCGGAGGATCAACTGGCAGGGCGGGATATCTCCTGGGCAGCCGAGCATATCAGCCAGTTCGGCTCCTTCGTGATGGGGGTCTACTTCGACAATCCGTTGGTGGTGGCGGACGTGGCTACTGATGCCAATACGGGCAACGTGCTGGAGGTGGCCAGCGGGCCCTTCCATCCGATTGCCGTGCTGGTGGAGACGGAGGGAGGCACCGAGGCGGCGGTGGGCTGGGTGGGCAGCTACTACGAGTGGGCGGAGCCGAACCTGGGGCGGCTGACGGATGAGGAATGGAAGCAGCGGCTGGACGCGGCGTATGCCCAGCCCGAGCCCCCGGCGTGGCTGGCGGACCTGTGGGTGCCGGTGGCAGGGGAGAGGGCGGGTCAGTACGCGGAGCTGCGCGCCCTGGAGACGGCGCTGTGGCGCGATGAGCAGGAGGGGCGGGAGCAGATCGAGGCGGCGATCCAGGCCGATCCGTACGGCCCGCTCGCGCCGGGCGCGGCGCTGCTGCTGGGCAAGTACCTGATGGCCAAAGCGCGGTATGCTGAGGCGGAGGCGGCGTTGGCCGCGGCGGAGGAGATGTACGGCGGGGAGGCGCGGGAGGCGGCGCTGCGCCTGCGCGGGGAAGCCCAGTGGCGGCAGCGGCGCGAAGAGAACCGCGTGAAGGAGCAGGCCCAGTTTGCCGCGGCGCTGGCGGAGACTGATCCGAAGCCGGGTCTAACCCCGGCGCAAGACAAGGAGCGCCAGAACCGCCGCGCGCGCCTGCTGCTGAATCAGGCCTTCCCCCCACCCCTGGCGAGCGCGGGGAGCGACAGCGACCGCTATCTGGAGCAGGCAATCCGAGAGTGCCCGGACGCGGACCTGCTGCCCGTGATCGAGATGGCGCGCCTGGTGACGCCCTGGGTGGACAAGGCGTACGGGGAGGGGGTCAGCGCGTCGCCGGTCGAGACGGCCCGCGAGCAGGAGCCGCTCTGGTTGGCGCTGGCGCGCAAGTACGCGGGCAGCGCCGTGGGGCAGGCTGCGCAGGCGGCCTGGGCGAGTCTGCCGTACGCGCAGGGCGACCCGGACCTGAGCCTGCAGCGGGCGCAGCCGCTCCTTAAGCAGAAGCCGCCGGACCCGGAGCCCTACCCCGAGGCCGCCAAGTGGCTGGCGAACTCCCGCTGGGACTGGGCGTTTCGCTTTCTCAAACTGGACGCCCGGAGTCTGGTCGCCGACATTCTGCGCGAGGCGATTCCCGCCGCTTACTACGGCGGGGACGTGAAGCGCCTGCGCGCCTTGCTGGCGTCGGCGGACAAGCGGGAGATTGAGAGCAACGGGAGCCTGGAGGAGATTGCGGCCCGGGTGAAGCGGTTCGGGGACGACTCTGAGGCGCTGGCGGCGCTGGGCCGCTGGGAGGGAGCCTGGCGCGAGTTCCCTCCCACCCGGCCGGTCACTCTTGAGGAGCGGGCGCGGGAGGCGATAGCGATTGCCGACCGGCACCCGAAGTCGCGGGCGGCTCCGGCCGTGCTCTATATGGCCTGGACGCGGGTAGCCGTGGGCAGCCTGCCCGAGTGGGCCGAGATGGAGCGGCAGCTCCGCGAGCGGCTGGCGGCTTCTCCCGACACGCCGGAGTACCTGCAGGCGCAGATCGCCTATCTGACGAGGGAGGAGCGCTATGACGAGGCGGTCCCCTTGTACCGGCGGCTGCAGACGCTCCTGCCCACCGGGGACCGCGAGCGGATGGAGCTCTACTATCTGGAACGGATTGGAGCAAGTGATCCTGCCCAGGCCAAGGAGGGGCGGGCCAAGTACCTGGCGACGCTGCAGCAGCGCTGGGGTGCGCTGGCCCAGGCCGCCGGACTGGGGACGGACTTCCTGAAGAAAGCCAAGAGCGAGGAAGCGATCGTCAAGGAGTTGCTGCCCCGGCTGCCGGATCGCCAGGCGGAGGTGCTGATGGCGTTGCCGGTGAGGGAGGAGGGCACGGACTGGATCCTGAGGCGATATGCGCCGCAGGTGCTGGGGGCCTCGCCGCAGACGCCGGGAATGGCGGAGTTGCGCTGGCGGCTGGGGCGGACGGAGGACCTGCTGGCGCTGACTGCCGGCGGGCCGGACACGCCGCACTATGAGGAGGCGGTCACGCGCTTTGCCATCCAGGCGGCCAAGGCCAACCCCGACCTGCGCGCGGGGGTGCAACTCTACGGGGACCTGGCGGATCGCTTCCAGGGGACGCCTGCGGAGGCGTTGGCCCTGGCGGCAGCGGCTCAGACCTACCTCAGCCACGAGCGGCCGGAGGAGGGCGCGGAGTACCTGAAGCGTGCGCTGGCCCGCGTTTCGGCGACGGCGCTCTTCCGGGAGCGGCTGCTGGACCTGCAACGCACGGCGGAGGGGCAGATCGCGGCCAAGCGCCGCGTGGGCGTAAGCAAGGCCTGGGAGGCGCCGGTGCAATTGTCAGCGCGAAGGTCCGACGCTACCGAGGCCTGGCCGACGCTGGTGGGGGAGAGGCTGCTGCTGGCGGGGCAGGTTGCGGGTGTGCCCGGGGTGATCTGCCTGGAGGCGGCTACCGGCAAGCAGCTCTGGGCCACGCCGCTGGCCGGGGTGAACGGCATGATCGCCTGCGGCGACAGCGTGGTAGTAGGCACGGAGCGGGGCTTCGTCGCGGCGCTGGCCGGGGAGGACGGCCGCCTGCTGTGGCGGCGGGACCTGGGGCCGGGGCAGGCAGGACAGGTCTGGTGCACCCCAGCGGGCGACTCCGTGGCCGCGTACTGGGACCAGGGGTTGCTCTGCGTTCTCGAGACCGCGACCGGGGCCCTGCGCTGGCAGCAGCGAGTTTCGGCCACGGCGGCTGCGCCGGTGGTCGCCGCCGACCTGGTGATGCTCGTCACCGCGGAGGACCGGGTACAAGCCTGGCGCGTGGCTGACGGGAAACCGGCGTGGAGCTGGGACTGGCGTTCGGCAGTGCCGGCGGAGCGCGCGAGGACGGTGGGCGCACGTTACAGGATGGCGCTGACCCCCGCGGGCGGGCGGGTCGTCGTCTCCCTGGAGGGCTGGCGGGGGCTGCTCTTGGCGCTGCGACCGGAGAGCGGAACCCTTGCCTGGAAGCAAGACCCCCAGCAGGGCTCCCGGCTGCTCCGGGCGGTGGACGGGGAGACGAGCGCGGATTTCTACCTCGCCACCGAGGGCGCGCTGGTGGCCTGCTCTGCCGCCGACGGGAAGGCGCACTGGACCCTGCCCACCGGCGGGTCCGGGGGAACGGCCGGGCGATTGCAGGTTCTGGGGCCTGCCGTTGTCTTCTCCCAGGGAGGGCGGCTGCGGGTCCTGGACCGGGAGACGGGGAGCACGGTGCAGGAGCTCCGGCGTATTCAGGAGCGGGCGGGGATGGCCGTGGCGGCGGGCGCGGGAGGTGCGCGCGTGTGGCTGGTGGAATTGGGCAAGGTGACGGCGTGGACGCTGGCGCCCGCGGCAGAGCGGTCCTCGTATCCACTCTCAGGGAGGTCCCCATGATTCTTCGCAAGACTCAGATTCTGAACCTCGTAGCGTTGCTGGTGGCCTGCGCAGCAGCCGGGGCGCAGGAAACGCCGGGGCCGAGACCCGCCGTTCTGGTGGACAACTGGGGCGGATCGGTGGACACCCAGTACATGCAATACCTATCCGCCCAGGGCCTGGTGCTGGACGCGATCACCCACGACCAACTGACCTGGGAGCGGCTCCAGCAGTACAACGTCCTGGTGCTCATGGACTTCCCCCAGCGGGACAAGGTGACCGTCAACTACGGCGGCGGCCCGGCCAGCGGGCCGAATCTGGCCGACACCCTGGCCCTGATTGATCGTTTCCTGCAGGCCGGGGGCGGGGTCATGATTGACCTCATCCAGCACGGCAATGACGTGACCTTCTACAACACGGCGCAGGAAGCTCTAGCGCGCTGGGGCGCCCGGCGGCCGCTGGAGACCATTACGGTCACCGAGAGCCAGCTGGCGCAGCATCCTCGCCTGCGAGTCCCCTTTTACTTCACCGACCAGGTCCTGCCCAGCCCGGTCTCAGAAGGTGTCAAGGGTGTCTGGTATCCCCAGGGCGGGGCCTGGACCTACATGACTGGGCCCGTGGACGTGGACGACAAGTGGACGGTGGTGCTGCGTGCGCCGCGGGGGAGTCGCACCGAACCGATCCCGCTGCCCGAGAGAAAGCCGGGGATTCCCTACTACGACGAACCCTTCGTGAGGCCGGGCGGGGTCAGTGAACCGCCGCTGTTTGCCATCCGTGACCTGCAACCGGGGCGCCTGGCGCTCTTTCACTGCTCCCCCATCTTCCATCTGGGATCGGGCCTGTCCTGGATGCACCAGGGCGCGCTGCTCAACGCCGGACTGCAGAATCGCCCCTCGGACTTCGGGCGGCTGCTGGAGAACACCTTCCGCTGGTTGGCCGAGCCGAGCCTGGGGAAGGGGGATCTGGGCGGAGCGGAGGTCCCCGCCGATCGTTGGATCCCGCCTCTGCAGCGGCCGGACGCCAAGGCCAAGTACGACGGGAACTGGCTGCGCGGGCCGGAGATCCTGCTCCCGGATGCGCCGGCTCCGCCGGCGAACCTGCTCAGAGGGATCATCGGCCCCCGCACGGCGCTCTCGGGGGGGAAGGGCACTGTGGCGGAGTATGCGGCCGTCGCCCGCCAGAAGAACCTCGGTTTCATCATCTTCTTGGAGGACTTCGCGGAACTGACCCGGGAGGAACTGGCGCAACTCGCTGCCGAATGCAAGGCCAACAGTGGGGACGACCTGGCGCTGTATGCCGGATACCGGATCAAGAGCAATATCGGGAATACTCTGTTCTTCTTCGGGGCCGATCCGCTGTACGTGACCGACGACCATCTCACGGGGCCGAACAAGAAGCTGTTCAAGCTACAGGGCGAGGACAAAGAGGGCAAGTTCGTCGCCGGCAACAGCATTGACTTCATCTTCCAGTCGCTGCGGGCCGACGTGAACTCGGTGGGCTACTATGACTTCACCCGCGTGGCTGATCGAGGGGCCATGCAGCCTCCCCATCTGCGGCTCTACTCGATGTGTGGGGTGATGTTCTATGACCACGGCAAGCTCATCGAGGACGTGACCGATCAGTACCTGCTCACCAACCAAGGGACCCTGCCGGGGATCCCCGTCAGCATCAACCTGGTGGACTCGCCGCAGGAGATGGCAACCGAGGTGGATAGCGGGCGGGCGTTGACCTATGCGGCGGCACCGGGCGCCAAGCAGGTCTGGGACTACGCGCTGCGCTGGAATCATCAGTACTTTGGCTGCAACGTCTTTCCCTCCACGGGGCCGCGCATTCTCTCCTGGCCGGGAACCTACCGCACCAGCGCCTTCGCGGGGGAGAACTTCGTTACCTGGCGGAATCTACTGGGGCCGCGGCTGTGGGTAACCGCCGAGGCGGGTCTGAAGGAAGTGGCTTTGTACGACGGCGAGAAGCTGTGGCGGCGCTTCCTGCCCGGCGGGGCCAAAGAACTGAACGTGCGCTTGTACTTCAGCGGCGCCCTGCAGCGTAATATCTCGGCGGTGGCTACGGATATGGCGGGCGGCAAGGCCGTCACTTTTCCCTTGCGCGGCTGGAACGACGGCTCTCCCGCGCCGGTCTTTTGCGGAGACCATGTGAACGACTGCGGGGGAATGCGCCTGTTCCGAGGGCCGGGTTGGTCGCTGACGGAGTGGGTACCGACGGTTCCGAATGCGGGCGACACGTGGGACGGCGGTCCGCCGGCGGCGCTGGCGCTCTTTGGTCTGGGGCAGTGGAACCCGGCGCTGGACACCGACAAGGGACGGCAGGATGGGAACCATTACCAGATACCCTTGCTGGGCTTTACCGACGAGAAGGTTACCCAGTGCCACTCTCGGTTCCGATGGATCATGCTCCCGGGCGTGCCACACAACAATCCCTGGTCGGGCTACGGCCCGCTTCAGCCCAACCCGCTCTTCGACACGGACACCGCCTTCACTTTGTGGTGGCAAGGGTATGAGGCGGAGGCGACCGGTTGGGGAGCGCACGGGAAGCCCTTCGGTCCCTGTAGCACGCTCTATGATCAAGTAGTGACCTACAAGCAGGACGTGACCGTCAAGTCCTTCGCGCAAAGTGGCCTGTGGCGGAGCAAGCTGCCGGTGCCCATTGTGCTGCTCATCGGCAAGGAGGACGAGTTGCTTTTCGCGCGGGAGGTCAGCCCCTTCACTAGTCCCGGCACGGTGAGCTACGTCATTCCCACCGGAGGCTGGTGGGCGGGCGTCTCGCCGGGAGAGGCCAACGCGCAGCTGCACGTCAACTATGGCGCGCCCCTGCGGCTGGCCCTGTGGGATGATGGACGCAACAGTCGGATGGAGATCTGGGCGGACGTGCCGGCGGCCGGGCTGGCGGTGAGGAAGGGCGAGCAGCACCACGTTTCGGTTTTCTCTATGGCCTGGCCGATGGAAACTAAGATCACCGACAGTGACGCGCTGTTGCGCTGGGTGCGCTACTTGCAGAAGCCGGACGGGATGGAGATTCTGCGTGGCAGCCGTCGGGAGGGCCCGGTAGGGATCGTGGAACTGCAGGCGCAGAACGGCGCGGTCGAGATGAAGGTACCGCAGCCGCAGGGCCTGGACCCGGCCTTGCCTTGCCGCGTGTCCGGGCTCAACCCGCGCTGGAGCACGCTGCTCTGGCAGTACCAGGGCTACAACGGCGGCAATCGCTACGGGCCGCCCACCAGCCGGGTGCGGGCGCTGGGGGTGGACTCACAGGGCCGGGCCTACTTCCCAGTCTATGCCGGGCGCGCCCCGCTGACGCATGTGCTGGTGGGACAGCCTGTGGTGGCCGACGCCGCGGGGAAGGATGTGTTCATCGAGGTGGTCTGCCTGGAGGATGCCCAGGGCGAGAAGCCGCCGCTGTGGCACGTGTCGGTGAACAACCCGCTGGATAAGCCGGTAACGACGACGCTGCGCAAGGCTATGGACCTGCCGGGGTTGACCCTACCGGAGGAGGCGCTTACGCTGGCGGCGGGGGAATACCGGCGGGTGGTGCACCAGGCCGAGTGAACCGAGCTGAGCAGCCGGAGGCGAGCATATGCTGGAGATCACGATACCGGGGCGGGAGACGATTCGCGCCCGGCACCTGCTGCTAGACATCAACGGAACACTCAGTTGCGACGGGGCGCTGCTGCCCGGCGTGGAGGAGCGGCTGCATCGGTTGAAGGAGCACTTGTCCGTGCGGCTACTTACGGCTGATACCTTCGGCACGGCGGAGGGGCTGGGCGAGCGCCTGGGAGTACCGGTGACGAGGCTGGTCGGCGAGAGCGGGGGCCTGGAAAAACTGGCGCTGGTGCGGGAGCTGGGATCGGCTGAGGTGATTGCCATCGGCAACGGCGACAATGATGCGCGCATGCTGGAGGCAGCGGCTCTGGGTGTCGCTGTCATCCAGACGGAAGGCGCGGCGGTCTCGGCCCTGCTCCGGGCCGATGTGGTATTCTCCTCTATACTCGAAGCCCTGGATGCGCTGCTGTCGCCGACGCGACTGGCGGCGACACTGCGCAAGTGAGCGGGCGAAGCGGCAGGAGATGGCGGCGGAGGGAACAAGTCCCCTCCGCGGAGCGGCGCGGGGCAGCGAGCGAGGGATTCACGTGGTACGTTACTGCAGTCAGTGTTGGGTGGAGAATCCTTACGAGGCCGTGCGGTGCGCGGCCTGTGGCGCTGACCTGCGCGAGGAGCCGGCGGACAGGGTGGAGCGGTTGATAGCGGCGCTGGGGCACCCATTGGGGCAGACGCGACGACTGGTGGCCGGACTGTTGGGCAAAACAGGTGATCCTCGCGCCGTGGAGGCTTTGAGCGTGGCGGTGAGTGAGGCGATTGAGCGGCGGGACTGGGAACTGCTGGATGGGGTGGTGGAGGGTCTAGCGCATAGTGGCAGCGCAGAGGCGGTACGCGCCCTGGAGTTGGTCGCCGAGAAGGGATACGCTCCTGCCCGACGCCGGGCGCGACAGGTTCTGGGCCAGCTGGGTCACGTGCGCGGAGCGGAAACCCTCCATTAAGGCGGTCCGGCGGGGCAGTCAGCCAGGCCTGTCCGCAGCTTGGGCCGCTTCCTCTTCGGTGCGCTTCTCCCCCACGATCCGGCCGAGACGCTCCATCGTTTGCTGGATCCTGGCCAGTCGTGGCTGCAGGTAGTCGGCAAGTTCGTCGGGCACGGCTCCGTAGTTCTTCAGGTAGCGCGGTTCCAGTTCGATAAGCACCTCCCAGAGGAAGGCACAGTCCGCAGCTACCGCCTGTCGAGTGCCGGAGACTTCGCGGCGCAGGCCCAGGTCGTCGCGCAGTTCGGCAAGCGCCTCGCGCAGGTGGGCCGTCTCCTCGAGAATCTGCTGGCGCTGGCGGGCGGAGAGCGTGTTCTTCTCGGCGAGCAGGACCGACTGCAGCAACTCGAGACGGGCCCAGCGCTCGAACCGGCACAGGCTCTCATCGAGAGCGCGGAGCCGGGAGGTGAGGGCGCGCTGGTGGTTGCGGCTAATGGCCGGGGCCGGGGGCTTGCTCATGTTTTTGCGCCTCCGCTCGCGGTTGCTTGACGACCAGGACCGAGCAAGGGGCCAGGCGCACCAGCGATTGGCAGGTGCTGCCCATGACGCGGTCATAGACCGCGGAGTGGCCCATGAAGCCCAGTACCAGCAAGTCGAAGCCGTGGTTCTTGACATAGTCTACGATGGTCTTGACCTCGTGCCCGACCAGCGCGTGGCACGTGAGCGCCACGCCCGCTTCCCGCGCCATTTCCTCCGCACGCTCGATGGCGGTGCGGAAGTAGCCGTTCCACACTTCCTTTTCCTCAATGACCTCCCCGACCGTGCCGCCGTAGTGGGGGACCTCAGCAACCGAGATGGTGTGCAGTTCGGCGTCGTAGTGCTTGGCGACATCCAGGGCCTCCGCCAGAGCTACAAAGGAACCCTCGGAACCGTCGAGTCCATGGAGAATCTTCCTATGCATTGCTGACCTCCTCGCTTTCGGCTACGGCCGGCTCGAACCACCGCTGCGCGATCACAGTGGGGATGATAGCGCTCCCGATAACAGCTGTCACCAACACGGTGTACTGGGTGCCGTTGATGAGCCCGTTGTTGAGACCGAACAGAGCACAGATGCTGCCGAAGGTGAGGCCAGTGGACATCATGAGCGTGGTGTACATGCTGGTGCGGGGGCCAAACCGGGCGCGCCAGGTTACCGGCCATACCCCCAGGAACTTGCAGGCTACCTTGAGCATCAGCAGCACGACGATCAGGCCGAGGGAGCCGAGCAAGGCCCGGAAGTCAATCAGGGCGCCGGCTTTGAGGAAGAAGAAAGGAGTGAGCAAGGTGAAAGCCATGACCCGCATCCGCCCGGCCAGCACGCGCTCTTTGAGGAAGAAAGGCGCCATCACCATGCCCACCAGGTAGGCCGGCAGCACGGCTTCGCTCTTGGCCAGAGTGGCCAGGCCGCCCAGCCCGAACAGCACCAGCAAGATGAACTTGATCTCCGGCTCGCTGACTCGGTTGCCGACGGTTCGGAAGAACCAGGGGACGAACCGAGGCAGCACCCACAGGGCGACGGCGGTGACGCCGGCGAACAGCGCCAGCCACCAGTTGTAGTTGGCGAAGATCGCGCCCAGTCCGACCACGGTGCCCAAGTCGGTTACAAAGCAGCCGGCCAAAATGATCTTCCCGATCTCGCTGCGGTTGAGACCGGTCTCCAGCATCACGGCGTAGACGACGGCGACGGAGGTGGTACTCAGCGCCAGCCCGGCGATCTCAGCGGCAGCCCACGTCCAACCGCATACTAAATGGGTATAGGCGAGCACGCCGAGAAAGGGCACAGCAAAGCCCAGCAACCCCATGCCGACGCTGACCCAGAAGTGCTTGCGCACCACGGTGGGGTCCACTTCGGCCCCCGCCAGGAAGGTCAGAAGAATGGAGCCTACTCCGGCCAGGTAGTTGACCCAGGGCGTCACCTGGAGCCCCAGCAAGTTCCCGGCGAAAGCGCCGACCAGAATCTCGACGAGGGCGACCGAGATGGCTACCCGGATGGAGATGAGCGAGGCCAGCAGCGCTAACCCGATCCAGAGTGCTGCAGCCAGCCACTGATTGTCCACTGTGAATCACTCTTCCCTTGACGCAAGTCTGACCGGCAAGGGAGTACCCACGCGACGAAAAAACCACCCGCACGCAGGTGGTCTAGTCGTGACTCCCACTGCGTTGCCGAACGCCGTAGGAGTCATTAGCCGAAGGGCAGTCAAGGGGGAACTCCATCCCCTCAAGTCGGGTGCGATTGTAGGACGGGCCACGACGGCTGTCAACACGCCGGGCGCCTGCATCAGTGACTCCGAGGGTCAAAGTAGGCGGCTGAGCAGGCCGCCCAGCAGGGCCGTAAGCGTGACCAGGAGGGCAAAAGCGGCCAGGGCTGCCCGCAGGGCCAGACGTAGCGCTTGTCGCCTGGTGGGATAGTGGTGCGACCACTCCTCATAGGCAATGAGGAATGCCGCCAACCCCCCCAGGGCCCCGAATAGGAGGCCGACGGCGGCGAGGCCGGGCAGCGACTCAAGAGGCAGAGCGAACAGTTGTACTCCTCCAATCGGGCCCCGGTCAGGGCAAGCGCAGTCCGCGACGCGCCTGGGCGACCCGCTCACTCAGGTCGCGCCTGAGCGTCTCCAGTTCCGGTAGGGGCAACGCGGTTTCCCCGTAGCGGCGGAGGCGCTCCGGGGCAAATTCCTCGGTGATCTGCCGCAGGCGCTCGAGGAGGTTGGAGGCCCACACCGCGGTGTTGCTCAACGGCTGGACCTGTTCGTGCGCGGCTAGTTCATCGGGCGCGTATTTCCTGACGAACTCCCGTAGCTCTCGCAAGTACCGCTGCACCGGCGCGAGGACCGCTTCGGCGTGCTCCGGAGGGAGCGGAGTGAGTGGCGAGCCAAAGCCCGTGGGGGATTCCCCCTGCCGCAGAGCGCCCTCCATTTGGCGGTAGTAGTCGCAGGCGGCCAGGTAGAGGCTGAGCAGATGACGTCGTTGCTGCCGGCGGCGCAGGTCGTCGTCGAGAGGCTCTGGCGCAGGCTTGGGGTAGGAGAACTTCATCTGTCGCTCATCTCGGGCGGCGCAGGGCGTGGACAAGAACAAGGTTCAGGCATGGACGGGCTCGGCGGGCAGGGCAGCCTGCAGCGATTCGGTCAGGCGCTGCAAGGCGGCGGTCTGGGCGAGCACGCGGCTTTCGGTCTCTTCGGCTTGCTCGGTGGTACGCTGCTTCTGGGCGATGGCGCGTTCGATGGCCCGGTCAATGCCGGCGATGGCCTCGCTCAAGCCGCGGGCCACGGAACGGGCGTGCTCGTCAAAGGCGGCCTGGGCGCGTTCAGCAAAGTCATGGCGCAGGCGGCCGCAAGCCTTATCGTGTTCCTCCAGGAGCCGATCGGCGATGGACTGCACTGCCCGGGCGCGCGCTCCCGGGATCCACCCGGCCAGCTTGGAGCCAACCAGGCCGGGACGGGCCTCCCACTGCCAGTCCAGCCACAGGAAGCGCGAGGGGGCACGCAGATAGGGAACCGTTTCCACCGGCCGCGGGGGCAGTTCAAAGACATCGCGGGCTAGGCTGTAGATGGCGCTCAAAGACTGGTTGGCCCGCTGGGTGAAGCGCTCGAAGATAGCGGACAGCTCCTGTTCGAGGCGCTTCTCTTCCTCATGACGCCACTGGCCGATCACCTCATAGAGAGTCTCGTGGATGAACAGGTTGCCCTCAAGCAGCAACTCGGAGGCTGGCGCGTCGCGGCGCTGTGCTGCCCAGTGGCCGGCGCGCTCACGGAGTTGGGGCGCCCGATTTCTGCGCTCCTGCTCATAGTCATGCTGCAGCGTTCGAGCGATGAGCTTGCGGGCGGCGGCCCGGATGAGGACTGCGTCGTCCTCCTGCTGGGCCAGCAGTTCTGCGCGGCGCCGACGGAATTCGGCGGAGCGACGCTCGATCTCTTCCAGAGTCATAGTCAGGGCCTGCCGCTCCAGGTCCAGGCCAAGTCGCTCGTCCTCAGCGACCTCCAGGGCGTTGCGCACCACTGAGACGAGCAGGGTCTGGGCCTGCTCGTGCTCCTGGAATTGGCGCAGTTCGTCCACAAACCGGGGTAGCCCGCTCTCGGCCAGGCGCGCAGAGTCACCGGCCAGCTGGGCCTCCAGAGCTTCTCGTGCCGAGACCGGGAAGACCTCCACCTCGCCTTGTCCCAGCATCTCGCCAAGCACTGTCTCGGTGAACTCCAGCGACTCCGCCAGCTCCCGGGGGCGTAGCTGGTCAATCTTGTTCTGTACTACGAAGAGTCGGGCCACGTGCGGCCGGATCTCGCGCAGGAATTCGCACTCTCCGCGGCTGATGGGCGGGTCGGAAGCCACAAGGAGGATGGCGCCGTCCACCTGTGAGAGGAATTCGCGCGTCGCCTCGGTATTGTGTTCGTAGACCGAGCCGACCCCTGGTGTATCCACGATCTGCAGGCCATTGCGCAGTAACGGGCTGGGCACCGCCACTCGGACCAGCCGCACGCCTTTGGCGTTGGTGGGGTTGCCCCGTTCCGTCATGTACTCCGGCAGGGCCTCCGGCGGAATCAGCATCTTGCGCGCGTCCAGGAATTCCACCTCGGCTTGTGTCTGGGGACCGTAGTGGAGAATGGTGACGGCCGAGGTTAGAGGTACAACTGCCGCCGGTAGCAGGGGCTGGCCCAGCAGGGCGTTGATGAAGGTCGTCTTGCCGCGCTTGAACTCCCCGAACACTACCAGATTGAAGGTCTGAGTGCGCAGCTTGCCGAGCAGCTCTTCCAGGCGCTGCGCATTTGACTCATCGCCGCGGGAACGAGCGAAGCCCGCCAGTTCCTGGAGGTCCGCCTCGAGTGGTTTCGTGGTTTGGGTGAGCGTTCCGTTCGTGCTCATGGCCGTCTAAAGATCCTCATTGCCTGCGGTCTTTAGGATTGCGTGGCGGGGGGCACGCTGTTCCTGCCGGGTTCGCGTCCATTTCAGTTGTATGGTGTTCTTGTCCAGGAAAGCCTGGACTTCCTTGTTCAGGCTGATGGTGCCGTCGGTTTGGACCTGGACGAGAAAGGCCTGCAGTTCACCGGGGAGGTCCAGCGCCAGTATCTCCCGCCAGTGGGGGTAGCAGAGACCGAAGAGGCGGGCAAAGCGCTCCTGCTCGGCCGGCTCCTGCAAGCGTTCTACCAGCAGTCTTTCGAGCGTGGCGGAAGCCAGTGCTTCCAGGCGGCAGACGGGGCACGGCGCGCAGTCGCGTGGAGCCATTTGGGCGAGCGCGGCGGTGACGTCCACGAAGACAGTGGCGATGGCTACCTGGCTCTGCAGCTCCGCCAGTCGCCAGCCGTGGTGATTGCAGAAGCCGCCGGCGGCGCATACGGCTTCGCGAAGGCCGGGATCAAGTGGCCAGCGGGTCGGCAGGTCCCGAAAGAAAGCAAAGGTCAGGTTCGTGAGAACCTGACAAAGCGGACAGCAGACCCACTCCAGGGCCTCCCGCAAAGCCTGAGGCGGATTGGGGAGGAGGCGGGTGAGTTCGGCGGACCACCACTCCTCAGACGCAGGCGTCATTTCCGTCGCTCCTGAGCCTCGGGGCACCCGGCCCCGCCAGCAAGTTCGCGTCGCGCGCAGCAAAAAACTCCTACGCACGCGTCGGTGGTAGGAGTCATTAGTCTGCTGACGCTTCAGGCCGTGTCAAGCCGGCCGGGCGAACTCCATCGCCTCAGATTGCCTACTATTCTAACTGACGTTGGTCTCGGATGCAAGGTTCGCGACAGGGGAACTGGGGGGTTCCGGAGAGCAGTGATCACCGCTCCCCTAGGCCCATGGGGGGCTCCCGGAAGATACGTACATCCATGGTGCTAACCGCCGAGGGTACGTGCGGGGCGACTTCCATATGCGCCAGGATTTGGGTGTCCAGGTCAATCCCCGGCGCGATCTCGCGGAGCACCAGCCTGCCCTCCTGCAGACCAAACACGGCCCGCTCGGTGATATAGAGAACGCGCTGTCCTCTCTCGGCGGCGGCCTCACTGGAGAAGGTGAGATGCTCAACGGCGGCAACGAACTTGTGGTGACGGCCCTCCTGCACGATATGCAGGGCCCCGTCCGCTATCTCCACCTCCAGACCTCCCGCCGTGAAGGTGCCGCAGAAGACCACTTCCCTGGCGGTCTGGGTGATGTTGATGAACCCGCCACAGCCGGCGATGCGCGGCCCAAAACGGCTGACGTTGACGTTGCCGCGGGCGTCAACCTGGGCCATGCCCAGGAAGGCCAGGTCAAGCCCGCCCCCATCGTAGAAGTCAAACTGGGCGGGCTGATCCACAATGGCGTCGGGATTAGCCGCGGCGCCGAAGGAGAGTCCGCCGGCCGGGACTCCACCGATGGGCCCGGCCTCCACGGTCTGGTGCAGGCTGTGGGCGAGGCCTTCCTCGTTAGCCACGGCGGCGATGCCTTCGGGCATGCCGATGCCCAGATTGATAATGGCCCCCGCGTGCAACTCCAGGGCGGCGCGGCGGGCGATAATCTTGCGCTCGTCGAGCGGCAGGCAGGGCAAGCTGCCGAGAGGCACCCGGACCTCCCCACAGTAGGCGGGATTGTAGTCCTCGGCGAAAGTCTGCTGATGCTGCTCGGGCGGGGCTACCACCACGGCGTCTACGAGGAGGCCGGGGACGCGTACCTGCTGCGGGTGGAGACTGCCGGCGGCGGCCACCCGCTCCACCTGCGCTATCACCAGGCCGCCGCTGTTGCGGGCCGCCTGGGCGATGGCCAGCATCTCGCCGAAGAGCGCCTCATGCTCCATGGTGAGGTTACCCCGCTCGTCGGCGGTAGTGCCCCGGATCAGCCCCACTTGAATAGGGAAAGCATGATAGAAGAGCCACTGCTTCCCGCGCAGCTCGATCAGTTCTACCAGGTCCTCGACGGTGCGGTCGTTGAGTTTGCCGCCGCCGTGGCGGGGGTCTACAAAGGTGTGCAGGCCGATGTGAGTGATCAGGCCCGGTCGGCCGGCCGCGATGTCCCGGAAGAGGTGGGCGATCACGCCCTGGGGCCAGTTGTAAGCCTCGACTTTGCCCTCCGCGGCGAGCCGGCCCAGGGCCGGGCAGAGGGCCCAATGGCCACCAATGACGCGCTTGACCAGGCCTTCGTGGGCCAAATGATTGATGCCTCGGTGGCTGCCGTCGCCTTGCCCGGCGGCGTAGACGATGGTGAGGTCCCCAGGGCGCCCCTCGGCCAGGAAGCGCTGCTCCAGGGCTGCGGTCAGGGCTTCGGGATGCCCGGCTCCGACGAAGCCGCCGCAGGCCACGGTGGCCCCGTCCGGAATCCGGGCGATCGCTTGCTCAACGGAGAGTACCTTGCTGGGCATCCCGACCTCCTCACTAACGGTGCGGCACCGCATCGGCTACATGTACAGTCCGCCGTTGACTCCGAGCACCTGGCCGGTGATGTAGCCGGCCAGGTCCGAGGCCAGGAAGGCCACGGCCTCGGCCACCTCGTCCGGCTGCGCCATGCGCCCCAGGGGTATGGCCGCCAGAACCTGGGCGCGGACCTCGGGCGGGAGGCTGTCGGTCATCTCGGTCGCTACGTAGCCGGGGGCGACGCAGTTGACGGTGAGGTTGCGGGGAGCGACCTCCCGGGCCAGGGACTTGGCAAAGCCGATCAGCCCGGCCTTGGTGGCAGCGTAGTTGGTCTGACCGAAGTTGCCCTGCTGGCCGACCACGGAACTGATGAAGATGATACGTCCCTGCCGACGCTCGCGCATGTGCTCGACGGCCGCCCGGGCGCAGTGGAAAGCGCCGGTGAGATTCACGGCCAGCACCGCGTCCCAGTCTTCACGGGTCAGCTTGTGCAGCGTACGGTCTCGCACGATTCCCGCATTGCAGACGAGGATGTCCAGGGCGCCCCACTGCTCAAGCACACGGCCGACCATGGCGTGGACTGCGGACCAGTCGGTGACGTCAGCGGGTAGGCACAGCGCCCGGCTGCCGCCGGCTCGGAGGGCAGCAGCAGTCTGCTCTGCCTCAGCAGCGTTATCTCGGCCCGCCTCGGGCAGGTAATTCAAGGCGACTGCGCAGCCTGCGCGCCCCAAGCGCAGAGCGATAGCTTGGCCCAGACCACGGCTGGCGCCGGTGACGAGGGCCGTCTTGCCGGCCAGACTCGTGCCGTACATGCCGGAGCACCTCCGCGTAGACCCAGCGTGGCTACGGCTCCCGCTCAGTCCTCGTAGCTATAGAATCCTTCCCCGGTCTTCTTGCCCAACCGTCCGCTCCGGACCAGGGCCACGAACCGCTCCGGGACCGAGAAGCGCGGGTGCCCGGTCTGCTCGTGCAGGGAGTTGAGCAGAGCCAGCATGACGTCCAGGCCTACCAAGTCGGCAGTCCGCAGCGGTCCCATCTTGTGTCCCAGACCGAGTTCCAGGGCCTGGTCAATGCTCTCCGACGGCGCGCCCTGGTCCCAGAGTTCCAGCGCGGCTGAGACCAGCGCGGCAAAGCCGCGATTCACGACGAAGCCGGGGACATCCGGGACCACAAGCGGGGTCTTGCCCAGCTTCGTGCAGAGCGCCAGGGCGGCGTCCACCACGGCCATTAGAGTTCGGTCGCAGGGGATGACCTCCACCAGCTTCATCGCGGGGGGAGGGTTGAAGAAGTGCATGCCCAGGAAGCGCTCCGGGCGACCGGAAACCTCGGCCAGGTGCGTGATGGAGAAACTGGAGGTGTTGCTGGCCAGCGGGACAGCTTCGGGCAGCAGCGCGGCGACCTGACGCAGCGCCTGCTCTTTGACCTGCAGGTCTTCCACGGTCGCCTCGATGACCCAGTCCGCCTCGGCGAGTCGGTCGTAGACCAGGTCCCAGGAGATCAAGTGAGGTATCTGCTCAGCCTGGGCGTGGGTGAGTTTCTCGCGTTGTAGGCCCTCCTGCACCGACCGGGTCAGACGCTCCCGGCTGCGCTGGATAGCCTCTTCGCTGACGTCTACCAGGCGAACTTTGAGACCCGCGTGAGCCGCGACCTGCGCGATGCCGGTGCCCATGGTGCCGGCGCCGAGGATGCCCAGAATGGAGATGTCTATGCTCATCCCTCCCGTTCGATGGCCATAGCCATGCCCATACCTCCGCCGACGCAGAGCGTGGCCAGACCCAGGCGACAGTTGCGCTTCTCCATTTCGTAGAGAAGAGAGGTGACGAGGCGGGCGCCGGTGGCGCCAACGGGATGGCCCAGAGCGATGCCGCCCCCGTTAACGTTGACGCGCTCTTCGTCCAGCCCCAGCTCGCGGATGACCGCCAAGGTTTGCACGGCGAAGGCTTCGTTCAGTTCAACGAGGTCAAAGTCATCCAAGCTGATTCCCAACTGCCCAGAGAGCTTGCGTACCGCGCCGACCGGGCCGAGGCCCATGACCTCCGGCTCCACCCCGGCCTCGGCGGCTCCGAGCAGGGTGGCGCGGGGCTTCCAGCCGTGCTGTCGGGCGCAGGTCTCCTCGGCGATGAGCAAGGCGGCCGCCCCGTCGTTGATGCCGGAGGCGTTGCCGGCCGTCACGCAGCCGTCGGGCTGGAAGGCGGGCTTCAACTGGGCCAGGGCTTCCGGCGAGGTCTCCCGTGGGTGTTCGTCCTGGGCGAAGTCAGGGGCATTGCGGCGGGGGACAGGGACGATTTCGTCGGCGAAGCGCCCGCTGCGGAGGGCGGATAGGGCACGCTCCTGGCTGCGCGCGGCCCAGGCGTCCATTTCCTGGCGGGTGATGCCGGTACGGGTAGCGATTTCCTCCGCGGTCAGCCCCATCCCGAGACCGGTGAGCGGGCAGCGCAGGGCTTCGTCAGCCAGGGTGTCGAGGACGGTCAAGCTTCCCAGCTTATGCCCCCAGCGCAGGTCCGGGAGCAGGAAGGGAGCGCGGCTCATGCTCTCCGTGCCTCCGGCCAGATAGAGGGAACCGGCGCCGCACAGGATGTCCTGGCGGGCCAGATCAATCGCCTTCAGGCCCGAGGCGCAGGTCATGTTGACCGTCCAGCCGCAAATCCCGACAGGCAGTCCGGCCCGGACGGCGGCCTGTCGCGCGACGTTGGGGCCCGAACCCGCTTGGATCACCTGGCCCAGGATAACGGCGTCAATCTCCTCGGGCGGCACGTGATTACGCTCCAGCAGGGCCTGCAAGAGGTGGACGACCAGCTCGGTGGCGGAGAACTCAAGGAGGCTCCCGCCGAAGCGCCCGATAGGGGTACGTACCGCGTCTACGATGACGGGTCTGGGCACTGGTGCTCACCAGCCTATAAGAAACATGATTCCGGGAAAAGGCACGCGGCCAGTCACTGGGCCCTCCCAGCTGGGTGTGGTATCCGCACGGGAGGCACTGTCTGGTGCCGGGGGTGGGATTCGAACCCACACGGGGATTACTCCCCAGCGGATTTTAAGTCCGCTGCGTCTGCCCTTCCGCCACCCCGGCCCTGCGCGATTGTGGTACGCTCAAAGGACGGTGTCTCGGCTTGCCTCCTGCACCCTTCACGGCCGTGCGTCCGCCCGGTCCTGAGGCATTCCCTTAGGACCGGCGCTCAGTGAAAGGCTGCGTGCTGATGGCTGGCCCAGAAAAAGCAGTTGCGCAGCACCGTCGCCCAGCCGCTCCAGTCCCAGAAGGGATTTTCGCCCGCCTGCGGCTCCCCGATAGGCGTGCCGGGGAAGCAGACCACGTAACCCTTCTCGTACTTGCGCGCCACCAGGAAAGGTTTGCCGCCGTCCACGGTCAACGCCACCAACGCGTTGGCTTTCGGCTGGACGTTGTGGTAATAATAGCACATGGGACGCCCGGATAGGTCCACGTCGAGCAGCAAATCGCCCGGGGTGGGTCCCGCCTGCAGGACCGGGTTCCGCGCCTTGATCAGGTCGCAGGGACGGCCCGTGGTCTTGACCGGCAGCAGGTCTTCCATCAACGAGCCGTCCCAGCCACCGGCGCCGTAGGCCACATGCCCGCCGAAGATGAGTAGGCCTCCGCCGGCAGCTACGTAGTCCCGCAGCATGGCCATGCCCACCGCCCCGGCGGCCCGCGCCTGCACGTTGCACATGATGATGACCTGCTTGCGCAGCAGTTCTTCGTAATCGTAGGGGAAGTCCGTGATCTTCCCCCCCACCCCGAAGCTGTTGCTGTAGTAGCTCTTGCGGTACTTGCTCCAGGGCACGAGCTGGAGCCAGAGTTGATCCAGACGCCAGCGGTCGGCCAGCAGGCCCTCGATGTAGTAGATCTCGTTGGTCACCGGATGAGAGAGGTCATCGGGACGCAGGATGGTCCGGTGTTTCTCCGGTGCTTCCCCCACGTAGACCGGCGTGAGCATGTCCAGGGTGATGTTGTCGCCCCACTGGTACTTGCCCACGTAGAAGGTCTCCCAAGAGTCGGCGACCTCCCCGGCGGCCAACGTGGAGACCGCTCTGATCCGCAGCACGAGCGGGTCTTGTCCCGGCGCGGTGAACTCCACGGAGGCAACAATAGGCTCCGCGCTCAGAGCGCCCACCCGTGTCTTCTGAAGCGTGGTCGTCTTCCTGTCCAGGACGGAGTAGACCTCTCCAGAGAGTGTGACGCCGGTCACTTTCTCCAAGGCGGAAGCGAGCCGATAGGTGAGCTTCACCCTATCGCCGCTGCGCTCGACGCCCGCGTCGGCCAGCAAACGCGGAGAAGCGTACTGCAGGCCGGAGAAGCCGCGGAAGGCCAGGGCAACGCTGTTCACCTCCCACTCCTTGCCGGCGGGGATGTAGACGTCCTCGGCCACCCATTCAGTGCTATAGACGCTGGCGGCGTTGTAGAGGAAGCCGAGCTTGTCGTAATCAAGTAGAAAGACCACCCCGGTCTGCCGGCTGGTATCGAGAATCGCCGTCCAGCCAGCGGCTATGTCTCGGACGTAGTGTTCGTGGCTGTCGGCGCGGGCCGTGCGCACCCCGCGTCGGGAGGGCCGCAACATCACGGTGTTCTGCGAATCGGTCACGCCGAGTGGGAAGACGATGTTCTGCTGCCAGTAGGGGAGGAGTTTGCCCCGCGTGTCCGTGTTCTGAACGCGGACATGGCAGAACAGCGCGGGTAACCCGGCCCGGACGGATAGGGTCTTGTGCACCAGCAGTTTGGAGAGCGTGGGGTCCACTGGCTGGTTAGGGTCGTCCCGGCCCTCGCTCAAGCGCGTGAACTTCACCGCCGCCTCCTCGGGCGTCTGCTTGACTACCTCCATCTCCCAGGGGGCAAACATCATCTCGCCGGGCATGTGACCCCAGAAGTGGTCTGCAAACAACCCGGCGTAGATCCCTGGCGGCATCCAGTCGGTCGGATCGGGCTCCAGGCGAAGGCCCAGAACGCGCGCGCCACGGTGCGGAGTTATCAGTGCGCTGAGCAGTCCATTGCCCAGTAGCGGATGGTTCCCCTTCTCGTCGCGCAGGAACAGGGCCGCGCCGACCGCCAGGCCCCACTTGGCCCCCAGGTATGTTTCCACTGCCTGTCGCTCTTCCGGGCTTAGCACGCGGTCATATACCAGGATTTCGCCGAGCTCGCCAGTCAGGTACTGCTCGACGCCCGACCCGTGAGCGCCGACCTTGTACCGGCCGACCTGCACGCCGCTCTCAAAGGCGCCGCTCCACTCGTTCTTGATCGTGAACTGGTCGTCTATGCCATTAACGTAGCCTTCTACGGCAGCATTCCTAGCAGCGACGGTGAAGACGGCAGGGGCGCCGGGGTTCAAAGCGCGGTCCTGGAAGGCAGGATAGTTGCGGATTCGGAAGGAGGCTCCGGAGCGGCCTACCCCGCAGGCGGGGCCGGACTTGTCGTCCGCGAGCGCCGGAGTCCCGTTGTCGTTCTCAAACCACAGGAAGACGCCGTTCTCGTCACCCGGCTGCGGACGAGCGACAACGAAGAGAGTGTGTGCAGAGGGTAGGACCAGGTCTTGGGGGGTGTCCAGCCACTGCTTGCCGGAGAAGCGAACCGCGGGTTCCCCACTGAGGCCGTCGGCGATCCACGCAGGCTGCCGGGCCGGGTCTGCCTGAGCCGCCGCACGGTTGTGGCCGCTGCTATCGGGCCAGGAGGTCAGCGTAGCCCCGCTCTGCACGCCGGTGACGGTGTCGGCCTTGAGCCAGAGAAGCAGGCCTTGAGGGGGTGGGCCCTGGGCGCAAGCGACGGAGGCAAGGCCGAAGACGACAGGGAGGAAGATGAAGCGGGGCATCACTGACCACCTCCCCCTTGCGTCATTTCGAAAACAACCAGTTTCCAGTGGAAGACGCAGGGAACGCGCACCGTCACCGAAGCGCCCTGCCGCGCTAGCTCCAGCGGGACGTGCTGGGGCCGCGGGTCCGAGTTCTCGTCGGCCGACTCGAACATCACCAGCCAAGCGCGGAGGACTCTCCAGCCCTGCTGTTCCTTGAGCGTCACGGCCACGTTCTTGGCAGGCGGGGGAAACTGATTGTGCGGCAGCTCACCTATCCCAGCATTCAGTGGTGGGTTAATCAGGTTGACAATCACTTGTCGCTCGCGGGCCGAGCGCTGCCGCTGGTAAACCACGTCTTCCCACCACACCGGCCGCTCCGCCTTCACCTCCAGCGACTTGGCCGTGTCCGGGAAGCGCGAGCGGTCCTGAGCGTAGAGCAGCGCGGAGTAGCGGGTCACAAACTGCGGGTAGTTTCCGAAACGCAAACTGGAGTCGTAGTAGGCCTGGTGGACGTAACTGCCCGTACAAGCGCGCAGCACCGTGTCGTAGATGCGGTCCACCGCATACGGCGAGCCCAGACGAGTGGGGGCGTAGGGGTTGAAATAACCGCCTCGCTGCCGGTGCCACTCCTGCAGGTCAGCGTTGTACTTGAGGTACTCCGGCCACATACGGTAAGGATTGCCGCTCTCGTAGGCCGCGTAGATGCACTCATCCAGGATATAACCGCCGCCTCGATCGCGCACCTCGTTGGTCAACGGGTAGTTCTTGATGTCCTCTAACGAACCGGCATTGTAGCCCCAGTAGAAGCCGGGGATGGCCTTGTTGATGATATCCTTGAAGCGCTGGAGCATCCGGGCGCTGATAGCGTCGGCCTCGGCATAGTCCTTCGCCACTATCTTGCCCTGCCAGTCGGCGTAGCCGGGCCAGACGGTCACATGGAAATCCCAGCGCAGGCCGGGGAAGTTGAAGATATTGTGGGCCTCGATCACCTGCTGGGCGGCATAGTCCACGGCGTCTTCGCGGGCATAGTTCGGCACACCATTGAAGGGCCCGATGTCGTTCAACTCCAATCCGAAGGTCCCCGCCTGCTTGTGCTTCCACAGCACGTAGGTATCGTAGCCGCCCAGCACGTCGCCCGTGAGGGTGTCGTATAGGAACCACTCGGGCTTGCGCGCCAGCCAGTACTCCAGCTTGGTGGACCAAGAGTAGCCGTCAAAGTAGGGGGTCCACAGGATGCCCTGCTTGGTCATCTCCCGGCCTACTGCCAGGATCGTGTCGCGGAAGCCTCGGTGCCAGCCACCGCCGTAGCTCATCCAGGCACCCCGGTTGTCGTACTGGTCAAAGCCGGCGCCGGGCGCGTACAGGCTGCTGGCCTCCGACTTGTTGCAGTAGTCCCGGCGCATCCAGGAGACCATGGCCGCCACGGTGCGGCTGGACAGGGGAAGCTGCTGAAGGAACTGCGCTGTGTCGTGCCGGTAGGCCATATCCACCGCGCCTTCCACGGCCACGCGCTGGGCATCGGCATGGACCTGGCAGTACTCGCGATCCTCGTCCAGCTTCTCTGTACCGCTCCAGGCCTCGGCCCGCACCTCCAATCCGTACTGCAGACGAGCAGGCTTCCAGAGCAAGACCACCTCTCGCCTCTCTCGCGGGGGCAGACTGAAGGCCTGCCGGCCAATCTCCTCGCTCTCCGTCAACCCCCCGTACGCCGAGCAGCGGATTTCACCGGACTGCGCCGCCTCGGTAGTGTTTTGGACCGTAACCGTGACCGTCCCCTGCTCGCCAGGCCGGTAGCAGATCTTGTTGGGCCAGACGTGGACCACTCGGATGCGCGGAGCCGTATCCGGGACGGTCTTTATCTTCACCCAGTCCACCGCCCCGGCTGGCGCGGTGCTGCTGGCGGGAGTGGTGCTGGACCAGTTGTGGCCGCTGTCATTGCGATGGATGCTGACGTTGACGACCTTGGGGAAATCGTCGATCCGAAAGTCGAAGGGGAACTCGACCCACTCGCCGGAGTAGCCCGGGAAGCGCCAGCCGTAGGCGTTGACCACGGAAACCGGCTGGAACTGAGCGCCGGGGGTGTCCGCCAGCTCGGTAACCCGCACTGAGAAGCAGCGCCCCACGGGCTCCAGGCAGTCCTGACGGAAGCGGACCACCCCGTGGTAGCGTCCCGGAGCGGGCTTCTGCAGGACCGTTGCGATGATCAGTTGGCCTTCCTGCTTCTCCGGGATGGCGACGTATTGGCCCCCGCCGGCCTGCGCATCGTCAACAACCGACAGCTTGTCGCCGGGGACGCGCCAGGCTTTCTCCGCCTCGACTACCTGCCATTCCGGCGCCTGCGCCCCGGTGGGCAGTCCCGCCACCAGCAGCCCCAGGGACAACAGCGGAAGCCCGGGACAGGTGCTGTGCCTGCGCATCAGCTCTCTACCTCCTCGCCAAACGCACGACCGTATCTAGCCGGCCCGCTGTGTCCCCTCCCCAAACAATCGCCCTACTACCCTTGCACCCGCCTCCAGCAGCCTCTCATAAGCCTCCGGCCCTACCAGCGACCACATGCCCACGTCGATCTCATACCCTCCTCGTGCCCACTCTTCCGGCGGGGCCAGGTAGCCCAGGTAGCCATTCGCATAGCCCACGCAGCGCGTGCACGCGGGCCCCGGCAGGCTCCGCAGGGCCCGCCCCATCTCACTGAATGGTTCGCCCGGCATGCCCACCAACGCCACTTCGCCCAGGCGCAACGCCTGCACCTCCGCTTCCAGCGGGGCGTTGCCCAGACGCACCCGCTCTCCGCGTTCCTCGAACAGAGCCAGGGCTGCGGCGGCTTGCTGTCGTTCTTCGTCAGTAACGGTCGCTGCGAGTCTCTCCGCCGCCGCAGCCTGTTCCTCCTCCAGCGTTTCCAGCGCAGGCAGGGGCCGGGAGGGCAGTAGTAGACTCTCAGTCTCCATCCCCACGGGTCCGCTCACAGTGTGATAGTCACCTGCGGCCATCCGCCCCAGCAGTTCCGTGACCTGCTCGGCGAGAACTCGCCCATAGACTGCGACGTCCGCAAAGCCGCCAGCCCCTCGCTGGGGATTGACGTCGCCGTCCGCTCCCTGGAGGAACTGACAGTGCTCACAGCCTATCCCCGCACTCTCCACCAGGGCGCAGGCCGCGCCCGGGAAGTCCGCCGAAACTAGCGGCTGCACCTGCACCGTCACCGGGTGGCAGGCAAAATGCACCAGCGCCACCTCCTGCCCCTCCTCCTCTGGCACAAACCGCAGCACCGTCACCTCCGGGTCCGTCGGGTCGGGGGTGTTTGGTGGAGCCAGGTACGCCCGCCGCCAGACGCTGATTCCTTGCACCTGGCCTGTGGCATACTGCAGCCGCGCCGGGCGGCAAGCAGCCTCGGCCTGCACTACGGCGGAGGCCAACTGGTCCACCAACACTTCCAGCCACGCGGCGACACCGGGATGATTCCGCAGGGACCGGAAGCCGATCGTCTCCGGCGTAGAGTGGGCATGGGTGGCCGCGACCATTAAGCGGTCTGCCGGCAGGTCACACAGCTCCTGCACCCGCCGGCGCACCTCGGCGGTGAAGTTGCGTTCCGGTCCCAGCAGCCCGTTGTGCAGACCGATGGCGTCGGCGCTGACCAGCGCCACCCGCTCCGGCCCGGCGCCGACCACGGTGGCCCGCGCATAAAGCGGGTCATGCACGCCGGTGAAGAACCGGTGCCGTCCGCCCTGCACGTACCCCAGGTATGGCACGGTCAGCGGCGGAGTGATGTCCACTCTCGCCGCCCCGACCAGGTAGGTTGCCTCCGACCCCGCCGCTCCCATAGCCTGCCCCTCCGGCTTTACTGTCTCCTCTGATGCCGGTCTTATCCCCTCCCCTGTCAGGAGGGGGAGGCAGGGGGTGAGGCCTCCCCCTCCCCCTACCGCGCCTCCGCCACCTTGCGCACGGCCCCCGCGATATCTTCCATATCCTCCGACCTCATCTGCTCGTGGAGGCCGATGGTCACTAGTTGCTTCAGTATCGCCTCGGTTCGGGGACACATACCGGGGCCATAGTCCAGGATCCGTCCGCCGTGACAGCCGTCCAGGGGATGGCCCGAGGTGCCGAACGTCACCTTGTTGGCCAATGCCTCCATGCACATGAAGATGGGCAGCCCGATGTACCCGGCGCTGCAGGGCACGCCCTCGGCGCTCAACGCACGCGCGAACTCTTGTGCGTCTCCCTCCAGGAGGCGCAGCGGGTAGAGCCAGTAGGTATGCTTCCCACCGGGTGTGACCGGAGCAGGCTGGATCCCTGGGATATCCGCCAGCAGGCTAGTGAGCAGGTCGCCCAGCTCGTGGCGTGTGCGTACCACCTCTGCTACCTTGCCCAGTTGCGCAAGGCCGACCGCCGCTTGCAACTCGGTGATGCGGTAGTTCAGAGCCAGGAACTCATAGGTCCGTGCGCCCCAGCCGGGCTTCCGCGACCAGCCCTTGTCGCGGAACAGCTCCATGCGGTGCGCGTACTTATCACTGTTGGTAAGCGTCACGCCCCCGTCGCCGGTGGTCATGTGCTTGCTCTGCTGCAGGCTGTAGCAGGCCAGGTCCCCCAGGGTGCCCACCATCCGCCCCTTGTACTCGGTCAGATGCGCCTGGCTGCAATCCTCGATCAGCGCCAGGTCGTGCCGCCTGGCGATCTCGGTCATCCGATCCATGTCGCAGGGATTGCCGAATAGGTGCACCACCAGCAGCGCCTTGGTGCGGGGCGTAATCCTGGCCTCCACGTCCGCCGGGTCCATGTTGTAGGTGTCATCAATGTCGGCGAAGACCGGCACCGCGTTCTGATAAAGGATCGGGACGATGCTCCCGGCGTCGGTGATGGGCGCGGTGATGATCTCGTCGCCGGGCTCCGGGTCTACGGTCCCCACCGCCACGTGGACGGCGGCCGTCCCCGAGCTGCACGCCACGGCGTGTTTCGCCCCATACAGGTCAGCGAAGCGCCGCTCGAACTCCGTACCCATGGCTCCGCCCAGGCCGAAGAGATTCTGCGAGCGGAGAGCCTGGGTGACCAGTTCTACCTCCTCCTTGCCAAAGGGTGTGCGCGGCGGGAAGGGCCGGGTCCGGTAAGGTTGGCCCCCCTCAAGGGCAAGTTGAGTCATCGGTAAGACCTCCGATCGCGACAACTTAGCGGATCCGAAGCCGAGCGCGCCGGCTCCGATCATCTGAGCGTCTTCGGCTGCGGAATGGTCATGTGGCTCCTGCGCCCCTTCGGCTTACCGTCTAGTTCAATCGCAAAGACCGTCGCTACCGGGTCGGGGGCCTTCTCCGGCAGACCGCGCAGGAAGAGCTGGTCCGGCGTCTGCGTGAACTTCAGCTTTCCGCCGCCCACCAGGTAGCGCACCGACTGCACCTTATTGGCGATGCCCCCGATGACCAGTTCCGTCCCCGGCCAGCGGCGGCAGTGGAAGTAGAGGGTGTTTCCCCGAGCCGTGCAGGCCCCGGTGAAGGGATGTATCGCCGGCACCGGGTCGGTCGCTTCATAGATGGCTTCGCCGTTCTGGTCCAGCCACCGGCCCACCTCGCGGAAGAGGCGCTTGCCCTGGGGCGGGAGGCTACCGTCGGGCGCTGGCCCTAGATTGAGGAGCAGATTCCCGCCGCCCGCGGCGCAGGTGCGCAGCATGTCCACCACCTCCCAGGCCGTCCGCCACTGCTGTCCGATCGGCGCGTAGCCCCACGACTGGTTGGTCGTCATGCAGGCCTCCCACATGCGCTCCTCCGGGCGCACGTGCTCCTCCGGCGTTCCGAAATCACCCGGCAGTTGGTTGCGGTTGTTGATGATGATGTCCGGTTGCAGCTGCAACACCATCTTGTTCATCTTCTCCGACTCCCAGCCCGCCGCGTCCAGCGGGTAGGAGACGTCATACCACATAATGTCAATTTTCCCGTAGTTGCTTAGCAGTTCCCGGATCTGGCCGTGGATGTAGTCCACGAACCGCCTTCGCGCCGGCTCGCTGGTCTTGCAGCGCATCCCGTCCGGATGGTGCCAGTCCATCAGGGAGTAGTAGAAGCCCACCCGCAGGCCGAACTCGCGGCAGGCCTCCACGTAGTCAGCCACCAGGTCGCGCCCGGGGCCTTGCTTCACGGCGTTGTAGTCAGTCAGCGCCGAGTCAAAGAGGCAGAAGCCCTCGTGGTGCTTGGTGGTCATCACCATGTAGCGGCATCCGGACTCGGCGGCCAAGCGCGCCCATTCCCGCGGAGCACGCGGCTTGGGGTGCCAGGTCGGCGCCAGCTTCTCGTACTCGTGGAGCGGCCAGTGCTCAATCTGCATGGCCCACTCATGGCGGCCCAACTGCGCATACAGGCCCCAATGAATGAACATCCCGAAGCGGGCCTGGCGAAACCAGGCCAGGCGGCGCTGCTGGTCTTTATCGGCGGCAGTCAACTTGGCGGGCATGGGGGGGAACCTCCCGTAGGACATGGTGTTGGCAAGACGAGTGGAGGTTCCTTACAGGAGCGAAATTACCTGCCTTGCAGGGAGGGGCCAGCCTCCCCGCACAGACGCTGCACGGCCGGTCCCTCTGGGGAAACGGCGCGCGCGTAGGATTCCCGACGCTGTTGGGGGAATATGCTCCTGCCGGCTATCGAGTTGAGACCCATGGAGGTTCTTTCACCTATGGCTCGTGTCCTGCGTGCCTGCCTGATCGTAGCCTTTCTTGGCGCTCTGACCTGGCCTAGCCTGAGCGCGCCGCTGGTTTCCTGGGAATTGAACGAGCGCTTCGGCGTCTCCCATCCCGACCAGATCGTCTACCTCGACCTCCCCGCCGGAGTGAAAGCCGAAAATGCGGCTCTCCTCGACGCCGGAGGCAGGCCCGTACCCTTCCAGGTCATGGCCAACGGGCAACTGGCCGTGCGCACTGACCTGCCCGCCGGGGAGCGCCGCGCCTTTTCGCTCCAGGCGGGCAGGCCCGTGCCCTGTCCGCAGCCGGTGGTCGTCACTCCTGGAACCGGGTACACCGAGCTGACTAACGGTCTCATCGGCCTGCGCGTACCCCAGGTCCCCGCCGACCTGACCAATACTCCCTCGCCTATCCAGGGGCTGCGGTACCGCGACGGGACCTGGTGCGCGGTCGGCCCCAACTACATGGACCGTCCGGCCAAGTCCATGACCGTCGAATGGCTGGAGAAAGGTGCACTGGTGACGCGGGTCAGGATTTCCTACGTCTATGATCGAGCCCTGCTGCGCTCGGCCCGCCCCGAGGTGCCGGAGGTTCCCGCCGGCGAAGGGCCGTACAGTGTCACCATCGAGATGCAAGCCGGGCAGTACTCCATTCTGTTCGAGGAAGACTGCGAGGTGGATATATCCTACCGCGTGGACATCACCGACGGGCTCAATCCGACTCGCGCTCAGTACCGCGGGCATCACGCCAACTCGGTGGAGGCCGGGCGGGAGGAGGACGGGCGGGTTTACAAGTACGAGAACTTCGGCAACCGCCGCCACGACGCTCTCGTAGACCTCGACTACGACCGCGACCCGGAGAAGAAGGACCGCTGGAGCCGCACCACCTATCCCTTTATGTCCCATTGGGACCCCTGGAGCGTGAATACAGGTTTCTACTGGCAGCTCTACTCCACCTTACCCGCCGCACCCGACAATCTTTTCGGCATTTTCGCCGGGCCGGCTTCCCGCCTGCTCCGCCCCGGCCTGAGCGGGGTCAGCATTGACACCCGCACGGTGGACGGTATGAAGCGCGCTCTGCTCCAGGTTCGCTTCCAGCGTCTGATGCCCACCCAGTACTACAGCACCCACATGCGTTTCGGTTGGGGGATCTACTTGGGAAAGAAGAGTGAGGATGTCAAGCCGCTGTTGGAGGTGCAGGGGATCAACCGGCAGATGAATCTGCACGCCGGGGTCAACCTGAACACCCTTTACCGCTTGCCCGCCGATTTCCCCGACCCGCCCGCCGGCTATGGTGGCCTCTACGTCAAGCCGGAGGTGGCGAGGCGCCTAGCCACAGAACTGCAGGCTGAGGCCGGGCGCGGCGAGAAGACTCTGTACAACACCATGTACAATCAGGACCCCTACTCGCAGGATATCCTCGACCTCTGGCGCACTCCCAGCGCCGAAGCCGCGGCCAAAGCCGCCCGGACCGTCACCGACTTTGCTGCTTTCTACCTCGAGACCCTAGTCAATGGCGAAGGTATCTACCAGCACCAGACCCACTACTTCATGGGCTGCCTGCAGATCTCTGCACACATGCTCCGCTCCGACCAGATCCTTGGTAGCGGACTGCTCGCTCCGGTCGACCGGCAGCGTCTCAAGCAAGCCGTTGCCCTGTTCGGGACGTTGCTGTGGAACAACGACCTGGCCCCGATGCAGGAGGACAGCGGGATGAACTACGGTCCCGCCAACATGTGGTCCATGTGGATGGGCACCCGCTACTCCTACACTGCCTTCCTCGCCCAGCATCCCCTCTTGCGGCCGCATGTGGACGAGGTCAAACAGGCTACCATCCGGCAGATCCACGACTACGTCAACGAGGCGGGGGCCTGTACCGCCAGCGCCCACTACACCGGCGCCTCCATGTCCCCTATCCTCAATCTCATCCAGCAGCTGCAGATGGCCCGGGTAGCCGATTTGTGCGCCACTGAGTCGGTGCTCAAGCGCTATGCCGAGTGGGAGATGCAGCTCATGACTCCCCCCGAGGCGCGCTTTGGCGGCCTGCGCAAGATCATTGCCGTCGGCGACGGCTCCACCGAGTTCTCCACGCGCCCCGGCCAGCTGGGAACCGCCTTCGCCGCCAGTGACCCCGCGCTCAGCGCTCGCCTCATAGGGGCCTGGCGGTCCATGGGCTCCCCGCACAACTCTTTCTTTGGCACCACCTACCTTAAGATTGACCCCAGCCTCCCCGCCGAGTCTCCCCGCCTGGGCAGCGCCCAGTTCCGCGGCTGGATGAGCGTCCTGCGCTCCGGCTGGGAGACCCCCGAGGAAAGCGCCGTGTTCTTCGTCAACGGCGATACCCTCAGCGATCACCGCCATAACGACAACGGGGCGCTGGTGATCTACGCGCTCGGCGCCCCGCTCTCGCTGGACTGGGGCCCCATCTACTACCCCCGGGTGGCCGGGGGGATGATGCACAGCCTGGTATTGCCCGAATCCGCCGTCGACCGCACTTGGACAGCCGACAACACCTCTCTGGACCTGCCCGCCGGGCCCGGCGGGCAGGCCAGTTGGTGGCGGACTGAGCATGCCCCCTTGCTCGCCTTCACGCAGAGCGCCTCAGCCTGCGCCACCTTCCGCTGGTTCGCGAAGCCGGATCTGCGCTGGAGCCGAACCGTGCGCCTGCTACACCCGGACCTGGCTGCGCCGGTCATTCTCATCGAGGACGCTCTTTCCACCCCGGACGGCCCGCCAGATCCGCTAATTTCCACGCTGAACCTCATGGCCCAGGGATCGGTAGAGACACCCGCCGGTCTGCTCACTCCGGTAGAGCGTTTCTACGACCGGCAGGACAAGAATCGGCAGGAGCTCCCCTCCGCCGGTACCCCCGCCCCCCTACCGCAGGGGCTCAGCCGCCTGCGCTTCACCGGCCAGTGGGGTGTGGACTGCGACCTGTACATCGACTGCGCTACGCCCGTTGAGTTTGCCCTGGGTAACTGGGCCAACAACTGGCACCCCAGCACCGAGACCGGACAGTTCCAACGGGCCGTCGGCCGTCCCTTCGAGGAGCGTCAGCACATTCTGCGGCTGCGCAGCACCGCCCCCACTCGGATGATCTTGCTGCCCTACCGCCAGGGCCAGCGCCCGGACCCCTGCTCCGTGGAGAGGGTCGATGACCTGACCATCATCCGCCTGGGCGACCTGACGCTCTCTCTGGCGGACAACTGGTACTCCGCCCGCCTGGGCGACCGGGTGAGCCTGACCTACTGGGGCCCGGCCAACGCCGGTGCGGAGGCGGAGGGCATGCGCCTGGGCGGCGGGCCAATGGAGGTCGTCCTGGAGGGCGAAACCGGCACTCTCACCAGCCTTTACGGCAAGGTGGCCGATCGCCTGGTGGCCCTGCCCGCGGGATGGAAAATCGCCGAGGGGCAAGGGGAGAAGGTGAAACAGGAGGCGCCCCTGGTGACCATCAAGCTCGTCCGGGCGAAGTAGGAGTCAGAGAATCGTGGAAGCGTCCATGCAACCAGTGGCGGCGGACGTCTGCGCGCAGGTGGACTGGGACCATTCGGGCCTCGCGGAGGCCCCTTGCACCACCGCCTATCGGGCTGGTGACTACGCTGCCGCCGCTCTCGGTCTCATCCGCTACCTGCGGCAGCGCGAGCGCCCCTTCCTGGGCTACAGTCCCGAGTATGTTCGCCAACTGCGCGCTCACGCCACCCCGGCCTTTCGCGAGCATGCCCGGCGCACTCTGGAGGCGCTCTCGCCAGTCGCCTTTCTGGGCGGCGACTGGCCGGACGGCCGAGGCACGCTATTGGCCGCGCGTCCAGAAATGCTCCAGGTCGCGGCGACGGCCGAGGACTTTCTGGCCTACGCCCAGCAAGTGGCGCAGGCGCGCGAGACGTGGGGGCAGGGAGCTATCCACACCGTGATGAACCTGGTTCGCTACCTGCAGGCGGTCTGGCCCTTGCAGGAGTGTCCCGACGAGGCGCTGGTACCGCTCTTCGGCCTGTTGGCCGCACAGATGGAGCGGGAGTGGCAGTCCGCCCGCCGCTGGGGGGAGGCCTCACACGGGACCAACGGGCACAACTGGTGGGTCTGCCAGTTCGGCGCCATGTGGAAAGCTGGGTATCTCTTCCCCGAGTTCCGTGGCTTCGTCCAGTTCCAGGCCTTTTATCCTGACTGGTTCGAGCGCGAGATTCGGCTACTAACCTTCCCCGACGGGATGAGCCGCGAGTGCTCGGTGGCCTATCACATCGGGACCACTGACTTGTTCCTGGATGCGGTGCGCCTGGCCCAGGCCAATGGGCTGACCTTCAGCGCGGGCTTCCGGGCTCGCTTGCGCCTGATGGGCGAGGTGGAGTGGAAACTGCTGCAGCCGGATGGCAATTACCCAGCGTTTGGCGACTGCTTCAACCTGGGGCCGCACCTATTCGAGCGGGCCCGCTCCCTGGCGGCGATCTTGCAGATTCCGGAGGCCAAGTATCTGGCGGAGACGATGGATCCTGGGCGGGATTACGGCCTCGGGGCAATGCTGGTGGAGACGTTGAACTACCCCTCGGTCGGAGAGGATCTCCAGCCGGCGTATGAGGCGCTCCAGACTCGCGTCCCTGACACGCTGGACACCTGCCTGCCCGAGTCGGGTTACTACGCTATGCGTTCGGACTGGACGACTGGCGCCGACTACGCCGCGCTGGAGGCCTCCCCGCGAGGCATGCTGGTGACCAGTCACGGCCACAGTGCCATATTTGACCTCAAGCTTTGCGCGAAAGGCCGCCCGATTCTGGTCGGCAACGGTAAGGGGCCCGATGTAGACTATTCTGTCAGCCCCGAACGTCGCTGGCGGGTGACGACGGCAGCGCACTCTACGACCACCGTGGACGGGGAGGACAACGTCTCGATTCGCAGCACGTATCGTTTCGGGCAGGTGGTCGTGCCGACGGTAGACGTCTGGGTTTCGGAGCCGGACTGGGCCTACTTCAGCGGCGTGCACGAGGGTTACGAGCGTCTGGAAGGGAGAGTGAGCGGTGTCCGGCGCAAGCTCTTCTACCTGCGGGGGGAGTATTGGATTCTGGTGGACCGATTCACGGCGGCGAGCGAGCAAGACGAGCACGTCTACCGCCTGCATTTCCAGGTAGGCGTGCCTTGCCGCCTGGAGGCTGACGGTCGCGCCGTTACCCAGGGGGCGGGCGGCAACTTGCTCTTTCTGCCCGTATCTGGGGCGGAGGGGACGGCAAGCCTGGAGCCGTGTCCCCACCCTCTGCCGGAGTACCCGGCACCGGGGCAACTGGTCTACACGCAGCAGGCGCGGGGCAGGGGGCTGTTCGTGACGCTCCTGGTGCCGTTCACCGGTGCCGAGGCTCCGGCGGTGGGTGCCAGACTGCTGCCGGTGCTCGCCGACAACCGGGCGCTATCAGCCTGGGAGGCGACCGGTCTGGAGATTGAGTTCGCCGGCCACCGGGACGTCTACGTGGACTTGCACATGCAGTGGAACCTGCCCTGGGAATGTGGGGGATACCAGGCAACGGAGCGACTGTTCCATTCGCGCTGTGTGCGGCGCTGAACACCTTGTCGGAAGGCTGCCTGCTCTGTGTCGCCGAAGGAGCGGGCAGGACGGTGAGGCATCTATGCAAGCCGGTTTTGGGAAAGCCAAGGTCAACCCGCCTCTGGGCATGCCGATGGAGGGTCTGGGTCAGCAGGGGGGGATCGAGTCCGTCCACGACGATCTGTATGTGCGCGCGCTATACCTGCGTCACGGGGAACAGGAGGCGCTTATCCTGGGCGCGGACCTGCTCTTCTTCGAGCGGAAGGAGGTAGACCGCTTCAAGGGAGCGATTGGCCGCCGCCTGGATCTGTCGCCCATGCAGATTCTGCACAACTGCTCTCACTCGCACGCCAGTCCGCGCCTGACGCGGTGGGTGTACTCCGAGGGGCCTGACCCCGACTATCTGGACGAGATCGAGGCGGGCTACGTAGCCGCTGCCAGCGGGGCCTATGCCGACTTGCAGGAAGTGACCCTTTGGGCCGGGGAAGCCAGAACCGACCTGCCGGTTAGCCGCCGGAAGCCCGACGCGGAGGGGCGGGCACAATGGGCGCCGTACCGGGAGGGCGTGACCTATCCTTGGGTTCCCTTCTGTCTGCTCCGAGGTGGTAACGGACGGGTGGTTGCCCTGCTCTTTTCTGTTTCGTGCCATCCCTCCATGATCTATACTTTGGATGTCTCCGCCGAGTACCCCGGCGTAGCCATGCGCCGACTGAATGATCACTATCAGACGGAGGGCTCGCTTTTTCTGCAGGGGGCTGGCGGTGACACCAAACCCCGGCAGGTGGCGCAGGGCGAGGAGCGCTGGCGGCACGGCACATGGGAGGAGATGGAGGAGGCGGGGCGGGAAGTAGCGGAGGCAGTGGTGACACGGATCGAGGAGGGACTCGTGCCCGTGGAGCCCGACCTGCGCCTGGCCCGGCGCACGCTCCGTTTCCCACTGGCGGACGCGCCCGGACGTGCCGAGTTGGAGCGCGTGGCGCAAGACCCGGCAGAGCGGGAGGCGCGCCGGCGCTGGGCTGCAGCCATGCTGCGCCGACTGGATCGTCACGGACACTTGCCCCGGGAGGTGGACCTGGATCTGCATGCGCTGCAGTTAGGCCGAGGACTGCGCCTCATTGGGGTGGAGGCGGAACTGGTGGGGGAATTGGGGCGGCTCATCCGCGAACACTACCGCGAGGGGGTGACCTTCCCTCTGGGCTATACCGACGGGTGCCGCATCTATCTCCCCGCCAGTCGCATGATTCCCGAGGGCGGCTACGAGGTGGACAGCTACTGGGAGTATGGGCATCCGGCGCCGCTACAACCGGTGACGGATGACCTGCTGGCGGCGGCCCTGCGTGGGATTCGTGACTCGGGGGAGATTCCGGCCGAGACCTGTGGCTGATGATGAGATGAGGCGGATCTGCTTTGCAGCACGTACCAGGGAATTGTCCCCACTGCAAGCAACTCCTGAGAAGACCGGTCAGGACAATCCGATATGCAAGGAGCATCATGTCTGACGACCGCTTGACCCAAGTATCTGAGTTTCTGTGCGAGCAAGTGGACTGGTCTCGGCCGGAACTGGCCGACAGTGCCTTTGCGGAGGCCTGGCGCCAGGGGCGGTATACCGAGGCGGCTCTTGGTCTGATTCGCTACCTGCGCGAGCGCGAAACGCCCCGGCTGGGCTATACCGAGGCCTACGTCCAGGAATTGCGCGCCGGCGCTTCTGCGCAGGAGCGAGATACGGCCAGTCGCCGATGGGAGGAAGCGCACCAGCAGCCCCTCGTCGTCCACCATACCGCCATGTACCACCATCTCCGGGCAGAGAACTTCCTGCTGGCCGTGACTGCGGAGCGCTGCCGACTGATGCGCGAGAAGATTCTGGAGCACCGCGACCGCTGGGAGGAGGGGCAGTGGGGTGTGGTCCACTCCGTGGTGGATCTCATCCGCTGGTTGTTCCCTCTAGGCGAGTGCGACGATGCCGACCTGATTCCTTTCTTCGCCTGGCTGCTGACGAAAGCTCGCAAGGAGTGGTCCGAGGCCCGGGCTTGGACCGAAACTACCCTGGGCACCTCTGGCCACAACTGGTGGGCGCATACCTTCTTCGGCTTCTTCATGCTGGGCTTGTTCTTCCCCGAGTTCCGCGGCGTGGCCCGCTTCCGCGCCCTGGGTACGGACTACCTCAACCGAGAAGTAGCGATTCTCTTCTACGAAGACGGCTGGAGTAAGGAGGGCGCGCCAGGCTACAGCCTGTTCGCCGCCGGTAACCTGATGCGTTGGGCGCATCTGGCCGAACTCAACGGAATCGTGGTGCGCGAGGCCACGCGGGCGAAGCTCCGCATCATGGCCGACGCGGGTTGGCGGCTAATCACGCCGGATGGCGGCTATCCCATCTTCGGCGATGACACACGCACCTCGGCGGGCTTCATCGCTCGGGGCCAATGGTCGCGGCAGACCGGGCAGGGCTTGGCGGAGACCGCAGCCCTGACCCAACTGCGCGGCTTCGCTGCCCAGTACACCCTGCCGGAGGCCAAGTGGGTGGCCGAGACGATGAACCCGGACTGGGAGCCGCCTTACGGCGGGCTGCTGGCCGGGGAGGGACAGAACCTTCTGCCGGCTTACCGCCGCGTGCCCGTGGTGGCCCCGCCCGCGCTGGATACCTGTCTGCCCCAGAGTGGGTTGTACGTCATGCGTGAGGACTGGGGGCCTGGAGCCGATTATCTGGCGGTGGTAGCCGGCCCCCTGGGGGAGCGCGTCACCAGTCACCAACACGCGGACCGGCTGGGCTTTGAGCTGTATGCCCGTGGTCGTCGGGTTCTGGTGGATAACTGGTACGGCCCTTCCGGCAATCCTGACTACCCGCATGAGGCCCGGATGTGGCGGGTCTCGAGCGCGGCCCACAACGTGGCTACCATAGACGGTGAAGACCACGTTCCCGTCGTCGCCGAATTCCTCCTGGGCGGAACCATCATCCCGACTGTGGACGACTGGCGCTCCGAGCGGGACTTCGCCTACTTCAGCGGGGTGCACGAAGGGTACTTGCGCCTGCCCAACAAGATCACCGCCTGGCGGCGCAAGCTGTTCTACCTGCGGGGAGAGTATTGGATCATGCTCGACCGCTTTACTGCGCCGGGCGAAGCCGAGCACGAGTACGCTCTGCACTTCCACCTGGCCGTCCCCTCTAGGCTCCAGCCCGATGGTCGCCTGGTCACGCAGGGCGAGGGCGGGAACCTGCTGATTGTGCCGGTACCCGGAATGGAAGGAGCCGCCGGCATCGAGGCTAATCCTTGGCCAGTAGACGACTATGAGAACCCAGACCACCTGACCTACACGCGGCGCGTGGCAGGCCACTGGCTGTTCGGGACGTTGCTGGTCCCCTTTGAGGGCGAGAAGCCGCCGGAAGTGGCCGTCGAGGTACTGCCGGTGCAGGCCGACGAGCGGGAGGTCTCGCCCTGGGAGATTACTGCCCTGGCAGTGAGCGTGAACGGCCGGCGCGACGTCTACGTGGATCAGCATATGCAGTGGAATCTACCCTGGCAGGCCGGAGGGCACACGGGAGAAGGCCGCGTGTTCCATTCACGGGTGTGCGGCTAGCAGCACAGTCCCACGACCCTGCCGATGCGAAGAAGACGCCGGGCAGTCTTTCACCGGCGAGACGAGCTCTAGGAAGGAGTGATTGCCGTGCGTACACTGGTCGTGCCTGTACTTGCTCTCCTGTTCGTCGGGGGTGTGGCCCAGGCCGCGCCGCCTGCGGCCGAGGAGTTCAACGGCCCCTTCGCGTCCTGGAAGAACGTGAAGACCGACTACGGCGCGGTGGGAGACGGAGTGGCCGATGACACCGCGGCGATCCAACGCGGCCTCGACGACCTGCGCTTTCACAAGGACTCCTGCGTCCTGTACTTCCCTGCCGGCACCTACCGGCTGACCAACACGGTCAGCACCATCCGCAAAGCCCATACCGAGGGCATGGGGATGACCGTCATTGGGGAGGACCCGGCCACTACTATTCTCAGATGGGATGGGCCCGAGGACGGGATCATGGTCTCCTACGACGCCTGGTACTCCAAGATCAGCCGCCTGACTCTCGACGGCCAGGGCAAGGCCGCCGTTGCCCTCGGCTATGGTCCCGCCTTCTCCACCTACAACGAGACCAGCGATATGGTCTTCAAAGACGTCAAGGCGGGGCTGGTGCTGGGCATCACGGGCGCTGCGGGGCAGGCGGAGAACGCCGTGCTGCGCTGCCAATTCCTGCGCTGCTCGGACAAGGGCATCGTGACCACCAACTTCAACGCCCTGGACATCTGGGCCTGGTACTGTCGCTTCGAGGATTGCGGCTATGCGATGTACAACAATGCGGGCAACTTCCACGGCTACGGCAACCTGTTCCTGCGCTCGCAGAAGGCCGACATCGGCACCTCGAACCTGATGGTGTTTTCCTTCGTGAACAACACCTCCATCGGCTCCAACTGCTTCCTGGACTTTGCCGGGGGACACACTTGGGGTTCGCCGACCTCCATAACCGGGAATCGCATCGTAGATCATACCGGCCCCTGGGCGATGCGCCTGGGCAACGGCGGCCCCTACTTCGTGGCGGGTAATATCATCAAGTCCCGCCCCGAGGCGGTCGGGCCGGTGGTGGGGATGACCTGGGGCAATCAGACCTTCCTGGGCAACACCTACACGGTGGCGGACCCGGTCAAGGAGGGAGGTAGGTTCCTGCGGATCAACGACAACAGGATCGTCGCCCCGGACGCCCTCGACGGTGCTCCCCCGGTCCTGCCGCCAACGCCCCCGAAAGTGGAGCGACAGGTCTTTGAGATTGCGGCTGGTGCCGATGCGGCGGTCATCCAGGCGGCGATTGACTCGGCGGCGGCCCTGAAGGGTCAGCGCCCCGTGGTGCATATCGGCAAAGGCATCTACAGGATTGCGCAGACCCTGACCGTCCCCGCGGGCTGCGACGTGCAGTTGATCGGTGATGGAGGGGCGGAGACGGCGACGGTGCTGCAGTGGAGCGGGCCCGCCGGGGGTACGCTCCTGCGTCTGGTCGGGCCCTCCGTTGCTGCTGTGCGCGACCTCTCGATCCAGGCGGTGAACGGCAACTGCCTGCTCGTGGACAACTGCGACCAGCCGGGTGGCCGCATCTACACCGACCAACTGAACGCTTCCGGCATAGGACCGCAGAATCGCTCGGTGGGCATCCTGGTCAACGGGGTAGAACAGAGCGACGTGCTGCTGGGCTGTCTGCAGGGGGCGACCGAGTGTGAGACCTGGGTGAAGGTGATAGGCGGCCCAAACCTGCAGGCGGGGCGGCCCGTGCCCGGGCAGGTGTCGGTCTACTGCGGGGCTACCGGCACCGCCCAGGCCGACTACGCTGTCGAGAAAGGGGGCCGACTGGTGGTGCGTAGCGTCTATCACGAAATCTCCGGCGACGCGCCCCAGGCTGTGCTCCTCAATGACAGCGGCGTCATGTGCATTGACGCTACGCGCTTCTCCTACAAGACCTCCCTCGAGCACCCCCTGATCAGCGCCGAAAACTTCCGTGGCGCGCTGGCTCTGCTTACCGGTCTGTTGCTGCCGGTGAATTCCACGGTGACGGCGCGGGTGGAGGTCAAGGGTGACGGAGCCCAGTGCAACGTGCTGAGCATGGGCAACCTCTTCTGGGTGAACGAGATGGGGGTCAACGCCGACAAGGTCTTTCTGAACAACGCGCAACCGCCGGCGAAAGCGGCGCTGCTGCAGTGCAACATGAACTCCGGGCTAAAGGGCGCGGCCAAAATGGATAAAGGCGCCGACGGCTTTGCCTATCTGGAGGACAGAGGAGAGGCCGACCCGCAGTGGATCGCCCGGATGGTGCAGCCGATCCTCGACGCCCGTGTCTGGACGCCGGGCCCTGTTCCGGAGGAGGCCACCAACGTCCAGATCCATCGGGTGATCTGCACAGCGGGGCAGGGCATGGTGAACGTGGAGCTCAGAGCAGGGCAGTAGAGGCTGTCCGCCGCCCAGAAGGGGTTGCAGAGCGTCGGTACGACTGGTGTCTCGCCCATCGCTGCGGGCCGGAAGAGCATGTCCAGGCGACGATTCCCTGGTCTGGCACCGGTCACCGCTTCGCCCTGGCTCGGAGGGCTGAACCCGCCGAAGCGGACGTCGGCGTCACCGGTCTTGAGAGCGCTGCTACTGGTTGCCTTCCTCCCACGGGAAGCACTTCGCAACGCCAAAGACTGGCGCGAGCTCGCGGAAGATCGCCAGGTGTCCTTGCGGGCCGGGATGCACCGGATCAGCCATCCGTATCCACAGCCCGTTGGGATGCGCGGCCTGGTGCTTGAAGGGGATCTCGGTCCGCGCCCAGGCGGCGTAGTGATCCACAATCGGCACGTCCAGCTCCGCCGCCAGGTCTACCAGCGCCTGCGCCGCGGCTCGCCCCCGCGTGGGGTGGTCCAGGAAGGCTTCACCAGGCGGCGCGCCCTCCGGGCGTGGCTCCCAGAATCCGTAGACGACGGGGTTGAATGTATTCAGCAGCACTTCGGCCCCGGCCGCCTGCACCCGCCGGATCACCTCGGTGGCGCATTCCCGGTCTGCCGCCAGCGGATCGGGCCCCCGGTGCACGGTCAGCCCGCCGATGGCGAAGACGACCAGGTCGGGCTGGAACCGGAGGATGGCCTCGTCCAAGCACTCCCGCTGCCGGGCCCAGCCCAGGCCGCACTTGCTGGAGTTGACGACGTACAGAAGGCCATCACCGTATTCCTCCCAGAGCGCCTCCGTGAGCAGCTGGACCCAGTTCTTGTGCCCGCGCGTCCAGTGGGTGTCCACCGAGCACGAGTCGCCGGCCACTACGATGGTCACCGGTTCCTGCCGGCGCAGCTTGGCCAGAGTTCTCCGCATAGGTGTCTCCTTTCGGTTACGGGCCAACGAGGTTGGTGAGAGTGCCTGTCTCACCGGGCCAGCCGAAGGAATTCGACGGGTTCCCGCTCATTACCTTGGGGAGGATGTTGTCCGTGTCGGCTCCAGACACACTAGAGAGTTGGCAGGACGGCGCGCGAAGGTCAGGCGCGGGGCGGTGGTGAAATTTGTGCGGTCCGGCCGGCAGATCCAGCCCAGCTTCGTCGAGGAGTAAGAACCACCTATGCCCATACCCACCAGTCTGTTTGACGTCAATGCTCGAGTTGGATACAGCTCGTGGGAGGAGCCGGACTTTCGGAGGATAGGCGACCTGCTGGCGCACCTGGACCGGCTGGGAATCGCACGGGCCCTAGTCTGGCATGTCGCCGCCCGCGACTTCCACACTCGCTGGGGGAACGAGCGGCTGTTGGCGGAGATCGCCTCTACTCCCGGCGCCCAGGGCCGGCTCCTTCCCGCGTTCGTTTTGACCCCTACCATGCTGCATGAGCGCGGGGCGCTGGAGGCGCTGGTGCAGCGCATGGAGCAGCACCAGGTACGGGCCGTACGCTACTCCGCCTACCGCGGGGAGTGGTCGTTGGATGAGATCGGACCGATTCTGGCGCAGCTCTTGCCTCTCTCGCCGGTGTTGTTCCTGGACTTGCGTGAGCCGATCCCCAAGCCGGCGATCCTCGAGCTGGCGGAACGGTTCCCGGACCTGCCGATCGTGCTCACCCAGGGAATGTGGCCGGATATGGTCAAGGCCTTTGACCTGCTGCGGCGTCGGAGGAACCTCTACCTGGAGACCTCCTGGATTCACTCCTATGGAACACTCAACTACCTGGCGCGCACCTACGGGGCGGAGCGGCTTGTCTTCGGGCTGGGACTGCGCAACCATGCGGCGGCGGCAGTAGCGGCGCTGGCCCAAGCCGATCTCTCTCCGGAAGAGAGAGACGCCGTCGCCCACGGCAATGCCGAGCGGCTCCTGCAACTGCCCGCTCCCGCCGCCCCGGCGGCGGCCTCGCTGGAGAAGCGGACGCTGTGGCGGCGCATGGCCGCCGGAGAGACTCTCGGCGTGGACACGATTGACGCGCACGGGCACATTGGTCCGATGGGGATGTGGCCGATGGAGGAAACCGATGCCCCCGCGCAGGCCGAACACTGCCTGCGTTGGATGGACCGCCTGGGGATCAGCCTGATGATGGTCTCGGGCGAGCAGGCGCTCTTCTGCGAGCCGGTAGAGGGCAATCGCAGGCTCGAGGAACTACTGACCCGTTACGAGGGGCGCTTTGGCGGCTATCTCGGCTTCAACGCCTTTTACGCGCGGGAACTGGAGGCGGTGTTTGACGACTTCTTTTCCCGGCCTTTCTTCCTGGGCTTCAAACTGTTGGCGGGGTACCATCGCGTGCCGATGACCGACCCCCGTTATCGGCCGGTGTATGAGTACGCACAGGCCCACCGGCTGCCCATTCTCGCGCATACCTGGAGCGGCTCGTATGACAGCCCTGCGGTGCTGGCGGAGATCGCGCCGGCCTATCCGGAAGCGATCTTCGTCCTGGGCCACTCCGGCGGCCCCGCCCGACGGGAGGCGGAAGAGCTGGCCCAGGCCAACCCGAATGTCTTCCTGGAGTGGTGCGGGAGTTTCACTGTGTCTGACCCCTGGGAGCGCACTCTCGCCCAGGTCGGTGCCGATCGCGTGGTGTTCGGCAGTGACGCCATCGCTCATGACATCTATTGGGAACTGGGGCGCCTGCTCTCGCAAGAGGTGCCTGACGAGCAGATAGTCCCGATCCTCGGGGCGAACATGCGGGCGATCCTGGCCCGGCGGAGGTAAACTTACGAGGGATCGCACACCAGCGCGGGCAGGAGCCCTGTCATACGGAGCGGTCTTAATCTGAAACGATGGATAGGCGCCAACTGCACATGATCTGGCCGGAGTCTCTGCTGGACCGCCCGCCCGCGGTTTCGCTGGAGGCTGACTACTTCCTGCGCCAGTACGCGCCGGCGGACGAGACGGCCTGGCTGGCGCTGATGGCCAAGGCGGGCTTCACCGAGTGGGACCACAATCGACTGGCGACCTGGCTGTCGCGGGTGGTTCCCGAGGGGTTCTTCGTAGCCGTGCATCGGCCGAGCGGTCAGGCGGTGGCTACCGCCATGGCGGTCGTGGGAGATGATCCCCTGCATCCACAGGGCGGCGAGTTGGGTTGGGTGGCGGCCGATCCAGCGCACCGCGGTCACGGCCTAGGTAGGGCGGTCTGCAGTGCGGTGGTCGGCCGCCTGCTGGAGGCCGGCTACCACCGTATTTTCCTGAAGACGGATGACTGGCGTCTGCCGGCGCTGAGCGTGTACTTGCGGCTTGGCTTTGTTCCGTTCCTGTACGCGGAGGGCATGACAGAGCGCTGGCGGCAGGTGTATGCGGCGTTGGGCTGGGTGGAAGCGTAGCTGGTGCCGGACAGCAGGTCAGCGGGGCCCGAGAGGCTCTCGGCACACACTAGCGGTAGGAAGGGTGCATGGACTCATGCTGGACGGACGCGCGGTGCGCTTGGGCCGACTGTTTGGCGAGGGTCGCGCGGTCATTATTGCGGTGGACCACGGCCTGTTTGACGGCCCGCTACTGGCGCTGGAGAACCTGGCAGCTACCGTCGGGGGGATCAACCCGGCGGTGGATGCGGTGCTGCTCGCCCCGGGGATGTTGCGCCACTGCGGGGAGTACTTCGCGGCTCCGCGCCGGCCGCTAGCGGTGGTGCGGCTCAACTGGAACACGGTGTACTGCTTTCACTGGAACTACCGAGCCGCGGTTAGCGCCGAGGCCTACGGAGTGGAAGAGGCGCTTCGCGAAGGCATGGACCTGGCCCTGGTCTCGCTGACTTTGCAGACCGGCAGCGAGGAACGGGACGCGGCGAATGTAGCCATCTTCTCCCGCCTCACGGCCCAGGCTCATGCGCTGGGGATACCGGTCATCGGCGAGTACTTTCCTGCCGGCCACCTGGAGATGACGCCGGAAGCACTACACGACAATGTCTACCGAGGAACGCGGATCGCCGCTGAACTGGGAGCCGATGCCGTCAAGACCTTCTACACCTGCGATTTCGCCGCCGTGACCGGGACCTGCCCGGTGCCGGTGCTGGGACTGGGGGCCGAGAAGCTCCCCACGCAAGCGGAGGCGCTGCGCCTGGCCGCCGCCGAGGTGGCGGCCGGGGCCGGGGGCGTGGTCTTCGGGCGCAATGCACTGCAAGTTCCCGACCCTCATGCCTTCCAGGCGGCATTGATCGAGGTCGTCAAGCAGGGGCTTTCCGCCGAGGAGGCGGCCGCCCGGTACCGTCTGGACGACTAATGAGCCTGTGCCCGCAAGGGCAGACATGAGCCCCGGCCGGAACGGAGGAGACTGCCACCATGCCCGTGCCACCTCTTCGTCCTCGCGTCGGTTTGCTGGCCCTCACGCTGGAGCTCTACGAGACGCTAGCGCCGGATTTGCGCGAGGATCGGGAGCGCTGGCTGCGGGAGCAGGTGCTCCCGGCGCTGGACGTACAGGCCAACGTCATCTTCGACCGGGCGGTTTACCGGCGGCAGGACGTGGAGGCAGCGGTCGCAGCCTTGGAGGGGGCGGGTGCGGAGGTTCTTCTCGTCGTCTGCCTGACCTATTCCCCCAGCCAGATCGCCCTGCCCGCCTTGCAGCGTACCCGGCTGCCCCTGATTATCTGGAATACGCAGGAGCTCTGGGCGGTGGACGAGGCCTTCAGCGGCCAGCAGATGGTGGACAACCACGGCGTGCACGGCACGCAGGACCTCGGCAATGTCCTGCTGCGCAGCGGGGTTCCTTTCGAGTACGTCACTTCGCACCTGCGGGACGGGCTGGCGGAGTTAGGCGACTGCCTGGCGGCCGCGGCGGCAGCGCAGCGTCTGCGGCGGGCGCGCCTGGGTCTGCTCGGATATCCCTTCCCCGGCATGGGCGACTTTGCTCTGGACACCACTCACCTGGCGGCCACCCTCGGGTGTGAGTGGATGGCGCTGCCCCTGGAGGAGTTCGTGCGACGGGCCGCGGAGGCTCCGGCGGAGGTGGTGGGGGGGCTGGTGGCTGAATACCGCGACCGGTATGCTGTTGCCCCCGACGTGACCGAGGCGGACTTGGTCGCTACGGCTCGGGTGGAGATCGCGCTGCGCGGGATGGTGGAGGCATACTCGCTGGCGGGGTTTTCCTACCAGTTCTTGGCCTTTGGCGAGGATGAGCGCACGCCGACCGTCCCCTTCGTGGCCGCCAGCCGGCTCCTGGCCGAGGGCACCGGCTTTGGCGGGGAAGGAGACCTAATTGCCGCGGCCGGAACCGCGCTGTTGGGGTGGTTGCAGCCCCCGGCCACTTTCGCGGAGATGTTCACAATTGACTTCGCCGGCAACGCCGTACTCTTCAGTCATATGGGGGAGGCCAATGTAGAGATGGCGCGACCGGACCGGCCTGTGCCGCTGCGGGCCCGCCCCACGCCGATCACCCGCACGCGGGATCGGCAGCTCTGCCTGGCGGTCAGTCTGGCGCCGGGGCCGGCGACGCTCTGCGCACTGACGCTGGGACCCGCGCAGCGCTGGCGGCTGGTCGTGTCGCTCATGGACATTCTCGACTACGGTCCCCTGCCTGCGCTGGAGGCGCCGCACTGGAAGATGTCGCCCGGCGGAGACATGCGGGACTTTCTCACCGGCTATGCCCGAGCCGGCGGGCCGCATCACTGCGCAGTCTGCTTCGGGGACGCCCGCGCCCGCCTGCGGCGGCTGGCGGCGGCTATCGGGGCCGAGTACGTTGAGATCTAGCCAAGCCGGCGTTTGTCCCGCGGACCGAGGACCGGGGCGGGTGGCGGGGCACGGCTCAACAGGTGGCTCTATGACCGAGGAAGAGCGATACCAGCAGATTGACCTCCCCTTCTACCGTGACGAGGTCGCGCCGCTGCTGCCGCCGAGGCTCCTGGACTTCCATGTGCATGTCTGGCGGAGGGAACACTGGCGGGAGAAGCCCTGGGAAACGGACGCCGTTGGGGGCAAGTACATGGTGGTGCAGGAGCAGTACGCACCGGAGGAGCTGGCGGCCGATCTCCAGCGCTTGTTCCCGGACCGGTCCTGTGAGACGGTCTGCTTCGGGCTGGCGTCGCCGGCGATGGACCTGGCCCTGACCAACGCCGAGGCCGCACGGCTGGGCGAGGCTCCTGGCCGGTATCCCCTGCTGATTGCCGGGCGCGGTCTGTGGCCTCGGGAGGAACTGCGTCGCCAGATTGTGGAAGGCGGTTTCCTCGGTTACAAGGTGTTCCTAAACTGGTACGGAGATGACTACGGCGAGGTCAGCATTCCCGACATGCTGGGGCCGGAGGAGATGACGCTGGCGCAGGAACTGGGTTTGGTGGTGCTGCTGCACGTGCCCGGGGCGCGACGGCTGGCAGACCCAGCGATCCAGGCGGGGGTGCGGGACCTGGCCCGGCGCTATCCGAACGCGCGGCTAGTCCTGGCCCACTGCGGTCGCTGCTACGTTCCCGCCGAGATGCAGCAGGCAATCGGGGCAGTGGCTGACCTGGACAACGTCTACCTGGACACCGCTATGGTGATGGATCCCACCGTCCTGCAGATCGCGCTGGAGGGGGTCGGGCCGCGGCGGGTGCTCTATGCCACTGACCTGCCCATCGCCGCCATGCGAGGGCGGCGGGTGTATGTGATGGACCACTGGGTGGACCTGGTGCTGCCGGGCTACCCGCCCAGCGGTCCGTACCGGGTGCAGGCGGAGGGGATCCGCGGAACCTTCATGGTTTACGAAATCATCCTCGCGCTGGCTCGCGCCGCCGAGCGGGTAAGCCTGTCGGCGGGGGAGAGGGAGGCCCTCTTCTATGCCAACGGTATGGCTCTGCTGCAGCGAGTGAACGTCGGGGAGGCCGGTGCGGATGCTCTACAAGCCTGATTGGGAGGCGGCCCAGGACCGCTACCGTGCCTGGTGGGCGGGGGAGGTACTGGACCGGTGCGCGATTGCGGTCACGGCGCCGCGGGCCGATGCCCCGGATCAGCCTCCGCCTCCTCTCCCGGCGACGCCGTTGGCGCGCTGGACCGACCTTGACTACGCGGCGGCCTGGAATGAACATCTCATGCGCCGTACCTTCTATGGCGGCGAGGCCTTCCCCCTCTGGAGCGTTGGCTATCCCGGCCACACGGCGATTCCCGCCTTCCTGGGCTGTCCGACCCGGCTGGACTTCCACACGGGCTGGTGGGACCCAATCGTCACCGGAGAAAACGTGGGCCCGGTCCTGCAGTTACGGATAGACCCCGGCGGCGAGTGGTGGCAGTTCACGTTGCGGGCGCTGGAGCGGGCCGTGCAAGAGTCGGCCGGGCGTTGCCTTCCCAGTATTGGCGCCTTCGGCGGCTGCGGGGACACCCTGGCCGCTCTGCGGGGCACGGACCGCCTTCTGTATGATGTCCTGGACCGTCCCGACGAGGTGGTGGCGTGCGAGCGGTACTTGATGCAGATGTGGTGCGAGGTCTACGACCACTTCTATGGGATAGTGCGCGGGGTCTCGGGCGGTTCGGCCTGCTGGTTTGGTGTATGGTCGCCGGGCAAGACCTACGCCGCACAGAACGATTTCTCCTACATGATCTCCCCGCGCACCTTTCGCGAGCTCTTCCTGCCGGTGATTGAGCAGCAGACGCAGTTCCTGGACCACACGGTGTACCATGTGGACGGAGTGGCGGCGTTTGCCCATGTGCCGGCGCTATGCGAGTTGCCACGGTTGCAGGCGCTGCAGATACTTCCCGGCGCGGGCAAGCCTAGCCCGCTACACTATCTGGATGCGCTGCGGTACGTCCAGCGGGCGGGCAAGGGTCTCCACCTCACGCTCGCGGTAGAGGAAATAGAGCCCGCTTTGAAGGCGTTGTCTCCCCGAGGGCTGTTCATCGCAACCCAGTGCGCCACCGAGGCGGAGGCCAGGGACTTGCTGGACAGGGCGCCGCGCTGGAGTCGGGAGCGCCCATGAAGACAGCACACGAGACAGCCTACCTGGGACTGGACCTCGGCGGCACGGGGGCGAAGGCGGGAGTGTTTGACTCCGGCGGACGGCTCCTGGGGTCGGGCCGAGCCGTTTGCACCCCGACAACTACGCCGGAAGGCCATACGGAGGTCAGGATCGAGCGGATCTACGAGGCGGCGCGGCAGGCAACGCGAGAGGCGGTGGCGGCGGCGGGTGTGCCAATCCGCGCGGCGGCGTTGGCGACGCAGGGGGAGACCTTTGTCTCGCTGGATGCGCAGGATAGCCCCCTGCATCCCGCCATTCTCTGGTACGACGCCCGCGCTGCCGCCGAGGCCGAGAACCTGCGGGCCGCGGTGGCGGACGCGCCGGAGGCCTCGGGCTTGCTCATTGACGCCATCTGCACCGGGCCCAAGATCATGTGGCTGCGAGCGCGCCACCCGGCGCTCATGGCGCGGGCGCGTCGTCACCTGCTGTTGCCTGAGTATTTCGCCTACCGGCTGGTTGGAGAGGCAGCGACCGATCCAGATGCAGCCGTGAGTACGGGGCTGTATGCCTACGACACGGACACATACTCGGCGGCGGCTCTGGCGGCGGCGGAGATTGCGCCCGAGACGCTGGCCCGGATTCAGCCGCCGGCCACGGTGGTGGGAGCCCTGCGCCAGGAGGTCGCGCAGGAGTGGGGCCTCGCTCCGGACACGCTGCTGGTGACCGGCTGCAATGACCAGTACGCGGGAGCGCTGGGGGCGGGTAACTGCCGACCGGGGATAGGTTCGGAGACGAGCGGTACGTGCCTGGCGGTGGTGGCCCTGACCGAGCGCCTGCCGGTACCGCTGCCGCCGGGCCTGCTGGGTGGGCGGTTTCCCTTGCGGGAGTACCAGTTCGCGCTGGCCTATGCCAAGACGGCGGGGCTGGTGCTGGAGTGGTTCGCCCGGAACCTGGCCGGTGGCAGGAGCCTGTCGGAACTGGAGGCGCTCGCCGCGGTGGTGCCGCCCGGTAGCCGGGGCGTGGTGGCTCTGCCGCACTTCGACGGGCGGATTTTGCCCCCGGACGGCAACACCCGGGGACTCATCGGCGGGCTGACGCTGGGGCACGATCTCGGCGACCTGTACCGGGCACTGCTGGAGTCGCTGGCCTTTGCGCTACGGGAGATGCTGGAGTCACTGGCCGAGGCAGGCATGGCTGTGCAAGTACTTCGTTGTCTGGGAGGGGGCGCCCGCAGCGAGCTGTGGCTGCAGATGAAAGCAGACGTGACGGGTTTGCCGGTGGAAAGGCCCGCGGTGGTGGAGGCGGCCACCGCGGGGGCCGCCTTGCTGGCCGCTACGGGGGCCGGCAATTTTGCCAGTATCCGCGAAGCTGCCGAGGCCTGGTACCGGCCCGACCGAACCTGGGAGCCACTGGCGGCGAGGGGGGCGAGCTACCAGAACGCCTATGAGAGATGGCGACAGGTGCAGGAGCGAATGGACCTCGCGCTGCCGCTGTAGCGCCGGAGGGGCCCCCGGGCCGGCCATTTCGCACGGAGGAGGACATGCAGCTGAGCGAGCGACTCAACGTGGCACTGGTCGGCGCGGCGGGACGGGGCGGGACCTTCCGAGCGGCGTTGGAGGCCAACGGCGCGCGCATCCACGCCGTCTGCGACCTGGACGCCGAGAGACTGGCGGCCTGCGCGGGGGCGATGGACGCCGAGGAGCGGTACACCGACTATGCGGAGATGCTGGAGCGGTCGGAACTGGACGCAGTAGTCATCGGGACTCCCATGCCTCTGCACGCGCCCCAGGCCATCGTGGCGCTAGAGCAGGGGCTACATGTGCTCAGCGAGGTCCCCGCCGCTGTGTCGGTGCAGGAGTGCCAGGCGCTGGTGGAGGCGTGCCGCCGTTCCCCAGCCGTCTATATGATGGCGGAAAACTACACGTATATGCGTCCCAACGTACTGGTGCGCGAGTTGGCGTGCCAGGGACTGTTCGGCGAGGTCTATTATGGCGAGGGGGAGTACTTGCATGAGCTGAAGGGGCTCAACGAAATCACCACCTGGCGGCGGACATGGCAGACAGGCATGGCGGGGGTAACCTATGGTACCCACAGTCTGGGTCCTCTGCTGCAGTGGATGCCGGGCGACCGGGTAACGCAGGTCTGCTGCGCCGACGCTGCCTGTCGGTACCTGGATCCGCGAGGTGAGCCGTACGCCCAACAGACGCCAGTGATGCTTGGCCGGACGGCCAGGGAAGGGCTACTGAAGATACGGGTGGACATGGTCTCCGACCGTCCGCACGCCATGACCAACTACCAACTGCAGGGCACTGACGGGGCGTACGAATCGGCGCGGGGCGGGCCGGGGGAGATGGGAAAGATCTGGCTGCGGGAGCTGAGCGCCACGCCGCGGTGGGTGCCTCTGGAGGCACTAATGGACATAGACAGCTTCGCCGACCGGTTCTTACCTGAGATCTGGCGGAACCCGCCGGAGGAGGCGCGCCGGGCTGGACACGGCGGAGGGGATTATTTTGAGGTGCGCGACTTTGTGCGGGCGGTGCGTGGCGAAGCGCCCTCTCCGATCGGGATCCACGAAGCGCTGGACATGACTCTACCGGGACTGATCTCGCAACAGTCTATCGTGCAGGAAGGCGCCTGGCTGGACGTGCCTGACTCGCGGCAGTGGTGACCCCCCGAAGCAACTTCAAAGCGGGGTTCGGTGCCTCGGACTGGCGCGCCCGCCCCACGCATAGCCGAACAGCCGCTTCTGGACACACCCCAAGCTCGCGCCGGAAAGTACCGGCTAGACGCCGGTACCACCGATCTGGTAGCCGCTTCTACTCCACCTCCACCTTGGCTCCCGGGCGCAGGGGGTTGGTGCGGGCGGCGAAGGAGAAGAGGTAAGGGTAGAAGTTGTGCAGGTGGATCATGTACTGCAGCCACTGCGCCAGCAGCCGGCTGCAAACGCGCTCGGCGTCGGCAGTCAGGTGCGCCAGGTCGCTCTCGGGGAGTGTCTCCAACGCCGGCCGGGCTGACAGCTCTTCCTCCAGGTGCGAAAGCGACCAGAGCAGGTCGGTGAAGTCCTCGTGCTCCAGCACCGCCGGGTTCTCCAGCAAGCGCACCATGAACTCGCGCTGACCCGCCAGGGAGTCCCGCAGAGCGGAGAGGTGCTCCGGGTCCACCTGGAGATGAAGAGAGGTGTTCCTGACCCACTGGGCGGCCTCGCGCAGTTGGGCGTCATCCCACTTGGTGTCCACTGCCAGGTGCGCGGCCAGTTCCCCCCGGTCACTTGCCATCCCCGCGAGCAGGCGCACCAGCGGTCGGCCCACGGCACTGAAGAAGGTGCCGATGACCATGTTGAGCTTATGCAGGCGCCCCTGGCGCTCTCGCCGGGCCAGCAGGCGATCTATGACCAGGTACAGCACGAGGACTTCCAGAGGGATAAACGACAGATCGAGAAGGGTGTAGAAGTAGACGTCTTCCGGGCGATGGAAGATCAGGTGATTCAGGGCGTCCAGACTGGCCCAGATCGCGACCAGCAGGACGGCAAAGAGGGCAGTCTCTCGTCTGCTCATGGAGTTGCTCCGGCTCTAGCTGAAGTCGTCCAGCAGGCTTTCGATGGCTTGGGGCGTGCGAATGCGCAGCGCGGGAGGCTCCTCGCGCAGCCAGGGCATGTCCTCGGTGAACACCGGGCGCTCACCGCGATAGATGACCCCGAGCGGGATGCGGTCGCCCCATTCTTCGGCCTTGGCCAGCGCGGCCGCGCGATCGGTGGGATCGTAATCCTCAGGCAGCCGGTAGATGCGCTCCTCGTACCACTCGTCGGTGTTCAGTCGGTTGAAGGTCACGCAAGGCTGCAAGACGTCAATGAGAGCCAGGCCGCGGTGGGCCAGACCCTGAGCGATGAGGTCCGCCAGATGGTTGAAGTCGCGAGCGTAGCCACGGGCCACAAAGGGCGCGTGCATCAGTACGGCCAGCGCCACGGGGTTGAGCCGCTCATCGTGCGGCCCGGTAGGCTGCGTCCGGGTGACGAAGCCCTCCTCGCTGGTCGGAGAGGCCTGACCTTTGGTTAGCCCGTAGACCTGATTGTTGTGGACGACCAGGGTAATGTCGGGGTTGCGCCGGAGCGCATGGAGGAAGTGGTTGCCACCCTCGCCATAGCAGTCGCCGTCGCCAGTGGTGACCAGGATGGCCAAGTCGGGGCGAACGGCCTTGGCGGCGGTAGCCAGGGGCAAGGCGCGCCCATGCAGGCCGTTGAAGTAGTTGCACTTGAGGTATTGCGGGAGTTTAGCGGCTTGGCCGATGCCGGAGAAAAGCGCTACCTGCCAGGGCTCTAGCCCGGCGGTGACTAGGGCCAACTTTACGGCTTGCAGGATCCCGAAGTTCCCGCAGCGCGGGCACCAGGCGGTAGGTTCGGACTGGTAGTCGGCTAGAGTAGGCATGATTGGCAGTGCGAAGGTTAGGAGTCGGAAGAGCCGTCAGAGCGGTAGAGCCTCGATTACCTCCCTGGGGCTGAAGGGTCGGCCGTCGTACTTGCTGACCAGACCGTCGGGCTGCAGGCCGGTCTCGCGGCGGATCAGATCTCGGAACTGGCCGGTGGCGTTGTTCTCTACGACGACAGAGCGCCGGGCTGCGCGCAGGGCGGTGCTTATGGCTTCTGTGGGAAAGGGCCAGACCTGCGGACAGTGAAGACGGGCCACGCTGAGTCCGTCGGTGCGCAAAAGCTCGGCAGTTTCGCCTAGGCAGCCACGGGTAGACCCCCAGCCCAGCAGGAGTAATTCCGGGGAGTCGTCTCCCTCGATCAGGGGCGGGACAATCTCCCCGCGCATCCCCACTTCCTTCCGCAGGCGCTTCTCCACCATCACGCGGCGGGTCTCGGCGTCCTCGATAATATGTCCGTGCTCGTCGTGCTCGTCGCTGTCGATCTCCACCAGCACCCCCGGGCTGCCCGGCAGGGCCCGGGGCGAGACCCCGGATTCCGTCAGGCGGTAGCGGGCGTAGGTGTAGCCCTCCCCGATCTTTTCGGGAGTAGCCAAATGTCTGTCAATCTGCAACCCCAAGAGGTCGAAGCGTGGGAGGGTCATAGTCATGTCGGCCAGGTACTGATCGTAGAGAATCAACGCGGGGGTCTGGTACTTGTCGGCTAGGTTAAAGGCCCGGAAGGTTAGGTAGAAAGCTTCCTCCGGGTTGCCGGGGGTGAACACCAGACGGGGGAACTCTCCGTGGCCGCCGTGGAGAGCGAACCAGAGTTCGCCTTGTTCGGTGCGGGTGGGGAGCCCGGTGGCGGGGCCGGGTCTCATGCCCAGTCCGACCACGAGCGGGGTCTCGGTCATCCCGGCTAACGCCAAGCCCTCCACCATCAGCGCGAAGCCGCCGCCGGACGTGGCGGTCATGGCCCGCACCCCGGCGTACGTAGCCCCCAGACAGAGATTGATCGCGGCGATCTCGTCTTCGGCCTGCTCCACGACCAGACCGAACTGCTCCGCGTGCTGGGCCAGGTAGTTGAGAATGCCGGTGGAAGGCGTCATCGGGTAGGCGGAATAGAACCCGACACCGGCGGCCAGAGCAGCCAGCGCAATGGCCTCAACGCCGCCCATGAAGAGATAACCGTGTGCTGGGCGACGTGGAGTGTCCCAGCGCAGGCGGTCGGGGTAATGCGCACGCACATAATCAGCACCGGTCTGGGCGGCTTGCTGGTTGCCCGCCACCACCACCGGGCCCTTGCGGGCGAAGGTCTGATCCAGGAGGTCCAGAAAGGTATCCAGGGGATGACCGGCCAGAGCCAGAGCTGCTCCAGCCGCGACCGTGTTGCGATACAGGGAATGGCCGGCGGCCTCGGCCAGTGGTCGAAAGGGAACCAGCAAGGCCTCGGAGGGCTCCGCACCCGGTTCGCCCTCGGCGATGATCGCGCCGCCCGGGGCCAGGGAGTCCTGGTGTTCGGCGACGGTGCGCCCGTCCAGAGCGACGAGAATGTCTACCTGCTCGCGAATCGCTTGCCTCGGGCTGTCGGTAATACGTATCTGGTGGAAGTTGTGTCCCCCGCGGATGCGGGACATGTAGTCCTGGCTGGTGAAGACATGGTAGCCGTCGCGATGGAAAACGCGGCCCAAGGCGCTGCCGGTGGTGTCTACGCCCATGCCAGCTTCGCCGCCCAGACAGAGGTTGAGGTCAACAGGCATAGGTGACTCTCATTCCGCGGTGGTGTGCCATGAGTCAGCGCTTGCGGGAGGAAGCCGGCCCCACCGTCTCCCGGTGGAGCGACCGGCTGAGCAGCCCTTGTCGTATGCGGGCCGGGAGTCCGGCCTCAGACTACCGCCCTAGCGCGCGGCGGCCAGGCGGGCCGCAACGTCCTCCCAGTTCACTGCGTGCTGGAAGAAGCCGGCGGTGAACTCGGCGCGGCGGTTCTGATATTGCAGGTAGTAGGCGTGCTCCCAGACGTCCAGAACGAGGAGGGGGGTGGCACCCCACATGGCCAGGTTCTGGTGCTTCTCGGCTTGTAGGATAACCAGTTGGCGGTTGAGCGGCTCCCAGACGAGCACCCCCCAGCCCGAGCCCTGCACGGAGTTAGTAGCCGCCAGGAACTGCGCCTTGAAGGTATCAAAGGAGCCGAAGTCTCGGTTGATCTGGGCTGCAAGATCCCCGCTGGGGACGCTGCCCCCGCCGGGCTTCATGTTGGTCCAGAAGAGGCTATGCAGCAGGTGCCCGCTGTAGTTGAAGGCCAGGGCGTCGGCGAGAGCGCGAAGAGCGGCGAAGTCGCCGGACTTCTGGGCAGCCTTGACCTTCTCTTCCGCCTCGTTGAGGGCGTTGACGTAGGCCTGGTGATGCTTGTCGTGGTGCAGGTGTAGGGTCTCGGCGTTCAGGAACGGTTCCAGCGCGTCATACGGGTACGGCAGGTCGGGTAGCATGAAGGGCATAGTCTGGTCTCCCTTTCCTTGGGGGGGATAGAGCGGCTGGTCCTGGGCGCCCAGGACACCCGTGCCGAGCACCGCCAATCCGGCGCCGGTCAGGGCCGTTGTTGCCAGGAATTCCCGCCGCGTAAGCACAGGGCTTAGCCGCCTCCGGCAATGTTCACCGCGACCTGCGCGCCACGCAGGAGGGTGTTGCGGATGGTGCACAGGTTGACGCCGGCCTCGACGGTGCGCCGCGTGCGCTCGTCGAGGGGCGTCGGCATGTGGATGGTGACCTGGAAGTCGTGCAGGAAATGCTCCTTCTCCTCCCACTCGGCCTCGACGTCCAGGGTCATCCCCTCGTAGGGGAGGCCCTTGTTCCGGCAGGCCAGGGCAATCTCCATGCCCATGCAGTTACCCAGCACCACCAGCAGGCCCATGGGCGGGATCATCGCCATGTCATGGCCGCCGGCGGCGGGAGGCACATCTCCGAAGATTTTGTGCCCCATCGTCTCCCCGGCGAAGAAAGTAGGGCCGACATTGACGGAATGACTGAGCCACTTGGCCACGGCAAGCACCTCACGAGGGGCGTTCCCGAGGCATAGTGACGGAGAAGGGCGGGGAAACGTTCAGTCGGAGACAGGCGTATCTCCGGAGTCGTGGCTCCCGGCACGCGTGGCATAGCTCCGGGCTGCCCCAAAGGTAGGCGCTCAGCTGGGCTTCGCGTATGGGCGAGTGCGCCGGCTCTCGGAGTACTCACCCCCTGCCGCCTCTCCCTGCGGCAGAGGGAGTTTCGAGGGGAGCACAGCGCACCGCAATATGCGAAGACCGGGGAGCGGCTGTCTCGCCCCGTCTTGCGGACTGCGGGGGCGGACGTTGCCGGGCGCGAACGCCCGCCAGAGTCCAGGCGCCCAGAGGGCCCCAGCGCCTCTAACGGACACACTCTAAGAGGCGGCTCGGTCCGCCTCCTCCCTCGCAATCCGGCACCAGCGGTCAAAACGGTCCGGCTCGCTCCGGCAGGTGTGGGTGTCCTTGAGGATGATCTCCACGATACAGCCTCGGGCGATCTTCAGCGTCTCACGAATGTCCCGGCGCACCAGGTCCTCGTCGAAGGCTTCCATAGCGATCCGGGAGGGATTCGGCTTCCAGGAAAAGATGTAGTCGGCCCCCAATCGCTCGGCGGAGATCTCCCGGTCGCACCAGGGGCTGATGGAGATGCGGCGCAGCCGGGGGATGGTGAGCACGTAGTCGAAGCGGTCGTGCAGCGGCTCACAGCAACCGTAGCAGTTCAGCCCGAAGCGTTCCTGGATGGGTTTCTGGTACTCCAGGATGAACTCGTTGAACATGCGCGGGGAGATGGCGGTAGTCTCCTGATTCTCGGTGAAGCCCCACATATCAATGGTACGGACGTGGCTCCCGTCGTTACCCTCGGCCGGCAGCTCCTCGGTGAAACCGAAGCCGCCCGAGCCGACGTAGTCGTTGCCGTTGTTGAGGCTGAGCAGGCCCTGGACCTCCAGGGAGTCCAGCCACTGGAGCTTGGCGTCGCGGAACCAGGCCATGGCCTCGTGTACCCACGCGGGGCGCTCCACCATGTCCACCATAATCTGCTCGAGGCCACGCAGTTGCGCGAAAGTGATGACGGAACTGAGTGTCCACCAGTGGAAGCTCCGCAGTTGCACGTCCAGGAACCCATCGAAGACCTCCTGCGCCTGCTCCAGGCGGCGCTGCGAGGCCTCCCAGTCCACGGTAGTGGTGGGGACACGGAGCCGGGCAAGGTCGCCCGGTTCCCGCAGGGGCGCGTCCCAGACGTAGGAGCCGCGGGCCGTGTCGTCGGTGCGATGGTACTCCGGCTCCAGCCCGTAGCCGGTCTGCTCCAGTACATGTCGCACAGAGAGGCGGTTGTCCAGTACTTCATCGTCGGCAAAATGCTCCCAGATGTACAGGCGGGTGCGGAAGTCCATCTCCCAGGCGCGGGCGGTCTCGTCCTCGCAGACCGGCTGGAGTTCCGGCCGGCGGCTGATCTCCGTCCAGGCGCCCTCCGGGGAGCAGAAGATCATCGCCTTCCCCGGCCGCAGGGCGTTGTGGCGGTACCACTCCCGGCGGCGGGTCTCCATCTCCGGCAAGGCGGCGACCTCAGCCACGCGCTTGGCCAGGTCCCGGACAATCTGCAGGTCGCTGGTAGTCATGTCCGGGGAGTTCCCCGCGGAGCCCAGAAAACCTGCGCGGGGAAGCACGCGGCCCATGGGATGCGAAAAGGTATCCGCGTGGGAGGAATTCTAGTTTTCCCTACCCGAAGAAGAACCTCAGAAGGTCTAGCGGGTGCGGGACGAGAAGACACAGCGGCAGTCATGCCCGGAGGCCAAGCCATGCTCTACGAAACCATTCTCTCCAAACTCGGTTCACGGATGTCGCTCAACTTCCGCCCGCAGGAGCAGGCGGTCGTCTACTCCCCGCTGGGGCGCTACTACGACGGGAGGCTGGATCTGGCCCTGGGCGTGACAGTGGAGGGAGAGAGCCGCTGCCTGCCTTTCACCGCGAAGCACCAGCATTTTCCCGAAATCGAGCAGCACCTGACCATGACCTCCGTGCTATACCGGGCCACCTGGCGGGAGAAAGGTCTGCGCCTGGAAGCGGAGTTCATCTCGCCGTTCTACCCGCAGGATGAGAAGCTGAGTACTGCGCCGATATTGTACGTCCGGCTCGCCGTCCTCCCCTTCGGGCAGACACCAGACTCCCGGCGTCGCGGGCGGGTAGAGGTAATCTTCCACCAGGATTGGGACTCCCGCGCCGCCGGTGTCACCAGCCTGGGCGAAAGCGCCGAGGCGACCACCCTCCGCCGGGAAATGGAGATTGACCTGGCCCAGACCGAAATCGGGACCTCCGCTTTTTTCGCGCCCGCACTGGAGCCATTGGAGATGACTCTGGCTTGTGACGAGGTACTAGCGGCCGAGGCTCCGGACCTGGTCACCAACGTAAGAGGTTTCACCTGCACACTGGAGTGTGGCACGGACGAGGCCTGGATCACTTGGGTCTGCCATACACCTGACCCCATCCTCGACATTCAGACAGAGAAAGCGCCCTTCAAGTACACGGAGTTCTTCGCCTCGGTAGAGGAAGTGCTGGACTACGCCACTACCCAGCGGGAGGAGATTCTGCAGCGGACGCGTTTCTTCGACTCGCTGATCAGCGAGGCAAGCCTGACCCCCGCCGAGAAGGATTTACACGCCTTCGGCTTCCAGTCGTACCTGGCCAACACCTGGTGGGCGCTGCGCCCGGACGGGCGGGACTGGTACAGTGTCTGGGAGGGGTGCTGTCTTTTCCATTCCACGGTGGACGTGGAGTACAACATGGCTCCCTTCTACCTGCTCTTTTGGCCGCGCCTGCTGGAGCTGGAGATTGACGCCTGGGCCGAGTTTGCCCTGACCCGCCCGGACGTAGCCGGCAAATACATGAGCCACGATATCGGCATCCGTCACCAGGTAAGCGCGCAGGCCTATCCCCACGCAATGGAGATTGAGGAGAACTGCAACTACCTGCTGATGCTGCATGCGCTCTGGCGGGTGACCGGGGACGACGCGCCAATAAGGCGGCATTGGAGTCTGGCGCGCGACCTGGCCGCCTTCCTGCATGACGCCGACCGTAACGGCAACGGCTTCCCGCAGGTGGGCGTGGCCAACACCATTGACGATGCCTCCCCGGCGGTGCAGTTCTCGCACGAGCAGACCTACCTGGCGGTCAAAACGGCCGCCGCCTGCCGGGCCACGACGACTATGGCGCAACAGGTGGGCGACCAACACGAGGCCGAAGCGTGCGAGGCGCAGGTCCGGCTGATTGAGAAGACGCTGCAGCGCGAGGCCTGGCTGAGCGACCACTACGCGGTGTGTATAGACCGAGGAATCACCGAGGTGGCCGACCCCTGGAACGAGGGGCAGCTGCTCACCGATGTCCTCGACGCAGAGGGGCGGATCATCGGTTGGGACGCCTATTCCCTGTATACCTCCCTGGGACTGCTGACGCTACAGATGACCGGGACGCCGCTGCCGCTGGGCGACCTGGAACGCCTGCGGCAGGACCTGCGGTGCGCGGCGGAGCAGTCGCGGGGACCCTACGGCTGCTTTCATTCCAGCGCCGACCATTCTAATGAGTGGATCTCGATGAACCTGCACCGGGACTTCGTGGCTGCCTACCTGGGGCTGGACCTGATCACGCCCCACACGGGGCTGTACTGGAACTTCGAGCTGCACAACAACTCCCTCTGGGGCCGGGGCGGGTGCTTCACCGACACCTACGGCGGCAACTTCCTGCACTACTACCCGCGGGGCCTGACCAGCCTGGGGATGCTGGCGGCCCTGGGTGGGATAGTCTTTGACAAGGTGGCGGGAAGGCTGGAGCTTGTCCCGGTGCGCTGGCCGCTGAGGCTGCCGCTGGTGCAGTTGGCGGACTGGACGGCGCTGCGCGTGCCCTGGCTGGAGGCACAGTGTGGCGAGTGGGGGCCAGTGCTAGAGGTCAGCGCTCCCGACCTGCTCGCAGGCACCGAGTGGGCCATCACCGAGGAGTCCCGATGAGCGACCGTCCCCTCTTCGGCGAGTGGCTGGCTGCCCCGGTCCGAGGCGTTGCCCTGCGGATGGTCTTGGAGGAGATGAGCGAACGGTCTCCCCACGCCTCCGTGGCGGCAGTGCAGGTGGAAACGGACCCGCAGATGGACCTGGGCTTGGCTGTCTCCAGCGGTGTCTCCACCTGGCCGTGGCAGGCCGAGCCAGGGGATGTATCCCCTGCCTTAACCTGGACCGCCCCGGAGCCTGTGGAGTTTCGCTCGCTGGGCGTAGAGCAGACTTCCGAGAGCGTGTGGGTTCGCCGGTACCGCGTGGAGGTGAGCCCGGACGGGGAGCATTGGGAGGTGGCAACACCTTCTACCGTGATCGACGCCTACCATCGGCAGCCTTGTCGCTTGGAAAACCGCATGGAGGCGCTGGAGAGCAGCCTGCTTCCGCCCGGGCGGGGAACGCAATGGGTGCAAAGCTACTTCTCCGACTACCTGCTCAAGAGCATTGAGCTTATCGGACCGGAGCACCCGTACCCTGACTGGCTGAGCGGGGAATACTTCCTGGCGGCGGCGGTCCGCCCCTTCGGTTTTGGCGGAGTGTACAACTCCGGAGACGCCGGCAACTTCGATGCCTTGATCGCCGCACTGTACTGCCCGGAGATGGCCTGGGAGGGGCAGCGGCTGTTCCCGGACCTGATTGGACGCTTTGGCTTCATGCCGGGGGTCATGGATCCGGGGCACAAGGACGACCAGGCCTTCGCGCTGGACTACAGCGGGACCACCTGGGGACCGTGCTGCTACTACGACCTGTTCAACTGGACGCAGGACCGGGACAGTCTGACATGGTTCGCCGACGCCTGCGCCACCTGGGCGCGCTGGTGGCTGGACAACCGTGATCGCAATGCGGACGGCTGGCTGGAGCCGGGAGTGAACGCCTGCCGCCCCTCCGCGGAGGTTTGGCGCGAAGAACAGAAGCGCCGGCACCCGACTCTGGCCGCGGCCTGTCCGGAGTTCTGGGACTACTGGGGCCTGCAGCGGCAAGACGTATCCGCCTTTCATCTGTCCGTCTTCGAGGAACCTTGGGATGATGGGCACTTCTTCGTGCGCGGGCGGCACCGGGCGATGCGCTTTGACCCCCAGACCTGCTCGCTCAACGTGCACTTCATCGAGACCCAGTGCTATATCAGTCTGCTATGCGGGTTCGTGGACTATGCTTACCGTCTGCTGGGGCGCGATGCGCAGGCGGGTCACTTCAGGGCAGAAGCCGAGCGTCTGGCCGGTCTGGTGCAGGACAATTGTTGGGATGAAAGCACGGGGTTTTACTATGATCGAGATGCAGAGACGGGGGCGTTGCGCACTTTCGCCAAGCATGCGGGAGCCTTTGTCCCCATGTTCATGGGCCTGTGCACTACGGAGCAGGCGGCGCAGATGGTGGCGCATCTGACCAACCCCGAGGAGTTCTGGACGGAGTTGCCGGTGCCGGTCATTTCGCGAGACACGCCGGACTATTCGCCGCAGGGGTATTGGAGTGGGAGGGCCTGGCCGCCGACCAACTTCTTCGTGCTGCGGGCCCTGCTCAGCTATGGATACCTCGATATAGCGGACGAACTGCTGCGGCGCTGGCTGGCGGTGACTGCCGCTTGCGCCGAACCTACCGCCCGCTACTTCACTGTGGATGACTGGGATTGGCGCGAGCCGCCCATGGATATGCGGCATGTGCGCGTGCCGGATGTCACCTGGATTGTCCCGGAGAACTGGAACCCAGAGACCGGGGCGGTGTACGCCTCCGGCGGGCTGGGCTGGGGAGGCCTGTGGCTCCCGGCCGTGATCATGCGCAGCTTCTGGCCGGTGGGGGCGGAGGAAGTACTTTTGCGACCGGGGGGCCACTTCCGGCTGCAGTGGGGAAGCCAGTGGAAGGTGCGAGTAGTAGAAGACCGGGCCTGGGTGAATGGGCGCTCAGTACGCCTGCCCGAACCCGCTACGTATCTGCTCAACACCGCGACAGGAGCTTTGGAGCTTTTGCCGCGAGGCCAGGCCGATCCGGTAGTCCTGGCGCGCCGGCCTCTGCCCTGAGGGCTCCCGTCGGTGCGGGTAGAGACGGCGCTTGCCGTGCGCAGCCCCGGCGAAGCGGGGCGACAGCCGCCCGTTGGGCCGATTCTTCAGCAGTCGGAGGCACGTGGTCCTGCAGCCACTACTCGGCGTCCTGCCTGTAGGGAGGGGTGCCGGTGTCCGCGCCGGTGGGGTAGGCCCGCCCGCCTGTGGCCCGACGCCGTGACCAATGCCCCCCGGGTAGCAACAAGCCCGGAGTCACCATCATGCCCACGTCCCGCCCCAATATCCTCCTCATCCTCGCTGATGACCTGGGCTGCGGAGACCTCAGCGCCTGCAACGGGGCGCTGTCCAGCACCCCGGTTCTGGACGCGCTGATCGAGCAAGGGGTGTGCTTCACGCAGCAGTACGCCGCCTCCCCGGTGTGCAATCCCTCCCGGGCCTGCTTGCTGACCGGGCGCTACCCACACCGCACCGGCTCCATCGACACCTTGGAATGGTGGGGCCTCGAGCGGCTCTCCCTGCGCGAGCGGACGCTGGCGGAGATTCTGCGGGCGAACGGGTACGTTACCGGGCTGGTGGGCAAGTGGCACCTGGGCGCTTTCGACCGGCGCTATCATCCCCTCCGACGGGGCTTTGACGAGACCGTCTGTTTCCGCGGCGGGATGCATGATTACTGGCAGTGGCGCGTCGAATGGGGCGAAACCGCGCGGCGTACTGATGGGCGCTATCTTACCGACGTATGGACCGAAGAGGCCGTGCAGTTCCTGGAGCGCCACCGCGGGCAGCCTTTCTTCCTGCACGTGACCTACAACGCCCCCCACAAGCCCCTGCAGGCGCCGGAGGAAGACACGGCCCTTTTTCGGGACAAACCGGGCCTGACGCGGGCGGTGCAGACCCTGTACGGCATGATCCACCGCCTGGACGCGGGCATCGGGCGGATCCTGGAGACGCTGGATCGGCTAGGTCTGCGTGACAATACCATCGTCATCTTTGCGAGTGACAACGGACCACAATTCGGTGGGCAGGGCGAGGACTGCCTGAATCGGTTCAACTGCAACTTCCGGGGCGCCAAGTGCCACACCTACGAGGGCGGCATCCGCGTGCCGCTGGTCGTGCGCTGGCCCGACGGTCTCCCGGAGCGGCGGCAGGTGCACGACATGGCGCACTTCGCCGACTGGCTCCCCACACTGCTGGAGATGACCGGCACCGCGTTGCCGGAGGACAACCTGCCGCTGGACGGCGTGAGTCTCCTGCCAGCTCTGCGCGGTGAGACCGGGAGGACGGTGACCAGGCGCTGCTGGCAGTGGAATCGCTACGAGCCGGTGTACGAGTGCAACGTCGCCATCCGCGACGGCGACTGGAAACTGGTACGCCCGTGGCTGGAAGGAGCCGGCCCGGACATTGTCTGTGGTCAGTGGCTGTGGGTCTCCATGTATGGCCCGGAGCACTTCCTGCACAACGGCATTCTGCCTCAACCCTACCCCGAGCGTGCTCTAGGGCCGCCTCGCCCGCCGGAGCTGTACAACCTGCGAGAGGACCCATTCGAGGAGCATAATCTGGCGGGAGAACAGCCTGAGATAGCCCGGCGCTTGCAGACCGACCTGGAGAACTGGGCCGATGAAGTGGAGAGGGACAGGAGGACGACGCCGGAGTACGCGGAGAGCCTGGCCTCCGGTTCGTTCGTTTCGGAGGGGCGAGGGTTCTGGAGATTCTGAGATAGGAGGAACGCCGATGTCATTTTCCTTTCAAGAGCAGGGCGGACATGCCGCTATTGTCTATGATGGTCAGGAAATCCTGGCCCTGGACAAGATGATCACCTACCACGGCGGGCCCTGGTGGGTACAGTACCAGGTCATGGTTGCCGGCGGGGAGCCGGAGGTGGCCTATCTGCCTATCTTCGCCTTCTACGGCTACCATCACGCCATCGCTGACGTGGCCTACGAGGCGACTACTGGCGAGGACAGCCTGACTCTGAAGATCACGCCGACCCGCACCTTGCAGGGGACTGAGGTCTTCGAGCAGGTCCGCGAAACATGCACCTTCACGGTGCGCCCGGAGGGAGGGCGCTTCGTCTGGGATCAATGCCTGGAGATTGAGATCCTGCAGGACTTGGATACCGCCGCATTCCACCAGCAGGCGGCGCTGCGCGTCTACCGCTTCCCGCATCAGGACGGGCGGCCGGGAATCTTCTACCAGTTTTGCGATCCTCAACCGGTGTGGGGCTCCGGCCCGGCCGTGCCTATGACCCATGACTGGCAGTGGCAGTTTGAGCCCAGCGTGGGGCCCGGCGCCTTCCGGCAGCACTGGCGCCGCCGCTGGGTAAACCTCATCTTCCAGAACCCGGATGGGTCCTACTCCTGGTCGGAACTGAACAAGACCAAGTGGGCCCACTTGACCATGGACAACCGGCGGGCCCGGCCCTGCCATCCGCAGGGCTACCTGTACCTGCTCAAAGAGAACGGTGAAGCGCTAGAGTACAAGTGCGATGCCACCTCACATTACCACCACGTCTGCGAGTGGGGCATGGACTTTCACTTCTGGTGTGACCTAGCGCCTTTCCTGAAGGGGACAGTGCTGCCTGCCGGGACCAGGTTGACGGCCGCCACTACCGTACGGCTGGTGGGGTCGGAGGTGACCGCGCCGATCCTGGCCGAAGCGAGTAAGATGGACCTGACCGAGCGAGAGTTTGCGCAGGCAAACCTGCCTGCCTATGAGGAACCGGAAAACACCTTTGCTGTCTCCGCGCTGGAGCGGCTGGACGCGCAGTGCTGGACGCCGACCAGCGAGGGCTGTCGGTGGGAGAAGACCGGGGCGCACCACGGCGAGGGCGGCTGTCTGGTGATTCACAACGAGTACAGCAACGTGGGCAGCTGGGAGCAGAGCGCCCTGGGGCCGCAGCAGTGGGGCAATCCATTCCTGGCGGGGGCGCGGTATCGGCTGTCGGCCTGGGTCCGGGTGGAGAACGGCGATTTTGACACGCAGGGCGGACCGGATGTAGGTGTGGAGTTCATGCAGTCCAATGGCCCGGCCTATGTCTCGAGCAAGGAGTGGGTGGATTGCGGATGGAGCGACTCTCTGATCCGGCTGGACGAACCACGTCCAGACATGAGCAGCTGGCACTACGTGGAACTCATCACGCCCCCCTGCCCCGGTTTTGCCATTTACGGCAAACTCAAGCTCCGGCTAATCGGCCGGGGCACAGCCTACTTCTCCAACGTGCGCTGGGAGATGGTGTAGGGAGGGCGAATGGAATGACCAACAAGCAGCGTTTCCTGACGGCTATGACTGGCGGGGTCCCGGACTGTGTCCCTTGTGCGCCCGACTTCTCCAACATGATCCCCGCCAGGCGCACCGGCAAGCCTTTCTGGTACCTCTATCTGCATCAAGACCCGCCCCTGTGGGAGGCCTACCTTGAAGCGGCACGGTACTTCGGGATCGACGCCTGGTTCTTCTACGCCGGCCTGGCCTGGGAGCCGTCGCCCGACGTGGAGTCCTCCAGCGAGATCATGAGCCGCACTGACGATCGCCTTGTCCGGCGCACCACCTTCCGTACGCCCAAAGGTGACCTGTGGACCGAGAGTACCTTCTACCGTGCCGATCCCCCCACCACCACCCGCAAGCTAATCAAGAGCCCGGAAGACGACATCCCGAAGATGCAGTACCTGCTGGCGCCTCCCCAGCGGTATGAGCGAGGCGAGTGGGACCGACAGCGCGCAGCCGTGGGCGACCTGGGCATTTTCGGTCCCAGTGTCGGTGTGCCGGGTTTGCACATGGCCAACGAGTGGTTTGACGGTAACCTGACCGCGGCCGCCTACGCCATGGTGGACTACCCGGCGCTGATGGACCAACTGATGGAGTGGTACCGCGAGCAGAGCCGGCGATGTCTGGAGTTCTACCTGGCGGAGAGACCAGACTTCGTGCTGCTGGGCGCCAGTGGCTTGCTGACGCTTCAGTCGTGGGGCACCTTTGAGAAGTGGTCCCTGCCCGCGGTCGTGGAGTTCACGCGGATGCTGAAAGAGGCGGGCGTCCCCAGCATGCTGCACTCCTGCGGCAAGGAGCGCCGGCTGGTGGAGGCCTTCGTGCAGCACACCGACCTGGACTGCGTGAATCCGCTGGAGATGCCCCCGATGGGCGACTGCGACCTGCGCGAGGTCAAGCAGGCGGTCGGCGACCGGATTGCCCTAATGGGAAACCTGCACACGACCAGCACGATGCTGCGGGGGACTCCCGACGACGTGGAGCGCGCGGCTCTGGAGGCGCTCGACGCTGCCAAGCCCGGAGGGGGCTTCATCATGTCCACCGGCGACCAGTGCGGACGGGAAACGCCGGAGGAGAACCTGTTCCGACTGGTGGAGGTGACGAGGAGAGAGGGGAGGTACGAATAGGGAGTGCCAGGGGAAGGGATCGCCCTTGACATTGGTGACATTCTGGGTATGCTGAAGGTCAAGACGCCGGACGGTGGTTCCGCCCGGCGTTGCGCTGCTGGATGAGGGATGAAGTTGCCTTGGATGAATGGCTCGCTCAACTGGAGGAACTGACTGCCGAGCCCGTGGACGCAACGCGGTTGGGGGAGGTTCTGCAGCGGGTTGCCCGGGTCGTAGACGCCGCGCCGGACGTGACCACAGCTATCGAGGCGGTGGAATCGCGCCTGGCCGCCTCCCCGAAGACGCTGCCCTTGCGCTACGCCCGGGCACGGATGCAGGAGCGTGCTGGATTGCCGACAGCGGCCCGCAGCTATGCGCGAGTGGCCGCGGATCTGGCCCAGGCGGCGCAGTGGGAGACAGCGCATGCGCTGGTACGTCACGCTCTCCAACTTGCCAGCGACCAGGATTGGGTGCCATTGCTGCTGGAGACGAGCGCCCGTCTGATGGACCCCGACACACGTCGGGAGGACCTCGTCCTGGCCGGGCACCTAGCACCGCAGCACCCGCAGGTGCTATGGGCGCAGGCACAGGCCGCCCAGGCAGACGACAGAACGGAGCAGGCGGCGGAGCTGATGCTGCGGGCCCTGCGTGGATTCATCGAGACGGGCATGAGCGCCGAAGCGGAGGACGTCATACTCATGGCGCTGGACAGCCCCTCCGCCGCCCTGGTCCATCACCTGTTGGACCTTCTTCCTGCGATGTGCGCAAGGGGGATGGGGGCACTCGCCGAAGTGACGGTGGACTTGCTGGAACCGGTGGTGGATCAGTTCCATCTCGCGCCGCGACTCGTGCAGGCGCTGGAGCAGGCTCTGTCGCGCGCGGGCGAGACCCCCGTTACACTGCGCACCAAGTACGTGCAGGCGCTCATCCATGTGCGGGGCGAGGGCCCGTCGGTGCGTGCTGCAGCCGAGGAGACCGGGTTGATCGATCCCGCCGTCCCTTTCGCTCAGGCCCTTCCTGCCTTCCACGCGGCGTTGAGCCTGTCGCGGGGCGCGTTGGTCAAACATCGGACCTGGGGTGTAGGGAGGATCCGTAACGTCAGCGAGAGCGGGCTGGTGATTGACTTCGCTGGCAACCGGGGGCAAGCCATGGCGCGCAGTATGGCTCAGCGGAGCCTCCGCCCGGTCTCACCCCACTCCCTGGAGGCGATCATCTTCCTGCAGCGGGGGACGCTTGAGGAGGAGGCGCGCCAGGATCCGGTAGCGCTGCTCTTGCGGGTGATTGACGAAGTCGGAGGCAAAGCGACGCCGGTGGACTTCAAGCAGTGGCTGGCGGGGGTAGTCGTGCCCGAAGGCTCGTGGAACGCCTGGTGGAAGAATGCGCGGGAAGCGGCGGCGGCGGATGCTCGGATTGACCACAGCCACGCTTTCCAGGGCGAGTACCGGCGTGCCGGGAGCGGGGGGAAGGCGGGGGTGAAGCTGCCCGCCCTGAGACGGGCCGAGGGCCTGGCGGCAGCGGCGCGCATGGTCCGACGTTTGCTGAAACAGCATCCGGAGAGAGAAGATGCAGCGCGCGAAAAGTATGGGCCGGTTCTGGTCGACTGGCTGGATCGCGAGAAGAGCCCGGAGGGTCGGTTGGTGGCGGCCCTGCTGCTGGCCGAATGGTTCCCCGAGCAGCGCGAGCGTTGGGCGCAAGTGGTAGCGCGCCTAATCGTGGAGGCTCGCGCCCTGAACCTGCTTACCACGGCTCCCGACCAGCAGGCGGCTCTGGAACTGGCAGTGGACAGCGACGATCCCGATGACGCGCTCGTCATGGCCCTGGGCTCGCGCTTCGCGGCGGTGCGCCAAACAGCGCGGGAACGGCTGCTGGTGCTTGGAGAAGGTCTGGAGAACTTGGTCTGGGCCTATCTGCAGTCCGAGCAAGCTCCAGTGCCGGTGCAGGTGGAGGTCATTCGCCTCGCCTTGGACGAGTGGTGTCGGTGGGAGAAGCACTGTGACCCCTGGATGGTCCTGCTGGCGGTGCTGGACGCCCTGTCCCAGGCCAAAGCGGAAAGAGATATCGCCGCACTGGCGGAGATACTACGTCCGGAAAACCTACTCGGCGCTCTGCTGCGCGATGGCCCCTGCCCGGCGGAGCGGGAGCCCAGTCTGGAGTCGGCCCTGCAAACGCTGTCCCACTACCACCGGCGGGCAGCGCTAGTGCGCGAGTTCCTCATGGCTATCGGACAGGGGCGGTACGCGACCCACTTGGAGCCACCGCCACCGGTCACGGAGACCCGGCGGGTCATCCCCGAGCGCAATCCACAAGTCTTGCTGATGACCCGGGAGACGTACGAGGCCAAGGTAGAGAGGCGAGAGCAGCTACGGCGGGAACTGGCGGGCGAGATCCCGCGGTTGATCGCGGCGGCTCGCGCCTTGGGTGATCTGAGCGAAAACGCGGATTACCACGCTGCCCGTGAGCGGCAGGGGCTGGCTGCGGCCGAAGCCCGGGCCTTGGAGACGGCTATCGAGCACGCACGTATCCTGGAGGACTTGCATATCCCCGGGGACCAGGTGACCGCCGGGACTGAGGTCCTGCTCCGCGAAGTCCCCAGCGGCACTGAGCGGACGGTCTGGCTGCTTGGGCAGGACGACAACTACCACGGCCCGGAGGTCATTAACTACCGGGCGGCCATCGGCCAGGCGCTGCTGGAGCGCAAGCCGGGTGATCAGGTGACCGTTGAAGGTGAAGGCGAGCCGATCACCTACGAGATCGTTTCTGTGCGCAAGCGGCTGCCGGAGGTCAAGAAATCGGCGCCGCCCGGACGCAGAGGGATGTTCACGGATTAGCAGAACGGCGAGGGAGAGGCGGTAGACACGCGGCGACGAGGTGTCCGGAGGAGGCTGCGGTGCGGCCGGCGAGAGACAACCGATCTTGACTTCGCCGCAGGGCCGCGGTATACTCTGACAGCAGTGCCGAGGTGGTGGAATTGGCAGACACGCTAGCTTGAGGGGCTAGTGGCCGCAAGGCTCGTGCGGGTTCGAGTCCCGCCCTCGGCACCAAGCAACGGCAGGCACAACGACAATCCGCTAGAGTCCTCGGTCCTCACCTCAGCCGTTGGATCTAGTGCTGAACTTGAGGTGTCCGGTCCGTGGTTAGGTCTGTCGTATCCGGGGGCGGTTAGCTCAGCTGGCAGAGCGCATCCTTCACACGGATGAGGTCAGAAGTTCAAGTCTTCTACCGCCCACCATGCTTTTCTAGGCGTCGCGAACTGGTTGCACCCGGCGCGCGTCTGTTGTATAATGACAGTGTGGAGTAACGGACGGGAGCGGGAATAGCTCAGTTGGTAGAGCACCAGCTTCCCAAGCTGGGTGTCGTGGGTTCGAGTCCCATTTCCCGCTCCACATCTGTGGACAACTCCTCCGGTGCAGTCCGGAGGGCACAAGTTGAGCGGAAGTAGCTCAGTTGGTAGAGCGACTCCTTGCCAAGGAGAAGGTCGAGGGTTCGAGTCCCTTCTTCCGCTCCAAGCTTTGCTTTCACCGGGCGAGACGGGCAGAAGGCCCGGCTCGCCGGTTTGTTTTGTAGGGCGAGGGCGACCACCCTCCTCGGCCCCCCACGCGGAGACTGATCAGTCCGCGGCCCTCTCGTAGAGAGAGGATGACGGAGGCCACCGCGGCGATAGGCCGTGCCCTACACCAATCGGGAGGCGGCATAGCCAAGTGGCTAAGGCGACGGTCTGCAAAACCGTTATTCGCCGGTTCGATTCCGGCTGCCGCCTCCATACACGGTGTCGCTAAATCATAGAAAGCGGTCGGTGCAAGCGACTCGTTCCACCGACTACCGCTTGTCGAGTCCCCAACTTGTCCTCTTATCGTCCAGCCCATTCTGGTTTGCCGTGAGGTGACGAAATGCCTGAGGACCAGCCCACCCCGCCCGCCGGCTCCGAGGAAGAGCCTGTACTGGATATCTCCTCCGAGGATCTATCCGCTGACACACCCACTGCGCCTGCCTCGCTAGTACCCGAACCGCAACTGGCGCCGGCCCCGGCCGGTCCGGTCGCGCCCCCCGTTCCGCCGGCGCCCGTGGAGACGGCTCCGCCTGCGCCAGTGATGCCGGCGCCCGTGGCGCCCGCGCCGGCCGCGGAGGTTGCCGCACCGGTGCAAGTTCCACCGGTACAAGCGCCGCCGGTGGAGGTCGCGCCCGCTCCGGCGGCCTATCAGCCGCCCGCGGTACCCACACCAGCGCCGGAGCCGCAGCCGGCCTCCCCGGCCCCCGCGGCTGTCCCGACCCCGATCGCCTACGAGCAGCCCGGGGCCCCAGTCGTGACGCCGCAGCCGGTCGTGCCCGCGCCCCAGCCGGCCGCATACGTACCTCCGGCGCAATCGGCGGCGCCGGTGATGGGCGGGGACCAGTGGTACACGACCAGTGGTGGCCAGGTTTACGGCCCCTACAGCGCCGACGACATTCGCGCCTGGCTCCGTACGGGGCAGGTCTCCTGGGATACGCAGGCCAGCCGCGGGGAGAACGATCCGTGGCGGCCGCTGAGCGCCATCGCTGAGTTTAACCCCACTCCCGCGTATGGGGCGCCGGTAGGGGCGGTCGCCGCCCCCGGCCGCAAGGACAAGACAGTCGCGGGCATCCTGGGCATTCTGCTGGGAGCCTTTGGCGCCCACCACTGGTACCTGGGGAACTACATGTACGCCGGGATCTATCTGGGGGTGACCGTCATCACGGTGGGTTTCCTCAGCTTCCTGCCAGCGATCGCTGGGGTAGTAGAGGGGATCATCTACCTGACAGCGCCAGACGATAAGTTCCAGCGGAATCAGCACAAGTGGTTCCTGTCGGGGCAGTAGGTCACGAAATCGGAGAAGCAAGAGACGGCGGAGGGTAGCACTGCCCTCCGCCGTTTGCTTTGGGTCGGGGCGGAGCCTGCCTTGCCAGCACTGACGGCGCTCGCGTCGGCCCTTCCTGAAAGAACCTGGAGCCTCATCCCCTGCCCCCGTTCTTTGCCGGAGAGGCGGTTCCAGGAAGCGGCACTGCACCGGGCGGGGGCCGGTGCGTGAGGCGCCCTCCCCCCCGGCCTACAAGGTCAGGAGCCGAAGTGCGCGGAATACCACGATCACGGAAGCAGGTAGGCGGAGAGGGCCCGACCCGGGGGCACGACGAGGCAAGAGAAGGAGTACTCCCATGGAGTACGGCAGGTCCATGACAATGGGCAAGAGGAGGTTGGGCCGCTGGGGGTTGGTGGCGGGTCTGGGGCTGCTAATCACGGCGACGACACTGACCGCGCAAGAACCTCCCGCCGGTTGGCGGTTGGTCTTCTCCGATGACTTTGACCGGCCGACGCTGGGCCCCAACTGGCGCTGGGACTACTCCTGCGGCCGCACCTTCGTCAGCGAGAAGGGGCTGCGCGCTACCCATGGCTCCGTCGCGCGGTGCGTGGTTCCTCTTCCTCAGGAAGAGGCATGGGTCGGCTTTGACCTGCTGCTTCCCGAACTGCCGCCGAGCAACAACGAGACGGTTCGGTCGGTGGCGCTGGAGCTGCGTGGCGGCGAGTGGGGCGCCGGCGGCAACAATGAGAGGCTGGGGGTCGTCTTCCTGGGCGCGGCGCACACCGGAGAGGTGGCGGTGGACGACCAGGGGCGTTTGCTCGTCACTCCCGATCAGGTTCACCATGTGGTCATGCAGATAACTGGCGGTCAGGGCACCGTCACCGTAGACGGCAAGGACTTGCTGAAGGATACGGTTCCGGCCGCCCGGAGCGAGGTAAACCGCTGTTTCGTGATGCAGACGAACGGCATGAACTACGCGCCGGGTAAGTACGTGACGGTGAGCAACTTCCGCATCTACGCCGGTCCGCGGGAGACGGGGACATTGCCCCTGCGCCCCAACTCGGCCGCGGAGAACCGGCGGGCCACGCAGAACGCAGCGGACTTCATTGACCCGGCGAACGCCGGCCTCGGCCTCCAGAAGGCGATAGACGCGCTGCCTCCGGGAGGCGGAGTGGTGGTGCTGCCGGCGGGGGAGTTCGTGCTGCGGCGGCATCTGCGGCTGCCCAGCGGGGTCACGCTGTGCGGGCAGGGAGCCGGGAAGACCGTGCTGCGGGCCGAATCGGGCGAGCAGGGACCCATCGTCAAGTTGGAACCGGGTGACGGGCAAGTCCTGATTACCATGAAGGCGCAGGACGCAGGCAAGTTCCGCGTCGGGGACGGGGTATGCTTCGACGGTAGCTGGGGGCATCCCGGGCACCTGGAGTCGGCCAGTGTAGACTGCGTGGTCACCGCGGTGGCCGGGGAGCAGGTGACCGTGCGGGGGAGTGCCCCGCCCGGGGCCAAGGTACTCTCCCACTGGTTCCCGCTGATCTTCGCGCACTGCGCGGAGTTCGTCGAGATCAGGGACCTGACGCTGGTCGGCGGCACGGGCGGCTACGGGGGATTCACCTCGTCGGCCCTCACTCTGGGGCAGGTAGCGGGGGCGCGGCTGACCCGCGTGGAGGTGCGCCAGTGGTCCGGGGACGGCCTCAGCGTGCAGACAGCCGCCGATGCCCTGGTCACGGACAACACGGTCAGCGGGGCTGCCAACGGCTACCATCCGGGAACTACTACTCAGCGCTTCCTCTTTGCCGACAACCTGGGCCTGGGCAATCAGGCTGCCGGGCTGTACTTCTGCTACCACAATCGCAACGGTGTCTACTTCCGGAACACGCTGGACCGGTTTGACGGCTACGGTTGGCCGTTTGACGTCTACAACATCCTGGCCGGCAACGATTGTCCCTCCGCTAAAGGCTTCACCGTGGAACAGGGAGAGGGCGGAGGCGGGATCATCTTCAACAACCGGTTCGCGCAGATTCGCCTCGGACACGGACACGTCGGGGCGCCAACGCACGACTTCCTGCTGGCCGAGAACCAGGCGGACAGCCTGGAGTTCGTGGAAGGCAACGTGGTCCGCAACATGCTGGTAGGGAATCGCCACCGGGAGTCGGGCGAGCCGCTGACGCCGGCTGAGGTCAGAGCAGGCAATCGCTTCGCCCCGCGGGGCGTAGACCCGGACATGGGCCGCTTCCCGATCGGGGCGGAGCGTCGCGAGCCGGCGGCGCCGCCGCCGCTGCCGGAGCCGGTGCTGCGCGGCGAGGAGTTCTACAAGCCGGATCGGCCGGACGCCGGATTCCAGGAGGTTCTGGATCGCTTGAGCGGGACCGGCGGGACGCTGCTGCTACCGGGAGGGAGATACGCGCTCGGGCAGCCGCTGGTCGTGCCTTCGGGCGTGACGCTGGCAGGCCGCGGTCTCGGCACTGTGCTGCACCCTGCCGGGCCGGAGCAGGCAACTTCCCTGATCGTGGTGAGGCAGGCCGAGCGGGCGACCATTCGCGATCTAGCGATCCTGGGGACCTATGAGCGGCGCGCGTTCCGTCCGCCCGCGTTGGCGTTGGAGGAAGTCAAGCAGGCGCAGGTGCTGGCCGTGGACATCCGGGGCTGGGAGGGGACGGGGATGCAGGTTAGCGGGGGTGCCGCAGGGATACGCGGATGCCGGGCACTGGGCTGCGCGGGGGAGGGGTTCGAGTTCAGCCGCTGCCATGTGCAGGTGGTGGGCAATATCGCCCGAGAGTGCACCAACGGCTTTGTGCTGACCGCTACCGCGCCGGGTGCGCGGCTAGAGGCCAACATCGCGGGGGGCCACCGGGGGAGCGGCTACCTGGTAAGGCAGGCCGACGGGCTGCTCCTGAGCGCCAACAACTCCGGCTACAACGACCTGGACGGGTTTCGCGTGACCGACACCGCTGGCGCGGAGCTAGTGGCGAACATGGCCGATAACAACAACCAGTCGGGAGGCGAAGGCTGCGCTTTCCGACTGGCGGGGACGACGCAGGCATGTCGGCTGTACTACAACAACTGCCAGGATGAGCAGATGCAGCCCACGCAGACGCGGGCCATCTGTGAGGAACCTGCGGCGACCCGCAATGTGATTCGCTTAAACCTATTCCGCAAACCGGCGCAGATCCTGGCGGAGGGTCAGGACTCTATCGTCAGCGAAAACGGTGTGGATTGAGGACTTCGGTCGGGAAAGGGCAGGAGCTGCGGCGATGGCGAGGGCAGCGGAAGAGAACTACGGGTTAACTCGATTCAGGCATGTGCTGCTTGTGGTCTGCGGGTGCGGCGCGGCGCTGCTGGCAGGAGCGCAAGCAAGTGAAGTGCCCGAGCCCACCTGCCGCCTGGCCCTGGCCAGCGATTTAACCGGACGGGCACGAGATCACTCGGTGCCCGCTTCTCTCTTCCGGCGGGCCTCGCCGGCGACCTGGTGGGACGACGAACGCCAGTGTCTGCAGGAAGCCGCGCCGGACGTGCCGCGCTTTGAGTACCGTCCCGGGAAGCCCTGGGGCGCCCCGCAGGGGGTATTGCTGGAGCCTCCTGCGACTAACCTCCTCCCGCACTCCTCTTTCGAGAACGGTGGAGAGCGCGCTTGGAAGGTCAGCGGCAGGCTCACGGTTACCGCCGTCCCCGGCGGCGTTCACGGCAACACGGCCCTGCGGGTGGTGGGCACGGGTCGGCTCTACCAGGAGATGGACCTGCCGGTACAGAACGCGCCCCCCTTTCACAACAGCTTTGCCCTGTCTTTCTTCTGCCGGCAGGAGGACGGGGGCCTGGTAGCGCCCTGGCAGGCGGCGCCGATGGTTGCCGGTAAGGTGGAAGGCCCCACAGAGATTCTGGCCGCGGATACGCAGCATGACTGGAAGGGCCGGGGGCCGTGGGTGCGGATCTCCTCTCGTTTTGGTCCCAATGGGCAGCGCCTGGAGCAGGCGCACTGGCTGTGTGGTATCCAGATCGCCACATCCGAGCCGCTGCTGGTGGATGCGGTGCAACTGGAACAGGGCCTGGGGCAGAACTACGTCAGCACGGCCACCTCGTATATTCCGACCGAGGACAGGCCTGTCCAGCGCGCCGCCGACGCGCTGGAGTACAAACTTCGGCCGTTCGTGCGGGCCGAAGAGGGCACGGCCATGGTATGGGTCTACCAGCCGGATCCCCCGGTGCCTAACGGCTACTTCCTGTCTCTGCATGGCACTCCCCCCTACGCGTTTTTGACTTACCTGACTTTCACCTTCGGCGGCACAGGTACACGGCTGATGGGGGAGCACTTCCCGGCGGGTGGGAGGTGGACGCATTTGGCAGGAACCTGGCAGGGGGCCCCGGCGGGCGAGATGCGCCTGTTCGTTAACGGGCGGGAGCCGGTGAACCGCGAGGAGGGGCCGGTCCCCTATCCGGGGCCAGTGCTCCTGGATGAAGTGATGGCGCTCAGTCGACCATCGGCGGAGCCGCTGGGGCTGCTCGCCGATTTGATGCTCTTTGATCGCGCGCTGTCGCGAGCGCAGGTCAGATCGGTGTTCCGTACAGGCATAGCCTCGTCCGAGTAGACACCTCGAGGAGGGACGGGACCGATGAGACCGCAAGTGACCATGATGGCTGCTGTAGTCGTGCTGGAATTGGGGCTGGGGACGGTCGCGTGGGCCCAGGAGCAGGCCAAGCCGGTGGCACCCATCTATCCGGTGGGCAACGCCATCAAGGTGGACGGCGATGTGGTGGACTGGGAATGGGCGCCCAGCTTCGGATTCGGAAAGTTCGCCTTCCCGATAGTCATCCCCGACTTCGGGCCGGTGGCGACGTTTATGGCCCGCTATGATCAGGAGGCGCTGTACGTGGCCTTTAAGGTCAACGACCCTACCCCGGCAGTGAACAAGCGGAAGGGACGCGACCGGTGGCAGGGTGATCAGGTCGAGCTGCTGCTCTGCACCGACCCGCGGAGCCACGCCAAGCACTCCTACAGGTTCAGCGAGTACGACTATCAGATGTTCTTGGGACCCAATGCCGACGGTCCGCCGAGTGTCTACGTACTGCAGAATGCGGCGAAGAACGACTGCCTGCTGCCCGGCAGCGAGGCGGGAGTCATGATCTGGCCGGACGGCAAGGGCTGGAGCCTGGAGGCGAAGATCCCGTGGGCCTCGCTGAATCGCCCCGACCACTTCAAGCCGGAGCCGGGTCTGCAGTTCCCCTGGCAGATCCAGATTGACCTGGGCACGGAAGGCGGCGACATTCTGGGCTATGCGGTCAAGTGGCATCCCTTTGGCATCCATTTTCAGGACCCGACTTCCTGGGCGTGGGCACGCTTGCTGGATGCGCAGGAGACCATCATGCCTGCGGAAGTCACTCCGGAGGAGGGGCACAAACCGGCGGGGCACGCGGAGATCAAGTTCAGCATCCCCGGTGCGGGGCTGGTCAGCGTCAGTGCGATGCGGGAGGACGGTACCCTGGTCCGTCGCCTGCTGATCGGCAAGTGGCTGGAGGCGGGGGAGCATACGGTGGCCTGGGATGGCCTGGACGAGGAGGGCGAGCCGGTGGCTCCCGGCTCCTATCGCTACATCGGGTCGGTTGCGAACCTGCAGCCCCACTACCTGACGACTATCGGGAACACCAGTCCGGAGCCGTACGGCGGCTGCTACTCTAGCGTCGGGGGGGAGTACCGGCACGGGGCGTGGCATGATGTGGTAGTCAATCCCGACGGCACCTTCTACGTGCTCAACGACGGCGGGGAGGGGCCGCCGTCGATCCAACTCATTGACCCCGCCAACCAGTTTGCGGTCAAGTGGGGCGGTGGCACCTCCATCTCCGGCAACGACTTTCAGCAGGTGGGAGCGCGCGACGACAAGTATCTCTACTTCATTCACTGGTACGGCCACCGCGAGGGACAGGTTGAATACAGCGGCCAGATGCTCTCGCGCATGCTGATAGATAAGCACGAGCCGGTGCGCTTCGGCTCGGGCGACTGGACCGTCCGGGTGACTCCGGCGCGAGCGACGGGGCGCTGGGAGGTCACCGACTGGGAGGTGAGGGGGCTCGGTGCGTGCCAGGGCAAGGTCTATGTGCCGCTGTATTCGGAAGACCGGGTGGATATCTATGACGGGGAGCAGGGGACAAAGCTGGGGGCCTTGACTGGAGTCAAGCTGGACGGGCCCTCCGACGTCTGGGCGGCGGCAGACGGTGCGCTCTACGTGGTGGACAAGCACTCGGTACACCGCTTTGGGCAGGACGGCCTGTATCGGGATACCCCGGTGCGGGGGCTCCGGCAGGGCTGGGCGGTGGCCGCCGACGTCGCGGGCCGCATGTACGTAGGGGACTTTGCCGCGCACGAAGTCAAGCTCTACGATGCCCAGGGCAGGTTGCTACGCACGCTGAGGAACACCGCCTCGATCCGGCGGGAGCCGTATCTCAGCATCTGGGACGGTTGGCGCTGGGTGGAGGAGAAAGAAGGCTTCTCAGGGACCATCACTGACGACAGCTTCTTCCGCCCCCAGGGAATTGCGGTCGACGCGCGGGGCAATCTGCTCATCTGCGACGCGGGCAATGCCCGGGTGCAGTACTTTGGGTCCGACTTCCGTCTCCGCAAGAGCCTGATAGCGGGGATCTACAGCGTGCTGGCCGTGGACCCCGAAAAGCCCGAGACGGTGTTTATCAGCAGCCAACCGCGCCTGGTGCGTCAGTACCAGATTGACTGGAATACGGGTAAGCACACCCTCCAAGCCCAGTTCGCGCCCGTCTCGGACGCACCCATGGGGACCAACTTCGTCAAGTTCCGCGACAACCAGCCCTATCTGTTCACCAACTACGTCAAGCCGGTCTGGACCGTGGAGAACGGCAAGGTCCGGCTTTGCTGCAACCTGGGTGTGGCCGGATACGGTGGCTGGGGCTACGGAGCGTACCTGACGGTCGAGGAAGAGGGCAAGATTGTGGGTAAGTACCTGGGGGACCAGCCGGAGTGGAAAGACGATCCACCCGCGGCCTGGGAGTGGCGTGATAGCAATCGCGATGGCCGGCCGCAGCTGACGGAATATACTATCTACCGCAAGAGCGAGGCGCAGCCATGGTGGCGCACCGCTTACCCGATGAACTATTTCGTGGAGGACGACTGGAGCGTGCAGGGCAAGGTGGACGAGGGACCCGAGGGCAGGTATATCCGCTTCCCCTTTGGTGGTTTCGACCAGTCGGGTAATCCCATCTACTCATGGAAGACAGCACAACTAGTCTTCCAGGGAGACAAGGTGGACTCCGCCTGGACCGCCGACCTGAGCGGCGGCAAGCCGCTCAAGCCCTCGCTGGGTGGCGCGCACTACACTAAAGACGGGTGGATGTACCTGGTGCTCAACGATCGGCCGGAATTCAACCCCCGGGACTGTCGCTTCCGGGTGTACACCCCGGGGGGGAAGCGGGTGTTCAGCATCATGCACGGGGTGCGGGGTTTCTGGGACAAGCCCGGGGAGGAGTTGGGCTTCAGCATGCAGATGACCCGCCCGGTGGACGACAAGATCTTCCTGACCGAGACCTATGGGAGCATGCACGTTTTCACCAGGGATGGCCTCTATCTAGGCACGGTCCTGGAGCAGAGCGATGCGGCACCGCAGCTGAAGGGCAAAGACACTCGCTACCAGCCCTATGGAGAGATGTGGTACGCGCATGTCTTCCGCCATCCGAAGACGCGGAGGGTGTACCTGATAGCGCAACCTAACGCCCAACCGCTAGTGCTGCTCTACGAGGTCACCGGTCTGGACGCCGTCCGGCGCTTCGGCGGGACCTGTCAGTTGACCGGCCTGCCGGACCAGGCCGGGTGAACCGGGGTGCGCGGGAGGTTGTCTACCTTGCCCGAAGGAGGAGTAATCATGCGCGTATTGGGCATCCTGGGAAGTCCGCACAACACCGGGAACACTGCGTTGCTTCTGGAGGCCGTCCTGGAGGGAGCGCAACAGGCCGGCGCCGTCACAGAGATGGCGCGTCTGGCCGATCTGGACCTGGAATTCTGCGTCGCCTGCGGCCGCTGTTACGCAGTGGGAGAGTGTATTCATGACGACGACGCGGAGAGGGTGAAGCAGAAGATGGGGGCTGCCGACGGGCTGGTGCTGGCCAGTCCGAACCACATGAACGGCGTCACGGCGCAGCTGAAGACGCTCATGGACCGGTGCGCTCTTCAGGTGCACTGCGCCATGTGGCGGGGCAAGTACGGGGCAGCGGTCGCTACCGCAGGCGGCTCCGGAGAGGAGGAGGTGGCGGAGTTCGCCAATGCCTTCCTGCGCCACTGCGGGGCGCAGACCGTGGGCCTGGCCACGGCCCGGGCGGCCGGGGTGGGCGCGCTACAAGATCAGCCGGCGGCCCTGGAGAGAGCCCGAACGCTGGGCAGAGACCTGGTGGCGGCCATCATCGAGAAACGGGAGTACCCAGAGCAGCAAGCCGAGATAGCCGCGCTGGCTGAGCGTATGCGGCAGCTGGTTCTGCGCATGGCGGAACATGCGCCTTTCCAGTATGAGTACTGGGAGAGTATGGGCTGGTTGTGAGGGGTGTGACCCCGCAGGGTAGATACCTTCTAGAGAAGTCGGACTTGATTTGGAGGGGCCGCTCGACTCGCCCGCGTTGCGGGCGGGTCAGGAGTCCGGCCCCCGGCGATTGACGGCCGCAAGGATCCGGGCCATGAGCGCAAGGCCGAGAATCTGGGTACGACTGGCCTTGCTGGCGGCGCTGGTGGCCCTCGGCTGCGGGCCGCAGCGCACACAGGGGCCCGCCGCGGTCTCCCCCGTGGCCAGGGAAAGCCCTGGGGCGCTTCTGGCGCAGGGGAAGCAGGCCCTCAGCGCCGGGCAGTACTCACATGCAGCGACGGTCTTCCGGGAAGTGCTGCGGGCGCAGCCCGACCGGCTGGAAGCGCGCCTCTATCTGGGACGCTGTGCCTATCAGCAGCGGCAGTACGCACTCGCGGCGCAGGAATTCCTGGCCGTAGTGCACGGCCGTCCCCAGTCGGGAGAGGGCTGGCTGGGGCTGGCGCAGTGTTACGAGGCGCTCCAGCGCCCGTCGGACGCCGTGCGCTGCTATCAGGAGGCCTGGCGCCTGCACCCGGAGAGCGAGATGGCGCGCCAGGGGAACCTGCGTCTGGCGCATGTCAAGCGCATCGCGGTGACCATCGACGATGGTCCCAGCCTCGCCTACAGCCTCAGGGCGATGGAAGCAGTGGAGCGCTATGGGGGCCGGGTGACCTTCTTCGTGACCGGTGTGTGGGCTGTGCGCGACCCGCAAGTCATCCGGCGCATGGTAGAACGCGGTCATGAGGTGGAGAATCACACCTGGCACCACGCGGACCTGACCAGATGCTCGGCGGAGAAAGTGAGCGAGGAACTGCAGCGGACCAGTGATCTGATCGTGCAGCAAGGTGGGGCCCGTCCGTCGTTCCTGCGTCCGCCTTACGGCGCGCATAACGCGCTGGTGGATCGGCTCGCCGACGAGCAGGGACTGAAGGTAGTAATGTGGGACCTGGATACGGCAGACTGGCGGGCGGGTAACTCCGGCGCCCATACGGTCAGTTGCGTCACCTCCCGCGCTCGGCCTAACGCGGTGATCCTGGTGCACCAGGTCCACAACACCTACACCGTGCTGGAGGAGATCTTCCGCACGCTCCATGAGCAGGGCTACACCTGCGTACGTCTCGACGAGTTGTCCCGCTACCCGGAGAGGATAGGGAGATAGGCTTGTGCACACGCGGGGACGCGCCAAGACCGGACTCGAGGCCGAAGCCTCGCGCGGCCCCTCCAGGGCTCTCGGCGGCACCGCTGCCAAGCTAGTGGGGGGAATTCCGCACTGCCCGCCGGTTATCTCCACCAGGGCTTTTGCCTAACATAGCCCCGGCATCGGGAGGGGCATGATGACTCGCTCTCTTAGAGAACGCGCCCACGGGGGACTGCTCGTCTGCGAGGGGGCTATGGGCTCGGAGCTCGCCGCCCGTGGCGTTGTATTCCGCAACACTGGCGAGGCGAATCTAAGCCACCCCGAGATCGTCGGCAGCATCCACCGCGATTACCAGCAGGCGGGAGCCACCGTCTTTCTGACCAACACCTTTGCGGCCAACGAGCTGATGCTGGAGCGGGCCGGGCTGGGGGAGCAAGCTGCGGCGATCCAGACGGCAGCAGTGAGGGTGCTACGCGAGGCCGTCGGTTCCGAGCCGCTGGTAGGAATAGACATTGGCCCGACTGGGCACCTCTTGGAGCCGCTGGGGGATCTGCCCCAAGAGGTGGCCCTGGCCTGCTACCGGCACCAACTAGAGGTCATGCTGCCCCAAGCTGTAGACTTCGTGATCGCAGAGACATTTGAGGCTCTGGAAGAGGTCGAGGTAGTAGTGCAGGCGGTGCGCGAGGTAGACTGCCGCTTGCCGGTGGTCGTGACCATGTCCTTCTCGTCTCCGGAGGGCATGACGATGATGGGGCAGGACGGAACGCAGGTGGCGCGCCGGTTGGCAGGGCTGGGGGTGGATCTGATGGGGGCGAACTGCGGGCACGTGGAGGGACTGCGGCGGGCACTGGAGCAGATGGCGGAGGTGAGCGAGGGCCCCCTCGTAGCCCAGCCCAACGCCGGGCAGCCGGAATTAGTCCGGGGTCGGACCGTTTATCGGCAGACACCGGAGGAGTTCGGCCGCTTTGCACAGGCACTAGTAGAGATGGGGGTGCGGGTCATCGGCGGTTGTTGCGGCACCACGCCGGCGCACATCCGGCAGTTGGCTCGCGTCGCCCGGGCCGGGTAGGGCAGGCCGGAGACCTGTCTTACGGCACGGGTAGAATTGACAGGCTTGACGCCTGTCCTATGCGGAGGATTATCCCAAGGAGGACGCAGTCATGAGCAAAGATACCGCGCGTTACACCAGGTCGCACGCCTGGATGGATCAGCAAGGCGAAGAATGGGTCGTAGGAATCACCGACTATGCCGCAAGCGGCATGGGCGACATCATCTACGTGGACCTGCCCAAAGTGGGCGACGAGAAAGCGGCCGGGTCGCCCTATGGAAGCATCGAATCGGCCAAGGCGGTGGAAGACCTTATTGCTCCGGTTTCGGGCATTGTGACGCAGGTGAACCAGGAACTAGAGGCGACTCCGGAGTTGATGAACAAAGACCCCTTCGAGAAGGGGTGGGTAGCAGTGATCAAGCCGGAGGGGGAAGCGGACCTCAGCGACACCATGAGCGCCTCGGAATACGCGGCGTACCTGGAAACGCTGAGTGAGGGTTAGGCGGACGAGTATGAACTGGCGGTTGTTGTGGTCGGGTCATGCCGACGGATACACCAATATGGCGGTGGATGAAGCTCTCCTGTGGGCGGCGGCCGAAACGGGGACGCCGCCCACTTTGCGCTTCTATGGCTGGCGGCCGCCGGCGGTCTCACTAGGCTACTTCCAGGAGGGGGAGGGCCAGGTGGATCGGGAGGAGATCGCCCGGCGCGGCTGGGGGCTCGTGCGGCGTCCCACCGGCGGGCGGGCCATCCTGCACGACGATGAGGTAACCTACTCGGTCGTCATTGCCGCCAGCCGCCTCGCGCACGGAGACAGCGTGATGGGGTCCTATCGGGAGATCTCTCGAGGGCTCGAACTAGGTCTGCAGCGGCTGGGACTAGAGGCGGCTCTGGGGGAAACCACCGCTGACCATCAGCACCGGCAGGCCGCGCGGGACCTGCCGACGGTGTGCTTCGCCCAAGCTTCCCGGTGCGATCTGGTGGCGGCTGGACGGAAAGTGGTCGGCTCGGCGCAAGTGCGCCGGGCCGGGATCATACTTCAACATGGATCGGTGCCGCTGACGATCCGCGTGGAGGACCAACTAGCGGTGATGCCCGGCCGCGGCAGCAGCCGGCGCAGCAAGAGCCAACTGTCGCAGGCGGCGCAGGGGATTGCCGAGGCTCTGGGGCAGCCCCTCGAATTCACAGGGCTGGCCCGAGCGCTGGCGGCGGGGTTTGCAGAGGCCTTTGGCGTTGTTCTGGAGGAGGGCAACCTGACTGCTGCGGAGCAAGCCAGAGCGGCAGAACTGCGCGAAAAGAAGTATGCGACGGAGGCCTGGAACCTGGTAAGACCGGGGCGCGCCCGCTAGCTCATAGAGGCACTGGGGTTCCGTGCGCGCCCGGTGGACCACGCGACCAGATGCTTGTTGCAGACCCGAATCAAGACGGGCCTCCTGGGCAAAGGAGGCCCGTCCGGTGCTTCTGCGATCTTGCGTCCGAAATCCCCGCGGTCTCAGTGCTCTCTTCGTTAGACCGGGAAAGCGATGACGGCGGAGACGCCCACGCCGCCTACGGCGCGCACGCTGGAAGTGAGCGCCTTGTCTGTGCTAATGGGCAGCAGAATCCGGCCGCGGAAGGTGTCACCTGGCGTCCAATCTAGTTGGGCCACCGCTTTCACGAGTTGGACACGCTCTTCCGGCCCCATGACTTGCGCGGCTCCCACCGCTACGCCGCCGCTGCCGATCTTGATGATGGGCACGACCTTGGTTCGCCCCTCGGCGGCGGCCTCGTGCTGTTGGAGCACGTCGTTGATGGCCTTGTCAATGCTGCCCCCGAAGTGGCTGACGATCCAGGCGATGCCGAAGATTTTCACCAAGTCGCCGAAGCCGCCGCCGAGGCTAAGGGCCCGCGTGGGAGGCGCGGTAGCCAGTAGACCGGCCAGGAAGGCCACGGTGAGAAGCAGAGCAGCCACCTTGATTATGGGCTTGCGCTGATACATGGTCATTCCTCCTTAGAGTCGGATGCGGATGTCCGCAACGCCGGTTAGGCCCACGCCTTGCACCCGGGCGAGCTTTTGGCCGGGCACCTCGGTGGAGATAGGCACGTAGATGTTGATCATCAGGACCCTGCGGAAGTCGGTCTCCAGCTGGGCGACAGCCTGTACCTGGTCCACCTTGGAAGTGGGGCCGTTGACCCGTGCTACCCCTACTTTGACCCCCTGCAGAACGCTGATGATCGGCACCAGCTTGTCTTTGTAGGGTTCCGGCGGAGTCCAGTTGGTCTCGAGCGGAGTGGTCTCGGTCTCCCCGGGAGTGGTAGTGGTGGTGGGCACTACTGGAGGACCGGGCTCTCCGCCCAAGGCGCGGGCCAGCGACTGAGCCCACAAAGCGGCCAGCTGCGCCGGACTCGTATTCTGCCGTTCGGCTTCCGGGTTGGTGACGGTAATCAAAGTTGTGGGTCCGGCTTGCACCACGTACATGCCCGCTGTCTGGGCAGAGTGAATCTGGTTGGGCTTGACTCCGGCAGCAAGGGCGTCGTTGAGGCGCTTGGAGACGATCAAAGCGCGCTCGTAGCCCGTCAGCCCGCCAGCGACGGTCTGGATCTCCAAGACGACCTCCTCTCCTACCCGAATCGCTCCGCGCTCTTCGTTGTCGGCTATCTGCCGCTCGGCCACGGCCCAGGGGCCATCGTACTCCTCTTCCGCGGCGGTCTCATCGGCTTGTGCCATGGTCGGTTCCACGGGGAGAACATGACGGAGCACAGTGCCCAGTCCGAAAGCCGCCGCCACGGCCAGGGCCAGGATCAGAGCCGTTGCCCACGTCCCGCTTCTGCTGCCACTCATCTGGCATTCCTCCTTGACGGATCGGGATTAGCTCCTGATATATATACGTTCGGGGCACGTGAAACTCCTCTGTTCTCTGCGGCAATTTCCCCGCACGAGGCAGACCGAGCTGGCGGGGCACGGGCAGGTTCGCGGCTGCAACCAGGAGAATATGATTCTGTCCCAGGAGCACGGCCGGTGCTTGCCGGCGCCAGTGAACATGCCCCGGCTGGCCCGTAACAGTCCGGGATTCTGCGTAGATCGGGCTCTCACCCAGCCCGATGAAGGGGGACGTGACGGTGCTCTACCTCATATGCGCAGTGGGCGGTCTCATCGTCGGGGGAGTGGTGGCCTGGGCCTTGGCCGCGTCCCTGGTCCGCCGCGCTCTAAGTGCACGGGTGCAGGACGCCGAACAACGGGCTCATGACGCCGAGGTCTCTGCCTCGGCCTTGCAGGGGAAGGTTGAGGAACTGCGAGGACAGATTGAACTGGCGGCCCGAGACTTTGGCACTCTCCGGAGTAAGCTGGAAGAAGAGCAGCAGGCGCGAGTAGCAGCCGAGACCAGCCTGAAGGAGACGGCGGTGCGCTTGGAGGAGGAGCGAGCGCTGCTGGAAGAGGCCAAGACTCGTCTGGCCGAAGCTTTCGACTCTTTGGCCGGGAGGGCGCTTCGCACGAGCACAGAGGAATTTCTGAAGCTCGCGAGAGAGACGCTGGGCACTATTCTGGAAAGCGCCAAGGGAGACCTGGGGCAGCGGCAGGAGGCGATTCGGGGGCTCGTCAGTCCCCTGGCGGAATCGCTGCGCCGTCTGGAAGAGCAAGTGAGCAGCCTGGAAGCCAAGAGGGAGGGAGCATACGCTGGGCTGACCGAACAGATTAGCAGTCTGCACGCCAGCCAGCAGCAACTGCAAAAGGAGACAGGAAGCCTGATCACCGCCTTGCGCACCCCGAAGACGGTGGGCGCTTGGGGGCAGATTGCCCTGGAGCGGGTGGTGGAACTCTCCGGTATGACAGAAAACTGCGACTTCCATAGGGAGGTGTCGGTAACGGCAGAGGAGGGGCGACTGCGCCCGGACCTGATCGTGCATCTGCCCAACGGTCGCGAGATCGTCGTGGACGCTAAGGCCGCCTTTGACGCATACTACGAGGCAGTGAGCGCCGAGTCGGCGGAGGCTCGAGAGCAGGCTCTCAAACGCCATGCAGCGAATGTGCGGGCGCACATGATCGGACTGTCCAGCAAGGAGTACTGGCGCCAGTTCGAGCCGACGCCGGAGATGGTGGTGATGTTCATCCCCGGTGAGTCCTTCTTCGCTGCCGCGGTTGATGTGGACCGTAACCTGCTGGAGGATGCGTGGGAGCGAAAGGTGGTGTTGGCCTCGCCCACGACGCTGATTGCCCTGCTACGCGCGGTAGCCTACGGCTGGCGCCAGGAACAGCTTACGCAGAACGCCCAGAAGATCAGCGAGTACGGTCGACAGTTGTACGAACGCATGAGGACCCTGGCGGAGCATCTGACGGGGGTAGGCACCGGCCTGGAGAGAGCGACCAGGGCCTACAATGACGCCGTGGGCTCTCTGGAGGCCAGGGTGCTCCCGGCGGCACGGCGCTTCAAGGACCTGGGGGCGGCTACCGGCAGCGAGATACCGATGCTGGAGACAATTGAAATCACCACCAGAGCCTTGACGGCGCCGGATCTAGCCGAGGAACCAGAGTAATGTGGGAATTCCTCGAGTGAAGAGCACGCCGTAAGCGACCCCCCTAGAGTCAAGTTGGTGAAGGATCTGTATCAAGCAGGATATCCGCAGGCCGATGGCGAAGACAGAAGACACGCAAGTCAGAGCCGCGCCGAACGCGGGATGAGGGAGGTCTGTTCATGACCCAAGAGGTTAGTCCGGCCGTGGTGGTGATAGTGCTGATTCTGCTCATCGCGGTCATGGTGGCGCTGTACTTCCTGGTGAAGACACAGACGCCGGCGGACAACCCTGCCGCTTCCGCCCCGGCACCGAGACGGCTGCGTGCCCCGGAGAAGGAGGGGACCGCAGCCGAAAAGACAGAGCCTGCGCCGGAGTCGGCGACTTCCGGCGGAGGTGCGACAGGGGCAGGCGGAGCGACCGGGCAGGCTCAGCCGGCTCCCGCCGGAGCCGGCGGGTAGGAGCCTGTCCGGGCACCGGTCGGCAGCCACCGGAACCAGGACGCGGACACCCCAGCGGGCGTCCGCGTCTGCACTTCACGGGCCATGCACAAGAGTTTTCTCAGGAGGTCGGGGCCCGGTAGGCGAAGTTGGCGATCAGCTTCAGCGGGAGAGACAAGTCCGGAGCGTTGGCCTCGAGCTCTGCCTTGAGCTTGCCGCTGGCCTGGGTAACGACGGAGCGGGCTAGGTCGTAGCGCTGCACCAGGCCCGTCATCTCCACCACCATGTTGTGCACCTGCACCTTCTGACCCGGCAGCAGCGGATTGTCCGCCTCAAAATCCGGGACACGAATGCGCAGGTTGGTGTCCAGGATAGCCAGACCGTCCTGTACGGAGTTGAAGGTGGTGGCGATCTCCAGCCGGGCTTGGCCCAGTCCGGGTAGGTCATAGGTATCGGTGCGCTGCCAGTTGTCACCGGGAGAGACGGCTTGGTCCGGCAGTTGCGGCAGGCAGCAGAGCACAGCCAGGGCCTGCAGCGGAAGACCGCCCTGGGAGAGGATCTCCCCCGCCGCCTGGGGGTCCTGGGTGGGCATCTGCTTGAGCCGCGCGTGGCCGTCCAGGGCGAGCAGCACCGGCTGGGGCGGCGGGCTGTTTAGGGAGCGCCCTGCCATCTGCTGGCGGATGGAGGCCAGTTCCAACCGCAGCGTTGCGCCGTTGCCGTCGGCGGGTATTGCGGTGGTAGTGAGCTTGACCTGGGCAGTGGCCAGGCCGGTCATGCCGGTGCGGGCGTCGGCCAGCAGGAGGTCGGTGATGTCCACTCGCAGAGCGCGGGTGTCCACCAGATCGGCAGCGGGCGTGTAGTTGAGGGTGAGCGGTGCCGCCTCCTCAGCAACCGCCGCGGGCACGCAAACGATCACGGTGCTCACGGCAAGCGCGATGAGCACCGCCGGGCTGAAAAGGGTACTGCGCATGAATTCCTCCGGTATCGTTCCCGGCGGCGAGCGCCGGGGGTGACGGACTTCCTATGGAAAGACAACCTGCGGTAGGCGGAGGTTCCCTTTCGGGGCCCTTGGTGCTGCAGCAGGAGGGGAAGAGGGGCGTGGCAGGGAAGAAGAAGCTCGTGCACTCGAAAGCGGAAGCCGACAAGTCCTCTCGGCAGGAGGGGACGGGCCGGTGGGCCGGCCCGCTGCTGCTGTTCCTTTTCAGCCTATACGTTCTGACCGGCAAAGGCTTCACCGAACTGGTGGACGCGGAGGCGCAGTTCTTGCTGGCCCAGCGGCTGGTGGAAAGACATTGGGTTGACCTGCCCCCGGAGGGGGGACTCACCACCGGAGTCATTGATGGTCGCTCCACCTTCCACGGCCCGGATGGGCGGATCTACAGCCAGTACTGGTTGGGTTATCCCTTGTGGGAGGTGCCCTGGTACTGCCTGGGTGTGGGAGCGGGCCGACTCCTACGTCCGCTACTTGGGGAGGCACAGTCGCAAGTCGTCCGGCGGATGTTGCCCCGGGCGGCTGTCAACCTTAGCCTGGGTCTGATTACTGCCGTAGAAGCGGTAGTACTCGCTCAGCTACTGCTGGTGCTCGGGCAAAGCCTGCGGACAGCGGCAGGAACAGGACTGCTGTTCGGGTTGGGCACGGTGGCCTGGCCCTATGCTAAGATCGGCTTCTACGAGCCTCTTCTGGGGCTGTGTCTCCTAGCATCCTGGCTGTTTCTGGCTACGTACATCTATCGGCGGCAGCACTGGACATGGCTGCTGCTCGTTGGCCTCGTCTGGGGCTGGGGCTTTGCTACAAAGCCCACATTCGCGTTGACGCTGCCGGGTCTGGGCTTCTTCACCTGGTGGGCGAGACGGGGGGTCCGGGGCCAAAGCGCCTCGCCACGGACGTTTTGGGCGGGGCTGGGTGCGATCGTCCTGGGCCTGACCCCTTGGGTGGCAGTAGTGTTGTGGTACAACTGGGCCCGGACCGGGCAGGTGTTGGACCCCGGGTATGCGGCGTGGAACTGGGAGGCCACTCTGACCTGGCAGCACTTCCTGCGTCTGTTGGCCGCTTACACCATATCGCCCGGGCGGGGGTTGCTGGTCTTCTGTCCTGTGGTGCTGCTATCTGTGATCGGCTGGCGACGGGTCTGGCATGAGCAGCCGGTGTTGGCGGCAAGCAGCCTGCTGCTGTTCCTGCCTTACCTGCTGTTCCACGCCGCTCGGGTGGCTCCGGATTCATGGGCGTGGGGGCCGCGCTACCTGGTGCCGGTCGTGGGACCGGTCATGCTCCTGGCACCCTGGGGGTGGCGCCTACTGACCGAGAGACGGGGTGGTCGCGGGGTGGCTATGGCGATCGTCGGGCTAGCCGTGGTCGTGCAGGTGGTGTCAGTCATCGTGCCGTATGGAACCTGGATGCATCGGGTGCACGAACAGACTGGCACCTCTGACGCCGTGGTCTTCTCCTTGCGCTACTGGCCTCTGGGCGGGCAAGTGGACACACTGCGGCGCGTAGAGATGACTCGTGTGGGTCTGGAAGGAAGCGGGGCTGCGGGCGGGGCAACCTCGGCCGAGTTCAAGGAGCGTCTGCGCCGCAGCTTGGACTTCTGGTGGTTCTATGCCTGGCGGCTGGGCGCGTCTCCGGCTGTGCTGGTGACGATGGTGGTTGGGCTGCTGATGATTGTGTTGTGGTCGGGCAAGATGGTGACAAGCAGAGCTCGCCTAGGGGAGGCCGGCGGGAGATGAGCTGGGCAGGCGTCATCTGTAGTGCGGTCTTCATCGTGGTCTTCGGGCTCATCGCCACTGAGCGCGTGGACCGCACCAAGGCGGCCCTGGCGGGAGGCGCTTTTGTCCTGCTGACGCGCCTGGTTGACCAGCACTTCGCGTTTCACGGGGGGGCGGACGGCGCCGGGGGAGTGGACTGGAACACAGTGCTCCTGCTGGTCGGTGCCATGGTAATCGTGAACATCAGCCGACGCACCGGCATGTTCGAGTGGTTGGCCATTCGGGTGGCGAAAATGGCGGGCGGCCATCCCGTGGGAGTGCTGTTGTTGCTCTCCGGGATGACCGCCATACTCTCCGCGCTGTTGGACAATGTGACCACGGTGGTGACGATCGTCCCGGTCGCCATCCTCATCTGTGAGGCGTTGGCGGTGGACGTGGTGCCCTACCTTATCATCATCGTGATCGCCTCCAATATCGGTGGGGCCTCGACGCTGGTCGGTCATCCCCCTAACATCATGATCGGCTCGGCCACGGGCTATTCCTTCATGCGCTTCCTGCAGGTGGACGGACCAATCGCGGGCGTGGTGTTGGTCCTATTCCTTGCCACGGTTGGACTCACCATGCGGGGGCGACTGCGGGCGACTGCCGAGGCGCGGGCCCGCATTATGGAGTTCGAGGAAGGGCGACAGATTACCGATCGGCCGCTGCTGTGGCGGTGTCTGGTGGTCATCGGGCTGGTGCTGGTCGGCTTTCTCATTCACGGTCGCCTGGGGCTGGAGCCGGCCACCATCGCCCTGGGCGGAGCGGCTCTCTTGCTGCTCTTGGATCGCGAGAGTGCACACGACGCCCTGGCCCAGGTGGAGTGGGGCACCATCTTCTTCTTTATCGGTCTGTTCATCGTGGTCAGCGGGCTGGTCGAGACCGGCGTGCTCAGTCTGCTCGGGAAGGGGATTCTGCGAGTGTCCGGGGGGAGCGTACCCCGACTCACCCTCGGTGTAGTTTGGGTTTCGGGGGTCACTTGTGGTATGATAGACCACATTCCGTACACGGCAGCGATGATCCCCATCATCAAAGACATGGTAGCGGGGCTGCCGCCCGGTCGGGGGGAAGTGCTGTGGTGGGCACTGTCGCTGGGTGCGAATCTGGGGGCCAATCTCACACTGATCGCGGCCGCCAGTAACATCGTTGTCTCCGGTCTTGGCGAGAGAGCCGGGTACCGCATCACCTTCCGGCGCTTCCTCAAGTACGGAGCGCCGGTAACTGTAGCGAATCTCGCCTTGGCCAGTCTATATCTATGGTTGGTCTTCTTGCGCTGACCAGAGCAGGCCGGACCTGCAGTCGGGCCCGAAGTTGCAGGGGGAATGAGGCATAGGGATGATCGCCGCGGGTCTGGACATCGGCAGTGCGGCCGCCAAAGCGGTGCTCTGGGAGGTGGGTGCGGCGGGGTTGCTGGCTGCTGCCCAGCGGCCCACTGGGTGGGAGCCGGAGCGGGCCGGTCAACAGGTGCTTGCGCAGTCTCTGGCGGAGGCCAACCTGACGGAGGCGGCAGTCGGCAATCTGGTCGTCACTGGCTATGGGCGCAGTCTTTGGCGCGGTGTGGGGCGGACTGTGACCGAGATCACCTGCCTGGCGCGGGGAATCGCGGCGTTACTGCCGCAGACCCGCACCGTGTTTGACGTCGGGGGGCAAGACAGCAAGGTCCTGAGCCTGGAGGCCGGGGGCAGAGTCAGCAGTTTTGCGGTGAACGACCGCTGCGCGGCGGGGACGGGCCGCTTCCTGGAGATGGCTGCGCATCGTCTGGGGGTGACGGTAGCGGAGTTGGGCGATCTGGCGCTCACGGCTCGCGAGGCGTTGCGCCTCTCCAGCGTCTGTGCGGTCTTTGCTGAGAGCGAGATCGTGGGCCTACTGGCCCGGGGAGCCGGCCGGAAAGAACTGGCACGCGGGCTGTGCGAGGGGGTAGCCCAGCAGCTCTTGCACCTGACGGCGGGGGTGCCCTGCCAAGCACCCTTGGCCCTCGTAGGCGGTGTAGCGCACAATGTGGGGGTGGTGTCTGCACTGGAGGGGGTGCTGGAGACAGAGGTACTGGTACCCGAAAAGCCGCATCTCGTTGTGGCATTGGGGGCCGCTTTGCTGGCTTCCGAGGGTGACAGTATCAAGTCGGGGAGTGGAGAAGATGTCCAGAGTAGGGGTTGTAGCGAGTCTGTGCTGGGGCTGGTTGGCGGGACTGCTGCTGGTGACGGCAATGCTCGGCCGGGCGGCGGAACCGTCAGCTTCACTGCCTGACCCGGCGCAGGCTAGCCTTGACGCCGGCCTGCAGGCGCTGCAGAGGAAGGACTACGGACGCGCGGTAGAGCAGCTGCGGGCCGCTTCCGAGCTTCAGCCATACTGGTTGCTGCCGCATGAGTACCTGGCGGTTGCCTACCACGCGAGCGGGCAGGAAGTCGAGGCTCGGGCGGAGTATTGCCGCGTGCAGCGGGCTAGTGTGGATTGGAACCTGGCGGGCCAGGCCAATGCCCCCGAGCTGCGCGAGGGGCTGTTGGCGGCCGAGGTGGAAGCCATCTTCCTGGTCAATGCGGCGCGTCTCGCAGCGAAGCTGCCGCCGCTGCGTCCGGACCCCCTGTTGGCAGTGTGCGCGCGCGAGCATAGCCTGGAGATGTGGACGCTGGGCTACTTTGACCACGTCTCTCCAACCCCAGGCCTACATATGGCGAGAGACCGCTTCCGGATGATTGCCGACCAGGAGTGCCAGATCATCAGCGAGAATGTGGGGCACGCCAGCCTTTCGACGGCCGCAGGTGATCTCTGCCATCAAGTCATCTCCCTGCACAACAGGTTCATGGGCAGCCCCGGCCATCGCGCCAACATTCTGAGTCGTGACGTCTCGCTAGTGGGAGTTGGGCTGGCGCTTGACGGCGAGGGCAGGATCTTGATCACGCAAGACTTTCTCCACCCGGCTCGGGAGCCTCGACAATGCTCCGACTAGGCCCACGCCCTGGGCCGGATAGCGCCGTGGAGTGATAGGTACAGGTATTGAGAATGGTGTTCAGGATCAGTCGAAGCGAGGTAGGGTTTCTCATCCTCTGGCCGGTGGCCCTGGCGCTGGGAGTACTGGCAGGCGCGGGGGCCGAAGAGCTCAGCCCGGCGCAACAGGCTCAGTCAAATGTCCAGGCGGCGCGCCTGGAGATGGGTTGTGACAACCTGCCGCGCGCCGTGGAACTGCTGCAGGCCGCCCGGGACCTGCAGCCGCAGTGGATCGTCCCCCACCAGTACCTGGCACTCGCCCACCAGGCGCAGGAGGCCCAGGATCAAGCGCTCGCCGAGTACATGCTGGTACAGGGGCAGACTTACGACAACCTGCCCTCGGGGCGGGGTAATGCGGCGGAGAGCAAAGATGCCGTCTTGCGCGCTGAGGCCACAGTTCTGTGGCTCACGAACCGGACGCGCCGAGAAAACAAGTTGGCGCTGCTGCGGCCCGATCCGCGCTTGGCGGTGGTAGCACGCGAGCACAGCCTGGAGATGCGGGACCTGCAGTACTTTGACCATACCTCTCCCACCCCCGCTCTGCGCACGCCCCTGGATCGTTTTCGGGCGGTTTTCAACTTCTTGCCGCGCTGCATCGCCGAGAACATCGCTAGGCGCTGGGGGGATAGCTCCTGCTTTACACTGGAGAAGATCGCCGCCACCCACCAGGATTTCCTCAATAGTCCGGCCCATCGGGAAAACCTCTTGTTACCCGACGTGACGTGCGTGGGGGTGGGCATTGCCCTCAACGCGCAGGGGCACTACTGGCTGACCGTGAATCTGGCGAAGTACAGCGGTCAAGACTAAGATTTCGTCCGTGATGCCGCGCCTCCGGAAGTAAGATACAGCCATGGTAAGAGTGATCCAAGCCGGTCTGCGTGAGACAGCCGCCTTGCTGGAGCGGGTAGCCGAAGAGATGGCGCCTGCCATTGGTCAGGTGGTGGAAAAAGCGTTGGACTGCCTGCGCAGTGGGGGCAAGATCGCTCTATGCGGGAATGGGGGCAGCGCCTCGCAGGCGCAACATCTAGCGGGCGAGATGGTGGGGCGCTTCCGGCGTGAGCGGCCCGCGTACGCCGCCTTGGCGCTGACCACGGACACTGCCATCCTGACCGCCATCGGCAATGACTACGGCTACGAGGAGGTCTTCCGCCGCCAGGTGGAGGGACTGCTGGTTCCCGGCGATCTGCTGATCGCGCTGAGCACCAGCGGGAATGCAGAGAACATCCTGCGGGCAGTAGACGAGGCGAAGCGGCTGGGGGTGATAACCGTCGGTCTGACCGGGCAGGGCGGGGGTCGTCTGGCCGAAGTCGCGGATCTTTGCCTTCGCGTGCCCCATGCGCAGACCTCCATAGTGCAGGAGGCCCACCTGGCTATCGGCCACCTGCTCTGCGAGCTGATTGAGCAGAGGCTGGCACCGTGAGCCGTGGTCCATAGTCCTGTCTTCGAGAGGCAAGTCGGCTAGCCGGGGTCCGTAGTCTCCCTATTTTCCCTTCCATGCTGCGCCCGCCTTTGATAGTCATTGGCTTTGACTTAGGCAACACCAACCTCACAGCCGCGGTGGTGACGACGACCGGGGAGGTTCTGGGCCGGTGGAAGGAAGAGAATCCCCGGGCGGAAGGCGCGGCGGCGAGCCTGGGGGTGGTCGAGCGGATGCTGCAGAAGGCGCGAGCCCAGTGGCCCCAAGCAGCGGCAGTGGGGATTGGCTTTGGCGGGCCGGTAGAGGTAGCGACCGGTACCATCCGCCGGTCGCATCATACCGAGGGCTGGGAAGGTCTGTGCCTGGCCAAGTGGGCAGAGGAGAGGGTGGGGATACCAGTCTACGTGGAGAACGACGCGAACGCCGGGGGCCTGGGCGAGGCCCTGTTCGGGGCGGGCCGCGGCATGGGCAGCTTGCTGTATGTCAACGTGGGGACGGGCATCGGCGGGGCGATTCTGCTGGGGGGGCGCGTGCACCACGGCGCCCACACCAACGCCGGAGAGATCGGGCACGTGGTGCTCACTCCAGAGGCGGGCCCGGTGTGCACCTGCGGCAAGCGAGGGTGCCTGGAGGCCTGGGCCAGCGGGGATGCCCTAGGGCGCGCTGCGAGAGAGGCACTGATTACCGAGCCGAAGCGGCTCAGTGTGCTGAGAGACCTTCCCGCGGCGCAGCTCAGTGGGCGGGCCGTGGCCAAAGCGGCTGGCTTGGGCGATTCACTGGCCGAAGAGGTGCTACGACAGGGCGGGCGTTACTTGGGAATAGCGTTGGCCGCGGTCTGCAATGTTGTGGACCCGGAATTGGTAGTCATCGGTGGAGGTGTCTCGCAGGGCGCTCCCGGCTACCTGCTGGCAGCGGAACAGGCATTGCGCGAGTATGCTGTACCTCCGGTAACGGTAGGCACGCCCCTCGTGCCGGCGGCGTTAGGCTATGAGGCCGGGGTCATCGGCGCGGCGGCAGTTGCGTTACAGGCGTTGGGAGGAGTAGAATAGTCGTGGGCAAGTCCAGTCAGCATACCTGTACTAGTCAGTATCTCATTTCGGGAGCGCACCCATGATTGACCTGTCCGATCTCGCTGGTCTTCCGCTCAGATTCGATCCCACGACCTGTGCGGTGAGCTTTGGCCCGCAAGTGCGGGATCCCCTCTATGGCACGCGGGAGCTGGAGGCTCTCCGCCCGGTTCTGGCCGCCCCCGACTGTGAGGGGCCTGAGTTGGTCTACTACATGTACCGCAACCTTGGTCTCAAGGGGGATGAGCAGCTTCTGGGCATCCACCGCCTGCGCTATGACGTAAGCATTTTTGTGCCGGCCCTGCTGGGACAGGAGCCCATGAAGACCTCCGGACACTACCACCCCGCCGTTTATCGTGGCGGAACGGCCTATCCGGAGATCTACGAAGTGCTGTACGGCGAGGCACTTTACGTACTGCAGAAGGTTGACGACATCGAGGCCGGTCCCCGGCAGGTGCGGGTGCAGGATGTCATCGCCATGCGCGTGAAAGCCGGGGAGAAGGCCATGATGCCGCCGGGCTATGGGCACGTGACCATCAACACGCTGAATCAGCCGCTGGTCATGGCTAACTGGGTTTGCGCGGACTTCGGGTCGATATATGAGCCGGTGGAGAAGTGCCGGGGGTTCGCCTACTACCTGAAGAGGCAGCGCGGTCGGGACCGCTGGGAGCGCAACGACCGGTACACCCGGCCGGTACCTGAGCTACGCTTCGCCGAGCCGCAGCCGATTATCGAGTTCGGGCTGGAGCCGGGCGTGCCCATGTACCAGGTGTGTCGCAAACACCCCGAGCTGTTTGCCTTCCTCGTGCGTCCGCAGGACTACGAGGAGCAGATGTGGAAGGGGCTCCAGGTTGCCCCGCAGTGACCAACGCGCCGCCAGGCGTGCTTGACAGGTAGTCGGCCTGCGTCTAGAATAGGATATGGAAACCACACCCCCGCCTGTCTCATCTCCCCTCCTGCGCGAAGGTTTGTCGTTTGACGACGTGCTGCTGATTCCGGCCCGCTCCGATCTGTTGGTCAGCGAAGCCGATGTGCGCACGCGCTTCAGTCGCAACATCGCTTTGAACATTCCCATCGTGAGCGCGGCCATGGACATGGTCACCGAGGGCCGCTTGGCGATCGCCTTGGCCCGCGAGGGGGGCATAGGAGTCATCCACAAGAACATGACCCCCGAGGAGCAGGCCATAGAGGTGGACAAGGTCAAGCGCTCCGAGAGCGGTATGATCGTGGACCCGGTGACGTTGCGCCCCGAGGCTACGGTGCGGGAGGCCCTCGACCTGATGGGGCACTACCACATCTCCGGCCTGCCCATTACCACTGAGGAAGGGCGGCTGGTGGGCATTCTCACCAACCGGGACCTGCGCTTTGAGACTGACTTGGACAAGCCGGTCGCCGAGGCCATGACCTCCCAGAATCTGGTGACCACTCCGGAGGGAACCACGCTGGAGGAGGCCAAACGCATCCTGCATCGGCGACGCATCGAGAAGCTGCCGGTGGTGGACGAGGGGATGATTCTGCGGGGTCTGATCACTATCAAGGACATCGAGAAGGTGGCGGCTTACCCGCAGGCCTGCAAGGACAGCCTGGGACGGCTGAGGGTTGCAGCGGCAGTGGGGGTCGGGCTGGATGCTACGCTCCGTGCCGAAGCTCTGGTGGACCGAGGCGTGGACGCGCTGGTCGTAGACACCGCTCATGGTCACTCCGGCGGAGTGCTGGGCATGGTAGAACTGTTGCGCGAGCGGTTCGCGGGGGTGGACATCGTCGCCGGGAACGTCGGAACGCGCGAGGGCGCTGCAGCGCTGATCGCCGCCGGGGTGGATGCCGTGAAGGTGGGCATGGGGCCGGGATCCATCTGCACCACCCGGGTAGTGGCGGGTGCCGGGGTGCCACAGCTCACTGCTATTCTGGATGCGGCCGAAGCCTGTGCCGAACACGGAGTACCGCTGATCGCCGACGGTGGGATCAAGTACTCGGGCGACATCACCAAAGCGTTAGCGGCAGGCGCAGACTCGGTGATGATTGGCAACCTGCTAGCCGGTACTGAGGAAAGCCCCGGTGAGACGGTCCTGTACAGAGGCCGCACTTACAAGGAGTACCGGGGCATGGGCTCGCTCGCAGTAATGGGCGGCTCACGCAGCACCCGCGACCGTTACGGCCAGCAAGAGGTAGACACCGAGAAGCTCGTACCGGAGGGCATCGAAGGGCGCGTGCCCTATAAGGGGCCGCTGCAGGTGGTAGTGAATCAACTGATTGGTGGGCTGCGCGCCGGAATGGGCTACTGTGGCGCGCCGAGTCTGGAGGCGCTGCGTAGTCGCCCCAATCCCAAGTTCTACCGCATTACCGCCTCCGGCCTGCGGGAGAGCCATCCGCACGACGTGATTATCACCGAGGAGGCGCCCAACTACCAGATGCCCGAGTAGGAGCCGTAGGTCGCGGATCGTTTGACGTGGAGCGCCTGGCCAGATTCCTCCCAGCCACGATCGATGATCCCAGACCACGATACGAAAATGTCAGGAATCCGTCTGGTTCACCTAACCAAGCGCTTTGACGGGACTACCGCGGTCAGAGATGTACACCTGGAGGTTAAGGACCGGGAGTTCATGGTCTTGGTCGGCCCCTCGGGCTGCGGCAAGACCACCATCCTGCGGCTGATTGCGGGACTGGAGGAACCCAGCGAGGGCGAGATCTGGATAGGCGATCGACTGGTCAACAGCCTGGAGCCCAAAGACCGCGACATCGCGATGGTCTTCCAAAACTACGCCCTCTACCCGCACATGACGGTGGCAGACAACATCGCCTTTGGCATGCGCCTGCGCAAGATGGCGCCGGCGGAAATCACCCGCCGGGTGCAGGAGGCCGCGGAGATGCTGGGCATCGGCAGCCTGCTGAGCCGGCGTCCGTCGGAACTGTCCGGCGGCCAGCGGCAGCGGGTGGCGCTAGCCCGAGCGATTGTGCGCGAGCCGGCGGCCTTCCTGATGGATGAGCCGCTGTCCAATCTTGACGCTAAGTTGCGCTTGCAGACCCGTGCGGAGCTAGTCAAGCTCCATCGCCGGTTGGGGATCACCACCCTGTACGTGACCCACGACCAGGTGGAAGCCATGACCATGGGCGACCGCATTGCGGTCATGCGCGATGGACAGGTTCAGCAGGTGGACACTCCTCTAGGCTTGTACAACCATCCCGCGAGCCGCTTTGTCGCCGGCTTCATCGGCAGTCCAGCCATGAACTTCGTGGAAGCGGAGATCCTGGCCAGTAATGGGGACATGCGTGTGGACGCGGGCGGTTTCAGTCTCACCGTCCCGCCACACAAGCGCGGCTCGCTGCAAAACTATGCGGGACTGCCTATCATCCTGGGTCTGCGTCCTACCGATCTCTTTGACGCCCGCCAGTCGCCGCCGCTAGACCCGGAGCCAGGCAACACGCTGCGAGGCAAGGTCGAGGTCGTGGAGAGTCTGGGCGCAGAGAGCATCATACACTTGCGCGTTGGGCAGGATGAGTTACTGGTCAAGGTGGATGGCGCAGCGGCGGTCCGTCCCGAGGAGGAAATGGAAGTGCTGGTAGACCTCAACCGCCTGCACTTCTTCGACCCGGAGACAGAGAACCGGGTGGCTTGATCCAGCGACGGGCGCGACGTCCCTCCGGTCGGAATCGCCGCGGTCACCGGCCCCCGCTACCGCCCCGCAAGAACCATGAGCCGGCCCCGATTGCTGCTTCATACCTGCTGCGGTCCCTGTGCGGCGGTCTGCGTCGAGCGCCTGCAGCCCGCCCATGCGGTCACTCTCCTGTGGTACAATCCCAACCTCTATCCGCCCCAGGAGCACGAGCGTCGGCTGATCGCAGCACGCCGGGTGGCAGAGCACTTCGGAGTGGGGATGATCGAGATACCGCCGGAACCCGGTGCCTGGCGGGAAGCGATCAGTGTGATCCAAGGCTGGGAGAGTCAGGATGAAGGCGGACCGCGCTGCAATCTGTGCATGGCTCTGCGGATCACCCATACTGCTCTGGAGGCCTCCCAACGCGGCTTTGACCGCTTCAGCACGTCGTTGTTGGTTAGCCCGCACAAGAATGCGGATTTCATCAGTCAGACGATGGCGTCCGCGGCGGAGGACAATCCGCCTGCGCAGGCCGTGGTAGTGAGCTTCCGTGAGCGTGGTGGCTTTGCGCGGAGCGTTGAACTGAGCAAGCAGTTGGGGCTCTACCGACAGAACTACTGCGGCTGCCAGTGCAGCCAAAAGGCTACCTGACGCTACCTGTCCGTCATTACTGTCCAGACCATACGGCAGCTCGCGTCCCTGCCTGTCTGTCGTGGAAAGCAGCGCGTGCCATGCCTCTCGACCCCGTCAAGATAGGTGTTGTCGGCTGCGGCGATATAAGCGGTGCGTACCTCCGACAGTGTCCGCAGTTTAGGATCCTGCGCGTGGCGGCTTGTGCCGACCTGATCGCCGAGCGGGCGGAAGCCCGCGCCCGGGAATTTGGGGTGCCCCGGGTGGTCAGCGTGGAGGAGTTGCTGGCCGACCCGGAGATCGAGATCGTGGTCAACCTGACCATTCCCAAGGCCCACTACGAGGTTGCCCTTGCCGCGGTGGAGACCGGCAAGAGTGTGTGGAACGAAAAGCCGCTGGCTGTCACGCGCGAGCAAGGCAGAGAACTGTTGGCGGCCGCCCGGCAGCGCGGAGTGCTGATCGGCTGCGCGCCGGACACCTTCATGGGCGGAGGGCATCAGACCTGTCGCAAACTGATTGACGACGGCGCTATCGGGGAGCCAGTGGCGGCCACTGCTTGTATGTGGTGTCACGGGCATGAATCCTGGCACTGCGATCCCCACTTCTTCTACGAGACGGGGGCAGGCCCCATGTTTGACATGGGCCCGTACTACCTGACCGCCCTGGTCAACATGCTGGGACCGGTGCGCCGGGTGACCGGCTCCGCGCGGATCACCTTTCCGCAGCGCACCATCACCAGCGGGGCACGGGCCGGTCAGGTCATCGAGGTGGAAGTGCCCACGCATGTGACCGGGATTATGGACTTCGCCCAGGGAGCGATAGGGACGATCCTGACCACCTTCGACGTGTGGGAAGCGAACCTGCCTTGCCTGGAGATCTACGGAACCGAGGGGAGTCTGAGCGTGCCGGACCCCAACGGCCCGGGGGGCACGCCGCGGATTAGCCGGGCGGGAAGTGGTACGTGGGAGGAGGTTCGTTTCACCCACGGCTATGCTGACATGAGCCGCAGCCTGGGCGTGGCGGACTTGGCCTACGCGCTACGCACCGGCCGGCCACCCCGCGCCAGCGGGGAACTGGCCTACCACGTGCTGGACCTGATGCACGCTTTCCATGACGCGTCGGAGCGAGGGGAGCACATCCTACTGGAGAGTACGGTGGGACGTCCGGCGGCGCTGCCGGAGAGACTGTCCGTGGGGGAACTGGACGATTAGGACAGGACTCAACCCGCGTGCCGGTGACGAGAGATAATCTCCTCCTGCAGCTCTCGGCTGAGGGTGGTAAACCGCGCCGAGAAGCCTCCCACACGGACGAACAGGTGTGGATATCGCTCCGGGCACGCCAGCGCCTGTTCCAGCTCCTCTACACTCGTCGTGTTGCCCTGGAAGATCATCCCCCCGCGCGCGAGAAAAACCTCCAGGATCGCCCGCATGCGCTCAACGGTTACCCAGCGGTGGTCCATGTCCCACATGGAGGTGGCACCGCCGGCCACGCAGCGAAGGTCGAGGGAGAGGCAGGAGTTGAGCGCGGCGGTGAGCCCGGCAGTCAAGCCGCGGCGGGTGGGGGTAATGCCGTGGCCGATCATTTCGCCGGCCCGCGAGCCGTCGGCGCGTGCCCCCAGTTGTGCGCTGACGTCCGGTGTCCAGGTAAAGTTAAAGAGCATGGGCTTGAGGTGTCCCCCGAAGCGGGTGCTCGCGGCCTGGGCAGCAGCGCAGACCGTCTCCAGAACCCGCCTGCACATTGCGTCGGCCGCCGGATCTTCCAGGCCGTACTTGGGCACCTGGAGCAACCGTGCGCGGAGCGTTTCAAAGCCTCGGAAATCTGCCCGCAGCGCTGCCAGGAGTTCCTCCCCGCTGACGAACCGCTTCTCGTAGATTGCCACGCGGAGGCCGTGCAGGGAATCGGCTGCGCTGGTTATGCCCAGCGGAGCGAAGCCGTACTCGTGGTACCGGGCTCCGCCTGCCTGCTGCTCGCGGCCCCGCCGCAGGCAGTCGTCGGTCAGGCTGGAGAGCAAGTACGCAGGCCGGTACCAGGCGAAACACTCGCTGACCACGTCCAGCGACCTCGCGATCTCCCTATACTCCCACTGGATCTGGCGCTCGAACGCGGCATAGAGGTGCTCAAAGGACTCGTAGTCGCTGAGGTTGCCCTCCAGATGGAGCAGCTGTTCGCCGCTGACTAGATCCTGGCCGCCGGTGAGCACCAGCTCCAGCGTCTTGGCAACGTTGTGGGTGCGCGTCCAGTTCAAGTCGCAGTTGGCTCCCTGGACGCTAATCTCCATGCAGCCGCCGGCCATGTACCGGGCGGCGTCCTCATAAGGTGTGTCTGAGGCGACGAGGGCGGGGAGACAGACCTCGTCGTTGTAGATCTGTGCTCGATTGCGGCCGTGCACGAGGTAGCGAGCAGCCACGGTTACTAGTTCGGGCGGGCTACTCTGCGCGAGCCGTACGTAGACCGCGGGATGCGTCTGGTCGAGAGCGCCGATGGACTCTACCATCATATAGGTGAGGGGATTGGTGGCGTCAGACCCGTCGGGGTGAACCCCCCCTACCGTTACCGCTTCTACCCAGCCGTCGGCCGGGGCCACGCGCTCGTGCAGCCGCAGGAACAGCTCATCCACCAGGTCCTTGGCCTCGGCCAGCGTTATGCGCTCGGCGGCTAGGTCCGCCTCCAGGTATGGCCAGAGGTACACGTCCATCCGACCGGGCCCGTTTCCGCCGTAGGGATTCTCGAACATCACCGCCAAGTACTGGAAATGGAAGGACTGGACGGCCTCGTGGAAGGTGCGGGCGGGATAGCGGGGCACCCGCCGGCAGAGCGCGATCATTGTCTGAAGACGCTCCTGTTCGGGGCCGGTGGTCTCCGCCATCCGTTCCTCTAAAGCCGCGACATGGCGCGCATTCCATCGCAGGACCGCCTGCCAGAGCAGAAGAGCCCCCCGGTAGAGGCGCTTGGCCTGGGGATCAGTCGCCCGGGCCAGGTGAGCGCGCACACGCGAGAGCAGGCCCTCAATCCCCTCGGCGAGCAGGCGGTCCCAGCGCCACCCCACGTGACCAGGTGCGCCCAACTCGACGAAGTAGGGGTCGAACTCCGCCGCAAAACGCGCTCGGACGAAGTGGTACGGATCGTAGGCTTGGGTCAGGCCGTCGTTGGGGACGAAGCCGGGGGGCAGGTCCGTGGCCTGATAAAGCATCCCTACGAGGTACTCTTCGGGGAATAGGTAGATCGGCTCATGCTCCAGAGCGTAGGCCAGGGAGCGGGTGTAGCGCTCCCAGTACGGCCGTCGGCGGTAGCGTCCGAAAAAGGCCTCCTCAAAGTGTGGCCTCTTCCAGGAGGGCGGGCGGCTTTGCTCGCGCGCACGCGCCATCTCCCGCAGCGCCCGGACCCGCTCGGATAGAGGGGTGAAGTGCGCGGCAGCGGAGACGGTGGGCGCAAGTTCGGTGGTGGCTGACATTGGTAGTCCTAGAAGACAGTCACTGATCCGGGGTCTCCCGGAACCAGGATGACTATACGCAACAAGGGAGTTGCCGTCAATGGCGGCCGCGCGCGGCGCTTAGGCGGGGTTGACGGAACCAGAGCGCCCGATTAGAATAGAGGTGCGGGACGGCCCGGGGCGTAGCGCAGTCCGGCTTAGCGCGTCGGCTTTGGGAGCCGAAGGTCGCCGGTTCGAATCCGGCCGCCCCGACCAGGGCCCGGCTGAGCGGGAGTAGCTCAGATGGTAGAGCGTCAGCCTTCCAAGCTGATTGTCGCGAGTTCGAGTCTCGTCTCCCGCTCCATACGACAGGCACTGCAGTAGGCACAACGGCAGACAACACGGGCCGGTGGGAATGTCGTTCGGCCTTCCGTCGGACTTGTTCTTGAGCCTAAAGTTGGGCCTGTCGTAGGATTGCGCCCGTAGCTCAGGGGATAGAGCAACGGCCTTCTAAGCCGTCGGTCGCCCGTTCGAATCGGGCCGGGCGCGCCAAGATACGACAGGCACAGCGACAAACAACGCGCACCGAGCGGACTGTCGCTGAGTGTGAAGTTGAGCCTGTATCCAGGGATGGTGGATGTAGCTCAATTGGCAGAGCACCGGACTGTGGCTCCGGTGGTTGTGGGTTCGAGTCCCATCATCCACCCCACTTTGACTGCTGCGGAACGGCAGCATAACGGCAGCTGAAGTTACGTCTCCCGTCGGGCGCGCCTGTAGCTCAGTGGATTAGAGCATCGGACTTCGGATCCGAGTGTCGGGGGTTCGAGTCCCTCCAGGCGCGCCATACCTCTTTCTCCGCTTCTCAGACCCCGGTCACTGCGTCCACCATGCTCCTCTCCCTGCCCCCTGGCTCGGCAATCGGTAGTGCCTTCCCGCCGTATTCCGCGCGGTGCAGAGCACGTGATCAGTTAGGGGAGGGAGAGAAGACCAGGGCGGGGAATACCAGGGTGCTAAGTGCGCCATCAGCAGCGTGCCTCTGGCCGTTGCGCCCGTCCCATCTGGAGGTATCCCGCATGTCGGTATGCTCAGCCCTTCGCGTCGGTTTGTTACTTCTGCTACTTTCCCTGAGTCTCCCCCTCCTGGCGGCACCGCCCTCCGGTCCGCCTGTGCTGAACGTGCCGGGCGATCCCAGCGAACTGCGCGACGCGTGCCGGGATGATCCCTTCCTCTCGCGTTGGGCCGGGGGCTGGCCGATCATGGGAGGACTGCAGTCCGCGCTGCTCCCTGATGATCAACTGCCGATCCTGGACCGTCCCCATCTGCCCTGGGGCAAGCCGCTGGCGGGTGGCCCCGTGCGCATCGGTTACTTTGGGTGGGCCAACAGTCATGGGGAAGGCGACATGGCGCAGGTGGCGCTGCGCCTAGACTGCAAGCTGTACGTGGTAGAGATTCCTCCGAACAACTACGAGAGTTCCGGGCTGAGCCATGGCCTGGCCACTGACCCGGACACGGGCTGGCTGGCCCGCAAGGCGCTCAAGACGCTCGACCGTGACCTAGATGTGATCGTTCTCGCGCAAGGGGCGCAGGAGTTGCCCCCCGATGTCGTGGAGCGCATCAAGGCCAAGGTGGCGGCCGGCTGCGGGCTCTATGTCGGCGTCCCGACCGGCGACTCGCCGGAGTTCGTACCGCGGGAGGCGTCCGGTCCGAGAAACGCGGGCCCACGAGGCCTGGCCGCCAAGTGCCTGCAGCCGGAGATCGTCAATAGCTTCCCGACCAACGTGCTGCCCCAGATGGAAGATGCTCGCGTGGTGTATGACACGGGCGCGCCGAAAGCCGAGTGGAAGCCGGTGGCAACCTATGCGGATCTCCCCGTCTGGTTCAGCGGGAGCCTGGGCAAGGGCCGAATAGTCGCGGCCAACTATGAGGCGTGGGGCTTCTTCTTCAACAGCACCGTGGGTACGCCCGGCGGCCGGGCGGGCTGTATCCGCTACGAGGAATACTGGGCGCAGACGGTGGCGCACTTGCTGCGCTGGCTGTGTGGGCGGGACCCTGGCGTCGTCATGGAGTTGTCGGTTCCCAGCCCGTCTCTGGCAGGGGCCGACATCCCTCTGGGAGTGACCGTGCGAGGGACGGGCCCGAGGGAGCAGCGTCTGAATCTGGAAGTATCCGTTCGCGACTGGGAGTTCAATACGGTCGCGGAGAAGAGGACTGCCATCACTGTGCCCGGTGCGCGCGAGACAAGCGTGCAGGTGCAGCTGCCCTCGCTACCGGCGGGCACCAAGTTCGTTGCCAGCGTCATCGCTCGTAACGCGAAGGGCGAATCGGTGGACTGGGCCTGCGCGGTGCTGGAGACAACGTCGGAGTTGCCGCTGAAGATCAGCACCGACCAAGAGATCTACAAGCTGGGCGATACGGTCGAGATTCGCGCGGAGACCGGTGACTCCGGTGCCGGACTGGAGACGAGAGTGCGCGTATGGGACGCCACGGGGCGTCTGCTACAGGAGCACAGCGCTACCGTACCTGGTGACGGGCGCCTGGTGGATTACTACGAACTGGGGGACGTGCGCACGCCTCGGTTCCGGGCTGAGGTTACGCTCAGCAAGCAGGGGCAAGCGCTGGTCGTTGCGGAGCGCGAGTTCTTCTCCCCGATCAACGGTTGGGACGACTGGCAGTCCAGTCTGTGGTCGGCCTGGTGGACGAGTCCCTGGCAGTATGAGTTCGGCAATCGGGTGCTCCGCGACTGGACCGGGCAGAACAGCGTGGACGTAGCGCACGGCAGCGAGCCCTTTATCGAGGCGCGCTTGGGGATGCGGAACCACCGGCTCAACGATGGGGCCGTCTCCACGGCGCACTTGTACACCGGACCGGAGGGGTACGAGAATCAAGTGCACTCGGTGACCAAGTCGGCAATCGAGTGGGTTCGCCGCTATGGGACCAGCTGCTGGAACCTGCAAGATGAGCGCGGCTGGGGTGGTGGGCCGCCGCCGGACTTCGGGCCGAAGGTGCTGGAACGCTTCCGGGCCTGGCTGCAGGAGGCCTACGCCGGGGACATCGCGCAGTTGAATGGGGACTGGGGCACGGAGTACGCCGACTTCGGGGAGGTCAAGCCGGTCCTGGAGACGGAGCTGCCCAATCGGCCGGCCGACCTGATCGGGTGGGTGGCCACCCGCAGCTTCATCCGCAATGAGTGTCTGCGGATAGACCAGGCCACGGCCGATCTCATCAACGGCGCCAACCTCCCCACCAAGCAGTACTTCGGGATTGACGCTTTCATCTACAGCCACCACACGCCGTACTCCGGGGTGGACTTCGGGGCGATGCTGACCGGGCCTTTCAACACGCACTTTCCCTACACTACCGAGCGGCAGACCGAGTACGAAATGGCGCGCGGGCTAGCGCCCCAGGACTCGCCCTTCCCCTCGCAGGCGGGGGAGAAGAGCGACGCCAAGTGGGAGTACTTCAGCGTGCCTTGGCGGCAGGCGCTGGCCGGAGGGGCAGGCGGCGTGTTGGGCGTGTCCCGCTTCATCGGCTGGACCTTCGTGCACGAGTTCGGGTATCTGTACCCGCAGGCGCTATGGTACCGGGATTCCGAGCGACCGCTGCGGGAGGGGTTGGGCAAGGTGCTGCTGGGGGCGAAGCGAGAGACCGACCCGGTGGTCTTCATGTACAGCTATCCTTCCACCGTCGTGAACTGGGCGGCGGGGAGATGGATAGAGCCGAACAACGAGCATCTGCTCACCCGCCCCAGCGTATACAGTGTGCAGGCGCTGCAGAACATGTGCGCCGACTGCGGCATAACCGCGCGCTGGCTTACGGATCGGCAAATAGCGGCGGGAGCTTTGGGAGACGCCAAGCTGCTGATCATTGCGGACTACTTCGGGATGGCGCTGAGCGAGGCCACCTGCGCCGCGATCCGCAAGTTTGTGGCTGACGGCGGCACAGTGCTGGCCGACATGGCACCGGCCGTGTACGACGAGCGGGGGAAGTTGCGCTCTCAAGGTGGTCTGGATGAGTTGTTCGGTGTCACCCGGGACAGGCTGGAGTTGGGCACACGGGCCACCGACTGGCTAGTGAACGGGGATGTGGCCCGGGACCCGCGGGTGCCGTTGCCCTCTGGCGGCTGGTACATCGCCGAGTTTTGGGAAAAGAGCCTGAAGGTAGCGGGGGGCAAGGCGCTGGGACAGCACATCTTCGGAACCGACGCGCCTGCCTTCATCATAAACGACACAGGCAAGGGGCACACCATGCTGCTCAACTTCCTGATCACGCAGTACAACCGGCAACCCGACGAGTGGTCGCTGGGGATGATGAGGGCGGTCCTGCGCTTCGCGGGAGTCAGCGCACCTGTGCGCGTGGTGGACTCCCTGCGACGAGCGCCCTGGGGCTACCAGGTCCATCGGTACCGCGAGGGCGACAACTACTACGTCGGCGTCTACCGGCTGAGCGATACTCCCAGCGTCAACGAGGACACGGTTACCGTAGAGCTGCCCCAGGGAGGACATGTCTACCTCGCTGGGGGGGTGTTGGACGCTTCGGGCGGGATCATGCAGAGAACCACCTACCTGGGGAAGACGGACCGGCCTCGGGTCACGCTGAAAGGTGCCGGGTCAGCGCTGTTGGCGGTCCTGCCCTATCAGGCGCAGGGGCTGAGTATGTCGGCACCGGGCAGCGCCCGATTGGGGGAGCGAGTGCGCGTGCCCTTGCGGCTGACCACCACCGGCAGATCCGGGCGGCATGTAGTACGCGTTACCGCCACCGATCCCGGCGGAAGCGACAGCTTCCTGTATAGCGCCAATGTTACGCTGACCGGTGGCACAGGCGACTACTACCTGCCGCTGGCCCTCAACGATGCGGTGGGAGCCTGGACGCTGACAGCTCGCGAGGCCGTCAGTGGGCAGGAGGCCCGCGCCACGATCCGGGTGAGCCGGCCATGAGCAAAGTCACACGGCTTCTGGTGGCTTTACTGGCCCTGACACCGACTGTCGGTCACGGAGCCGGACCTGAGGCAGTCACCCCGACCCTGGCTCCCTGGGAAGTACTTTCGGGGCAGGGCGAGGTCTCATCCGTAGAAGGGACGGCGTTGGCGCGGCTTACGGGTGGCCACGAGCTGGTGGTCGTGTCGGCGGCCTTTCCGGTGCATGGGGACACCATCTACCGGGTGAAACTGCAACTGAAGCGCGAGCAGGACCTGCGCGTCTATGCGCGCCTCCAGGAAATGGTAACACCGGAGGCAGGCCCGCTGCACGGGCTGGCCTTCTGGCCGGGATATGCCTTGCCCCCGCCGGAGTTCATGGACCTGTACAGTTGCATCGGCACGAGTCCGGGGGCGAAGACGGCACGGATCAATCTCATCATCTGGCCCGGGCAGAGCCGCAAGACCGGCGAAACGGCCCTGCGTGGGCTGGAGCTGACGCCTGTGGGTAAGGTTGACTACCCGGCGACCGACAGCGCCAATCTTCTGCTCAACGGAGCTTGTGAAGCCGCGGATGAGCGGGGGGTGGCGCTGTATTGGCAAAGTTGGGGCGGGTCGCCGGAAAGTCGCCGCATTGTGCCAGGGGTGGGGCGCAACGGCACCTCAGCGCTGGCTATCGGGGGGAGGTATCTTCTATCTTCACCTGTATTCGCGCCGCGGGTAGGGCGTCGCTACCGACTGGGCGGTTGGTTCAAAGGAGCCGGAACGGTGTCCTTTGAGCTGCGGGGTTTCCACCGGTGGGAGATCCTTGCCATGGGGCAGGCTAGTGGACAGTTCACGGCCATCCCCGACGACTGGCGGTGGTTCTCGATGGAGACGGTGGCGCTGCCGGGCCACACCCAGATGGCACCTGTGATTTCCCTGGCGGGAACGGGAGATAACCCAATGCTCATCGACGACATTTCCCTTGTGGAGGTGGGGCTGAACCGGCGGGGGTAGGGCGGTGATCAGGTGCGCACGCGGACGCGCCGCGCGTGGAAGACAATCAGCAGTTACCTGGCTACCGTAATGGCCAAGACCTGTCACATCCTGCTCTTGACCGCACTGCTCCTGATCTCGCCGGTCTTCGCCGGGGAAGCGCTCCGGGGGCCCCAGGGGACCACGGCTGCTTACCAGGGGTGGATGCTGTCCTGCCTGGACGACCTGGCTCAAGACCTGCCGCAGATCACGGCCTCCGCAGAGCAGGCTGCAGATCTGTACGTCAACCAGAATCACGCTCTGGTGCTGGGCGGAGCCGAAGGGTTCGTCTCCGAGGCTTTCGGCCGGGCCGGCGGGATGATGCCCATCATGGCTCTATGGCAATGGCGGCGTTCTCCCGGCCCCGCCGTAGTCTTGTACGCCCTGCGGGAGGAGGCTCTCGCACAGGACTGGCAGAGCCTCGGGCGCCTGGTCGAGAGGGGGGGCAAGATCATCCTCTTCGCGCGGCGGGCCCTACTCACCGAGGCCGAGCGGGCCGGGATCAGGCCGCTGGCGGTGGTGGACATCCACGCAGCGGAGCAGGGCGGGCTCTTCCGGGCGGGGGGTGGTCAGTGGCTGGTCCCCACAGACCCGGTCGCCCGCATGGCCGCCGAGTGGGCGTGGATCGGGGAGTTCATTGCCGCCTGCACGCGCGTGGGGAGAATGCCGACGATGTGGAAGTCCATGGGCGCGGAAGGCGGGGCGGCCTGGAATGAGCAGCATCGCGACCAGCGGTTCCACCAGACCGTACCCGCGGTAGTGCCCCCGGGCGCGCTGGGCCGAGCCTACCTAGACCGGGTGCGTAGTGACCTGCGCACGCTCTATGCCGCGGAGATCGGGCGGATCGTGAAAGTAGCCGACTGGGCTATGCAGGCGCGGGAGGCCGGGCGCGCGGTCTATACCTTCGCCAATGGGCATGGGCCCCTGCGCGATCCCGGCTGTCCCCACGATCCGCGCTACTTCCGCCAGTTGTCCACGCCGGACTATACGGTAGACCCCGCCGTCACGCTCGCCGCCGGGGACGTGATCCTCTACATCGGGCAGGGCGGGATGCCAGTGGAATGGGGCTCCTTCGCCCAGCGGGATTTGCCGGGCGACTGGCGCCGGACTGGAGTGCTGGTCGCCTGGAGCTTCGGCAATCTGTGGAGCGCCGAATTCTGCCGCCATGTCGCGATGATCAAGCCGGACGAGCCTTTTATTGACCAGCATTTTGCCTATGGGGATGCAACTGTGTGGATTGACGGGTATCCAATCGCGATTCTACCCGACAGCGGGATCACCTCAGAGGCCGTGCTGTGGCTAGCTACCGCCGAAATTCACGGGCGACTCTTCCCGTCCGCCGGCACGGGGCCCGAGGGCTATGTTGGCGGTATCACTGAGTAGGCCGGGCAAGGTTGACAAGGCCCAACTGGGGGGCTATACTAGGAACCGATGGCGGGGTTGCGGCCAGACGCCGTGTGCCTCGGCCGATGGCCGTCACTTCCGGGCTCGGAGCAAGAGTGCTTGAGCCCTTGTTTGTGTGTCGGGGGAGAAGCGCCCAGGCCGGGCGGGAGGCCAGGCCGGCGCGGAGAGAACTGGCGCCCTGCCCGACTGAGCGTGCGCGAGGCGGGCGTCCCCCGGCCCCACCGGAGTCCTCATCCATGCTGGCTGTATATTACGGCCCTGTGGCCACCATGGTCGTGCTCAGCGTCGCCTTTGCCGTGGTGGCGCTAGTCATGGCCTATCTGCTCCGCCCGGCCGACCTCTACGAAGCCAAGCTCCTGACCTACGAATGCGGGCTGGTCCCCTGGGGCGAGGCCTGGAGCAAGTTCTTCGTCCGCTACTACCTCATTGCCTTGATCTTCGTGCTGTTTGATGTGGAGGCCATCTTCCTAGTGCCTTGGGCGGTGGTATACAGGCGCCTGAGCACCACGGGGGGTCTTCACCTGTGGCCAGCGGTGGAGATGGCCATATTCCTGGGCATCCTGCTCCTGGGGCTGGCCTACGCCTGGCGCAAGGGGGACCTGGAATGGGCTTGAGAGAGCTGGAGGAGAGCCTGCGCCACCTGCCGGAGCGCCTACCTCAGGCCCCGCCGGAGCCGCTGCGCCGAGTGGCGCGGCGCTATCATGAGGGTCGGTTGCCGGTGGCCTTCCTCAACGTGGCCGATAAGGTGCTGGACAGCGCGCGGGCCTGTTCGTTGTGGTGGCTGCAGTTCGGACTGGCCTGCTGCGCCATCGAGTCCATGGCAGTCGGGGCCAGCCGCTACGACCTGGACCGTTTCGGCATCTTCCACCGTGCTACTCCCCGGCAGGCCGACGCCATGCTGGTGGCCGGCACGGTGACCATCAAGATGGCGCCCATCATCAGGCGGCTGTACGACCAGATGCCGGAGCCGCGCTACGTGATTGCGGTGGGGAACTGCGCGATCAGCGCGGGGCGCTTCTATCGACACGCCTACAGTGTCGTCAAGGGCATTGACCGGGTGATCCCCGTGGACATCTACATCCCCGGCTGCCCGCCGCGGCCCGAGTCGTTCATTGACGGGCTGCGTAAGCTCCATGACCTGATCCGCAAGGAATCCCTGGCCGACTCTCCCGCGCTGGAGGGCCGCCGGCCGGAAAGGTACCTGCGCAAGCGAGAACTGCCGTGAGTGAGGAAGTCCAGGAACAGGTAGAAGCAACGCCGGCCTCCGAGCCCCTGCCGGAACAATGGCAGGCGGCCGTCGGCGACCTGATCGTCGAGGGCTGCCTGCGCCGGGGCGTGCCGGAGTTGGTCACCACCCCGGAGCAGGTGATCGGCCTGCTGGAGCGCCTGCGGGCGCTGGACGAGCCCTACAACCGGCTGACCGATATGTGCGGGGCGGACCGGGGGGAGCATCTGCAGGTACTGTACTTCCTCTGCCGGGGGTACAGCGGGGACATGCTGGTCGTGAAGGTGAACGTTCCTCGAGACGGGCAGGTACCAACGGCGACGGAGCTGTGGCCGGTCGCGAACTGGTGCGAGCGGGAGATTGCGGAGATGTTCGGAGTGACCTTCACCGGTCATCCGGAGCCGGGGCACCTGCTGCTGCCGGAGGGCTGGGTGGGGTATCCGCTGCGCAAGGACTACGTCTACGACCGGGAGCATGAGTGGACGCGACCGGACCCGATGAGGGAGGATCCGGGCGAGGTGCTGGGGTTGGCGGAGGAAGAGGCGGAGGCGGAAGCGGAGTAGCCCGTCCCATGCGGACGCAGGCTTGGAAGCCTGCGCTACCCAGACAGAGACATGCCTTTCGACCCTACCTGCGTAACCGATGAGCTGATGATCAACATGGGGCCGCAGCACCCCTCGACGCACGGGGTGCTGCGGCTCGTTCTGACCATTGACGGCGAGAGAGTGCGGGCGGTGAAACCTGACATCGGCTATCTGCACTCCTCCCTGGAAAAGATTGCCGAGCAACTTGACTACCGCCAGTACCTGCCCTACGCGGATCGGTATGATTACCTCAACGCGATGGGCAACGAGCTGTGCTACGTGCGGGCGGTGGAGACCCTGCTGGGGATTGAGCCGACGGAGCGCTGCCAGTACATCCGCGTCATGATGGCGGAAATGAATCGCATCGCCTCGCACCTGGTGTATTACGGAGCGCTGGCCATAGACACCGGCGCCACCACCGTGCTGCTGTACTGCTTTCGTGAACGGGAGATGCTGCTGAATCTGTTCGAGGCGGCCGCCGGCCAGCGGCTGCTGTATCACTACTTCCGCGTAGGCGGTCTGCGCAATGACCTGCCATCCGACTTCTGCGACGGCCTGCGTGAGTTCTGCCGTATCTTCCCCGCCCGCGTGGGGGAGTATGACAGACTGCTGACCAGGAACCGGGTGTTCAAGAGCCGCACGGAAGGCGTGGGCTACCTCAGCCCGGAGACAGCCCTGGCCTATGGAGTGACCGGGCCGTGCTTGCGGGCCTGTGGGGTGCCCTATGATGTGCGCCGGGCGGCGCCATACTACGTTTACCCGGAGTTGGAGTTCGACATCCCCACTTTCACAGAGGGTGACTCCATGGCCCGGCACCGCGTGCGACAGGAGGAGATGCTGCAATCCTGCCGCATCTTAGAGCAGTGCCTGAATCGGCTGCCTCCGGGCGAGGTGAACGTCAAGGTCCCGCGCAAGCTTAAGCCGGAGCCCGGCGAGGTCTACGTCCGGGTCGAGTCGCCGCGCGGAGAACTGGGATGCTACCTGGTCTCCGACGGCGGGGAGAGGCCCTATCGCCTACACATGCGCACCCCCAGCTACTACAACCTCCAGGCCTACCCGGAGATGTGCAAGGAGGCCTGGGTGGCCGACCTGGTGGCGATTCTGGGGAGCGTGGATATTATGCTGGGGGACGTGGATAGATAGTCGCGACTGTAACCATGAGCCTCATTGGCCTTATCGCAACCTGGCTCCGCGAGCTTGTCGCGCACTGGTTCGCTGTCTGGCATGTCCCGCCGGTCTTCGTGGACATCCTGGGGTGGGTCGTGGCGGGCGTGGTGATCCTGCTCGTCATTGCCCTGGTGGCGCTGATCCTGATCTATGTGCTGCGGAAGGTCGCCGCGTACATTCAGGGGCGGATCGGGCCGGAGCGGGTGGGGCCCTGGGGCATCTTCCAGACAGTGATGGATGCTCTGAAACTGCTGCAGAAGGAGGACATCGTCCCCGCCGGCGCGGACAAAGTGCTGCACACGCTGGGGCCGATAGTCTTTTTCTTCGTTTGTTGCATGGGCTATCTGGTCATCCCCTGGGAGAGCCAGGCGACCATCGCGCGACAAGTAGACTTGAACGTCGGTGTCCTGTACCTGCTGGCCTTCGGTTCGCTGGGCGTGATTGGGGTGCTGATGGGGGGCTGGGGGTCCAACAACAAGTGGTCGCTGCTGGGCGCGCTGCGCGGAGCGGCGCAGATGGTCTCCTACGAGATTCCGATGCTGCTGGCGCTGGTCTGTGTGATACTGATGGCCGGGTCGCTCTCCCTGAACGTCATTACCGACCAGCAGAAAGCGCTGGGGCTGCTGAGTTGGAACATCTGGCACCCATGGCTATGGCTGCCGATGCTCCTGTACCTGATCACCGCGGCGGCGGAGATCAACGTCACGCCCTTTGACATCCCGGAAGCTGAGAGCGAGTTGGTGGCGGGCTACCATACCGAGTACTCGGGAATGAAGTTCGCGCTGTACTTCCTGGCGGAGTTCTCCAACAACTTCCTGGTGGGGCTGATCTTCGCGGTGTTGTTCCTGGGAGGCTGGAGTTCACCCTTTGGTCATCCCGACCCGCTGCATATCCCCGAGTTCATCTGGCTGGTGGGCAAGGCGATGGTGGTGGTGCTGTTCCTGTTCTGGGTGCGGTGGACGCTGCCGCGCCTGCGGGTGGACCAACTGATGAGCCTGGCCTGGAAACTGCTAATCCCGGTGGGGTTTGTGAGCCTGCTGATTGTCTCCGTGGTCGGACTGTATCTATAGGCGCCAGGTGCAAGTGGGGTGCGACGGGCTGGACGCCCGACGTACCAGAGCACCGGCGAGACGTCAGTGCAACCGAGAGAGATGCGGAAGCAACGAGGCACAACCTTCCTCCCCCTCCTGGGCCTCATCGCCCGGGGCGCGTGGTCCATCTGCGTGGGCCTGTACATCACCGCGCTGAACTTCTTCCGGCCCTCGGTGTGCGAGCGCTACCCGCGGCGGGATGGCAAGCCCGACTGGCACCCGCGGCCCGGCTATCGCGGGGACTTTGCGCTGATCAGCGACCCGGAGCGGCCTGCGGGGCTGCGCTGTATCGCTTGCCTGCAGTGCCAGAACGTGTGCCCGGACCAGTGCATCCACATCACGCCCGCCGGCAAGGGCAAGGAGCGCCATCCGAGCCAGTTCATCATTGACGCGGGGCTGTGCATGTACTGCTGGATGTGCGTGGAGGTCTGCCCGGCGGCGGCGATCACCATGACGCCCGACTACGAGACGGCTACTGACCGGCCGGAGAAGCTGATCCGCACCATCGAGCAGTTGACCGATAGGGGCAAGGAGTACCAGGAGCCGCTGAAGGTGGACAGTGCATAGTGGGGAGCGGAACGGCGGGAAGGGTACGGCGGGCATTGGCCCTGACGAACTCAGGCCCGAGGAGATAGGGCCGAGGCCGCGGCTGCCGCATCCGGCCTGGGGGCTGGTGTTTGTCGGACTCGCGGTCTTTGACTTGTGCTACGCGCTGAACTGGCTGGCCCTGATGGCGCGTTCCGGAATCCCGCTGACACCGGAGCTGGTGCTACGGATTGAGGCAGAGGTGGCGCTGGGACTGATCCTGGCGATAGTGCTCACCGGCGTGTGGTTCTGGGCGACCAGCCGGGACTTGCGCCCGGCGCTGCGGCGGTTTATCGAAAAGCGGCCCCGCTTCCGGGTCGTCAACTGGCTGGGCGTGCTGTTCATCGCGCTCCTCTATATGGTGAGCTTCCTGCCCGTGGTCCTGGTGGTGCCGGAGGGACCGGCCGGCAGGGCGTTGGCGGCGGTGCCTCTGGACATCGCCATGGCCGTGATGATGTTTGATCTGCGGCGGCTGCGTCGTGAAGCGGAGCAGATCATCCGGGAGATTACCGGCGAGACAGCGACGCTGTCGCCCGCGTTGGAGCCTGCCCTGCAGTTTCCGGAGGTGGCCTGCCTACGGCCGGAGGATGTGCTCGAGGCGCCGCGCTGGTACTACAACCTGCCGGGGCTCTTGGTTGTTGTGCAGGGCGCGCTGATTATGGTGGGTGCTACCCAGGTGGCCGTGGCATGGGAAAAGGAAGCGCGGCTGTGGGGGGGTGTGCCCTGGGAGGTAGTCGCCTTCGGCGGGTGGGGGATAGCCATCGGGCTGTGGGGCTACTGGCATGAGTGGCGGCAGTTGCGTCGGCCCGGGCGGACGGTGCAGATTGCGCTGCGGGCGATCCTGAAGGAGCGGCGGGATTTCCCGTTCTACTTCTGGGACTGGTGGGGGTATACAGTGATCTTGCTCGCGCTGGGCGCGGCCCTGGCGGCGATCTATCCGCTCCAGGAGCCGCAGATGCGCCTGGCGGGCGGGGCCCTGGCGGCGGGATACGGGATCGGGATCACGCCCCTGTACCCGCATTACGCGAGGCCGTGGAGGTTGGCGGGAGAGGTACTGCGGGCAGTCAGAGGAGCCGCATAGGTGGGCGGGAGCGACGGGCGAGACGCCCGTCGAATGAGGGAGCCGGGCTGGAATACCGGCTCCAGCGGAGGGAGCATCGGCGAGACGTCGGTGCCATGAGTAACGAACACAGGCCTGAAAGCCTGCGCTACCGAGATGACTAGCGACATTCAGATCTTCGCCGATATCGGCTTCTACCTGGTCGCAGCAGTGATCCTGCTGTCCGCGCTGTTCGTGCTGTTCGCGCGCAAGGTGGTGCACGCAGCGCTGGCCCTGTTGCCGTGTCTGCTGGGGATCGCCGGCATGTATGCCCTGCTGGGGGCACACTTGCTGTTTGCGGTGCAGGTGCTCATCTACGCGGGCGCGATCGCGGTCCTGATCCTCTTCGCGGTCATGATGCTGCAGCGGGTGCTGGGCGGCGGAGTACTGGCGGGAAGCCATAACCTGCTGGCCGGGCTGCTGGCGGCGGGAGCCATGTTCGTCGTGCTCCTCCTGGCGCTACTGACCACCTCCTTCGGGCCGATCCGGGGCGGGGGCGTCGGGGAGGGGAACGTAGAGAGGATCGGGGAGGCATTGCTGACTCGGGACCTGTTAGCCTTTGAGGCGATTTCGGTAGTCATCCTGGCGGCGATCATCGGAGCGATGGTGATAGCGAGGAAGAGGACGGAGGGGGAGTAGGGAGCCTCACCCCCCTGCCCCCCCTCTCCCTGCGGGAGAGGGGGGCGAAACCCGAGGGGACGTAGACTTGGAAACCTGCGCTACCCGAAGACGATGAACCTGCACTTCACGCCACCACAACTGTATCTGCCGGGGCTGCATGTGGGCCTGCAGCACTACCTGATCCTGGCGGCGCTGCTCTTTGCCATGGGCCTGTTCGCGGTGATCACTCGGCGGCATGCCGTGGCGGTGCTGCTGGGGCTGGAATTGATGCTGAACTCGGCCAACCTGAACCTGGTGGCTTTCAACTATTACCTGCGGCCCGAGGTGCTGAGCGGGCAGGTCTTTGCACTGATGGTGATCGCGCTCGCCGCCTGCGAAGCGGCGGTGGGGCTGGCTCTGATCCTGGCCCTGTACCGCAACCTCGGTAGCACCTCGCCGGACGAGGTAGAGGAACTCAAAGGGTAGGCGCAAGTCGGGAGTTGGGATTTGCCGGTATGTCCGCAGAAGCATTAGTCGCAGAACCTGACGAAGCAACGGCGGCAGCACACACGGAGCAAGTCGGGGAAGACGGGGCCCCGGGCTGGCGGACGACGCTGTATGTCATGTGGTTTGCCCAGATGGTGGCCATCGTGGGCTTCTCGTTCGTCATCCCGTTCGTGCCCTTCTACATCCGGGAACTGGGCGTCACCAGTGAGCGCCTGGTGGCGCTCTGGGCGGGGATACTCGGCTCGGCCACGGGGGTCACCTTCGCCGTTGCCGCGCCGCTCTGGGGAATGGTCGCCGACCGTTACGGACGCCGGCCGATGGTCCTACGGTCCATGCTGGGCGGCGCCGTGGTGCTCTCGGCCATGGGCATGGCGACCAGCGTCGGCGAGTTGCTGGTTCTGCGTATCGCGCAGGGCGCCGTCACCGGCACCATCGCGGCCTCGACGGCGATGGTGTCCAGCGTGACGCCTCGCCGGCACCTCGGGTTCAGCCTGGGCTTGATGCAGACCGCCGTTTTCTCGGGCATGGCGTTGGGGCCGCTGCTAGGCGGGGCGGTCGCGGATCGGATGGGCTACCGAGTGCCCTTCTATGCGGCAGGAGCCATGCTGCTGCTCAGTGCGCTGCTGGTGCTGCTGTTCACTCGGGAGCACTTCCATCCGGACCAGACAGAGCGACAGACCGGGGGGAGCGCCGTGGCCGTGGTGCGCAGCACACCGGGGTTCCCGACCATGCTGGCGATCTTCCTGCTGGTGAACCTGGCGGGATCGATCGCGGCCCCGATCTTCCCCCTCTTTGTGGAGAAGATGGTCGGCGCCGGGGCGCAGAAGGGTACCATCACCGGCATGCTGATGGCGGTCAGCGGAATCCTGGCAGCGGTAGCGGCGGTGGGCATCGGCCACTTGAGTGACCGGGTGGGGCAGAAGAAGATGCTGGTGGCTTGCACGCTGTTGTCGGGCCTGTTCTGCCTGCCGCAGGCGCTGGCGACGACGGTGGGGCAGCTGTTCGGGCTACGGGCGGCGCTGGGCTTTGCGGGAGGGGGAACGGGGCCAACCATCAATGCCATTGTCGGGAGGCTAGCTCCGCGCAGCAGTTACGGTCGCGTCTACGGCTTGACTGCTTCGGTAGCCTCCCTGGGCGGTTCGGCGGGGCCGCTCTTGGGCGGGGCGCTGGCCTCGGCGCTGGGGCTACGGCTGCCTTTTGTCATTACCGGGCTGATGCTGGTGCTCATCTCTGGGCTGGCGACCTTGCGGGTCAAGGAGCCGCCTCGCAGCCCGGCGGTGTCCCTGACCGAACCGGAGGAAGTGGAGGCAGATATCGAGGGACTGGGGACGGTCCAGGTCGGGAAGTAAAGGACTACCAGGACAGCCCGACCGCGTGGGTTGCACGAGATCATGATCCAATTGGCTTGGCTGATACCGATCCTCCCGTTCGCCGCCTGTGCAGTGCTCCTGTTCTGGGGCAGCGCCTTGACTCGGCGCGTCGGCGAGAAGGTCGGCTGGATCGGTGTGGCAGGGATTGCCGCTACGATCCCTCTCTCACTGGGCGCGCTCGTCGAGACCGTCCTGGGCCGCACCGGCGGCGGAAGCCTGGTCTGGGCGCCCCTGGGAAGCATGACCTTGACCGTCGGCTATCGCGTGGACGCGCTGACCGCGGTTATGGTGTCCATGGTCTCCATCGTCGCCTCGTGCATCCAAGTCTACTCCATCGGCTATATGCACGGCGACCCGCGCTTCTCGCGGTTCTTCGCCTACCTTAGCCTCTTCTGCGGGTCCATGATGTTGCTGGTCATCACTGACTCGCTGCTGGTGCTTTACGTGGGCTGGGAACTGGTCGGGCTGTGCTCGTACCTGCTCATCGGCTTCTGGTTCGAGCGCCCGACCGCGGCGCGGGCCGCGATGAAGGCTTTTATCACCACCCGCGTGGGGGATTTGGGGTTCGCCTTGGGTGTGCTGTTGCTCTTCTTCTACGTGCCCAGCCTGCGCTATGGCGACGTGTTTGAGGCGGCGTACAATCACACCATCCCGCAGGGGGTACTGGGGGTGGCCGCGCTGCTGCTGTTCTGCGGGGCCATCGGCAAGAGCGCCCAGTTCCCCCTGCACACCTGGCTACCGGATGCCATGGAGGGGCCCACCCCGGTCAGCGCCCTGATCCACGCCGCGACCATGGTCGCCGCCGGCGTCTTTATGGTGGCGCGGCTGTTTCCACTGTTCTTCGTGGCGGGAGCCACGCCGATCCTATTCGGTCTGCCCGCCTTCGCGGTGGTCGCGATCATCGGGCTGATTACCGCGCTGATGGCGGCGGTGATCGGTGTTGTGCAGAGCGACATCAAGCGGATGCTGGCCTATTCGACCATCAGCCAACTGGGATACATGATGGCCGCCCTGGGTTTGGGTGTGGTGGGCTTCGTCGCCGGCGTCTTCCATCTGATCGTGCACGCCTTCTTCAAAGCTCTCCTTTTCATGGGCTCCGGCAGCGTTATTCACGGGATGGCTGGCGAGCAGGACATGTGGAAGATGGGCGGGCTGGGCAAGAAGATGCCCGTAACGACGATCACCTTCTGGATCGGCAGCCTAGCCTTGGCGGGAATTCCAGTCTTCGCCGGGTTCTTCAGCAAGGACGAGATCATCTCCGCCGCCTGGAGCCGCGCAACGGAGAACGCCTGGTACTGGGCGGTCTTTGCCGGGCTGGAGATCGCGGCTTTCCTGACGGCGTTCTACATCAGCCGCGGGTGCTTCCTGACCTTCAGCGGCACGGCGCGCAGCCCCCAGGCGGAGCACGCCCATGAGAGTCCCGCGGTTATGACCGTGCCGCTGGTGATTCTGGCGGTCTTCGCCCTGCTGCTCGGTTGGGTGGGAACGCCGCTGGTGGCGGGCAACCTGTTTGAGCAGGTGGTGCACTTTGCACCCCCGGAGGCGGGACACCACCTGGCGGAGCATCTCCCCACCTTCAACTGGGCGGCGGCGGGGGTCTCCGTCCTGATGGCGCTGAGCGGGATGCTACTCGCGGCGAGCATCTACCGCTGGAAGGTGATTCCGGTCAATCTCCTCAAGTACCCGCTCTATCCGCTCTACTGGGCGGCCAAACGCAAGTTCTTCTTCGACGAGGTCTACCAGTACACGGCGGTAGCCGGTGCCCTGCTAGCGGCGAAAGTAGCGCGGCTGGTGGACGTATATGTGATTGACCTGGCCGTCAACCTAGTCGGCTGGGGCACGGCCTATGTGGTGGCTTTCGTCAGCGGGTTGGTGGACACGTACCTGGTGGACGGAGCGGTCAACGCGGCGGGCTGGGCAACCGGACTGGCCGGGCGCATGCTCACTCGGCTGCAGACCGGGCGTGTGCAGGAGTATGTGACGGGCGCGGCCTTCCTCGGCGCGGCCATCGGACTGGCACTGGTGTTAGCAGAGATGTTCATTCGGTAGGACGGGCGTCCTGGCCCGCCCCGAGGCCCTTCGACGGGCTCCTCGCCCGTCGCACCGCAGGGTAGCACCGGCAGGACGCCGGTGCCGCCGGGAGACAGCGGCGAGACGCCCGTAGCACCGGGAGCGCATGAGGACGAGAACATGCCAATTCTGAGCCTGCTCATATTCCTACCCCTGGTCGGGATGGTCATCATCCTGTGCCTGCACAAGGAGCGCCACCTGCCGGCGATCCGTGCCACGGCCACGGTCACCGCCGCGCTGGTCTTCGCCCTGTCGGTCATCACGCTGGGGTGGTTCGACTACGGGCGGGAGGGAATACAGCTCACTGAGCACGCACCCTGGATCCCGCCGCTCAACGTCAACTACAGCCTGGGTACGGATGGCCTCTCCCTGCCGCTGGTAGTGCTCACCGCACTGCTGACGCTGCTCTCGGTGATCTACTCCTACCGCATCACCGAGCGCGTCAAAGAATACATGGCCTTCTTCCTGCTGCTGGAGACGGGGATGCTGGGGGTCTTCCTGGCGTTGGACTTCGTGCTCTTTTACGTGTTCTGGGAGATCAGCCTGGTTCCGATGTACTTCATCATCGGCATCTGGGGCGGTCCGCGCCGGGAGTATGCCGCCATCAAGTTCTTCATCTATACCCTGGTCGGCAGCCTGGCAATGCTGCTGGGCATCCTGGTTCTGTACTTCTCCAGCACGCCGCACACCTTTGATATGGTGCAGTTGGCGCAACTGCAGCCGCTAAAGATGGGCGGGCTGAAGGCCGTCCTCGTCTTCTGGGGCTTGTTCCTGGGCTTTGCCATCAAGGTGCCGATGTTTCCCTTCCACACCTGGTTGCCGGACGCGCACGTGGAGGCGCCTACCGCCGGGTCGGTGATCCTGGCCGGAGTGCTGCTGAAGATGGGCGGATACGGCTTTCTACGGGTCAGCCTGCCCATCATGCCGCAGCAGTTCCAGCAGTTTGCCATTGTCATCGCCCTGTTGGCGCTGGTGAGCATCGTCTACGGGGCGCTGGTGGCGATGGCCCAGAGCGACCTAAAGAAGTTGATCGCCTACTCCTCAGTGAACCACATGGGGTATGTGATGCTGGGCATCGCCACAGCCGCTGCCGCGGCGCCGGGGGTGGCTGGAGCGCTGAACAACAAGATCACCGCCCTGAACGGCGCGACCCTGCAGATGGTCAACCATGGCATCATCACTGGCGCACTCTTCTTCCTGGTCGGCGTGATCTACGACCGAGCCCACCTGCGGGATATCGACGCTTTCGGCGGCCTGGCCAAGCAAATGCCGATCTACGCCGGGCTGATGATGATGGCCAGTTTCGCCTCGCTGGGCCTGCCGGGTCTGGCTGGGTTTGTAAGCGAGTTCCTGGTCTTCCTGGGCAGCTTCGGGGCGGCCACGCTGGCCTACCGCATCATCGTAGGTCTGTCCTTGATCGGCGTGGTCATCACGGCTGCGTTCCTGCTGTGGATGATCCAGCGCATCTTCCTGGGCGAACTCAACCCGCGCTGGCAGGGCCTCAAGGACATGGATCGCGGGGAACTGGCCGCCCTCGTGCCGCTAGCTGTACTGATGCTCGCGATCGGCGTGTACCCTTACCCGATCCTGCGCCTCATCAACCTGGCGATGGATGCGCTGGCGCGGGGCATCGGGCTGGGTTAGGGAGCGCAGAGCGTGGAGAGGTCGCCGTCTTGAGGCCATGGCGGCCCCAGTCCGCTCTGCAACCTCTTCCCCCGCAAAGGGAGGCGGTGGGGGGTGGGGTTTTCGACGGGCGAGACGCCCATTCTACTGAGAAGCAACATGCCGGCAATGGACCTGACAACCTGCATGGTGGACCTGTACCTGGTCGCTCTGGCCGTGGTGGTACTGCTGGCCGACCTAATCCTGCCGCGCGATTGGCGCAAGGAGAAGGCCCTGGTCACGGGCCTTGGTCTCTTGCTGGGGCTGGCGCCGGTGATCGTGCTCTGGGGGCAGCCGTCGGGCACCGAGTTCAGCGGCGCCTACCTGCTGGACCACCTGGCGCTGTTCTTCAAGGCGCTCTTCCTGGTCGGGGGTGCGCTGGTGACGGCCCTCTCCTATGATCATCTCCGCCGTCTCCCTCAGGGCTTCGGGGAGTACTTCTTCCTGCTGGTGGTCATCACCCTGGGTTGCTCCCTCCTGGCTTCCGCGGGGGACCTGATCGTAGCTTACGTAGCCTTCGAGATGATCAGCCTCAGCTCGTATGTGCTGGCCGGCTACCTGCGCTTCAATCGCCGCTCCAACGAGGCGGGGCTCAAGTACTTCCTGTTCGGCGCTACCGCTTCGGCGGTGATGCTCTACGGCTTCAGTTGGCTCTACGGCTTGGGCCAGTCCACCAATCTCGCCCAGGCAGCCGCGATTGTCTCCACCGGAACACCCGGCGGAGTCATGACTTTGGCCCTGATCCTGGTCGGGCTGGGCTACAAGGTCGCGATGGCGCCCTTCCAGTCCTGGGTGCCGGACGTCTACGAGGGCTCGCCCACCCCGGTCACGGCCTTCCTCTCCGTGGTGCCCAAGGCCGCCGGGTTCGCGTTTCTGCTCCGTCTGTTGGGACCGGTGGGCAGCTTCTTCGCGCCCGTCTGGCCGATCGCTCTCGCGATTCTGGCCACCTGCACCATGTTCGCAGGGAACCTGATGGCCCTGCCCCAGACCAATATCAAGCGAATGCTGGCGTACTCCTCCATCGCGCACGCCGGCTATCTGCTGATCGGCGTGGTCATCTATAGGGAAGCCGGCTTCAACCTGCAGGCGCTGCTGTACTATCTGGTCGCCTACCTGCTGATGAATCTGGGCGCGTTCGCCGTGGCCATCTTGGTGGAGCGCAACACGGGGCGGGAGCTGGTCTCCGACTACGCTGGGCTCGCTCGTACTGATCTGGGGCTGGCCCTGGTCATGACGTTATTCCTGCTCTCACTTATAGGGATTCCGCCTACGGCCGGGTTCATGGGCAAACTGCTCATCTTCGGCGCGGCGCTGAACACTCCGCCCTGGGCCTGGCTGGCGATTGTCGGTATCGTAAACGCCGTGATCTCCGTCTACTACTATATGAACGTAGTCCGGGAGATGTTCTTCGGCCGAGGGGCGCCGCTGCGGCTCGTGGTGCGTCCCAGGCCGGTGGTGCTGGTGATTGGGTTGCTCGCGGTGCTCGTGGTTGTTGTCGGACTATTCCCCCCGGATACGCTCCTGCAACTCGCTCCGTCCGGGGCGCTACTGGGGATGCCGTAGGAGGGGGAACCGCATGCCAGTATCGGGCCGGCGCCACATCCCGGAGTCCACACTGGCCCGTTTGCACTGCTATCAGTTAGTTCTGCGGCGTCTGCTGCGCGCGGGGGAGGATGAGGTGTCCTCTCGGCGGATGGGGCTGGAGGTGGGCATAGATCCCGCCCTGGTGCGCAAGGACTTGTGTTACCTACACTGTCGAGGCCAGCGGGGGGTCGGGTATCAGACGAGGGTGCTGCTCGCAGCCCTCGAGCGGGTCCTGGGGCCCCCTGTGCCGCGTCCGTTGGTGATCATCGGTGCCGGTCCACTGGGAACGGCCCTCGCCGGCTACGCCGGGTTTGAGATGCTCGGGTACCAGGTGGTCGGCATCTTTGACGAGAATCCTGCGCGCGTCGGGCACCACGTGCAGGGAATGCGGGTGCGGCCCATGCGTGAACTGGCGACGCTGGTGACGGAAACCGGCGTGCGCCTGGCGCTGATGGCAGTGCCGGCGGCGCGGGCACAGGAAACGGCCGACCGCTGCGCCGCAGCGGGTTTGCGCGGACTGCTTACTTTCGGCCCTGTGCGGGTCAGAACGCGCCCGGAGTTCTACGTCCGGCAAGTTGACGTAAGCGCAGAACTCGAGATTCTTAACTACCAGACGGAAGAAACAACCACCGCAAGGGGATAGGACAGACGGGAACGGTTGGGAGTGAAGGTGGCCGGGGGAACCGTGCAGCAGTGGTATGTGTGCATGGTCACCTCGCTGCCCCTCTAGTGCCGGACCGCAACGCTTCCCGTCCCGCCTAATGACACACGCTCAGGAAACAACGGAGACATCCTACGGCACGTGGCCTACGGAGCTGCGCGCGCCCGTGGCGGAGTCGCTGGCCGAGGTGGACAGGCGTCTGGCGGTGGTGGGCGCGGAGATGCCGGAGCAGCTGCGGGTGGGCACCGCCAGTCTGCTCCGCGCGGGCAAGCGCCTGCGCCCGCTGGTCTTGCTGCTGGCGGCGGGGGGAGCCTCTTCCGGGGAGCGGGCTGTGGCTCTGGCCACGGCTGTGGAGGAAATCCACGTGGCCTCCCTAATCCACGACGACGTCCTGGATGGCTCCGAGACGCGCAGGGGTTGTCCCTCGGCGCCTGCGGTACTGGGACAACGGTGTGCTGTCCTAGCTGGGGACTATCTGGCGGCTGCGGCTTACCGCGAGGTGAGCGCCGCGCAGGTGCCGGGGGCTCCCGAGGCTCTGGCGGAAGCGGCAGTCCGCATGACCCTGGCGGAGGTGCACGGCAGCACCAGCGCCGGCGAGTTGCTCTCCGAGGCCGGTTATCTCGACATCATCAGCGGTAAGACGGCCGCCCTCTTTGAGGTCTCCAGCTACCTGGGGAGTATGGTGGCTGGACTGTCCCCCGCTGACCAGGAAGCGCTGCGGCGCTACGGGGCGAATGTCGGTATGGCTTTCCAGATCCGGGATGATCTTCTGGACCTTTGGGGCGAGGCCGGCAAGCTCGGTAAGCCGGTGCGTAAGGACCTGTCCGAGGGGATCTACACCTTGCCGATCATCGCGGCAGCCGCGGCCCCGGGTGGAGAGGTCCTCCGCAAACGTTTGGCGCAGTTGCGGGGAAGGAGCATGGACGGTGGCCTGGCGGAGGAGGTAGCCGACTTGGCGCGGCGGCTGGGGGGAGAGGACTATGCCGGGGAGCGCATGGTGCTGTACGCCCGAGAAGCTGTTGCCGCACTTCCTGAGGTGCCGTTCCGCGAACAGCTCAGGGGCCTGGCGCTGGGTCTGGCCGAAAGAGACACCTGAGTTGCCGCACCTCTCACTCTCTATGGCTGCCACATCCCCGTCCCCTGTAGAGTCGTCGCAAGACGCAGCCACTTAGCGTTGCCCCCAGAGAAAGCGAAGTTGGCGCCTCCCAGGTGGCGTTCGGCCACGTACTGATTGGCGTTCCCCCAGTTCGACTGCCACCCATAGCTGTATGGTTGACTGAGGTCGAAGAAGAGAATCGTCTTCTCCGGCCGGTCTAAGTCAGCCCGACGTAGAGACGCTGCCTGGTAGCCCCCCAGCAAGGCGAGAGCGAAGTTGATGCCGTAGCTGTGCGGGAAGGAGTAGGTAAAGGAAGGGCCGGGAGTGGGGTTGGCGTCGGACACACAAATGTATATCTGGTTGTTGCGCAGGTAGGGGTCCAGAGTGCGGTCCCAGCAGGTGGAGCATCCGGCAGGCGACGCGGGCACCAGCGCGGGGGGGAGGTAATCATCCCAATCATCGGCGTATAGGAAGGCGGCCAGGACCAGGGAGCGGACGTTACATATACAGCTGGCCGTCTCACTCTTCTTAATGGCCTGCTCCAGCACCGGGAGGAGCAGTCCTGTAAGAATGAGGATGATGGCGACTACTACCAGCAACTCCACGAGGGTAAAACCGCGGTTCACAGCAAGGCTCCCCACTAGCCATACTGCCACTACAAGGCAATCCACTTCGATGCCGATGGACAGTTGACCTGCTGCTTGCCGTCGGGTCCAGGGCTTAACGATAGGTCGCTTGGAGGTACTGGAATAGCGCCTGCGCAGCAGCGCGGGGACCTTCCCGCTCCCAGCCTGGGATGCCCAGGCGGGTCCGAATCTGACCCACCGGTACGCACAGGTCGAAAGCGGCCTGGAAGTACTGCCGCTCCAGGGGCTCATGCAGCTCTTTCATCTGCGGAGGACCAAAGGGATTCGCGAAGTACGAGCGTACCAGACCTGTCTCATCAGTCGTCCCCTTGGCGGCTCGGTAACCCGCGCGGAAAACGTCCAGCGCCTCCTCCGGGGTGGCAAAGAACTCCACGGAGCGATGCTCGTCATCCACCGGCTCGTAGTTGTTGGCGTAGAGCAGCATGTTCAGCGGATAGCCCGCTACCACGTCCTTGTACTCAGTCAAGGGCAGCACCACCCGGGCGTTCCAGCGGTGGGGGTTCATCAGGATGCTGCGATCCAGGTGGCCGAAGGCATACCCGGGGTCAATCTCGTCGAGGCGCACGAAAGCCCCTATCTCAGTGCCGTAGGCACGGATCACGCCCTCCTCGCCCAGCGCCAGCGTTCCCATGTCGTCGAAGATGATGGTCATATCCGAGACCCAGTCGGCGGCGAGCGTGTTGAAGGCATCCAGAGTCTCTGACTTGCCTGCTCCGCTGTCGCCCACTATAGCGATACCTAACGCCGGTCCCCCGCGCAGGCGCAGCCGCACCATCGCTCCGTGCAGCGGCAGCCGCCCCCGCCGCATCATGATCACGTTGTGCAGCGTCAGAATCATCTTCTTGAAGTAGCCGAAATAGTCCACATCCTCGCACTTCAGGACCCCGCCGATCACTATCTGCTCGGCGTCGTCTACATAAAAGACGGTGCGCTCCCCGCCCATCGCGGTCTCCGGCAGCCCGAACACTAGTATGCCGTCCGGCTTGCAGCGAGCCTCGGTATGGCCGGACAATTCGAATAGGTTGACCAGGCTGGTGGCCAGCGACAGGTACTCGCGGTCAAAGTAGATGTGGAAGTTCAGTTCCCCCACCTGCATGGGCAGGCAGAGCCACTCGGAGGGATCCAGGGTCACGCCATGCAGGGGATTGTGGTCAATCTGCACGAACTTGCCCTGCCGGGCGGTGCGCCGCGGGTAGAGGATGACCGGAAGCGCAAGGAGGGCGAGCCGGACCATGCGAATGGTGCGCAGAACCTCGTAGTCGCCGCCCGGACAGGGCCAGTTCACCTGGTCAATGAGCAGGCTCATATTGGCCCCAGCCGGAACCTGGCGGTAGACGCGAGGCCAGTAGCCGCGCAGATTGCGCTCAATCCGCCGGTAGGCCTCTCGGATGAGCAGGGTCAGGCTCTGGTTGTTGGTGACAAAGGGCATGTGACCTTCCACGGCGCGGTCGCGGGATTCGTCGGCCCCGCCCTCGAACACCAGGTAGCGCTCCAGGCTGCGCCAGTAGTCGTATAGTCCCTCTACGAACTCCGCCAGCCCTGTAGCATCGGCCAAGAGCCCCGCCACGTCCGGCGCTTTGACTTTCACCTCCGCCGGGGACAAGTCGGTAAGCAGCCCCAGCAGGCGGGTTAGCATCTGCGCGGCGGGAGAGGGGGCCTCCTCGCTGCCTTCTACCTCTAACCCTTGCAGCAGGGCCAGCGACTCGGACTGGCGCTGTACCAGCCGGTTCAGATAGCCCTGCACGACCCGCGGCGCTTGGGCCGCCTGGAGCACTTGCGCCGGCTGGGTGCAGAGCGCGCCCGTCATGTAGATGATGGCCCTTCGGGAATCCACTTCTCCACGCAGCTGTAGCATGGTCTCCAACCTTCCTCCGCCGTGGCGTCTCGCCTGTCTACCGACTGAACCTAACGAACATCACGTCGCCGTCCTGCATGACGTAGTTGCGGCCCTCCACGCGCATGCGGCCTTGCTCTTTGGCGGCCTTCTCGGAGCCGAGCTCATCGAGCGCCGCGAAGGGGATGATCTCGGCACGAATGAACCCCTGCTGCATGTCGGTGTGCACGCGGCCGGCGGCCTCGGGGGCAGTGCCCCCGGCCGGGAGTGTCCAGGCATGAACCTCGCGGTCGCCGGCGGTGAAGAAAGAGATGATGTTGAGCAAGCGGTAGGCGGCATGAATGAGGCGATCGCGGGCCGGCTCCTCCAGGCCATACTCAGCAGCAAATGTGGCCTGCTCCTCGGCGGGCAACTGCGCTATCTCCTCCTCGAGCGTCGCACAGATGGTGACAGCAGGCAAGCCGAGTTGCTGACAGATCTCGCGGGCCCCCGCGGCGGCCTGGCCGCTGAGGTCCGTGTCCGCGACGTTGAGCACGGCCAACCACGGCTTGAGCGTAAGCAGCGAGAAGCCGCGCAAGTGCCGGTGCTCGTCGGCCGCGAAGCTCAGGTCACACAGCTTGCCGCCCTGGGCCAGATGAGCGCGGCAGCGTTGCAGCAGCTCCTCCTCCCAGTGCTCGTGCACTGCCTTCTTGCCGCCGCGTGACTCAATCCGTTTCACCCGGCTCTCGACCGTGCTCAGGTCGGCCAGGGACATCTCGAGCAGCACTGTCTCCAAGTCCGCCGCGGGATTGAGGGGATTTCCCGCCCAATCCAGTTCACCGAAGCACTGGAGCACCAACAGGAAGGCATCGGCGTCCCCGGCTAGCTTGACCAACTCAAGCGACTCGGCGGACCGGTCGCTGCCGCCGTGGACCGCCATCAGGTCCAGAAAAGTGATCTCGGCGTGCACTACCTTGGCCGGATGGTAGATCCCGGCCAAGCGCTCGACCCGGGGATCGGGGACGGGGACGACCGCGACGTCCCCGGCATAGCCGAGGTGCTCACGCTTGCCGGTAAGCGCGCGAAACAGTGTGCTCTTGCCACTGCCAGGGAGTCCAACCAGGCCAATCTTCATGGCTGTTCAGAAAGGCTGGGAGCCGACTGGGCCAAACACACTCCTTGCACTTTCGCGACTACTCGCCGTATGTCCTGCTCAGAGACCGGGCCGACCCGTAGCACGCGAGGTGGGGAACAGGCGACGTCCACAACGGTGGAGGGTATGGTGCCAGCACAGGGCCCGCCGTCAAGTACTAGATCTACCGCCTCCCGCAGAGGAGCAGATAGGTCCGACACCTGCAAGGCCGGCGGCTCGCCGCTAAGGTTGGCGCTGGTAACAGCCACCGGGAAGTCGCAGGCACTAAGCCAGTCCTGCAGGGGAGCATAGGCCGGGAGCCGAACACCCACAGTCTCCGCCCCTCCTGTGACCAGCGAGGACAAGCCCTGGGCGCGGGGTACGACGATGGTAAGCGGTCCCGGCCAGAAAACCTCCGCCAGCGCCTGAGCGGCTGGAGGCCAGGCGGCAGCCACCCGGCAAACCTGCTCCCGTGTCCCCACCAGTATTGGCAGCGCAAGGTCAGCGGGACGGCCCTTGACCTCGTACAGGCGCTGCACGGCCTGCTCGTCGTCGGCCCGGACCCCCAGACCGTACACAGTGTCTGTGGGGAAGAGGAGCAGCCCCCCGACCGTGGCGCAGTGCAGAAAGGCGAACTGAACCTCCTTCGCCGACCCCTGGCCCAGGCGCAAGCATCGAGGTGGCATCAACATACCTCCCGGGCGGCTGTCGGCGCTGGATGGCCATGGGGAGCAGTCGAGTCCAGTGCAGTGCTCACGATGCGAGGCAAGCCGGCCAGATCAGGGCAAACCTGCGTGATGGCGAAGGGCCAGGTCTGCTCGACAAGCGCCTGGACGGCGATTGCCGTGTCGTACCCGACTTCGAGAAACAAGGCTTGCAGGCGGGGCAGCGCTGCGCATTCGGTTAGCAGGGCCCGATACACTTCGAGACCATCCGGGCCGCCGTCTAGGGCCAGACGCGGCTCCCACACGCTGACCTCCGGGCTCAAGGCAGGCAAATCGGTGCTCCGTACGTAGGGGGGATTGCTGACCACCACGGCGATCTCCTCAGCCAGGTGGGCTCGATGCAGAGGCTGGAGCAGCGAACCCTCTTTCAGGTGGACCCGCCCGGTCAGCCGATGCAGGGCGGCATTCGCGCGGGCCAACTGCAGGGCTGCCGGAGAGATCTCGGTGCCCCAGACAGATAGGTGGGGGCACTCCAGCGCCAGACTCAGCGCGACGACGCCCGAACCGAGGCCGACGTCTACTACCAGGCTCCCGGGCGCCAGCTGCGCGCAAGTCGTCGCGACGGTCTCCACCAGCAACTCAGTCTCCGGGCGAGGCACCAGGGCTCGACGGTCGCAGAGGAAACGCCGGCCGTAGAACTGGGTGTAGCCGAGGAGGTAGGGGAGAGGTTCAAAGGCGCTTCGGCGCTGGACCAGTGCAAGAAAGATCGCGGCGAGCGGCGCTGGGACCACCTGGTCGCCATCGGTGAGTAACCGAGCGGGGGACAGGCGCAGAGCGTCCGCAGCCAAGAGACGCGCATCCAGTCTGGGAGAGTCCACCCCTGCTTCGCACAGCGTCGCTTCGGCCTGGGCCAGCAGCTGCCGCAAGGTCGGAGACATTACGCTACTTCCTCCATCACTTCCGCCAGTCGCTGCTTCTCCTGATACTGGCGGAGCGCCGCGAGAAGCTCGTCCAGTTCGCCGCCCAACAGGGCGGGAAGATTGTGCAGCGTCAGTCCCAAGCGGTGGTCCGTGAGCCGGTCCTGGGGGAAATTGTAGGTGCGGATCTTCTCGCTGCGGTCGCCGCTCTTGATTTGCTCGCGGCGCTGAGCGGCCTGTTCTCGTTCCCGCTCCTCGCGACGCTGTTCATATAGCCGGGCGCGCAAGATGGCCAGGGCCCGCTCCCGGTTCTGCAACTGCGACCGCTCGCTGGAGCAGGCCACGCTCAGCCCGGTGGGCTTGTGCGTTACGCGCACGGCGGTCTCGTTCTTCTGCATGTGCTGCCCACCTGGCCCGCCCGCGCGAAATACCTCTATGTTTAGTTCCGAGGGATCAATAGTCAGGTCCACCTCGTCCAGCTCGGGGAAGACGGCGACCGTAGCCGCGGAAGTATGGATGCGCCCCTGTGACTCGGTCTCCGGGACTCGCTGCACGCGATGCACGCCGCTTTCCAGTTCCAGGGCACCGTAGGCACCACGGCCGGTCAGCTTGAAAACGACCTCCTTCAGACCGCCCTTCTCCGCTTCGCTCTGGTCGAGTACCTCCACTTGCCAGCGGCGACGCTCAGCGAGGCGGGTGTACATCGTGAACAGGTCTCGAGCAAAGAGAGCCGCCTCGTCGCCGCCGGTGCCGGCCCGGATCTCGATGATGGCGTTCCTCTCGGCCATGGGGTCCCCAGGCACCAGGGCCAAGAGGATCTGCCGCTCCTGCTCGCCCAGGCGGGTACGAGCGGCGTCCAGTTCTTCGGAGAGGAACTGGCGCATCTCTTCGTCCGCGGCCTCTGCGAGCAGGGCTTCGGCCTCCGCGATCTCCTGCCGCGTGCCCTGGTAGTCCCGATAGAGGGCCACAACCGGCTGCAGTTCGGCGTAGCGGCGGGACAGGTCGCGGAAGCGGTTACTGTCAGCGGCAGCGCCCGGCGCGGCCAGAGCCGTTTCTAGTTCGCCCATCTCTGCTGCCAGTCGCTCCATCGCCTCAGCAATATCCATCGTCATCCCCCCGCTCGGCCGCCACAGCGGCGGAAGGCTGCGTGGCCGGCTGCAACTGCAGGTTGACCTGCTGTGGAGGTGGGAGGTCGGACGGCAGCGGGACCTCGGGCGCTACCGCCGCCAGCGCGTAGATGGCGGTGGCAATCTGCTCCCGATCTGGCTGACGTGTGGTCAGCATCTGCAGAATCAGGCCCGGCCCGGCCAAAGCGCGAGCGAGCAGCGAGTGCCGGTGCCGACCGGCCCAGCGCAGGATCTCGTAAGAGACCGCGGCCACCAGCGGGAGCAGCGCCAGGCGTAGGACAATGCGCAGCCACGGCGCGGGCCAGCCGAAAAAGCAGCCCACGACTATCTTCACCACAATGACCAGCAGTAGGAACGCTGTTCCGCAGCGCGGGTGCAGCGGACTGTAACGCACACAGTTGTCTACCGTAATGGGCTCGCCTGCCTCGTAGCAGTTGATGGTAGCGTGCTCGGCTCCGTGGTATTGAAAGACCCGACGGACGTACTTCATCATCGAGATGACCACCACGTAGAGCACGATCACCAGCAGGCGGATGCCACCCTCGACTGCGTTCAGCAATATGCCCTGCGCGCTGACGCCCGGCGGCTGCGATCCCCAGAGCCACTGCGGCACCGCCGTGGGCAGCACGATGAACAGGCCGACGCCGAGTAGCATCGCGAAGACTGTGGTGAAAGCCATCCACACACGGTTGAGCAGTGCAGGTTCCGCCGGAGGTTCACCTGTGGGGGCCTCGGCAGGGCCTGAGGGCGACTGCGGCGCCGACTCCGGACGCTTCTCCATCTCCTCGGCCGTCAGCACGTTGGCGGAGAACTGCAACGCGCGCCAGCCTAGGCTGAGGCTTTCCACTAGCATGTAGTTGCCGCGGATCAGGGGCCAGCGATGCCAGCCCGGACTGACCGCCCGGCCCCGCAGCGGCTCACTGACGGTCACGACCCGACCGTCTGTGCGGCGCACAGCCACGCCGAAGCGATCCAGACCGCGCATCATGACGCCCTCAAGGACGGCCTGCCCGCCGTAGAAATGTTGGTCCTGGTGTTCAGCCATATGCTGTGCGGGGCAGTGTGCTCTCACGCACGGCGCCGGCGCCCCGCCTGATCTCTGTTCCCGCACAGAGAAAGCCCGGACCGCGCGGTCCGGGCTTAGCCGTGATATCTGCGCAGGTTGCTACTGCTCGCCGCCAGAAGCCTTGTCCCCACGCCGGCCGCGCCGGTAGCGGCCCTCCAGGCCGTAGCGGCGGATGAAGCGGTCCACGCGTCCCTCGCTGTCAATCATCTTCTGCTGCCCGGTATAGAAGGGGTGGCAGTTGGCGCAGACCTCTACCTTGATCTCCGGCTTGGTCGAGTGGGTCAGGAAGGAGTTGCCGCAGGCGCAACTGACTTTGGTCTCAACGTATTTGGGGTGGATTCCGGCCTTCATGCTTAGCTCTCCTCAGACACAATAGGCCCCGCTTGTCTGCCGGGGCACTGGCATTATAGCACAGGCCCGAGTCCTGAGCAACCAGGGTGGAAACCAGAAACCCCGGACCCTGTCGGCGACTTCCCGCACGCCGGATAGTCCCCGACCTACGCATCGGCTTGAATTACCGCCGCTGTCCCGTAGGCTAGGACTTCCGTGGTGCCGTCCCCAACCTCAGTGGCGTCGTAGCGCATGGCCAGAATGGCGTTGGCGCCTCGCTCTATGGCATGTTGGCACATGAGGCCGAACGCCTCCTCGCGGGCATGTTCGCACATCTCGGTGTAGAGAGTGATGTTACCGCCAACGATGCGCTGGAAGTTGGCCCCGATCTGTCCCAGGGCGCCCCGCGACCGCACCGTGATGCCCCGCACAATGCCTAGGTACTTCATCACGCGATAGCCCTCAAAGCTGTTGGCGGTCGTCACCCATATTTGCTGTTCGGCTGCGTACGCCATGGTCGGCTCCCTTCGTCTCAGGATGGGGTTCGCGACTTGAAGACGCGGCTCTTGGTCAGCGCTTGCTGCAGGAACACGGCCAGAGAACTCCCGTCAAGGTACCCTTCGTGATCGCTAATCACCTGGCCGTCGCTGTCGAGAACGGAGATGGTAGGCAAAGCTCTGATCTTGTACTTGGCGGCCGTGGAGTGGTCACGATCCACGTCTACTTTGACCCAGATGAAATCGGCTTTCAGGGACTGCACCTTCTCGTGGGGGAAGGACTGTTCCGCGAGCAGATGGCAGGGGCCGCACCAGGTCGCCCAGAAGTCCACCACCATGGGCTTCTGCGCTGTCTTAGCAGCTTCCTGAGCCGCGGAAAATGAGGTCATCCAGGGCAGGTGATCTTGGGGTGCGGTCTGCCTGGCAGGTACGCATGCGAGTGCACTCAGAGCGACTAACAAGACGACGCAGATGGCAGGATAAAGGGGTCGCGTCAGCATAAGGTGGGGGACCTTCCTCTCGGTCTTGTCACTAACGGGATTGGCAAATATCGCACCAGTTCGCCAGCCTCAGGAGAATGTCCTGCTGCCTACCTTTCGAGCTACAGCAGTCGTCAGGGGCTGAAACGCGTCAGGATGACCAGCCTACACGGCCACAGAAAATGTCATCGGTTGGTCTTGACAAATCGCGGCCAACAGGCTATCCTGCTGTGCAGGCCTGAGCAGGGTTTGCCGGTCAAACCTGTACAAAGCGACAATCGCCCCATCCGACGCGGCTCGAGATGCAGCTATTCATCGCCCCCAAGATCGGTGCCCCGCCTGCATAATCGGGCCCTCTCCGCCCAGACGCAACATGCCACGATCGCACTACGGGTGGAGGAATGGGCAGCCGGGCTCGTTCTGCCCCGAAGTGAGCCCGGCTGCTTTCCTCTTGAGCAGATCTTCCACGCTATGCCCTCGCCCATGTGCTTTCGTGATCCGCGCTGTTCCCCGGGACGCTCTTGGGCATGGGCCGCCTTGTCGTTCTGGTCAAGGCAGCGTCGTTCACCGCCGGAGCGCTGATCCGGGGAGATTTCTGCGAGGGCCTGACGGCCTCCCGCCGACGGTGCTGACACCGTGCTGGTCTCTCGACGGTCCTCTGTCCGCGGGGTATAATAGCAGATGGAGAGTGGGTCGGGCAGTCGCACCGGCGCTGTCCGGTGAGGAAAGTCCGAACTCCGCAGGGCAGAGCGCTGGCGAAAGGCCAGGCGGGGCAACCCGACGGAAAGTGGCACAGAAACACACCGCCAGGGGCGGTCTAGAGCCGCAAGCCCGGGGCAGGCGGCGCGTCTCACGAGGACGTAGCGGCAGTCTGCGGGTCCTGGTAAGGGTGAAATGGTGGGGTAAGAGCCCACCGGCGCTGCGGTGACGCAGGGGCCGGCCAAACCCCGCTCGGAGCAAGGCCTAGTAGGGAAGCGCCCCGGGGCAAGTCCCTGGGGCAGGGGTGGCCCGCCCTGTGACTTCCGGGTAGGCCGCACGAGGGCAGCGGCGACGCTGCTCCCAGACAAATGGCTGCCGCTCGGCTCCCCGAGCACAGAATTCGGCTTATAGACCCACTCTCCCCGATTTTGGGCTGTTTACCGCGTATTATAGACCCACGGGCAGGGGACATAAGCGCGGGTTACGGCCCGTCTCGA